>Ga0075030_100000535_pt1 | contig 33168 bp, 27 predicted proteins | sample LitLauG_LLR_2012_FD_71393 | JGI IMG/M metagenome (GOLD analysis project Ga0075030, IMG submission 71393) | Freshwater sediment microbial communities from Pennsylvania, USA - Little Laurel Run_MetaG_LLR_2012 | ecosystem: Environmental > Aquatic > Freshwater > Creek > Sediment | place: USA...
TTTCAATAGCGGGGGCGGGATTCGAACCCGCGACCTTCGGGTTATGAGGAAGGTCCCAGGGGGTGACTGGGGTGCTGATACGGCATTCTAGAGCCATTCTTGTGTGCCTGGGTGCCCCCCGTTTTGCTCAAATTGCACCCCGTTTTGCACCCCGCGTGAGGCTTCGCTGCATGGTGGATCAGGCGGGACACAGCGATCGAGGCGGCGATTCCGGCAGACCGGCCAGCCTTGGCTGGTAGGTTCGAACGCTCGACGGACGCCAGCCCGAATGGGAAGACCGGCTGTTCGACGCGTCGGACTGTTCGCGAGTCGACAGTCCAAAGGTTCGAGCAGCGCGGCTGCGGCGAATGGCCGCCGCTCGCGGACTCGGCGGTGCTCCGCAAGACCGCGCTCGAGTACCCCGACCCGACACGATAACTATATGCCGAAGGCAACCTTGGCCGACACGACCTTGAAAGCCATGCCCAGACGCTTGGCCAGTGGGTGACGGAGGCATTCCACGTGCTGGCCCAGAACGTGCCGCATCAATAGCCGGAGGGGCGCAGTTCGACACGCCGCGCCGCGTCCAATCGTGGCCGGTAGGCTCCATAACGTGGAGATCGAACGAGATCCCAGACCGTCAATGACCGACGAGGTGATCGCTGATCCTCTGCTCTGGTTCGAGCAGGTGTTCGAGGCGCGCAGCCTCACCAGGTCTCCCACGTCGCCCGGACGAGGCTAACCCGGGCAAAGCGCCATCGAGTTGGCCCGCGCCGCTGGGGCATCGGCGGGATCGGGCGACTGGAAGTCAAACGGGACGATGTGCAGAACACCAAATGCTCCTCCAGCGCTCCCGAATCAACTGGCGGCGGCGGGGCACCCCGCAACGTTGAGCTTCGCCGAAGCAGCGAGGAGGCCGGCGCGCGCGACCGAGCGAGCGCGGCGCTGGGAGAGCTGGCATGGCTCCGACAGCGGTCCCGGGCCTACTCAGTAGGAGCCTCTCGCCGGTGCGAGCGCGCGCTCACGGAGTCCGTAGATCAGCGCCGTGCGTCCGGCGTCGGTGAGGATCAGGGGATCTGGCTGCAGGCGTTGGCCGCTCTCCGCGCGCTGCAACAGCCCGATCGCCTCGGCTGGGCGCAGGAAGTCCGCAATGGTCCAGCCGACGTGGCGCACGTCGGGGGGCTCGCCGGCGGCTTGCCAGCCCTCGGCGACGATCGCCGAATGGATGCGATCAGCAAGTGCGGCGGAGTAGCTGGCCACCACGCCGTCGAGGATCAACGCGGCAGCGAGCTCAGCACACGCGGCGCGAAAGTCCTCACCGGCGAGCAGCTCCCGCACGAGCGCAAGGAGCAGCGCCGGCGGATCGGCCTGCAGCTTGCGGCCCCGCGCGGTGCTCACGAGCTGGCGACCCTTTCGGCGTATGAGGCGCAGGTGACGCAGCGACTCGTCAAGCTCGCAGAGCAGCGCCATGTCGTCCTGTCGGTTGGGTGGACCGAAGAGATCGGCACTCCACCAGCTCGGCCACTGCCTGGCGACCTCCCGCACGAGCGCGCGATTCAGCGCGCCCGTTTGCGTGAGCGCGATGCCGTAGGTTGCCTGCTCCAAGAGCCACACGGCGGGAGCCAGCGCCGTGCGCGCGTCGTCGGGATCGACGCTCGCCGGCTCGACCGCGATGAGGGCCGCGACCGGCTCGATGATCGCGCCGCGCTCGACGCTGCCGCGCGTGTTCCCTCGCCGCACCCAACGCTCAATGCGCTCTGAGCGCACCGCCTCGAGGCGACTACCTGCGGTCTCTGCGTCCGACGGCTCGTGGAGCGCGGCGTCGGCGATCTCCGCCTGGCGGCGGCGGAATCCCGGCGTGCCTGACGACAGCCGCCCGTCCTCGATCGCCTGCTCGAGCGCGGTCGCCACTTGGTCGCGTACCCGCGCCTCCTCAAGGCCCATCACGCTTCCCCAAGCGAGCAGCTCGGTGTCGGGTGGCTCTATGCCCGAGCGATCCAGCAGTTCGCGCAGGCGCCGCGGCGCCGACGGATCCTCTGCCTCCCACGCGCAGAGCAGCTCGTCCGTGTCGGTCGAACGGCATACCTCCGCGTAACTCGCGGCGCGGCCGCCAAGCCGTTCGAGCGTTAGCGCCAGCGCCTCCGCCGCCTCGCGCTTGGACTCGAGCGAGGCAAGGAACTTGCGCGGCAACGTGTACCACGCGAACAGCTGCACGTCGTAGCGGCGCAGAAGTAGCGGCCCCTCGTCTTCCCAGCCCATCCATTCGAGCGCTGCCTGTGCCATGCGAGCGCCGCCCTGATCCCACTCGCCCATCACCGCGACCACATCGCGCAGCGCGCGCTCGGTCAGCTCGACAGGCAAGGAGCGCTCAGTCCTCGGCCCGATTCAATAGGGCCGGATCTGAGGCCTCGGTCTCCTGTGTGGGCACCTGGCTGTCGGTCGGTGCGGGGTCGTCGAAAAGCTGCAGGTAGGGCTCGTAGCGGAAGAGTCGTGAGCGGCGTTGACCGGTGAGCTCTCGAAGCAGCCCGAGCTCCGCAAAGCGCGCGACGAGCCGGTTCGCTGTCGGAAACGTGACATCGAGTTCGCGTGCTACGGCGTTGACGTTGACGAGAGGCCGGTGGAAGAGCATCGACAGCAGCTTCAGGCCGTTGGGCCCGGTGTCGCTCATGACGAGGGTACGACTTCGCTCGCGGAGCTCGAATATCCGCTCAGCCGTGTCGGTGGCCTGTTCCGCGGTTTCGGCCACCCCACGCAGGAAGAAGCGAAGCCATCCCTCCCAGTCTCCCCGCAGACGCACGGCCATGAGGCGGTCGTAGTACTCCGCGCGGTGGAGCTTGAAGTAGTAGCTGAGGTAGAGCAGGGGAGCCCGCAGCGCCTGCCCGTGGACCAGTAGGAAGGTGATCAGCAGCCGACCGACACGGCCATTGCCATCGAGGAAAGGATGGATCGTCTCGAACTGCGCATGAGCGAGACCGGCCACGATCAAGAGCGCGTTGTCCTGATCGGAGTGCAGGAACTTCTCGAAGTCGCCTAGAGCCTCCGTCATCTCGGGGACGGGAGGGGGCACGAACGTGGCCTGTTTGAGCGTTGCACCCCGTGGGCCGATCCAGTTCTGCGTTCTGCGGAACTCACCCGGCGTCGCGTGCGATCCCCGGCCGCCCCGCAGAAGTTCGGCATGGATCTCCCGAATCAGGCGCAGGGAGAGCGGCAGCTCGTTGAGCCGTGACAGACCGTAGTTCATCGCCGCGACGTAGTTCACGATGTCGCCGACATCCCCGTGGCGCCCCCGAGTCTCGGGCTCCAGCTCAACTTCCAGGAGATCCTCCAAGGTGCTCTGCGTACCCTCGATCTGGGAGCTCAGCACGGCCTCGCGCCGCACGTACATGCCAACGAAGAAGTCCGGGTCCGGTATGACCTTCACCACGCCGTCGAGGCGACCCAGCGAGATGTCCGCGTGAGAGAGCAGGGCAAGCAGCTCGCCGTCGAGGGCCAGCGGGGGATCAGGCGGCAACGGCGCGGGGATGAAGGCGCGATAGCCCGACGGCTGGGTCACCAACCGCCCGGCGCGGTGGTCATCTGGGGGCAAACTTGGACCTTGCTTCCGTCGAGGCTAGAGAGGCGTTATTAGCGTGAGGGTACCAGATCCTTTAATAAGCTCTGCAAAAGCGACATTCATTTGCAGCTCCGTTATTAGCTCCGATGCTAGCGGCCAGCATTTACGCGAAACGGCAAGCGCTTGAATAACGCCCGGGCACAGAGTGCTATGCCGAAGCTGGCTTACATTGAGCCGTCCTCGCGTCGGCCGCCACCAGCGGCGTCCGTGTTGGCCGTCATCTCCCGGTTGCCGGCATCGCTCGCACCGCCGCCTCGGCGCCCCGGCTTCGCCGTGAACGCGCCTTCCGCGAATGCCGCCCCGAACGCTGGATCGGGCGCGTAGTCGGCGTAGATCTCGGTCGTCGCTAGGTTGCGATGGCCCATCCACTCCTGCAGGGTGCGCATCGGGACCCCGGCCGCCGCCATCCGCGTCCCGAAGGTGTGGCGTAGCGAATGGAACGTGATGCCGCCCTCGCGGCCGCAGCGGCGCCCCATGCCGGCGGCCTTCATCGCGGCGTAGAAGCGGATGCGCAGCTGCGAGGCGTCGTAGGGGTCTCCGGTCTGGGGATGGCAGAACACCAGGTCATCGTCTGCTTGGTAGAGGGATCGCTTGAAGTGGCGGTCGAGCTCGCCGCCGAGACGGTCGGCCATCGGCAGCGCCCTGGACGAGCGCTTGGACTTCGGCGTCCCCCAGTTGCCCCGCGTGTAGTTGCGCCGCACGCGGATCACAGACGCCGACCAGTCGACGTCGCGCCAGCGCAGCGCGACGAGCTCTCCCTCCCGCATTCCGGTCATCGCGGCTGCCAGGTAGAGCACATGGTCGGTGTGGCCGCGCACGTCGAGTTCGTCCTCGCCCTCCTGAGTGTCCAACGCCCGCACCGCGGCCGCTTTTTCTCGAGATTGCACCCCGCTTGCACCCCGGCCCAACGCCTCAACCCGCGCCCGGAACGAAAAAACCCCCGATTTCCGGGGGCTTCTTCATAGCGGGGGCGGGATTCGAACCCGCGACCTTCGGGTTATGAGGTCGCCGAAAGGGGGTCAGGCGGGGTCGGATGGCCCGTGTTTGCTGGGGTTAGCTCGGGTTCGGTGGGACTGGATCTGCTCAAAACGGAACCTTGAATGGAACCCTGAGAAAGGGCGGGGCACGTCGGCTCGTGGCGAGTCATGCAACCATCCTTCGGATGGCACACCACCGGCGCAGAGGTCCTAAGAGTACGCGCGCCGGATGTCTGCTGTGCAAGCCGCACAAGCACCAGGCCGAGCGCCATCGTGACCGCGCTCGCAGCGACCGCCGTTGGCACGAGCAGCACGTGGCAGCCGACCACGATGGCTACCGCGACCGCTCAGACCCTGCGAAGTAGACGCACTGCCGATGCCAGTCAAGTTCGGGCTCTGGAGGCTGGACGGGGAGTCAGTGCAGCAGGTGCCTTCGAACGTGATCGCATCCGAGGAGCGCCTGGAGAGGATCATCCAGGAGCGACTCGACATTCTCGGCCTCGACGATCTCCTCCAGATCGGGCGGCAGGTCATCACGGACTTCGGCAAGCGCATCGATCTGCTGGCCATTGACGGGGGAGGAGACCTGTACGTCATCGAGCTCAAGAGGGATCGGACCCCGCGCGAGGTCGTCGCCCAGGCACTTGAGTATGGGTTCTGGACACAGGGCCTCTCGCTCGAGGCAGTCAGGGAGCTGTACGCGAAGCATCACCAGGGCGACGACTTCGACTCGGCGTTCACCAGCCACTTCGAGGGCGACCTGCCGGAGTCCATCAATACCGATCATCACCTCGTTGTGGTCGCCGGTGGTATCGACACGAGCAGCGAGCAGATCGTGGAGTATCTGCGGGGCTATCGGGTGCCGATCAACGTTCTGTTCTTTGAGTACCTGCAAGACGACGATCGGGAGTATCTGGCGCGATCCTGGCTGAGCGATCCCGAGATCGAGGCTTCCAGCGGGGCCAGCGGCAAGAAGCAGGCTCCCTGGAGCGGACTTGACTTCTTTGTCTCCGTCGGGGAGAACCAGCATCGCAACTGGGATGACATGCGCCGATTCGGGTTCGTTTCCGCCGGCCATGGCGAGAAGTACCGCAAGGCTATGAGCAACCTCTTCGAGGGAGCCCGCGTTTGGGCCGAGATCCCCGGGACCGGCTATGTAGGGATGGGTGAGGTGATCGCTCCGGCGGTCGCGATCAGCGACTTCAACGTCGAGGTCGACGGCGTGACCGTGCCGATCCTACAAGCGCCGCTCGAGGCGTCCAACATGGGCGAGGACGCGGACGATCCAGAGCAGAGCGAGTATTTGGCGCGGGTGCGCTGGATCGACGTCCGGCCGCGCGAGCAGGCGATTTGGGAGAAGGGCATGTTCGCCAACCAGAACGTCGTCGCCAAGCTGCGACAGCCGTTTACGCTGCAGCGGCTTGCCGAAGTCTTCCGCGTACCGCCGGACAGGAGTCCGGAGTAGCCAGGCCCCTTCACCAGAACGTTCTCAGAACAGCGGCGTGGCGGTGAGAGTCTTGACCTGCTTGTTCACCTCCGGGTCCGTTGCCGCGACGAGATGTTCGACCAGCGCGAGGGCTTCAGTGACATCCGACTTCAAGACGGCCGTCTCTTCCTGCCCGTGAGCCAGGGCTCCGCGCAGCGAAACTAGCTCATCCAGCTTTGCTCTGGCTTTAGCAGGGGTGCTGTTTTGCCACTTCCAACCCCTGGATACGCCGGTCAGGCCTGCGCCAGTGCTGAACAGATTGTCGATGTTTTCCGTCTTCGGCGTGTTGAGTTTCTCGACCTTGACCTTGATGTGCTCGCCGAGCTTGACTCTCCAAGCATCGCCAGCGAGATCCCAGGGCTGGATGCCGGAGGTCGCCAGTGAGTGCTTGGTTCCGGCAGAGAGCTTGCCCGGGTTCGTCAAGGTGGACGTGATATGCGTGACTGCCTCGTCAGCCAGATCCTCGCAGTATGCCTCCCACACTGAGCAGATGAACACGATGCTCGCCTTGTTGAGCGCGCTGGCACCCACCTTCGGGGCGCCTGGCCCTGGTCCAGGTTTCAGCCGCTGGTGCAGAGCCGACAACTGCTTGACGTCCTTCTGGCCACTTTGGAACCGCTTGCGAGCAGCACTCATAGACATGGAGCGGAGCCTATCCGACCACCCGGCCCCATGCTGGACTTGTCCTACAGAATGAGCACTGCATGTTCGACGCTCACACGAACGTCTATCCCGATTGTGGACCTGCGAATCGCCTCGCACGCGTACGGCACGGCTCACTCGTCCTGCTGGGCAACAGTGCCGGCTCGCGTGACCGCACTCTCGACCACCAAGTCCGTCAGGGCATCGGGCAGCCCATAGAGAGCGCACACCAAGCGCTCGATGACCTCCACCAGCTCCCGCCCGACTGCGAGCAGATCGTCGATCTCGCCTTGTCGACGCTCGATCTCCTCGGCGAACGCGCTGAGGTTGGCGGGCATGCGCGCGGAGAGCAGGTCATCGGGCATCAGTCGCTCTGTGCCGAGCAGATCCCGGAGGAGCGCGACACGGTCGTGTGGCCCGTCTACGCGCGCCGTTGCTCGGCGTGAATGCGTGAAGACGAGCGCTCCCTCCTCCAGACGGGCGCGACCGAGCACGCCGTTGGTCGTGATGTTCACAGTCAACTCGGGATCGAGGCGAACGGACCGTACGTCCGCTCCGGGCAAGTCAGAAAGCACGGCGCCAGGATCAACCTCGACGCCGTACGTTCTCCACGGATTCTTCACTGCTCGCCGCAACTCCGGCGCCACCGAGCGGAGTGGTAGTAGCGCCTGCCTGTTGGCTGCGACGGTGCGCACGAGATGCTCGATCGCTGCGGCGGCGTCCGCGTCGCCAGTCTGCGAGTCGACCGCCGAAAGCAATGCCTGGGTCTCCGGGCTCGCCGTCTGGAGATCAGCCGTCCCGGCTGCGCGGGCGAGCGCTTCGACGTGGTCGCTGGGCGCCCATCCGTCCGGCGCACACACGTGGCGGTACGGAATCTCGTTCATGGGCTTGGGCTCGTAGTTCCTCCACACGTCACGCGGCGTCTTGCCGCGCACCGCGTACCAGAGGTCAAGGAGCTCGCTATTCAACAGGCCGCAGAGGTACGCCACGGAGAGGCCGTCGTGCTTCGGCGTAGCGATCGTTGTCTTGATCGACGGCTGCCATTCCCCGCGCTCGTCCAGCGCAAAGCGTCCGCGGTCCGTGCGATACAGCGCGATCACCTTCGGGCCCATGAGCGCCTCATGGTCGCGCGGCCATGCCGTTTCCCACCATTTGCGGCGCGCGTTTCGTGCGAACTCTGCCCGCGTCCGCAACACCTCGCGCCAGGGCTCGAGCGCCTCGATGATCTCGGCCGGCGGGTTGTCCTCGCGGCGCAGCCACACCAGGCTCGCGTAGTCGGCCTCGTCGATCGCTCCGTAAAGCAGAGCCCGCGGCTCGACGGAGTGCGCGAGGAATTGCGGGTGGTCGCTCCACGGTGGCTTCTGCTCAGCGCCTGGCGGAAGCTCCATGATCGGGTCACCAGTGTGGCGTCCACGCGCGGACAGCTCTGAGCGGGTCCGCTCGGAAAGCCGTCGTTGCACGCGGGCCGAATATGCGTCGGCCCCGGTTTGAATGCCCTGAGCCACCGCCCAGCGGTCGGCCATCTTTTCGACCGGCGTCGTCGAATCGTCCAGCGCCGTCTGGAGATGCGCCACGACACGGGCCGCCACATCGCGCGACGCGTGCTTGATCGGCCAAGGGCGGGTCGAGCGCAGCTCCTGCTGCGAGACATCGTGGACGAGGATTCCCTTCGAGCGACCAGCGCGCCCGTCCGCGCGCGCAGCCATGGTCGCAAGTAGCGCTTCGCGCGGTGGCACTCGCGCGGCCGGGTCGCCGGTAATCGCCACAGCCGACTCGACCTCATCCTCGAGGAGCACTACGCGCATCCGATGTTTCTTGGGCGCGGGCGCCTTCGTCGCAAAGAGAATCGCGCTCTCGACTGTCGGCGGCGTCATCCCGGTGCGCGTGTCGCGCTCTTGCTGCTCGGTCGCGAACAGACGCATGTTTCCGAAGAGGTAGAGCTCGTCGAGGCGCAGGCTCGAGGCGATCCGTTCACGCAGCCAGTCTGCGTTGCCAGCGTTCATCCAGCCGGCGGGCGTGATGACGCACAGCCGTCCACCTGGCGCCACCTTCTCGGCCGCCATCGCGAGGAAGTAGTAGAGGTAGTCGCTCTTGCCGTGGTAGTCGTCGCGCCATCCGGGCAGCGCGCGCAGGCGGTCGAAGAGCACCTTGTTTCCGGACTCGAAGACATAAGGCGGATTGCCGATGACCAGATCGAAGGCCTCGTTTTTCCGGATCTCCACGAACCGTGGCTCCTTGGCCGCGTCGAGCGGCACGATCCCGTAGCGCTCATCCGAGGCAAGCAGTGCGGCGTCCTTGCGCTGCGCCGCATCGAGCTCACGGAAGCTGTCGTCCGGACCACGACGGGCGCCCAGGGAGTCCGTGTGTACGACGCCCAGCGTGAAGGTGCCGGGCTCCTCTCCCACCTCGCGGAGTCGTCCGAGTAGACGCGAGACCTGCAGCAGTAGGTTGACCTCGGTGAGGTAGTACGGAAAGGGGCTGATCTCACAGCCATGGAATCCGCGCACGATCGACCGAAGTCCCTCGCGCAGATCACGTGGATCGTTCAGGTCAAGACCACCATCGTCGATCACACGGCGCGCAGCCTCGACGAGAAAGCCTCCTGACCCGGTGGCGAAGTCGAAGATGGTCCGCTCGTGCCGCTCGTCACCCTCGATCCGGAAGACGCCCTCGGGCCCGGCGAACCCGGCGCGGTCAAGCATGAACCGGACCACCGCGCGCGGTGTGTAGAACTGGCCGAGTCGGTCACGGTCGATCTCGTCGACGTAGGACTCGTACAGGCCGCCAAGCACGTCGGCTCCCAGGCGTGCGAGTGGAAACGGTACGAGCGCGTAGAGCACGTGGGCCAGGGCCTCATCACGTGGCCGGAACCAGTCGTAGTTGTTGTCCTCGCCGAACAGCCAGCGGTAGCGAGCACGGCCGCGTTGAAAGGCCTCGTCGAGCACGCGCTGGAGGTTGCGCCCCATGCGTTCGTAGACCTGCTCGAAGCCGCCGTCGTAGAGACAGTCCTCGACGAAGCCGGCGTCCTCCCAGGACCGGTAGAGCAGGATGCGGGTCAGAGCGAGCTGCGAGACCCGCATCAGGTATTGCGAGAATGCCCGGCGGGCAATCCCGTCCGCATCTCGATAGCCGGCGACCGTAGCGGGCAAGGCCGCAATATCGACGCCTGGCTCGATCTCTCGGGCGAGCGTCTCAAGCTCCAGGCGCAGCCGCTGCTCGTGGTCGGGGTTGAGGTCGAGATCAGCCAAGAGCCGATCGTGCTGGGCGGCTGCGTCCTCGGCGAGCTGTCTCGATAGCGAGCGCAACTGGCTGACCAGGAACTCCACGTCGATCTGAAGCGCCTCGTCCACGGCCGCTCGCTCACGCCAGGGCTCGGCCTCTGCGACAAGCGCGATCTTCTCGTCAACCCCCATCGCGCGGAAGCCGAATAGGCCGCAGAAGCGGACGAACCGATCAACCTCGTCGATATCGAGTGCCTCGCCGTGAGCCACCTGCCAGAGCCGTCGAACATCGAAGGAAAGGCTGGGATCGTGTCCGCTCGCGCCACGTCGATAGACCCTCAGCTCGCGGAGGTTGAACAGCACGCCGTAGTCGAGGTGGCGCTGGTCGATGTAGGCGCGGATCTGGCGCTCGTGTGCCCCGAGATCCTGGGTAGAGCTCTTGGCATCGAGCACGAACCGGTGCGCCACGAGGTCGATGGGCGTGAAGTCGGGCTTCAGTCCGCTGCGGCCCAGCTGCGGGAAGTAGGCGTCAGGAGGAAACCCGAGCACCCGTTCGATGAGCGCCGCCAGGATGGGCTCCGTCAATAGCTCCTCGTCCTCGCGGGTTCTCGCGCGGTCGAGGTACTCCCCGAGGTGCCGCGCCCCGTTGAGCTCCCGGTAGCGCCCGGTCTGCTCGTCGAGAAGCGCCGCGAGAGCTTGGAGCCCCGGCGACATCGAGGTCGCGGACATCAGAATCCCGCAACGAGCGGGACGGCAGCACCCCGAGCGAGAGAAGCATCCGAAGCCAGGGCTACTGTCCGACACGTGGACACGCCCACCACCACCGAGGATCTGGCGCCCGAGGAGCTCGAGGCGCTCCGCGCCGCTGGCGCGTGGTACGCCAAGTACCACGCCGTGCGCATCGCCGAGCTCGCTGATGACCCTTCGGCATATGCCGAGCACAAGCGCGAGAAGTTCCTCACGCTCGTCACGGCGCTGCGGAAGCTCGGCTTCGAGATGGCGCTCCCCGACGCACTGCGCGCCGACGAGCGCCAAGCGGCGTAGCTGACAAAGTTCCTGAGCGGCACGTGCCGGATGGTATGGGTAGGGCTCGACAGGCTGGTTGGCGTAGCACGCGCACTTGCTTGAATCAGGCGGCGTCCGACGGAGCGTGACCTGCGTCGCCAAACGCCCGTTCAACGAACGCCGCCCCATTGGACGGATCGGGTGCGTAGTGGCGGTAGATCTCGGTCGTCTTGGCGTCGGCGTGGCCCATCCACTCCTGGATCGCGCGCAGCGGGGCGCCGGCGGCGGCCATCTGCGTGCCGAAGGTGTGGCGGAGCTCGTGAAAGGTGATCTCGCGTACGCCTGCCTCGGCGAGAGCATCCTTGAAGCGCTTGCGCATCTTGGAGGGGTCGAGGACATGCCCGGTGTCGGGGTGGCAGAAGACGAGATCCCTGTCTGCGGGGAAGCGCGAGCGTCGGCGTAGCTCGTCGAGTTCGCGAGCGAGCCGTGCGGCCATCGGGACCGAGCGGCCTTCGTGGGACTTGGGGGTGTCCATCTGCCCGCGCGTGAAGTTGTCCGCCACGCGCACGCGCCCGACCTGCCAGTCGATGTCCAGCCACTTCAGCGCGAGCAGCTCGCCCTGGCGCAGGCCGGTGAGCGCGGCGGCCAGATACAGCGCCCGCTCCGCCCCCCCGAGGGTGTCCTCGGGCACGGCGTCGATCAGCTTGTCGAGTTCGGCTGGCTGTAGGAATCGGACGCGTTGGTGGGGAGAGCGGTTCTTCTTCGGGCGGTCGACGTAGGCGACCGGGTTGCTCTGTGCCCATCCGCGCTTGATCGCGAACGCGAACACGCCGTGGAGGAAGTTCAGGTGGTTCTGGACGGTCTTTGAGGACAGGCCGGCGTTGCGCTTGCGCTTCAGGTACTGCGCGACCTGGGCTGGGTCGATCTTGTCGATCGGGCGCTCGCCGAAGAACGGCACGAGGTGACGGCGCAGGTGTCCGCGGTAGTCCTGAATCGTGGAGCGCTTGCGCTCCATTACGTGCTCCAGGTGGTCGACGTAGGCGCCGCCGGCCTCCTCCAGCGTGCGCCGGGCGGCTGTGGACACGATGACGTCGCGCTCGATGCGCTTTCGCAGCTCCTTCTCGGCCTGGGCGCGCGTGAGTCCGTCCGCGGTGCCCGGGGTGCGCTTGACGGCAATCTTGCGCTTGACGCGTGTGCCGCCGGACCACCACGAGCCGTACCAGCTCACCTGCCCGGCAGCGTCGGCTCGCTCGAACAGACGCCCGCTGCCGTAGGAGCGCCTACTCATCGCCGACCGACCCCTGTCTCGGTGTCCGATTTCGTGCGGGGCATCAGCCGTCGACCTGCTCGGCCAGCCACTGTTCGAGCATCGCGCGGGTGAAGCGAATGTGCCGGCCGACGCGCAGGCACGGTATCCGGTGGGCGCGCACGGCTTCGTAGACCCAGCTCGGCTTCACGGACAGCAACGCGGCCGCCTCCTGCGGACACAGCAGCGGCCCCTCGGCGAGTATCGGCTCGACTACGGCGGCGCTTGTGGGTTCTGTCCCGCTCATCCCCGTTAATGACCCCAAGTGGCCGGAAACGGCCAACGAGTTGGGCGAGGAGTGGATAGGGACGGCATTGGCGCGTCGCGCGAGACTCGTCGCAGTCGGAGCCGCCGACCCTGCTGCTGGGTGCCTGCCGGGGCATCCCGAAGCGCCTATATCGCGATCAGCGCGAGCTCATCCAACCGCTGGACCGCGCGAGACGCCGAGACACACTCGCCGGAGATCTGCACGATGCCGTCCTGATCGAGCCTCGCGAGTGCGTCGCTGATGTCGAGCGGCTCTACGTTGGAGATCTCGACCTCCAGCTCTGCGCGCGACCAGCGACCCCCGTGATCATCGCGAAGGAACTGCAGGATGATCGCCCGTTCGATCCGCGGGTCGCACTCGCCCAGAACTTGGCTAGGTTGATCTTGCATGGAAGGGTCACTCCTTCTTCGCCGGGCCCCGGGCAGCTACAACTGCGCCGGGGCCACTTAGTTTTGTGGTGTCTGTCGCGATAGTCTGAGAACCGAACACGCGACCGCTATCGCACGGTGAAATATAGCACATAGAGTGCTATAGCCTTGTGGATAGGCTCCCGCCCATGAGCCCCGAGCAGCAGTTCGGCGCCAATCTCGCTCGTGCCCGGGAGCGAGGCGGCCTCAGCCAATCCGACCTCGCGCGCAAGGTCGACGTGTTGTATACGTACATCTCTCGACTCGAGACCGGCAAGGCCACTCCTTCCTTCGGCCTGATCATGCGCCTGGCTGCTGCGCTCGATATCCCGCCCTCGGATCTGTTCGCCGGCGTCAAATAGCGTTGACGCCGTCGAGGGCGGCCCCGTCAGCGCCCGCGATCGACGTTGCGATCAGCCGTTGGGCGGTCGTGATTGCGGCTGGAGCGGATCAGGATGGCCGGGACGCGGAGGATTGGCAGCGGCCCGAGGTCATAGCCGGCGCCGAACGCAGGGTCGTAGGGCTCGTAGGCGAGCGAGGGTGTCTGCGCTCGGCCGGTGCCCATCCTGCGCGCGAGCTGTATGACGCGGTCGGCGTCTTGGCCTTGGCTGCCGAGCTCCTCGCGCGCGAGAAACCAGTCGGTGCCCTGGCGGGCGCGGGTCGCCTCGACGTAGGCGGTCTCCTTGCTGGTCTGCCAGCCGCCGGTCACCACGACGGTCCGCTCGACCGTTGCGCCCTGCTGGCGGTAGACGTGTTGCGCGTAGCCGAGCCGCAGCGAGTCGAGGCCTTCGCCGGCGAGGCGCACCGAACGGCCTGAGCCATCCAGCTCGACTGTCAACCCGCCGCGCTCGCTCACGCGTGTGATCTGGCCGCGGGTTCCGTTCTCGACCCGTGGCTCTCCTGCTGGGCGGTGTTGGGATGCGAAGGCGACGATGTCGCCTTCGCGCAGCCCGTAGTGGCTGTGTTCGAGCGGGATCTCGCGGTGGCCGAGTTCGCCGCGCTCAGCCCGGAGGTGCTGGGCGCGAGCGTTGAGTCGGTCGATCTCCTTGTTGGAGGCGTCGGCGATCAACGCGACCTGGCGTATGCCGTGCTTCTCGGCGAGTGTCATCCAGCGCTGGATGGCGGCCTCGCCGGCCTCGCCGCGGGTGTTCGAGAAGTGAAGCTGCGCGCGTTTGAAGTAGTGCGCCATCGCGCGCTCAGGTTCGCCGGCGCGAAGGGCGGCCCATGCCCTGCGCTCGTCGGTGTCCTGGGTGCGGCGGATGTCGGTGAGCTCTGCGGTCGGGGTATGGGTGGCGAGCCGGTCGAACATCCCGCCCGGGCCGATCGAGGGGAGCTGCTTGCCGTCGCCGACGGCGATCAGCTTTGCCCCAGCGCGCTCGACCAGCTCGGTGAGGGCACCCATGCGCTTGTGGTCGACCATCCCGGCCTCGTCGAGGAAGACCGTCGTGGCAGGGTCGATCTCGACCGTGCCCGTGTTCGCACGAGCGACGAGCGAGTCGAGCGTAAGCGTCCGATCGGTGAGGGCTGGGCTGTCGGCTCCAAGCCGCTCGGCGGTGGACCCGGACACAGCGATACCGATCGTCTGGCGGCCGGCGTGCTGCTCGGCGCGCGCGGCAGCGTCAATCACCACGCCCTTGCCTGTCCCCGCCGGGCCGACGAGCACCGCGGCACGCTCGGGACCCGTGAGGACTCGCAGCGCATGGACCTGCTCTGGACTCAGTGGTCCCCCGATGCGCTCGGAGACCACACGCACAGCGTTTGCGCGAGCGTGTTCGCCGACGTCCCGGCCCGCTGGCTGGGCGAGCAGCTCAGCACGGCGCTCGATGGCCTGCTCCTGAGCGCGCACGGCGAGGGTGGTCATCCGCCCGCCCTCGAGGGTGAGCAGCCGCCGGTCACGGACCATCTCCCGAGCGACCGCGAGCGCCTGCGCCGGTGGCATCTCCCCGGCTGTCTGCTCCAGCGCGACCGCGTGCAGATCACGCGCCTGGAAGACGGCGTGCTGCTCGGTCAGCCTCGCCTCGATGCGATCCTCGACGGGGCGCTCGACCCTTGGCCGTTCGGGCGCTCCGATCAGACGCACGGCCTCGTCAGGCCCGAACCCGTGGCGACGGCCGGTCTCGCTCCACACCCGCTGCAGGTCGCCGCGGGTCGTCAGCTCCTTGGCGCGGCGGTTCTCGAGCGCCAGGTTGCGCAGCTCCCCGCGCTCCGGTGCCCGGCCGTGGCAGGCACGGAAGCGCTCCGCTGCTCGGACGACCTCTCGGCTGCGTCCTGAGAACTCCTCGGTCAGGCCACGCGGCACCCCTGCGATCTCAAAGTACCGGCCGTCCTTACCGGTCCCGCGCTCGATCTCGTAGCCCTCCCCGGCCAGCTCCTCGGCGAGCGATGAGCGGTAGAACGCCCCCATCTCGCGGGCCGAGCGGAAGATCGGCCGCGAGGCGATCGCGACGATCCTCTCGTCCTCCCGGATCGCGCCGCTGATCACGACATGGCTGTGCAGCTGCGGATCGGGGGCCTGCGCCCCGCTGACTCCCCTCGCGGTCGTGTGCCGGTACTCGGCGGCGATCACATCCTTGGCATGCTCCTCCACCACCTGGCCGCCGTAGCGGCGGCGCACCACCGGAACCTGCTCGCGCATATATCTGAACGTGCTCTCCACGGCCCTGGCGTGCGCGCCCTCGATCTGGTGGCGCTGCCACGGGTCGCCGAGCGCCCACACCGTCGAGACGGACTTCGGAGCGCTGAACGTCACGTCGATCCCGCCGCCCCTGCCGCCACCGGCGCCCTCGGGTCGCAGCCATCTGCCGGTGCCCGGGTGGCGACCATCCATCAACGCGATGAAGTCCGCGCGATCGACTGGCTTGCCTGCCTGCACCCCGAGCCTGGTCAGCGTCTCCTCATCGGATAGCCAACGACCCGGCGCCTGGGTCATCTCGCCGTCAGGGGTCAGGTAGTAGTCCCCGCGCTGGGGCGCGACCGTCTTGCTCTCCAGGTAGCGAGCGTAGCCGCCGCCTCCGGACGCAGGGATGCTTGCTGCCGTCATCACATGTGTGATGACCCTCAGCGCCCCAAACCGGCCAACGAATTGCACAGCACGCGCACAGCGACCGCACACCCGTGCATCTGGTCTGTTCGGACAGTTGCGCGCCGCGGTTGGCTGGAACTCGAAGCGCATTGAGCTGATTGCGTGCAGTTGAGGGCGAGACCGTTGGCGCTCGGTCTGCGTCTGTACATCGGGCGGCGTGGTGGACTCGGTGACGCCGGGCGGACTGGGATCGTCAGGCACGCTGGGGTTTCCGGCCGGGGCCTGATACCTCAGAAGCGGGGGGCGGCGGATCGCGCCGTGGGTTGCGTCGGTTCATCACGCTGGCGAGACCGGGGCAAGGGCATCGGGCGCGCTGCCCTGCGAAGCTCCGCAGGATGGCTGTCTCTCTGGTCGAGCTGGGCAATCAGTGGCGCGAACATCCCCTTGGCCGGCGACGCGCAGCCGGCGGCATCAACGCCCTGAGCGGCTTCTGGTATCAGCTGGCCGTGTCGCTTGAACGCTTCCTCGACCTGGCCGAGACCGGCGACCCGAACGTCCAGGTCGCCTTTGAGTGCCTGAGCGATCTGGCCTCAACGGACGGGGGTCCGATCTACCTGCTCCAGGTCAAGAGAACGCTGACCACCGCGACGGCCAAGGACGTCGCACAGGAGGCGCTGGCCGTCGATGCATTTCTAAAGGCGTGCCATCCCGAGCTCAGGAACGCGTTCGCATACGAGGTCCGATGCGCCCGACATGAATCGGGGGACCCCCGCACGATCACCGCGACGCAGCTGAACCTGGGCGGGGAGGATGTCGAGCGGTGGGAGACGCTGCGGGCGCGCTTTCGCGAGCCGTCTGTGCGCTCTGATCCCTATCTGGGACTGCTGGGCCGCTTGTTTGCACGGGTCGATGGCCCTTTCGACGTCGTGGCCAGGTTGACGGGCGAGCTGCTGAGGATGCTCGCCGAGCAACACGACCCAGAGCACATCGCTCGCCGGCTGCTTGAGATCATCAGCAGCGCAAGGGCCGCACAAACCCGCACGCCCCCTCCTCGCTTGCTCACGGTCGAGGACATCTCCTGCGATGAGGGCGGCAGCGGGATCCTCCTGGGCCAACGCCCGACGATCGAGCACCTGGCGAGGGGATACTTCATGCCGCGCGGTGAGCGATCAGAGGATGCGGCACAGCAAGTGCTCGAGCTGCTGCGACGGGATGTCCAGGCTGAGGATCAGCGGCTGCCCGTGTGTTGGCTTTCGGGCGCATCGGGAGCCGGCAAGAGCGTCCTGCTCCTGCAGGTACTCGTCGCTCTGCTCGCCGAGCGGGGGCTAGCGGTCCACAGCCTGGCACCATCGAACGCTTTGCTCTCAGACGCGCTTGAGTACTGGAACCACGCGCAGGGGGAGGTCGTGCTCGCGATCGACGATCTATACGCGCCCGCGCGCCGGGGCCTTGAGCAATGGGATCGGCTGACCGGTCTCGCACTGGACCCCAGCCGGCTCGCTCGCATCGTCATCCTCACGACAGGGACCGATGACTACCTGGCCGCCCTGCGCCAGCGCGTCGGGGAAACGGGTGCCTTGGTCGTCGAGGACGTGCCGGTCTCGAACCTCAGCGAGCAGGAGCAGGAGCGCTACCACGCGTGGTATCAGCGTCGCACCGGCGCGGCGGCGGCGCCCGCGCCGGCCGAGCCCCTCTTCGTGGTCGCTGCGTTCCTCGCGGCCGTCGGCGCCGAGGAACTCGACACGGTCGCGGAGTTTGCCGAGCGCTTTCGCGCCCGAGCCGAGGCTCGCGGTCTAGGTGCCGCGCTGCAGACTGCCCTCGCGGTCAACCGGCTGGGGGTGCCGGCGCCCGAGCGGCTCTTCGGGGCGGACCGCGACGCGCTTGAGCAGCTCGCCAGCGAGGACGTCGTTGAGCGCGAATCAGTTGACGGCCTAGCGTGCGTGACGATCTTTCACCAGCGACTCGCCGAGGCCTTGTATTCGGAGCTCGTGAGCGAGGCGCGGGTGAACGAACGTGCCCGTGACTTGAGCGCCGCGTTTGAGGCGTTCGGTGAGAACGTGGAGCTCCCCGCAGCGCTCCTCGAGACGACGCACAAGCGTGCACGCAAGGGCAACCCCGACCGGGAAACCCTCGTGCGTCTGCTCGAACAGACCTGGAGACCGATGTGGGAAACGGACCCACGCGGACGTCGGCTTCCGGTCATCTTGGCGTGGCTGTTCGCCGCCCGCGGGATTGCGTTCCCACTGGCACGCGAGCCCTATGAGCAACAGCTGCTCTCCTGGGCGACCGCCCTCGATACGCCCGGCGAGTTGGTCCGGCCTGCCTGCAGCGTGCTATGGGACGCGTGTCCGGCACGTCACGAGGAGATCCTCGCGCTCTTGCGCGTGTGGCTCCTGGCCAACCCCCAAGACGCGGATTGGCCGTTTGTTTGCCGGCTCGCACTCGACGACGAGGAGGCCTGCGATCGTGCCGAGTCCTGGATTCAAGAGCATCCGAATGCTCGTGGGTCCGTCGAGATCTTCCTCGCCCTCGCCCATCGGCGCAGCGAGTTCGCCCGCGCGCACCTTGAGCTGATCCTCGAGCAATCGCCCACGTCGCAAAAGGACTCCTCCCTCTGGAAACTCGCGCAGCAGATCGGCTATAGGGAGCCGCCGCTCCTCGGTGTGATCGCGCGGCGGGCGTGCTCTGCGCCAACGCGAGAGGTGATCCGGCGGGCCGTAAGACATCTTGTCGTAGATCCAACCGAGGCCGCCGCCGGCGTGGTTCGCGGCGCGCTGATGGAGGAGCTCGCCGCGCCTGGTCTGGCGCGATTTCTGCGGGTGCTGGCCGTCAGGGTGCCCACCCGTTCGCCGATGGCGAATGCCGTCGGAGACGTTGGGCTGGCTTGGCTGAAGGAGCATCCGACTGACCCCGAGTGGCAGTCCACGTGGCACGCGGTCTTCACGCGTCGCACTCCGGATACCACAGCGCAGATCGAGGCTCTTGCTCATCGCTGGCTGGCGGCAGAGCCGCAGGCGAGGGGGTGGCCGGGCGTCGCGCTGATGCTTGCGCAGCGCGGGACACGGACGCGGCGGTCCGGTGCCCCGACTTTCTTCACGGGCGACTCTGCCATGGATGATCAGCTCATGACGTCGGCTACGCAGTGGCTGGCGGCGCACCCCGCCGGTCGGCTTTGGTCAAACATCTTCCCGATTGCCTATGGAAACAGGGCCACAGCCGAGCTCCGTGACATCGGTCGTGACTGGCTACAAACAGGGCTCGCCGCCGAGGGCTGGCCCTTCGTATGGCGTGAGCTCTGCCGTGGACCAGCGGGTGAGGAGTTTCTTGACCTCGGATCGGACTGGCTTGAGGTCAATAGCGCTGGCAGGCACAGTGAGATTGTGCGCTCGAGACTCCAGCGGGAGCTTCAGAACGAGAGGAAGAAGCCTCGCCCGCAGCGTCGGGGTAGCGAGCGGACGAGCCGGGCGGGGATCAGAACAGGGCGCTTCGGCGAGGCGACTGGATGGGGTCGACTTCTTGGACGGCGCCGATCAGCGTCTGGTGGGGTGCGCCGCGCTCGGCGTCGAGCGCGGTAGTCGAGCCCGGGTGCACGCTGCCGGCCCGTACCGCGTTTGACTCAGCGACTTGCTAATCGTGGGACACGGGGCCGGGGGCCGATCGCTGATCCTGCGGGCGCTGGGCACTGCTCGACGATCCCGGTCGTACGCGTCGGAACTCAAAGCCCGCGCAACTCCGCCCAGAGCCGGGAGGTGGAGCTGTGGGACAACTCGCTGGGGCGTCCGGCGAGCAGCTCGTCGTAGTTGGCTCGCAGGCGAAAGCCTCGGACATTCGCGCCGCGTGCCTCGCGCATCTCTTCGGTGACGACGCCGTGAGCCGTGAGCAGCTGCCTGAGCTCCTCCCAGTGCGGTGAGGAGAAGATCGCCTGGTAGCGCTTATCGTCGGTTTCATGGAGGATGCCGGTCCGCTGGTAGGCACGGGCGACGCGTTGCAGCAGCTGGATCAGCTCCTGTGCATGCTCCGAGTACAGCGGCTGCTCTAGGGCGGGGCGCTCCACGGGAGCGCCGAGGCGCTGCAGCAGCGCTGAGATCTCGACAGGGTCATAGACATCGCCCGGCGGGTCGTGGTGGACGCGGCGGATATTCAGGCCGGGTTGCAGGCCCGCAATCCCGATCTGCGACGAGGCGTTCAGGCGGATGCCGTCGAAGGTGGAGCTCTCTGCCTCGCAGCGGGTGAAGACGGCGGCGGAGAGGTCGACGTCGGTGAACTGGCACTCATCGAAGCGGATATCCGAAAGCTCGGCCCGTCCCGAGCGAACGTCGACGAAGGAGAGGCGCTGGATGGTGGCGTCGGAAAGCGGCCGGATGTCACGCGCGTAGGCCAGCACAAGGCTGCCGAGGTTTCTTCTGCGGTTGTCGAACGCGACGCCAACGGCGCATCGCAGCAGCGAGCGGTCAAGCGGGCGCTCCTCGGCGAGGGCCCGGACAGTGGCGCGGGCGACACCGTCGGAGATGACGCCCCGGTCGAGAGCGGACACGAGCTCGTCCAGGCGCGAGTCGGCCAGCAGGCGGCACATCGCCCGTCCGAGAAAGTGGTCGAAGTAGACCTCGTGCTCGAAGGCGAAGGTGGCCTGAGAGGCGTGGCCGCCCCGGCGTGGGCGGAAGCCGGCGTAGCTGGTGACCTTGGTCACGAGGAGCTTAGTCTGGTCTGAGTCGAGGTGGAACTCCTCGGCGGCGAGCTCGGCGATCGCTTTCAGGTCTGACTCTGAGAGCTGTCGCACCTCGCTTTCCCACATCTCTCTGACGGCTAGCTCGAAGAGGTAGCAGTGCCCGTCGGCGGTGAGGACGGGATCCCCATTTGAGTCGACGATCTTGCCGGCCTCTCGTGCGATGTAGGCGCTGATTAGGTGCTCGAGCAGGTCGCCGGATGTGCCGTCGGGGCGGGTCAGGAAGCTGTCGAACTGGCTCGCGAAGAACGGCCGTGTGAGTAGTTCGCGGTCCGCCGGCGCGAGCTTGGCGAGCTCGGCGCGGGTACGGTCGGCGTCGTCGGGCTCGCGGTTGCGGGTGAGGTATTCCTCGAGCTGCTGCTCCGACCATGGCTGGATCTGCGCGGTGGCGATCCGCATGTCGCCGTCGGCGCCGCGGGTGCCCGAGCGGCGCAGGAACTCGATGTCGTAGAACGCCGAGCGGGCGGAGACGATTAGGGTGCCGAAGCCATCGAGTTCGGCGAGAAATGCCTGCAGCGAGCTGAACGCGCCCCCATAGCCTGCGGTGCCGAGTAGCTCGTCGAAACCGTCGATGACGGGGACGAGGATGCCTTCGCGTGCCAGTGAGGCGATCGCATCCTGGGTGAAGGCGGCGCGGAGGTCTCCGAGCTCGCCGGCGAACGCGTCGCGGAGGTTGCTGAGCTCGCGGCCCTGGGCGGGCACGTAGAGACAGAGGAACTCACTTTGGCCCGCGAGGTAGCGGCGTGCCTGAAGGACGGTGGTCTCGCGCAACAGGGTCGTCTTTCCGGCGCCTGCGTCTCCCTTAAGGAAGAAGAGCTGCGTCGAGGCTGTTTCGGCCTGGCGGCGGGCGTCGTCGATCAGGCTGGTGAGCGCCTCCGGCGTGAGCATGGTCGTGCGAGTGCCGAGGCCGTCGTCGAGGACGGCCTCGCTTGCGAGGAAGTCAACCTGCGAGGGGATCGTGGCAATGCAGGCAGATGCGAGCGGCTGGAAGCCAGCCATCGACTCTGATGCAAGGAACGCGTAGTAGGGCTCGTCGGTCGAGGACCCGGAGTCCGGCGTCCAGCGCAGGCGGTTGCCGGGCATGAGGCTGAAGACCGCCTCGCGCGGCTGGCCTCGTACCTGCCACACGACGCGCAGCATGTTCTCGGCGTCTTCGAATCGGGGCTCGGTGCCGCGGTCCGCGAACCCGCGGAGGTCTCCTGTCAGGACGGACTTCCAGTAGTCGAGGCGGCCGGTCATCGCCGCGAGTCTAATTCGGTGGCCGTCATGCGCCGCGCCCGATCGGGAGGCCGGATGCCGGTGGCGGCTCGGGATTCGCGTCGCCGAGGCTTTCCTCGGCGCAGCCGGGACAGTCCTCTCGCCGTGATGGCAGCTCGCACGGCTCCAGCTGGCCCGTGCGACCCTCGTACTGCCAGAAGGTGTTGGGTCCGCGTCGCCCGCCGCTGTAGCCGGTGATGAGGTCAAGCACACAGTTACAGGCCTCTGAGGCCAGGACGCCATTCATCGAGACGACCTGCGGGTCTCCGGGCGCGTCGGGGTTTCGGTCATATCCGGGCGGACGCTCGCGGCGCTCTCGCTCGAGCACGGCGTCGGTGATGAACCAGCAACGCAGACAGGCCTCCGCCGGGCGCGAAACGATCAGCTGACCGTCGGCGATGGCCAGCTGCTCGCAGGCCGAGCGGATCTCCATCCCGATGTCGACGAGTGGGATCAGGTAGCGCCGGCAGAAGGTGTTGACGCCCTCACGGGCGTCGAAGCGGTCCAGGCAGGCCACGACGATGTCGGCGCCCTTCAGCGCGTCAAGCGCCCGGGAGGACGGGAAGCACTCGGGCACCGCCAGCACCTCAATCGAAGGGTCGATGCCCGTCGCAACGCGCTTCGCGACGTCGACCTTCAGGGTCGTGTCGATGTCGGTGTGCACCGCGCCGACGAGGCGGCCGAGGTTGCTCTCCTCGACTGTCTGCCCGTCGATTGGGATGAGGGCTCCGACACCCTGGTGGGCGAGCTGCTGGATGACGTGCGAGCCGCCTCCGGATACGCCGATGACGGCGATCCTGGCGTCGGTGAGCTTCGGCTCGCTGTCGGGTCCGATCGCGATCGTCTGGCGGTCAAGGCGCCCGCGGCGGCCCCGCGTCGGAGGACGCGCGCTGCTCGCATGACAGGTCTCGATGGTCTCGCCTACGATCACGAGCCGCCGAAGGGCCAGATCGTTGCGCCCGTCGATCCAGAACGAGCCGGCTGCGTCGCCGTCGCCTAGCAGCAGGGTGCCCGTCGGCAGCGGCTCCGTTATGCGGCTGAACGCGCCGAACAACGGCCGCTCCTTTGCGCGGTCATCGGCCGAGAACCCGGGGTTCGCCGTGCCGTGGGAGTGGACGAGCACGGGCGTGGCGCCGAGCTCCAGAGCGTGCGCGAGCACCTGGGAGTTGAACTCAGAGGACCATGACAGGACCGACCCGTACGCGCCGCGGGCGATGGCGCTGTCGGGGACCACGATCCATTCTCGGGCGAGTAGGACGTCGCGGTCGGGCAGGCGGCTGAGCCCGCAGATGAGATACCCGGCCTCCTCGCCACGGCTGAAGTCCTCGACGTGGGCGCGGACTTCGGCGAACAACGGCGCCGCGATGCGCACATCCAGGGTCCGTCGGGGCGGGGCTGCCTCGAGAGGGACCGGCCTGGACCGCCGGAACATGCGCGGCAGGCGCGCGAGCCCGATCACGTCCGCTCCGCAACGAAACGCGTCATCCAGAGCTGGATTGCACGGACGGAATCCTGACCGCTCCAAGTGAAGCCGAAGCTGAAGCTGCGCCAGCTCTCGCCGAGCAGGTAGACGAGCTCGCTGCTACGCGGTGGCTCGCCCTGCTCGCCCTGGACACTCTGATCGATCACGAACTGCGGGCGCTCGGCGGGCCAGTTGCGCCACACGGTCAGAGCACGTGTCGGCGATGGCGTCCACGGCTCCGGCAGCTCGATCTGCCCGAGCAGCACATGCAGCGGCTGCCCGGGCGCCGGTGTCACGTCCTCCGCGCCACCGAACGCCGCCGCGAGGAGTGGGACGATGCTGGTGGTGGCGGTGGTGTTCATCAGCTGACGCCGCCGCGGACGAGAGCCTGGTACCGGTCGCCCCGCTTGACGTCGTGGGTCTCGTGGTCGGCGAGGAGCTTCTTCTTGCCGTTCTTCTGGATGACCCAGAGGGTGGCCTCCTCGGCTATGCCGAGCTCGCTCTTCAGCGCTGTGACCTTGGTGGGCCCGGACTGGATCGTGAATGTGCTGGTCTCGGTCTCGCCGGCTTCGTTCGTGACCTCGAGCGTGACGTGCACGGGGTTGCGGTCCGCCTGCTCGCCTCCTGCCTCTTCCGCATCTGATGTTGGTATAACTGACATCTTTGCCGCCTTCTGTTGTTAACGATGACATCAACATAGGGGGGCTTATGGCGGTTGTCAAGGAGAATCGCTGGAGCCGCGCCGGAGGTCAGTCTTAGTAACGGTCAGCGAGATTGACATCGACGCAGCTTTCGGCCATACTTGCGCTTGTGGAGCGCCTGTATGAGCAGTTTGGCCAGCGGCTGCGGGGACTGCGCGAAGATGCCGGGCTGACCCAGGATCAGGTTGCCGAGCGGGTGAGCTTGAAGCGCACGTCGATCACAAACATCGAGAGCGGACGCCAGCACATCGCCCTTCACCAGCTATTTCTGCTGGCGGCCGCGGTTGGGAAGAGCCCGGCGGAGCTACTGCCGGACACGGGGCCCGCGCTGCAGGAGCTACTGCCGAACGGCACGGTCGCGGCGCTGCGGGCCTCCGCCGAGGATGACCCGGCGCTACTTGATTTCGCGATGCGTGTCGTATCTAAGGATCAGACGAGACACGCGCGGCCGGTGAAATGACAAATCCCTCCCCCCCGGAAATCCAGGCGGCCGACCTGATCGCCGAGGCGGGCGTCGTGCGTCCTCCTGTGCCCGTGCAGAAGATCGCGGAGATGCTGGGCGCAAAGGTCGCCTATGAGGCCTTTGAGGGCGATGTCTCGGGAATGCTCTACCGGGAGCCAGGTCGCACGCTGATCGGTGTGAACTCGACCCATCCGGCGACGCGCCAGCGTTTCACGCTCGCCCATGAGATCGCGCATCTACGCCTTCACGAGGGCCAGCCGGTTTTCATCGATCGTCTGGTTCGCGTGAACTGGCGTGATGGCACCTCGGCACGGGAGGAGATCCAGGCCAACACGTTCGCTGCCGAACTGCTGATGCCGCGTAGGTTCATGAGCGAGGAAATCGAGCGTGTCGTCGCAAGATCCCCGAAGGTCGCGCCGGAGGAGCTGGTGGGAGCGCTCGCCGGCACATTCCATGTGAGCGAGGAAGCGATGCGATACCGGCTGATCAACCTGGGCGTCCTGGGCCCCTACTCCGAGCCGCGCGAGGGCTAGCGGCCTCTCGCTCCCGCTCGCTTGCATTCGCAACGAAGCGGCCGGGCATCGCCCGCCCCAATCTTGCCTACGCCACCAAGGCCAGATTCGCACGCCGAGGCGATGCGCGGCAAACGGAACCCTATTGGAACCTTGGCGAGCAGCCATCAGACCCATCCCACGAAAAAAGGCCCCGATTACCAGGGCCTTCTTCCATAGCGGGGGCGGGATTCGAACCCGCGACCTTCGGGTTATGAGCCCGACGAGCTACCAGACTGCTCCACCCCGCGTCGCTACATACGTTCTAGCAAACCGAGCGCGAGCTGTGGGGCGCCGGGCGCGCCCCCGGCGCGGGAACGCCCCTGCCGTCGGGGTAGCCGCGGCGGGTGCGGCGCATCTCGCGAGACCTGTGCCACGTCTAGCATGCGTCGATGCGCGTTGCGGTCGTGGACGTTGGTACCAACTCGACGAGATTGCTGATCGCCGACGTGAATCCCTCCGCGAACTCGCTCGCAGAGCTCGTCAGGCGCTCGCGGGTCACGCGGCTCGGGGCCGGCGTGGACGCGGCGGGCGCGCTCGCCGAGGACGCGGCCGAGCGCGTTTACCGCACGCTCGAGGACTACCGCGCCGAGATCGACGCGCACCGCTGCGAGCGCAACATGGCGGTGCTGACGTCGGCGGTCCGCGACGCATCCAACGGCGCCGCGTTCGCCGAGCGGGTGCGCGGCGAGTTCGGCCTCGATGCGCACGTGCTCAGCGGCGAGGAGGAGGCACAGCTGACGTTCCTCGGAGCGATGTCGGGCCGCGCGCCCTCGCCGCAGCCGACCGTGGTGATCGACATCGGCGGCGGCTCCACGGAGTTCGTGATCGGCCGCGAGCGCAGCGCTGGCTTTCACGTATCGCTGCGCGCGGGCGTCGTGCGCATGAGCGAGCGCCATATCCACTCCGATCCCCCCGCTCCCCACGAGCTACAGGAGCTCGCCTCCGACGTGCGCTCGGTGCTCCTCGCGGGGCTCCCAGCCGACGAGCGAGAAGGGGTGCGCCGCGGCATCGCGGTCGCGGGTACCGCCACCTCGGCCGCCTCGATCGAGCAGGAGCTCGACCCGTATGACCCCGAGCGCGTAAACGGCTACGAGCTCAGGCTCGGCTCTGTCGAACTGCTGCTCGCACGGCTCGCCGACATGGACGAAGCGAATCGCCGCGATGTCGTCGGCCTCGACCCCGACCGCGCGCCCACGATCGTCGCCGGCATGATCCTGCTCAGCGAGGCGATGCGCGTCTTCGGGCTCGAGCACGTCGAGGTCTCAGAGCACGACATCCTCTACGGAGGTGCGCTGCGCCTCGCCGCGCAGCAGGCGCCTCATGCGGGATAGGCCAGCTCAGGCGAGGTTGGCGCGGCGCGGGTACGCGACGCTGGGATCCGTCAGCACGTTCACCAGCGCTGGCTTGCCTGCCTGCAGGGCGCGCTCGAGCGCTCCCCGCAGCTGCGCCGGGCGCTCTACCAGCTCGCCGTGCCCGCCGAGCGCCTCCACCACCTGGTCATAGCGCGTCCCCGCGCGCAGCTCCGCGGCGACGGAGTAGCCGTAGACGAGCTCCATAGGGTGCTTCTCCAGCGCCCAGATGCCGTTGTTACCCATCACCCCCACGACGTTCACGCCATGGCGCGCAAGGGTGTCGAAGTCCATCCCGGCGAAGCCGAACGCGCCGTCGCCGAGCAGCAGCACGACCTGGCTGCCAGGCCGCGCGAGCTTCGCCGCCAGGGCGTAACCCGGACCGGAGCCCAGGCAGCCGAATGGCCCCGGGTCAAGCCAGCATCCCGGTTGGTAGCTGTCGACGACCCTGCCCGCGTAGGAGACGAAGTCGCCGCCGTCGCCGACCACGATCGTGTCCCGGTCGATCACCTGGGCGAGCTCCGCGTAGAGCCTCATGGGGTGCAGCGGCGCCCTGTCGTCCTGAAGGTCCGCGAGCTCCGCCTCGCGCTGCTCCTGCTCGGCGGCGCGCAGCCCGGAGATCCAGCGTTCGCTGGCGAGCGCCTGCGAGCCGGCGGCCTCACATACCGCCGTAATGCTCGCCGCGAGCGGCCCGTAGCACTCGGCGGCCACCGGCCGCGGATGGCGGCGCTCGGGTTCGGCCATGTCGATGACCACGATCTCGGTGTCCTCGCCGAACGACGCGCCGAAGGCCAGCCGGAAGTCCATCGGCACGCCGACCACCAGCGCCACGTCGGCGCCCTTGAGCGCCTGCGAGCGAGCGCGCGAAAAGAACAGCTCGTGGTCGCCCGGCACGCACCCGCGTGCGAGGCCGTTGAGGAACACCGGCACCCGCAGCGTCTGCGCGAGCTCCAGCAGCGCCTGCTCGCCGCGGCCCCAGTAGAGGTCCGTGCCAGCCATTATCACCGGCCGCTCTGCCGTGCGCAGCAGCTCGCCGGCCCGCTCGATCGCCTCGTGGTCCGCCGCCGGCGTGCTCGCCGGCGCCGCCCGCGCACTCTCGGGCTCGGCCGCCTCCATGAAGACGTAGTCGAGCGGGAAGTCCACGAATGTGGGCCCGTAGTGGGGGCTCATCGCCGCGGCGAACGCGTCGTCTATCAGCCCAGGTATCTCCTCCGTCGCCGACGGCGTGACGGCCAGCTTGGTCAACGGCCTCACGAACGGCACGTGGTCGATCTCCTGCAGGGACCCCAGGCCCCAGCGCAGCGCTGGCGCGCGCCCACCGAGCACCACCATCGGCGAGTGGTTCGCCTGCGCGGATGCCATCGCGCTCATGCCGTTTGTCACTCCCGGCCCCGCCGTGAGCGCGCACACGCCGGCTTCACGGGTGACCTTCGCCCAACCCTCCGCCGCGAAGGCCGCGGTCGACTCGTGACGCACGTCGACGATGTCGATCCCCTCGGCGCGGCAGCCGTCGTATATCGAGAACAGGTGCCCTCCGGAGAGCGTGAACAGCTTGCTCACACCATGCGCCTTCAGGCGTCGCGCGACGAGCCTGCCACCGTGATAGGTCTCCGTCTCATGCGCGGTCTCGCTCGACACGCGCGCGACTCTATCCGCTCGCAGGTGCCCGGGACGGGATTCGAACCCGCATGCTCTCTCGAGCGGCAGATTTTAAGTCCGCTGACTTTGCCAGTTTGTCCACCCGGGCCAGGCGATCCTAGCGCCGCGGGGAGCGCAACTTGGCGCTTGCTACCGTGTCTTTAAGCCTGACGGAGCAATCGGACGGCTCTCATGGAGGTCTCCGCCCTTACACATCACAGCAGCATGCCGGGCCTCCGTGGCCCGTCTGCTCTGCTGCGCCTGCAGTCCGACGAGCGGCTGATCTCGCTCACGCGTCGTGGCAACCACGCCGCCTTCGAGGTGCTCTGCGCGCGCTACCAGTCGCGTCTGCTCGCGTTCTGCAGGCACATGCTGAACTCGCGCGAGGACGCCGAGGACGTGCTCCAGGAGGTCTTCGCGGCCGCATTCAACGCCGTGCTCGCCGACGAGCGCGAGATCAACGTCCGCCCGTGGCTCTACCGGATCGCGCGCAACCGCTCGCTCAACCATCTGCGCCGCGTCGCGGCGATCGGCGTGGACTCGATGGACGTGCATTTCGCCGATGGCGGCCTCACGACCACCGACAAGGTCCTGCGCCGCGAGAGCTTCCGCGAGCTGATCGCCGACGTCCACGAGCTGCCCGAGACGCAGCGCACGGCGTTGCTGCTACGTGAGATCGACGCGCTCTCCTACGAGCAGATCGCGCATGCGATGGAGAACACGGTCCCGTCGGTGAAGTCCCTGCTCGTGCGCGCGCGCATCGGCCTCGCCGAGGCCGCCGAAGCGCGCCAGCTGAGCTGCGAGCAGGTTCGCTTCGAACTCGGCGAGGTCGCCGAGGGCCTCGGCAAGCTGGGCACGCCCGCCCGCAGGCACGTGCGCGGCTGCGATCGCTGCCGCGACTTTCGCGCGCACCTCAAGCACAACAACCGTGCGCTCGCCGCGATCTTCCCCGTCGTGCCGCTGCTGCTCGTCAAGCGGCTGCTGCTCACCAAACTCGGGTCAACCGCGTCCGCCGGCGGCGCGCACGTCGCGGGCGGCGCCGGTGCGAGCGTCGGCGCAGGCGCGGGCGCCACGGCCGGAGCCGGCGCGGCCGCGGGCGGCGGCGCGGGTCTCGCCGGCGGGATGATGACCGCGGGCGCCGGCGCGCTCGCCACCAAGGCGGTCGCGAGCCTCGCCGCCGCAGCGATAGTCACCGCCGGCGCCGTCGCCGCCGATCACGCCGTCGCGCCCCGTCAGGGTGGTCCCGCTGTGCCGACGAGCCACACCTACGCGGGCACCTCCGCGGCGCAGCACTCGGCCACGCCGCAGGTTATCCACCAGCGCCCCCAGCCGATCAGCGCAGGTGCCACGCGCGCCCGTGCGCACCGCCGCGCACGCCCGCCCGCGCTTCCCGTCGGGACGACCGCGACGACCGGCTCGAACACGTCCGCAGCCGAAGCGGGCACGATTGCCGCCGCCGAACTCGCGGGGGGCACCAGCGCAGCCGTGACGAGCACGACCACGCCGGTCTCGCCCGCCGCGGGAGCGACGGGCCCCAAGCAGCCCGAAGGCGCGACCGAGGTCACGACCGAAACCACCGAACTGCCGAGCGCCGCGACCGCTCCCCCCCAGAGCACACCCGGCGCGACAGCGGAAAGCCCGGTGCCGGGGGGCGAAGCGGCGGGCGGCCAGTCGCCTCCCGCCGTGGATGTAGCCCCTGTCGCGCAGACGGGCGGTACCGCTGCCGGCCCGAGCCCCGGAGGCTCCTCCGGCGCCGGCGCCGGCGCGTCGCGCTAGCCGAAGGAGAAGCTCTTCAGCGGGCGCTGCAGAACGCCCGTTGTGGCGACTTCACGCGGGCCGCGTACCTGCGTGCTCGCCCCCGATGCGGTCAGCATCACGATGTCCACGCCGTCGCGCACGCCCTTGCCTTCGGGTAGCAGCAACACTTCTCGCGCATACATCTCGCGGCCTTCCAGCTGCGCGGTGTAGAGGATCTGGTAGCCGGTGAGCGCATTGTTGAGCTTGGTGCGGCCCTCACCGCGCAGCGTGAAGTCGCGGTAGCGCCTTGCGAGAGTCGCGATGAAGCGGGCCGCGTACACGGGGATCTCGCCGGTCTGCTCGCCCGTGTAGGGGGGCAGGCGCAGCGGGTTCACCGCGAAGGAGTATTCGAGCGCCCCCTCGGCGTCGTGGCGCTCCACGCGCACGTAGCCGCCCGGTTCTGCCGCCACGCGGTAGAGCGAGCGGTACTGGAAGCTGAAGGGCACGCGACCGGCGTGGGCGAAGCGCGCGTTCAGCAGCGTGAGCGTGAGCGCGACCGCGACCGCGAGCAGGGCCGCAGCGGTCAGGCGCGCGGCGATGCGCGCGCGCGGCGATGCGGCGCGCCAGCGAGGTGCCAGCAGGCCGGCGAGCGTCGGCCCGTACTCGCGCTTGACCGCGACCGCGGTCATCGCCCGGCTGCGCTCATCCGCCGATCGAGAAGAGCGCTTCGAGGTCGTGGCGCGAGTACGCGGCGAACGCGACCATCGTCTGCGTTCGCACCACGCCCGGCATTTCACCGATCTCGCGCGTGACGACCTCGGCGAGCTGCTCGTGATGGGGAACCCTGATGATCGCCACGAAGTCCCACTCGCCGGTCACCGAGTAGGCCTCCGCGACCCCCTCGACATCGGCCAGCGCGCCGCCGAGCGTCGACAGCGCGTTGCGCTCCGCCTCGATCAGGACAACCGCGTTCGTCAGTGACATGCCGCGCAATCATAGGCGGCCGCGGCGCGGGGCCGGCGCACGACCCGCCTAGCGCTCCGACTCGCTGCGCACGCGCAGGCCGAGGCCCATGAGCAGTCCGAACGCGCCTCCCACCACGCCCGCCAGCCAGCTCATTTCGCTGCCCTCGAAGGCGAACGGGATCGCGAGCAGCAGGACGCCGATCGCGCCGGCACCCAGCAGGTCGCCCTCGTAGTAGGAGCCCGCGCGCGCGCAGCGCAGATCGGGCCCCGCCCACGCCCCGAGCAGCGCGAGCGCTGCACCGTTGCCGGTACTGATGACAGGCGCGGTGTACACCGCGCCCGCCACCAGCGCACCCGTCACGGCGCCCCCGAAGAACAGCGCGGTCGCGACCGCGGGACCGTGACGGCGCTCGAGCAGCCACCCGAACAGCGCGATCGCCACGATCACCATGAACGCGGGCACGCCGCGCGAGTACGCGAACTCGCTGCCGAGCAGCTTCCACCAGTCGCCGTGCAGCGGGCCGACAATCGCCAGTTTGAAGTAGATCTGCGGTTCGGCGCGCGCCGCGATCCAGGCCGCGCAGCTGACGGCCACCAGCACGATCGTGGCGTGTGGCCTGACGTCCTCCCAGCGTGAGCTCGCGCGCGCTCGCGCGCTGGAGGGGACGCTCGCGCGAGCCCGGCGCGGGCCTCTCAGGAGCGCCGTCAGGCGTCCGCGGCGCGCCGGGCGGCTGGGCGCATGTACGGGCGGGAGCTTGGGGGCGCGGCGCCTGAGCCGCGAGCCGCAGTACGGGCACTCGGTGATGTACGGGCTCACCTCGGCACCGCACTGCTTGCACACCACGAAGAGGTCGGCGCCCGAGCTCATGGCGGTCCATTCTAAGGCGAGGCTGAGCGCGCCTCGCACGGACTCTGGAATACTCCATCGCATGCACCTCGGATACGACCGCAAGCTCTACATCCTCGCCTTCGACCACCGTGGCTCCTTCCAGAAGCGCTTCTTCGGGATCGACGGGGAGCCCGACGGCGAGCAGACGGCCATCATCGCCGACGCCAAGCACCTGATCTTCGAGGGCCTGCTGCAGGCGATCGGCGCGGGCGCCGACCCCGCCGTCACCGGCGTGCTCGTGGACGAGCAGTTCGGCTCCACGGTCCCATCCGAGGCTCGCGCGGCCGGCCTGATCGTGGCGATGCCCGCCGAGCGCTCGGGACAGAACTACTTCGACTTCCAGTACGGCGACGAGTTCGCCGAGCACATCGAACGCTACGACCCCGACTTCACCAAGGTGCTCGTCCGCTACAACCCCGACGGCGACGCGCAGGCCAACGCCGAGCAGCGCAGCAAGCTCAAGCGGCTCAGCGACTGGCTGCACCAGCACGAGCGCAGGTTCCTGTTCGAGCTGCTCGTGCCCGCCGAGGACGCGCAGCTGCAGGCAGTCGGCGGGGACGCCGAGCGCTACGACGCCGAGCTGCGCCCCGAGCTGATGCGCCGCGCGATCGCCGAGCTGCAGGACGCGGGCATCGAGGCGGACGTCTGGAAGATCGAGGGGGTCGACGAGCGCTCGGACTGCGAGATGCTCGTCGCGCAGGCGCGTGCGGGCGGCCGCGACGGTGTGGTCTGCGTGGTGCTCGGCCGCGGCGCCGACGACGCGAAGGTCGATCACTGGCTCACCGAAGCAGCCCCCGTCGAGGGCTTCGTCGGCTTCGCCATCGGCCGCTCGATCTGGTGGGACCCGCTGAAGGCCTACGTGGACGGCAAGATCGAGCGCTCCGCGGGAGCCCGCAAGATCGCCGAGAACTACCTGCGCTTCGTCTCCGTGTACGAGCGGGCGAAGGCGCCCGTCTCCTAGCGCCGCGCCGGCATCAAGATGAGGATGCGTCAGAGCCTCTCGGAGTGGGAGCGCGCGTTCGTCAGAGAGATCTCGCTCGACCGCCGCCGTCGCGACTCCCTGCGCCGCGCTGCCGAGCGGCGCACGATGATGCGCCAGGCCGAGCGCCGGCACAAGCGCGGCTCGTTGCGCTTCGCGCTGCTGGTGCTCGCGCTGATCCTCACCGCAGCGGTCGTCACCGTGGTGATGTTCAGAACGCTGTACCTGCTGCTCGGCTAGTGCCGGACGGTGCTCGCCCGCCCGGGCAGGGGCCTTCAGCCGGCTGGTTCAGCCGCCTTCGGCGGTGTCGGGCACGGCTTCGTCGAGCGCGGCCGCCGGCTGGCCCGAGCGCGCCTCCGCGGGTGCTCCCGCGGCCGCTTCACGATGAATCTCGAGGTAGATCTCCTTGCGGAACACGGGGATCGTCTGGGGCGCCTGGATGCCGATCCGAACCTTCTCGCCCATGACCGACAGCACCGACACCTCGATGTCGTCTCCGATCATGATGCTCTGGTTGGACTTTCG
>Ga0075030_100000538_pt1 | contig 33039 bp, 28 predicted proteins | sample LitLauG_LLR_2012_FD_71393 | JGI IMG/M metagenome (GOLD analysis project Ga0075030, IMG submission 71393) | Freshwater sediment microbial communities from Pennsylvania, USA - Little Laurel Run_MetaG_LLR_2012 | ecosystem: Environmental > Aquatic > Freshwater > Creek > Sediment | place: USA...
GTCGTCGGTGACGCGTTCGCGCTCGATGCCCAGTTCGACCTGCAGCGCCTTGGCGATCATGGCCCGCTGCAGCGTTCGCACGATGGACGCAGCCTGCTCGCGCGTCAGCTTGTCGAGCAGCAGGCGCGTCACCGGCCGCTCGGCCTGGACCTTGCGGCGCAGGCGCTGATAGGGCAGCGGGGCAAGCGTCTTGCCGAAAAGATCCAGGCCGAAGAGCATGCCCACCGCCTCGACCGTGACGAACGGCGACACCACGGAACTCTTGAGGTCATGCAGCACGTGCCCGAGCGTGGAGGCCCAGTGATCGTCGTCGAAGTCCATTCCGGCCGGGATTTCCAGCACGAGGTTCCTCGGGGTGGTCACCGCCGGACACAGATGTGCCTCGCTGCCCTTGCCATAGCCGAGAAATCCCACCGGCACGCCAAAGAATCCCGCAATGCCGAAGGTCTGGAATTCGCCGATCTGCTCCAGGTGGCGGCGCAACGGTTCGGAGCGCACGTCGATGCAGAACATGGCCTGCGCGAAGGGGCGGCGGGCTCCCGCCGGCGCGCTGGCCGGCACCGTGATCCGCTCCAGCAGCTTGCCGATGGCGTGGCCTTCCATCGCCTCAAGCCAGACCATGCCCTCGGAGCGCTCGAGCTCACGCAGTTGCGCAACGAACCGCGCCAGCCCGGCGGTATCGAGCGCCTGCAGGGCTGCCTCCTGCCCGGCGCGCCGCGCCAGCGCGCGCAGTCGGCTGGCCTGCTGCTGCGCTTGAGCGGCAATCCACAGCGGCGCGTATTGCGCCCAAATTGCCTGGCACGCAGCTTCCTGGCCGCGATCGAGGGTGTCGCCGATGCGTCGCGACCACTGCGGCAGCACCACGCCGCCATGCAGGTGCAGGCCCAGCGCAGTGCCGGCCGGGTGATCCTGCCGCCACTGGCGCAGCGCTTCGTGGGTGGCGGGTACCCCGCGGCGCGCCGCCTCCGTCTGGACCAGGGCAAGGCCATAGACCAGGCGGATTGCAAGAAAATCGACGAGGTCGCCGGGATGGCGGCGGGCCCAGTAGTACTTCTTCGCGCTGGAGCGCCAGCGGATAAAGCCCGCCCAGCCGTGCAGGCGCGACAGTTCCGCGGTAAAGCAGGCCTGCCAGTGCTCTGCGTCGACACCCAGTTGCTGCATGACGAAAACGATGGCGTCCTCGGCCTGGGCGGCCCTCTCAAGAATGCGCCGGACGGCGGCGGCGCGCCGGGAGAACCGCTCACTGCTGCGCGCAAGATCGGCCCAGGCTGCGAACAGTCCGTGCTCCCGGCCCGGCATGGCCCAGGAGGACTGTGCTTCGTCGAAGAATTCCAGGCAGCTCTTGATGACCAGATCATCGAGCGTGGCGCTCAGCGCGGTCCCCCGCAGCAGGTCGATGCACTCGGCCAGCGGCCGATGCACCGGCAGGCGCTCGTCTACCCACGCCGACCACCAGTGCGCATCTTCGGCCGCGGCGCGGTAGGTCCGTCCCTGCAGCGCATCAGCCAGCGCTGCGATATGCGGGCGTTCGTCGCCGACCGCCGGCGCGTCCGAGGCATCTTCCAGGAGCGCGTGCATCCAGGCCGTCCATTCGATGCCGGGCACCTTGTCCCAGGCAAGAACGCGCCGCGCCACGGCATCGCGCAGCGTTGCCGCGTCGACCTGGCCGCGCGACTGCCAGCGCTGATATGCCGAGCGCGGCAGGAAGGCCCTGGCATGGAAGAGCTGCTCGCCGCGGCGGACCGCCTCGGCAAACGGCAGCCGCTCGAGTCCGTAGAGCGGGTTATGGTGAATGAAGTTGCGCATCGGCCAGAAGTACGGCACCGGCTCTCCGGCCACATACGTCGTCGCGCGCACCCGCAGGCGATTTGCCAGGCTCAGCGCATCCACGTCGTGCTCCAGGCATAGGTAGCGATGGCGATGAGCAGCGCCGGCACGCCGGCAAGCAGACAGGTAGCTGCGGCGAGGTCGCGCCCGTGCGCGCCCGCCACCGGCGCTCCAAAGAGCGCGCGCTGCCACACCAGTGCCCCGGACCAGGACCACAGGCACCAGACCGCACCGGCGCCGGCCGCAGCCCACCAGGGGACGCGCGCGGTGACAAACAACATGCCGAAGAATCCTGGAAAGGGCGGCGCGCATAGCGCGGCCAGCACGGTCACGGCCAGCATCGCGGCCAGACGCGGGTGCGCTGCGCCGAGGCGCCCTCGACCCAGGTAATCGCTGCCGAAGCGGCGGCAAAGCGCGTGCGCCATGACATGCAGCATGGCGCCAGCGGCCCCGAAGACAAGGGCGGCGACGGCCAGGTCGGCATGGCTGGCGCCGGCCCACCAGGGCAGCCACAGCAGCGCCAGCGCCGATGTGCAGATCATGGTGGCCCAGCGCGACAGGTCGCTTACCGTCAGGGAGCGCCACGCGTAAAAGAGCGCGGTACACAGCGCCAGTGCCAAGGGAAGCGATGCCGGCAACCGGACCGGCAGATCGGCAAGGACTTGCGGCGCGCCGGCCGCGGGCATCAACAGCGCGCCGGCCAGTGGCCAGGCGCCGCAGACGAGGGCCCGCAACGGCGGAAAGTACAGGCGGTCGACCAGCGCATTGAACAGCACGCTCGCCGGGAACAGCGGCCACAGCAGCGCCAGCGCCAGCAGGGTGAGCGGGTCGGCCATGGTCACAGCCAGCGCAGCCAAACGTTCATGCGCCGTGAACCTGCCAGGACGCGGTCCGCGCACCAGGCCCAGACCGAGGGAACGTGGAACTCGCGCGATACCAGTCCATAAATGTGCAGGTAGGCGCGGTTCCAGTTGCCCCCGCGGCGCCCCTGCACGCGCGTTTCCTGCGCGTAGAAGTTCAAGACCCACGCGGCGACCAGAACAACGGTGACCACCACCGCGATGATGTCGAAAGCCAGCTCATCGATGCTCGCCGATTCGTAAATGGCCTCCGCCAGCATCCGGTCCGGGAGCAGGAAGTCGTCGAAGACATGGCCGATCACCGTGTACCCCATAACGACAATCAAAAAGGAGAACATGACCAGGCCCATGGTGCGCCACGGACTTTCCGTGTCGAGCTTGTGGGTGGAAAAGAACACCTGGGCTCCCGTCACCCAACCAAAGAACAGCAGCACCAGGGCGCCCTGGCGCTGCGGCACGTCGGCCGATACGGTCTGGTGGGACAGGGCGAGAACCACGACCGGCACGAGCACGGTTATGGCCACTGCGACCAGCCACGGCAGCCGCGCGGTGCGGCGCGGCCGGCGCTCCACCACGAAGGTATAGATGTCGTCGGCCGGAACGCCGTCGTCGCGACGCGCCTGGCCGATGACGCTGCCGGACCCGAGAAACAAGGTTGCCTTGAACAATCCGTGGGCGATGAGGTGATACACCGCAAGCGAGAAGGCACCCAGCCCGCACTCCATGACCATGAAGCCCATCTGGCCCATGGTCGAATAGCCCAGGCACTTCTTGATGTCGTTCTGCGTGAGCATCAATGCCGACCCCAGCACCGCGGTGACCAGGCCCACCGCCACGGTCAGGTGCAGCACCATGCCGGCATGCGGAAACAGCGGAGCGAAGCGGTTGAACAGAAATCCCCCCGCGTTGACGATGCCCGCATGCATGAGTGCCGAGACCGGTGTCGGGCCGTCCATCGTGTAGGGCAGCCAGATGTGCAGCGGAAACTGTGCGGAACGCGCGAAGGCGGCCACCGCCACCAGCAGCGCCGCCAGCACGGGAACATCGACGCCGGCAAACTGGGGAGCAGGGCCCTGCGCGACACGGTTGAAAACTTCGGCGAGGCTGAGCGTGCCGTAGCTGCGCCATAGCAGCAGCACGGCGCCCAGCAGCGGCAGGTCGCCAAACCGGTACGTGATCCAGGTCCAGAGGGCATAGCGCCCGCTGGCGGCGCGGGTGGTGTCGTGCCCCAGCAACGCATAAAGAAACACGCCAACCAGGAACCAGGCCGCCAGCAAGGACAGCATGTCGCCGGCGACAACGAGCCAGAGGATCACGGCCGTGATGGCATCGAGCAGCGAAAAAAACCGCACATAGCCCGGCTCTTCGATCATGTAGCGCCGTGCATAAACGTGTACCACCAGGCTGATGGCGGCCACCAGCGCGGCTACCACCGCGGAAAGATGATCGAGCGTGAGTGCCAGCGTGCCGGCATGGAAGGTGAATACCGCTGCGGGCGGCGCATGCAATGCAATGGCCAGAACGGCGAGCGCCGCAATGAGGTCGAGCCACTGCGCGTACACGCTCAGCCGGCCGGCGCGGCGGCGATCGCCCCTGGCCAGCAGCGGGGCCAAAAATGACGCCAGCAGGGGTAGTCCCACCAGGGTGGCAAGACTGAACAAGGCCCAGGAATTCAAATTTGGCTCGTGGCTGGTAGCGCATCGCCCAAGCCATTGGAAGCGGCCTGGACGGACCCGTGAGCCTGCGATCCTAGGGCCTCACCAAAATTAATCTAGTTGGAAATAGTTATTTCTCCATCAGTTAGTTTTATTCACCGCCGCGCAAGCGCCGTCATCGCAGCCGGATCTATCGCCGGAAGGTCACGACGAGCACGTCGCGGTAGGCCGGGGCGTCGGCGTGCAGGGGTTCGATGGCCGTCACACCGTGGAATACGCGGCTGTCATCGACCAGCGCCGTATCCAGCGGCGCCTCGAGCGTGAAGCGACCGATCGGGCGGCGCGCGAGGTCGAGTATGGTCGTGGTGCCGCTGGCGGCGTTTTGCCGGCGCACCAGAAGTACCAGTACCCAGTCAACGCCGTCGCGGTGCATGCCCTCCGGGGTAGGCAAGCCCGGTTGCCCGTTGCGCGCCTCGATGCGGAACTGGTGGACCTCCACGTGCCATGCCGGCGGCCGGGTCTCCACGGGCGTCAGGCCGTCGAATACCGCGTAGCCCAGGCGCAGTATCGCGCGCAGCGCCGGGTGCCCGGCAATCGACTCCGTGATGGGCTCGAACCAGCGCTCCAGCCCGCCGTTGAGCGGGTTGTAATCGCGGCTTTGATAGTGCGGCTGGCGGGGCTTGCGCGTGATGGCTTCGGCGCTCAGCGCAAAAGCCGCATGGCGCCGTCGCCGGTAGCGGCCGCCGTCGGCCATGTACATGTCGAGGCCGAGATCGTTCCAGCTCTGCGCGAAGTTTTCCCAGTCGCCAAAGCCATAGCCGACGAGTTCGCCGTGCATGGCTTGCGCCGGGACAAAGGCGAACCCAGCCTCCTTGAGGGGCGCGCAGAGCATATGCCGGTGCATGATGCGATTGCGGCTAGCGGCGCGGCGGCGTCGCGCCCCGCGAGCCGGGTTGCGCAACGGTGCTCGGGGTCACTGAGGGCCGCCTGCGCTACTGCATGAACCAGCCGTGGCTGACGACGACGGATTGTCCGGTCAGCGCCGCCGAAGGAAATGCCGCGAGAAAGAGCGCGGTCTGCGCGACGTCGTCCACCGTGGTGAAGATGCCGTCGACCGTTCCGCCCAGCATGACCTTGCGGACCACCTCGGCTTCGCTGATGCCCAATTCCTTCGCCTGTTGGGGTATCTGCTTGTCAACCAGGGGCGTTCGCACGAAGCCCGGGCAGATGACGTGCGAGCGCACATTGTGGGCGGCACCTTCCTTGGCCAGTACCCGGGCCAGTCCGAGCAGGCCGTGCTTGGCCGTCACGTACGCGGACTTGAGCGGCGATGCCTCGTGCGAATGCACCGATCCCATATAGATCACCGCGCCGCCGCGGTTGCCCGGATACATGTGCCGCAGTGCCGCCCGGGTGGTGAGAAAGGCGCCGTCCAGATGGATGGCCAGCATCTTCTTCCAGTCGGAAAAGGCGTAGTTCTCGATCGGATTGACGATCTGTATGCCGGCATTGGAGACGAGGATATCGATGCCGCCGAAGGCCTGCGCCACGCGGTCGGTGGCGGCGTCCACCGCCTCCTCGCTGGTGACGTCCATGGCGATGCCGATGGCTTTGCCGCCAGCCTTGACGATGGCCGCCGCAACGGCCTGAGCGGCATCCAGGTTCACGTCGGCGATGGCCACGGCAGCGCCTTCACGCGCATATAACTCGGCAATGGCCTTGCCGATGCCGCTGGCCGACCCCGTTACGATGGCTGCTTTACCCGAGAGTTTCATAGCCGCTGTTCTCCTTCTGCAAGACGTTCGGATGCGGCCCGGCGGGCATCGCCTGCCGGGGCCGCGCAGGAAAAGCACTGTACGCCCGCCGCGCGGGTGGCCGATTTCACCATGCGGACGGATCTGCCGCGGGCTTGCGAACGCGCCTAGACATCGTGCGAGATCTCGCTTGCGTGCCAGGACCCCAGCGCCGCGCGGCTTAGCCAGGCCATGATGGCAAAGAGCGCCATGCCGGTGAGGGAAATCAGCAGCAGCGCGGCGAACATCCGCGGAATATTGAGCTGGAAACCGGCCTGCATGATCTGGTAGGCGAGGCCGGCCGCGGTGCCGCCGGTGCCGGCGACGAATTCGGCCACCACGGCGCCAATGAGCGCGAGTCCACTGGAAATGCGCAGGCCGCCGAAGAAATAGGGCAGTGCACTGGGGATGCGCAGCCGCAGCAGGATCTGGGTTCGCGTGGCGTGCTGCAGGCGGAAGTAGCTGAGCAGGTCCGGGTCGACACTGCGCAGCCCCAGCGTCGTGTTGGAGATCACGGGGAACAGCGCCACGAGAGCGGCGCAGATGATCATGGCGACGGCAGGGTCCTTGACCCAGATGATGACCAGCGGTGCGACCGCGACGATGGGTGTCACCTGCAGGAGGACGGCAAAGGGGAAGAAGGCGGTTTCGATGAGGCGGCTCTGTACGAAGAGAAATGAAATCAGCACGCCCGTCACGGTGGCCGCGAGGAAGGCGAGCAGGGTGATGCGTACGGTCACCAGCAGTGATGCACCCAGCGCCGGCCAGTCGGTGGCCAGCGTCCTCACCATCAGCAAGGGCGAAGGAACAAGGTAAGGGGGCAGGTCCAGCCCCGTCACGAGGCCCTGCCAGGCCGCAAGGAAAGCGCCCGCAACGAGCAGCGGGTAGGCTATGCGCCGCACGCGGTCCGCGCCACCTGCGCTGCGCCCGGCGGCGGTCATGGCCGCTTGCCGCGGCCGCGCGTGGCAGCGGCCGTCATCGCGCCGCCTCGCGGCGCTGCCGGGCAGCGTCGATTTCGCCGCTGGCATGCAGCAGGCTCTCCTGGAGGCGCCGCGCATACTGGCTGAAGCGCGGCGACACGGCAAACTCCGGCAGCCGCGGATAAGGCTCATCGATCAGCACCTCGTCGGTCACCCGCCCGGGCCGCGCTGCCATCATGATGACGCGGTTCGAGAGAAAAACGGCCTCGTGGATCGAGTGCGTGACGAAGACTATGGTGAGGCCACGTTCGCGCCACAGATCGAGCAGTTCGGCGTCGAGCTTGTCGCGCGTGATTTCATCGAGCGCGCCAAACGGCTCGTCCATGAGCAGCAGCTGCGGCTGCGTGACCAGGCTGCGCGCAATCGAAACCCGCATCTGCATGCCGCCGGAGAGCGTCCGGGGCAGGGCGGCGGCGAATTCGGAGAGTCCGACCAGCGCCAGTGCCGCATCGACGCGCTGCGCCGCCTCGGCGGACGCAACGCGGGCCAGGTCCAACGGCAGGCGAACGTTATTGCGCACGCTGGCCCAGGGCATGAGCGTGGGCGACTGGAACACGAACGCCAGCCGCCGGCCGGAGGATTCGAGCGCCTGCACGGGCCGGTCCCAGAGGGCGATCCGGCCCTGCGTTGGCTCGAGCAGGCCGGCGATCATCTTGAGCAGCGTGCTCTTGCCGCAGCCCGAGGGCCCGAGCAGCGTCACGAACTCACCCTGCGCAACGCGCAACTGCACCGGCTGCAGCGCGCGGGTCCCATCGGGGTAGGTCATGCCGGCCGACTCGACGGTCACGGCAGCCGGCCCCTGATCTGCATCAGCGACAACCGCGGAGGGCGTACCGTGCCCGGCCGCGCTATCGGGCAATATCATGGCAGCACTTTGAGATCCCGCACGAATTCGGTGGTGTAGGTGCGGGACAGGTCGACCTTAGCCGGATCGACCAGGTGGGCGCCGACGAGGAAATCGTAGCTCGCCTTGAGACGCGCATCGGTGATGATGCCGATTCCCAGGCGCGCCGCGTCTCCCGACGTTACCAGGCCGCTTTCCTTCATCCTGCGCACGCTGAATTCGAGTTGCTCATCGGTCATGGCCGGGTTGTCCTTGCGGATCAGCGCATTGCCGGGCGCCGGATCGGCAAGGTAGCTCTTCCAGCCCTCGGCTGATGCACGCACGAAGGCGGCGAGGGCCGCATGGCGGCTGCGCACGGTCTTTTCCATGCAGACGATGGTGGTCGAGTAGGCGGGGTAGCCGTAATCGCTGAGCAGGAAGGTATTGACCTTGACGCCCGCCTTTTGCAGTGCATAGGGTTCGGAGGTGATGTAGCCCTGCTGCACGAGGCTGCGGTCGGCCACGAAGGGCTGCACGTTGAACGTGTACGGGCGCGCCTGCGCATCGGTGAATCCGTACGTCGCCTTGAGCCACGGCCAGAAATTCTGGTACGACGTGGCCGCGATGAGTATGGTGTGGTTGCGCATCTGCTCCAGTGTGCTCACGTCCTCGTGCGCGATCAGCGCGTCGGGATCCTTCTGGAACATCGCGGCCACGGTCACCAGGGGCACGCCGTTCTCGCGGGCCATCACTACTTGCAGGTCGCTCGCGCCCATCATGCAGTCGGTCTGACCTGCTGCCATCAGCTGGGTGATGTTGACCTGGGCGCCGCCCATGCGGATGTCCACGTCGAGACCGTACTTGCGATACTGGCCCGTGGCCAGCGCCTGGTAGAAGCCGCCGTGTTCGGCCTCCGCAAACCAGTTGGTCATGAAGACGAATTTCTCGGCGGCTTGGGCGCTGGTGCCGAGTGCACACAGGGCCGACAGGGCCAACGGGGCCAGTAGGCGGGCTGCTGCGGTTCGGGCGGGGAATATCGTGCGCGGGATCATGGGGGCTTGGTTCCGTATCGGGTGGTGCCGGTAGGCGTTGATGGTTTGACGGGTGCTTGCTTGGCGGCAGGGCGACAGGCTCCGGCGCTGGTCCGCCTCAGGCTCGCCCGGCCGACACCGGCAGGGCGCCGCGGAGCGGATTATGGCGTTCAATCCGCAATGGAGGTTCACCGCGCGCGAATTAAGGTCGCGGGCGCCATGGCGGCGGCGGCGGACTATCCGGCATGTGCAGCGCCGGGGTGCCGCCTGCTTCGACGTCACGACTTTCGTCCTTGAGATCAATGCCCGTGCGGCCCAGCCGACACGCACCCTCGAGCAGGTAGCGCAGCCGCCGCGCGGCGGCATCGTAGTCCAAGCCTTCGGGCCGGATGTTCGAGATGCAGTTGCGCTCGGCGTCGGTGCGCCCCGGCCGCGGCGCATGGGTGAGGTAAATGCCCATGCTGTCGGGCGCACTCAGTCCGGGCCGCTCGCCAACGAGCACCGCCACCTGCCGCGCACCCAGGAGTGCGCCGATCTCGTCGCCCAGTGCCACGCGCGCCAGATCCGCAACCACCACCGGACCCAGGTGCCAGCCTGTCAGCAGGGTGTCGAGCCTGCGCAGCAGGGGTGGCGCATGGCGGGCCGTCGCCAGCGCCGACAGGCCGTCGGCCACGACGAAGACGACGTCCGGCCCCTGGTGGTTGCGCCCGGCCGCAGCCCAATGCATGAGGCGTTCGCGGCTGGTGTTGTCCAGGCGCCGGCCCAGGTCGGGTCGCCGCAGGTACTGCTGCCGGTCGCCGGCCGCGCTGTGCGCGGCCAGCGCGGTGTAGCCGTCCGCGGCCAGTTGCGCGAGCAGCGAAGCCTGGTGTGACGGTTCAAACACCGCGTCGCGTGCCTGCGCCTGGGCCAGCCCGAATTCCAGCAGGGCCCGGGTGGGCAGGCTCTGTCCGGCGCGCCCCAGCGCAATGCGCGCCGGCGTGAAACGGCGCAGCGCCTGCCAGGCGTCTGCCTGGACCGCGCCGCTGGGTGCCGCCTGCCCGATATTGGCCGCCGGGGCTGCAATACCGGTAACGGACTTGCGGGGAACCTCAGTCATTGCCGGCCGCCAGGGATTGCGCGTGGCCGAGCAGGCCCCGGGCACCGGGCGCGGGCTGCAGGCGTCCGGCCGCGTCGGCGATCTGCATGCGCGCCAGCCACTGCTCGAACTCGGGGGCGCGGCCCAGCCCCAGCGCCGACCGGATATACAGCGCGTCGTGGAACGACGTACTCTGGTACTGCAGCATCACGTCATCGGCCCCGGGGATACCCATGATGAAGTTGACCCCGGCAACGCCCAGCAGCGTGAGCAGCGTGTCCATGTCGTCCTGGTCGGCCTGGGCATGGTTGGTGTAGCAGATGTCCATGCCCATGGGCAGGCCAAGCAGCTTGCCGCAGAAATGATCCTCCAGGCCGGCGCGGATGATCTGCTTGCCGTCGTAAAGGTATTCGGGCCCGATGAAACCCACCACGCTGTTGACCAGCAGCGGCGAGTAGGCCCGCGCCACGGCATAGGCGCGCGCTTCACAGGTCTGCTGATCGACCCCATGGTGCGCATTGGCCGACAGTGCGCTGCCCTGGCCGGTTTCGAAATACATCAGGTTGCGGCCCACCGTGCCGCGCTGCAGCGCCTGCGCCGCCGCGTGCGCTTCATGCAGCAGGGCCAGATCGATACCGAAGGCCGTGTTGGCGCGCTCGGTGCCGGCGATCGACTGGAAAACCAGATCCACGGGCGCGCCCTGGCCGATGGCAGCCAGCGTATTGGTCACATGCGTGAGCACGCAGGTCTGCGTGGGAATGCCGTGGCGCTGGCGGATGTCATCGAGCAGGTGGAGCAGCCCGACGATGGCGGGCAGGTTATCGCTGGCGGGGTTGACGCCGATGACGGCATCGCCGGCCCCGTAAAAAAGGCCGTCGATGATGGAAGCGGCGATGCCGCGCGGATCGTCGGTGGGGTGGTTGGGTTGCAGTCGCACCGCAAGCCGCCCGGGCAGCCCCAGCGTGCAGCGAAATGCCGTGACCACGCGGCATTTGGCGGCAACCAGCACCAGATCCTGGTTGCGCATGAGCTTGCTCACCCCGGCGGCCATCTCGGGCGTCATGCCGGGTGCCAGCGCCCGCAGGCAATTGCCGTCGCGCTCGGGCGCCAGCAGCCAGTCGCGCAGTTCGCCCACCGTCAGGCTGGCAACCGGTGCAAATGCGGCCGCGTCGTGGGTATCGGCGATGAGGCGCGTGACTTCATCCTCCTCGTAGGGGATGACACTTTCTTCGAGAAAGCGCCGCAGGGGCAGGTCGGCGAGCGCCATGCGGGCCGCCATCCGCTCCCGCTCGGATTCGGCGGCTATGCCGGCAAGATCGTCGCCGCTGCGGCCCGGCCCGGCCCGCGCAAGCAACGTGCGAAGATCCGCAAACCGGTAGGTATGGCTGCCGAAGGAATGGGAGTAGGCCACAGCCGCATCCTATTGGAGGCCGCCGCGCGCGGCAATACGACGTTGACCTGCCGTCGGTCCGCTGAAGTTGCACCGTCGCGCGGTGACGAACGCGGCTCTGGGGGATCGTTACATCAACTTACCAGGCCCGTTACACGAAGTTGTTACAATGCTCCGCTTTATGCCGTGTTAGCAGGCCGTAAAGGCCGTACCTGGGTGCCCTGCAGGCCACGTACGGACCGCATTGCCCTCGACGCAGCGCAACCCACCATGAGACTGTCCATAACATGCAATCTGTGCTGAGAACCCTGCTGTGCGCGGCCGCTGCTATCACCATTTCCCTGCTCACGGCCTGCGGCAGCGGCAGCGGCACCACGGTGCCGGCGAATATCCGTCTGGTCAATGCGGCGGCGGTGGCGTTGACCCTGAATCTCAACGGCGCGCCCACAACCTCCGCGACCGCACCCGATTCCTCCAGCGACTATGCGTCGGTAACGCCAGCCCAGTACACGGTGGGCCTGCAGGGAACGGGTGTGTCCACCGGGGCCGGTTCGACGATCGGGTTGGGTACGGCGCAAAGCTACACGACCATCGCCTACCAGCAGGGCAATTCCACGAACATCTACGCAATCGTCGACAACCAGGGCACGCCCGCTTCGGGGTTTTCGTCGCTGGATATCGCCAATATCTCGGTTGATGCCGGTGCCCTGGACGTTTACCTGGTGCCGCATCCGTATACCTCGCTGACCAATTATTCGCCGACGTTTTCCTCGGTGGAGGGGACGTCCACGGTGGCGACAGTGCCGTCGACCGCTTCGGCGGGTTATGACGTGGTGGTCACCGGCACCTCGTCACCCAATGACGTGCGCCTGGTCCTGGCCAATCCGCCCCTGGCCTCCGGCCAGCCGTATACGCTAGCACTGACGGGTACAAGCGGCGGCGCGCTGGTCGATTCCATCCTCATCCCGCAGGGAATCTCGGTTCCGGCAAGCGCATTCGTGACCAATCCGAATGCCCGGGTGCGGGTCTGGTCGGCTTTGCAGGGCGGATCGAATTCGGAAGTGCTCGCAACCGTCGGTACGACGACGCTCCACCAGGATTACGCGCCGACACCCAGCCATTATCAGGTCGTTCCGGGCGGAAGCACCGTAACGGCGCTGACGGTAACCGGCGGTGGAACCGTGACCCTGCCGACCGACACGTTTGCCGCGGGCGGCGATTACACCATACTGGTCTACGGGACCGTTGCCGCACCCTTGGCTGCCGTTCTTACCGACGTCAATCGCGTCATCCAGAGCCGCGCAAGCGTGCGGGTCATCAATGCGGCGATTTCGGCCGTATCCGGTGTCACCTTGCTGGTCAACGGCAGCGAAGAGTCGGTTGGCGTCGCTTACGGCACTGACGGGGCAACAGCCGGAAATCCCGCATCGGCCTACTACGGTGTAGTGCCGGCATCCGGCGCCAGTTTTCAACTCCAGGGCGGACTTAGTACGAGTCCCTGGACGGTAACGGGTGTTCCCCTCGTGTCGGGCTCCGTCACCTCCGTGCTGGTCTACGACACCGCGCAGCCGCCGGTCATCATTACCGACCGCTGACCGCGGTTCCAGCTACAGGTTGGGAACCCAGCTTTGCAGGGCCGCATCTTCGACCAGTGCGAAGCGCTCGCCGTCGAGGCTGCGCAGCCAGGCCGCCGCCTCGGGTACCGGAATCGGCCGGGAGATCAGGAAGCCCTGGATGTCGCTGCATCCGGCTTCGATCACCGCGTTGAGCTCCGCCCGGTTCTCCACCCCTTCGGCAACAACCTCGAGTCCGAGGCGGCTTCCAAGCAGCGCACAGGCTGATACCACCGCCTGCTTGGACTTGTCCGACTCCATCCCCCTGATAAAAGCGCGCTCGATCTTGAGCTCGGAAAACGGGATCTTGGTCAGTTGGGAGAAACTCGAATAGGCCGTGCCGAAATCGTCGATCGACAGGTTGAACCCGAACATGCGGATCCGGGCGGTGTTTTCTATGACCAGCGCCGGGTTGGACATCGCTTCGTCTTCGGTGATCTCGATCGTGATCCAACTCGGATCGAGCCCCACCTTTTCGACGCGCTCGACCAGCTTGCGGCAAAAGCCATAGTCCGAGATGAGGCTCAGTGGCACGTTGACCGAGGCACCCACGGCGATGCCATCGTTGAGGCAATCCATCAGGAATGCCACGGTCTGGTCGAACATCTGCAAGGTGGCGCGCATCAGCAGGCCGGCGTTGCCCAGCGGCTCGATGAGCAGGATGGGCGCGATCAACCGTCCGTCGGGCCCGATGCCGCGCATGAGGGCTTCGAAGCCGGTGATTCGGCGGCTGCTCAGGCGCATCTTGGGCTGCATGAATGCGCGTATTCCGCCATTGTCGACCAGGTACTGAAGTTCGTCCGCTTGCAGGGGCACGCTGCGCTGCGAACGTTGCCGGCGCTGGCAGCCGGCCGCGCGGAAGGCGTCAAATTGCGGCAGCGCCGCGGTCAGGCGCAGCGGCATGTCGGCATGACCGCCTACCCGCACGCCATGGGCTTCGCACAGGGCGTCAGCGGCCTTGACGACCGAGCGTTGCTGGCGCGATATGAAAAAGACGGCCGGCGCATTGCGCAAGCCAGCGAGGCGGCGGATGAGTTCGAACGCGTCACCGTCGGGGAGGCGAATCCGCGTGATCAGCAGATCGGGCGGGGTTTCGGTGCCGTGGAGCGCCTCCACGATTTCGCCCAGGGTATTGAAGCTGCGCGATACCGCCCAGCCCCGGCCGCACAGGGCCTCGATCAGCGGCTGGGCTTCGGTGAACTCCGGAAGCAGGGTCCAGGCCTGCAGGAGCTCGGTTGCAAGAAAGGGCGCAGCAATATCGTTCATCGCGTACCGGCAAGCAGGAACAATTCCGTTGTTGGCGCCGGGCGCGGCTCTGGCCTGCCGTCAGTTGCCATCAGACGGTGGGACGGACATACGCGCACAGGGTGCGCAGGTCGTCGAGGAATATGGGCTTGATCAGCATGCGGTCGAATCCGGCCGCCAGGATGCGCTCGCGATCGTCCTCCATGCCGTGCGCCGTGTACGCGACGATGGTCAGATCCTTCAGCCCCAGCTCGGTGCGGATGCGCCGGCAGGTTTCCTCGCCGTCCATCTCCTGCATGCGCAGGTCCAGGAGCAGCAGGTCGAAAGCCCGCGACTTGAGCTGTTCCAGGGCAAGCAGTCCCGATTCGACCTGAACCGATGCCCAGCCGAGGCGGCGCAGCATCTGGCCGGTCACGTTGCGGTTCACCGCATTGTCGTCAACGATGAGGGCCAGGGGTTGCTCTTTGACTGCACTGCTGTCCATCTTGGTTATCCCATGCCGATTTGTGCCGCTGGCACCGCAGCCATTCGCGTGCACGCAATAAATTGCCCTCGGGGACTCCACGCTACTGGCAGGGTGGGGCCAGCAATGCGCTGGAAAGCGGCCGCTAGCCTGCGTAATCCGGCGGATCATCGCCGGGGTGTAATGGTGCGCCAACCGCGCCGGGGTATGCTCGGGGCCCCACGCAACACTAACCTGAGGATCCTCCAATATGTTCCGCAATTTCCTGGCAGTATCCGCCGTTACTTTGTTTGCCGCCGCTCCGGCCCTGGCCGCAACGGACACCTTCGAACTGGACGCTACCCACACCTACCCAAGCTTTGAAATCAATCACCTGGGTTTTTCCGTCCTGCGCGGTACTTTCAACGCCACCACGGGAACGCTGAGCTACGACCAGCAGGCACGTACGGGAAGCGTCAAGGCCACCATCGAAGTGGCCTCCATCGACACCGGATTTGCCAAGCGCGACGAACACCTGCGCAGCAAGGACTTCTTCAATGCCGAGAAATTCCCCACCATGACATTTGCGGCGGAGAACTTCACGCTCCAGGCGGACAAGCCGGTTGCGGTCGCCGGCAGCCTGACGCTGCTGGGCGTGACCAAGCCCGTAAGCCTGAACGTTCAGGTTACGCAGTGTGGCAAGCGCATGGGCCAGGATTTTGTCTGTGGCGCGATCGTCAGCACGACCATCAAGCGCTCCGATTGGGGCATGAACACCTACGTGCCGTATGTCGGTGACGAGGTGAAGATCCAGGTCGAGGTAGAGGCGATCAAGAAGCCCTGACCGGGCAGCTGCGGGGGTGCCCCGGGCGCCCCCGCAGTCGTCATCAGGGATAAAGGCCGCGTTCCTCGCGCGCCATCAGGACGCGCTCGCATGCCACGACGAATGCGGCCGTGCGCAGCGCGATCTTGTGCAGTTCCGCCGTTTCCCAGATGCGGCGGTAGGCCTGAACAAGAATCTTCTCCAGCCGCAGGTTGATCTCATCCTCGGTCCAGAAGAAACTTGAAAAGTCCTGGACCCATTCGAAATAGGAAACAATGACGCCGCCGGCGTTGGCCATGACGTCGGGCACCACGGTTATGCCGCGCCGTGCCAATATGGCGTCGGCGTCCGCGACGGTCGGACCGTTGGCGCCTTCGAGCACAATGCGAGTCTGCAGGCGCCGCGCCCGGTCGGCCGTAATCTGCCCTTCGAGCGCGGCCGGGATCAGGAAATCCGATTCCACATCCCAGAACTGTTCTGCCGGAATGCGCTCCCCGCCGGAAAATCCCCCTATGCCCCCCCGCGCGCGCCATTCATTCATCAGGCCGCCGATGTCCAGCCCTGCGGAATTGAAGATGGTGCCCGTATGGTCCTGGACGGCGACGATCTTCGAACCGTTGCCGGCGAACAGCTCCGCCGTAGCCGAACCGACGTTGCCAAAGCCCTGGATGGCAATCCGTGCGTCGTCGAGGCTTACGCCCATGCGGCGCGCGGTCTCCCGGCCGACCACGTAGACACCGCGGCCCGTGGCCTTGACGCGGCCCAGCGAGCCGCCCAGCGCAATCGGCTTGCCGGTAACGACGCCGGTGGCGGTGGCGCCTACGTTCATGGAATAGGTGTCCATCATCCACGCCATGATCTTCGCATTGGTGTTGACGTCGGGCGCGGGAATGTCCTGCTGCGGACCGATGATGATGCCGATCTCGCTGGTATAGCGTCGCGTGAGCTTTTCAAGTTCGCGCTCGGACAACTTTGATGGATCCACGCGCACGCCGCCCTTGGCGCCGCCGAAGGGCAGGTTGACTGCGGCATTCTTGATGGTCATCCAGGCCGCCAGTGCCATCACTTCCTCGAGGTTGACATCGGGGTGATAGCGCACGCCGCCCTTGCCCGGGCCGCGCGTCAGGCTGTGCTGCACGCGAAAACCCTCAAAGTGTGCGATGCGGCCGTCATCCATCTCGATGGGGATGTCGACGCACAGTGCCCGCTTGGGCCGGCGCAGGGTCTCCGACCAGCGGGCCAGGCGACCCAGGTAGGGAACGACTTCGTCGATCTGGGATTGATAGGTAGCCCACGGGCCGTCGGCGGGGGCACTCACATAGGAAAGTTTGTCCATTTGATCGGCCTTGAGATCGGGATGGATTCGATTCGCCGGAGCCCCCGAGTCTGCTCCGCATTGGCGCGCCGATGCGCCCGCATGGGCCGCCATTGTGGGCCAATCCGGCCTGCAGGAGGTCGGCGGCAGCTATTTTTCGGGCAACCCCGGGCAGGATCAAAGTCCGGAGCGCATGAGGTCGTCGGCTTCGCGCAGCAGGTATTGGAGGAACTCGTCGGCGGCGGGCGTGAGCTGACGCTGGCGTGTATGCACCACGAACCACTGGCGCCGCAAAGGCAGGCCTATGACCTTCAGGGTCACCAGCCGTCCCGCCGCCTGCTCCAGGCGCACCGTGTGCAGCGACAGCATGCCGATACCGATGCCCGCCATGACGGCCTGCTTGATGGTTTCGTTGCTGTCGGCCTCCATCACGGGATTGATGGTCACGCCCACGTCCAGGAAGTAGCGGTCCATGGCGATGCGTGTTCCCGAACCCGGCTCGCGCACGATGAAGGCCTCCTTTTCGAGGTCTTCGGGCGAGATCTGGCTGCGCAGCGAAAGCGGGTGGGACGGGGCGGCGAGTATCGCCAGAGGGTTGGGCGCAAACGGCGTTCCCACGAGGCTGGCGCCTTCGGGCGGGCGCCCCATGATGCCCAGGTCGATGGAATAGTTCTGCAACTGCTCGATGATCTGTTCGCGGTTGTAGACGTTGAGTTTGAGTTCCAGGCCCGGGTGGGACTTGAGAAACAGCGCCAGCAGGCGCGGTGCAAAGTACTTGGCCGTGCTGACCACCCCAAGGCGGACGCGGCCGCGCCGCACGCCGCGCAGTTCCCGGGAGGCAACCGAAAAGTCATCGAGGCGTACCAGCAGGTCGGCTGCGAGGAGGGCCAGCTCGCGGCCCGGCTCCGTGATCTGCAGGCCCCGGCCCACGGGTTCAAACAGCGAAATCTTCAACTGCTCTTCCAGTTGACGCAGCTGCATGGAAACGGCCGGCTGCGTCAGGTGCAGGGCGAGTGCGGCCGCCGTGACGCTACCCTCGCGGGCCACCGCATCAAGCACTTCGAGCTGCCGGATCGTGGTTTGTCGACGTGACATAAGCGAATATTATTCTATTTCTCAGAATAATTTATTAGACCTTATTGGATTGTGGTCACAGAATCCTCCTCTGGCGCTGCCTTTTCGAGCAGCGCAGCCGCCGGGCCACTGGAGTTCGCGTTGTCTATCCTCAAGGCAATCTTGTTCGACGTGGACGGCACCCTGGCCGAGACCGAGGAATTCCATCGCCGGGCCTTCAATGCGGTCTTCAAGTCCTTTGGCATGGACCATGCCTGGTCAATGGACCAGTACCGGGAGTTGCTCAAAATCACGGGGGGCAAGGAGCGCCTGGCCGCGTATTTTGCCGCGCAGGGGCAGCCGGTTCCAGAGGGCCGCATCCGTGAACTGCACGTCGCCAAGAATGCCGGCTATGCCCAGGCAATCGCGAGCGGCGCCACGCGCCTGCGGCCCGGCGTAGGTCGCCTGATGGCGGACGCGCGGGCGGCCGGGCTGCGCCTGGGAATCGCCACCACCACTTCGGAAGCCAACCTGGATGCGCTGCTGCGGCCGCTCCTGGGCACCGGCTGGGCCGAGTCGTTTGCCTGCGTGGTTGCCGGCGATCAGGTCGCGCACAAGAAGCCCGCGCCGGACGTGTACCGCGCGTGCCTGCAGCAACTTGGCCTTGCCCCGGGCGAGTCGGTTGCCATCGAGGATTCGGCCGTCGGCGTGCGCTCTGCCCGTGCTGCCGGCATCGCGGTACTGGTCACGCCCAGCAGCTACACCGATCATGACGATTTTTCCAAGGCCGACGCCTGCGTGCCCGACCTGGGAGAACCCGACCGCCCCTGGAGCCGCGCCATCGCGGGCTTCCCGGCCGGCTATGTTCGCCTGGACGACCTGCGGCGACTGGCGGCTATGCGCGCCGGGGGCGCGCCTGTCAAGGGAGAATACCTGGCAAGTCTCTGAGTTGGCACAATGACAGTGGATCCGGCGCGTGGAATCATGGCGCCGCAACAAGAAAAAATACAAATCCTGGGGCGCGCGCACCGGATCCGGCAAGGCCGGAAGGGCAGGCGGGCGCAAGCAGGCAGATTGTGCAACAGCACATCACGAAGGAGCGGGGAGATGCTGACCAAGACGAGTACCCTGACGCAGTTCCTCATCGAGGAACGGCGCAGGTTCCCACAGGCCTCCGGCGCCTTCAACAGCCTGGTTCTGGGGGTTGCCCTTGCCTGCAAGGCGCTGTCGCGACGCGTTGCCTATGGTGCGCTCAACGGCCTGCATGGCGCCGTGGGCGAAATCAATGTCCAGGGCGAGGCCCAGCAGAAACTCGATGTGCTGGCCAATGAAACCTTCCTGCATTGCCTGCAGTGGGGCGGCGACGCCCGGGGCATGCTCTCGGAGGAGATGGAAGACCCGTGGATCAGCGAAAGCGCCAGTGGCGACTACCTGCTCGCCTTCGATCCCCTGGACGGGTCGTCCAATATCGACGTCAATGTATCCGTTGGCAGCATCTTTTCGCTGCTGCGCGCGCCGGGCGAGGCGCGTTGCGCGACGGCAGCCGACTTCCTCCAACCGGGCACGCAGCAGGTGGCAGCCGGCTATGCCATCTATGGCCCGACCACCATGTTCGTGCTCACCGTAGGCCGGGGCGTATTCGGCTTCACCCTCGATCCGGAGATCGGCGAGTTCTTGCTTACGCATCCGAACATGACGATACCGCCCCAGACCCGGGAGTTCGCGATCAACGCTTCGAACAGCCGCTTCTGGGAGCAGCCGATCCGCCGTTACGTGGAAGAGGCGCTCGCCGGAAGCAAGGGCCCGCGCGAGAAGGACTTCAACATGCGGTGGATTGCCTCCCTGGTCGCCGAGGCCCACCGGATCCTCACGCGCGGCGGCGTGTTCATGTATCCGCGCGACACCAAGGACCCGAGCAAGCCCGGGCGGCTGCGGCTGCTCTACGAGTGCAATCCCATCGGCATGTTGGTGGAACAGGCCGGCGGCCGCGCCAGCACCGGGGCCGGCCCCGTGCTGCAGGTCAAGCCCGAGGCGCCGCACCAGCGCATCGGCTTTGTCTTTGGTTCCCGCGAGGAGGTCGAGCGCATCGAGCGCTACCACGCCGAAGGGCCATCCACCGACGAAGTGGATACGCCATTGTTTAACATGATCGGCCTGTTCCGCCCGGGCATCTGAAAACTACTGACCAGGAGCCATCACCATGTCCGAGAAGCATCCGATCATCGCCATCACCGGCTCTTCCGGTGCCGGCACCACTTCGGTTACCCGCACGTTCCAGAAGATCTTCCGCCGCGAGAAGATCAAGGCGGGGCTCATCGAGGGCGACAGCTTCCACCGCTACGACCGCAAGGAGATGCGCCGCGCCATGGCGGAGGCCGAAAAGGCCAACCGCATGAATTTCAGCCACTTCGGGCCCGACGCCAATCTGTTCGAGGAGCTCGAGGGCGTGTTTCGCGAATACGGCGAGACGGGCAACGGGCGTCATCGCAAGTACCTGCATGATGCCGACGAAGCCGGCCCCTACGGCCAGGAGCCCGGAACCTTCACCGCCTGGGAACGGTTCGAGAACGATACCGACCTGCTCTTCTATGAAGGATTGCACGGCGGCGTCGTCACCGATACCGTCAACGTGGCGCGCCACGTCGACCTGCTGGTTGGCGTTACGCCGGTGATCAACCTGGAGTGGATCCAGAAGATCCATCGCGACAAGGCCAGCCGCGGCTATTCCACCGAGGCGGTCACCGACGTGATCCTGCGGCGCATGCCCGATTACGTGAATTTTATCTGCCCGCAGTTCAATCGCACGCACGTCAATTTCCAGCGCGTGCCCACGGTCGATACGTCCAATCCTTTCCACAGCCGGGAAATTCCCACGGCCGACGAGAGCTTCCTGGTGATCCGGTTTGCCAACCCAAAGGGAATCGACTTCCCCTACCTGCTCAACATGCTGCACGACTCTTTCATGTCGCGGCCCAATACAATCGTTGCGCCGGGCGGCAAGATGGAGCTGGCGATGCAGCTGATTTTCACGCCCTTCATCTGGCGGCTGATGGAACGGCGCAAGAAGGCGCTGGGGCGCCAGTGATTGCGCTCCCCCACCTTGATCACGAGAAAAACCCGAGGAGATAGCGCGACATGACCCAAGTGAATGCAAACGCCGAGGCGCTGTCCGCCAATGCCATCCGGATGCTGGCGGTGGACGCGGTGCAGCAGGCCAATTCCGGGCACCCCGGCATGCCGATGGGAATGGCGGATATCGCCATCGCGCTCTGGCAACGCCATCTGAAGCATAATCCAGCCGATCCGCGCTGGGTGGACCGCGACCGGTTCCTGCTGTCCAACGGCCACGGCTCCATGCTGCAGTACGCCTTGCTGCACCTTTCCGGCTACGCGCTGCCGATCGACGAGCTCAAGCGCTTCCGCCAGCTGCACTCCAAGACACCCGGACACCCGGAAGTGGGCGTGACGCCCGGCGTGGAGACCACCACCGGACCGCTGGGACAGGGACTGGCCAACGCCGTGGGCATGGCGCTGGCCGAGCGCGTACTGGCCAGCCGTTTCAACAAGCCCGGCGCCGATGCCATCGTCGACCACCATACCTATGTGTTCCTGGGCGATGGCTGCCTCATGGAAGGCATATCGCATGAGGTCTGCAGCCTGGCCGGCACGCTGCGCCTGAACAAGCTGATATTGCTGTACGACGACAACGGCATTTCCATCGACGGCAAGGTCGCCGGCTGGTTCACCGACGACACGCTCGGACGCTTCCGTGCCTACGGCTTTCACGCCGAAAGCGTCGACGGCCATGACGTGAACGCCGTCTCCGAGGCCATCGCGCGGGCACGCCGGTCCGAGCGGCCTACCCTGATCGCCTGCAAGACCATCATCGGCAAGGGCAGCCCCGACAAGGCCGGCACCGCCGGCATCCACGGCTCGGCCCTGGGTGCGGAAAGCGTGGCCAAGGCGCGCGCCGAACTCAAATGGCCCTACGCGCCCTTCGAGGTCCCGTCGGAGGTGTATGCCGCCATGGACGCGCGGCCCCGCGGAAAGGCGGCCCAGGACGCGTGGAATGCGCGCTTTGCCGCGTATCGTGCCGCGCATCCGGATGATGGCGCCGAATTCGAGCGCGTCATGGCGGGCGACCTGCCCAAGTCCTTCGCTGCCCATTTCGGCGCCTATATCGAGCAAGCCGTGGAAAAAGGCGAGAAGCTGGCCACGCGCCAGGCTTCTCACCGCGCCATCGCTGCACTCGCACAGGAACTGCCCGAACTCCTGGGTGGTTCGGCTGACCTGACCGAGTCGAACCTTACGCACTGGAAGGGCGCGGTTACCTACACCGCGAGCCAGCCCGGCAACTATCTGAGCTACGGGGTGCGCGAGTTCGGCATGACCGCGCTGCTCAACGGCGTGGCGCTGCACGGCGGCCTGATCCCGTTCGGCGCCACCTTCCTGACATTTGCCGACTATTCGCGCAATGCCATCCGCATGTCGGCGCTGATGCAGCTGCGGGTCATCCACGTGTTCACCCACGACTCGATCGGCGTGGGCGAGGATGGACCGACGCACCAGCCCGTGGAGCATGCATCCAGCCTGCGGCTCATCCCGGGCCTCGATGTCTGGCGTCCGTGCGACGTTGCCGAAACGGCGATCGCCTGGCGCAGCGCTGTCGAGCGCCGCGACGGCCCGAGCGCGTTGCTGCTTACCCGCCAGGCCCTGCCGGCGCTGGTCCGGTCGCCCTTGCTGGCCGCGCAGGTGGACAAGGGCGGATACGTCCTGCACGAACCGTCGGCGCCGCCGCGCGTCGCGCTGCTGGCTACCGGTTCGGAGGTGCACATCGCGCTCGAAGCGGCGCACACGCTGCAGCAGAAGGGTATCGCTGCTCGCGTGGTCTCGATGCCCTGCCTGGAGCGCTTCGACCGGCAGGATGCGCAGTACCGGACATCGGTGCTGGGCACCCAGCTGCCCGCCATCGCCATCGAGGCTGGCGTCACGCCGCTCTGGTACAAATACGTTGGCAGCACGGGCCGGGTGATCGGCATGGACCGCTTTGGAGAGTCGGCGCCGGCGGGCGAGCTGTTCAAGTTCTTCGGCATAACCGCCGAACACATCGCCAGGAGCGCGGTCGAGCTTCTGGGCGGCTGACGCGGTCAGGGCGCCTTGCCGCCGCGGCGCCTGAGCAGGACCCTGGCCCGCGGCAGCACCCAGTAGAGGCCGGTACCGCTCACCAGCAGCGCCGCGATGCCCATGAACCGCAGGGCTCCGGTTTCCACGGCCGGTTCAAGAACGGCTTCGGCCGGCCTCGACGGGTTGACGTGCACCGTGACGTGCTTGCCCACCGGGTAGCGCTGGGCGATTCTCGCGGCATTGTCCTGCGTATCGCAAACGGCCATGCCCAGGTCGAGCCGCTTGCCCTGAAAGTGCACGTCGTTGACGACGTAGCTGTACTCAAGCGCCGGGCTGAAGCCGGTCGTGCCCCTGCAACCGGGGATTGCTGCCGACGCGGTAATGGTTCCCTCCACGGTCGGCCAAGCGGCTACCCGGGAGAGCTTTGCTATTTCGAGGAATGCGCCTATGCCGAACAGGCCGGCACCCAGGCTCATGGCAATCATGCCAAATGCCGCTAGCAGCAGCACGGGGCGGGGGCGACGGGAATTGTCCGCTGACATTGGCAGTGTGCCGGTCGGTCGTTGGCTGTTGCTGCGCAAGGCTCCGGTCCTTGCGCAGCCAGACCAGGCGGGCGCCCGCTGGCCCTCAGTTGAGCAGGGCTAGCGTCGCGGCGGGACGTCGCTCCAGGGATTGCGCGGGCGGCCGTTGGTTTCGTTCACGCGGTTGCCGCCGTACAGCGCGGCAAGGCTGCGCCCGGGGCTTTGCGGAACGATGCTTTGATGGATGCGTGAGAGCAGCATGAGTTCCGACATGGCGTCCGGATCGATGGGGCCATGGTTGCCATCGGCGAGCCATAGCCGGTCAAAATACTGGTTCATCTCCGGGAACCCCCAGAGCAGGGATATGGCGCGGGCGATATCCGGATGCCGCGCCTCGATGATGGAGGTTTCCACCCGAGGTGCAGGGGCAGTCTGGGTCTTTGCCTGCGCGATGGCAGGTTCGCGCACCACGGGCGACGCCGTCGGCACCTGCTTGAGTCCTCCCGGGGCACGTTCCGTGATGATGTCCGGCGCAAGTACCGTATCGGCCCAGCTTTCCGTAATGCGGGAAAGGTAGGACGGCGAACGTACGGATTTGCGGTATGGGGTATTCATACGTGCGCAGGATAACAAAAATATCCACGACCACGTAAAGGCGGTATGGGGGGAAAACCCCCGCTTTTTGCGATTTGGCGGTTCTGGCCCGACGAACGGCAGGTAGTCACGTGCACGGCAGAGCGGCCGGTCAATCGCGAAAATTGTCGAAGCTCACCGGCACATCCGTCACCTGGGCGCGCAACAGCGCCATGCATTCCTGCAGGGCATCGCGCTTGGCACCCGTGACACGCACCGAATCGCCGTTGATGGCGGCCGTGAGCTTGTTCTTGCTGTCCTTTACCAGCTGCACGATCCGCTTGGCCGCGGCGCTTTCGATGCCGGCGCGCACCTTGATGGTCTGCTTGCGCTTGTCCATGCCCACCTTTTCTGGGGCTGCATCCTGGTCCAGGAAACGCAGGTCCACCGAGCGCTTTGCCATCTTGGCCATCAGGACGTCGCGCACCTGGCCCAGCTTGAAGTCGTCATCGGCGTACAGCGTGAGTTCGCAATCCTTGCCCTTTTCGCTTTGCTCCACGCGGGCGTCCGAGCCCTTGAAATCGAAACGGGTGGAGATCTCGCGGTTGGCCTGATCTACGGCATTGCCCACTTCCACGAGGTTGGGCTTGCATACGACATCGAAACTGGGCACGAAACGCTCCTGATCTGCAATGAAACTGCCATGCACGGGACCAAACCGCCGGCCCGGCGGGCTTACGGCACCTGTCGGCCGTTTGCTTCCTATAATCGGGCAATGCCATTCATACTCCAGGAGCGCGTTTCCCTCAAGTCGTTCAACACCTTTGGCATCGATGCCCGGGCGCGCTGGCTGGCCAACGTGCAAGATGCGCAGGGCCTGCAGCAACTCCTGGACGACCGCCGGGTACGCGACCTGCCGCGCCTGGTGCTGGGCGGCGGATCCAACGTCCTGTTTGCCGGTGACTTCGACGGCCTCGTCATCCGGGTCGGGCCACGCGGCATCGACGATCGCGGCGAACACGACGGCGCGCGGCTGATCCGCGTGGCGGCCGGGGAACCCTGGGCCGATCTCGTCGAACACCTGGTCCGCTCGGGCCTGCCGGGCCTGGAAAATCTTGCGCTCATACCCGGCCTTGCCGGCGCGGCCCCCATACAGAACATCGGCGCCTATGGTCTCGAGCTGGCCGAGCGGCTGCACGCCGTGCACGTCTGGGACCCGGTCACTTGCGCCGTGCAGGACCTTGCCGTGGAGCAGTGCGACCTGGGTTACCGCGACAGCCGGTTCAAGCGCCAGATCCGCGCAGCAGCGGTGCTGGGGCCGCAGTCGCTGCCGGTGGTACTGGCGATCACGTTGCGGCTGCCGCAACCCTGGTCACCGGTCACCGCGTACGCCGAACTCGAACGGGAACTTGCGGAGCGCGATTGCACGCGGCCGGCCGCGGCCGACATCTTCGAAGCCGTATGCAGCCTGCGCCGGCGCAAACTGCCCGACCCCGCACGGCTGGGCAACGCCGGGAGCTTCTTCAAGAACCCCATCGTCGGGCGCGAGCAGCATGCCGGCCTTATCGAGCGCTTCCCGTCGATCGTCAGCTATCCGCTCGCCGGCGGGCGCTTCAAGATCGGTGCAGCGTGGATGATCGAGGCGTGCCTCTTGCGCGGCATGACCCGATCGCATGCCGGTGTCTATGAAGGCCAGGCGCTCGTGCTGGTCAACCGCGGTGGCGCGACCGGAGCCGACATCCTGCAGCTGGCGCGCGAAGTTCAGGAACGCGTGCACCTGCGCTTTGGCATCGAACTGGAACCGGAAGTGCAGATCGTCGGCGAACCGGGGCGCGCGCTCGGTTCCTGAGCTACGCCGGATCACTTTTTGCGGCGTGCACCCAGCCGCGCCGCGATCCGCATCCGCAGGGCGTTGAGCCGGATGAACCCCTCGGCATCGGCCTGGTTGTAGGCGCCCTTGTCATCGTCGAAGGTGGAGATCGCGGGGTCGAATAGCGAATCGCGGGGGGAACGGCGGCCGGTCACCAGGACCGTGCCCTTGTACAGCTTGAGGCGCACCGTGCCGTTGACGCAGCGCTGCGACTCGTCGATCAGGGTCTGCAGCAGGCGCCGCTCGGGGCTGAACCAGTAGCCGTTGTAGATCATGCGCGCGTACCGGGGCATGAGGTCGTCCTTGAGCGCCAGCACTTCACGGTCCAGGGTGATCGACTCCATCGCCCGGTGCGCCTTGAGCATGATGGTCCCGCCCGGCGTCTCGTAGCAGCCGCGCGACTTCATGCCGACGTAGCGGTTCTCCACGAGATCGAGGCGGCCGATGGCGTGCCTGCCGCCGACCCGATTGAGTTCGGTCAGCACGGCGGCCGGCGTGAGGCGCTTGCCGTCGATGGCAACGATGTCGCCGCGTTCGTACTCGAGCTCAACGATCTGCGCGCGATCGGGCGCCTTGCTCGGCGAATTCGTGATGCGCCACATCGACTCTTCCGGCTCGAAATCCGGATCCTCGAGGATCCCGCCCTCATATGATATGTGCAGCAGGTTGGCGTCCATGGAATACGGCGCGGCCCCGCGGCGTTTCTTGAAGTCGACGGGAATGCCGTGCGTGTCGGCGTACTGCAGCAGCTTCTCGCGCGACAGCAGGTCCCATTCGCGCCATGGCGCAATCACGCGGACATCGGGCATCAGCGCATAGGCGCCCAGCTCGAACCGCACCTGGTCGTTGCCCTTGCCCGTGGCGCCGTGGGAAATCGCATCGGCACCGGTCTCGCGGGCCAGTTCCACCATGCGCTGGGCGATGAGCGGACGCGCGATCGACGTTCCCAGGAGGTACTCGCCCTCGTAGACGGCATTGGCTCGGAACATGGGGAAAACGAAATCGCGCACGAAGGGTTCGCGCAGGTCCTCGATGAAGATGTTGGACTTGCGGATGCCCATCTGCAGGGCTTTGCGACGTGCCGGCTCGAGTTCCTCGCCCTGGCCGATATTGGCGGTGAAGGTGATGACCTCGCAGCGGTAGACGTCCTGCAGCCACTTGAGTATGACCGAGGTGTCGAGGCCGCCCGAGTAGGCCAGCACGACCTTCTTCACGGACGGCTTGGCAGCGGCCCCTGCCGTGCCCGTGCCGGACCGAGCGCGCGGCGCCGCGGACTTTGCCGCCGCGCCGCCGCGTGCCGTTGCCTTCACCGCGCCTGCCGGTTGCGCCTTTGCGGAACCCTTGACTGCCGCTTTACCCAATTCTGATCTCCGTTTGTCGTTCCATTATCTTCTTTGCCATGCCGCGCCTCATCGGCGCGGCTGCCGCCCGCAACAGCGGGCTACGTCACATCGTTGCCCAGCAGCAGGTATTCCATCAGCGCCTTTTGCACATGCAGGCGATTCTCGGCCTCGTCCCACACCACCGACTGGGGACCGTCCATCACCTCGGCCGTGACTTCCTCGCCCCGGTGGGCCGGCAGGCAGTGCATGAACAGCGCTTCGGGCCCGGCTTGCGCCATCAGCCGTGCATCCACGCACCAGGGCGCAAACGCCTGGCGGCGCTGCTCGTTTTCCGCCTCGAAGCCCATGCTCGTCCAGACATCGGTAGTGACCAGATCGGCGCCGCGCGCCGCTTCGAGCGGGTCGTCGAAGACGGCGAAGTGCGCTGCGGCGGGCGCGCGGCGCGGGTCCAGGCCGTATGCCGGCGGCGTCGACAGGCGCACCGTGAAGCCGAGGATCTGCGCCGCCTGAAGCCAGGTGTAGGCCATGTTGTTGGCGTCGCCGATCCAGGCGACCGTGCGGCCGGTGATGGGGCCGCGCTGCTCGATGAAGGTGAAGATATCGGCCAGGATCTGGCAGGGGTGGTATTCGTTGGTCAGCCCGTTGATCACCGGAACGCGCGAGTGCTGCGCAAAGCGCTCGATCTTGGTCTGCTCGAACGTGCGGATCATCACGATGTCGACCATGCGCGAGATCACCCGCGCCGTATCCTCGATGGGTTCGGCCCGCCCCAGCTGCGAGTCGCCGGTGGTAAGGTGGATGACCGAGCCACCCATCTGGTACATGCCGGCCTCGAAGGAGACGCGGGTGCGCGTCGAGGCCTTTTCGAACACCATGGCCAGCGTGCGGTCGGTCAGCGGCTGATAGGGCTGGTAATGCTTGAACCGCTGCTTGATGACGCGCGCGCGCTCCATCACGTGTTCGACTTCGGCACGTGAAAGGTCGGAGAGCGCCAGGAAATGGCGGATTACGGGCGTGGCGGTGGTCATGGCGTCATCATCCCCCGGAAACGGCCGCGGCGCGGCGCCGGCCGCCGGCCGCTGCCTTGCGGACGGCCGGTTCGGTGGTGCGCGCGAAGTCGGCGCTCAGGCGCGACTGTTCGGCGGCCGTAAGAACGCGTATGGCCGGCAGGTAGCCCTCGAAGACGAGGCCGTGCACTTCAACCTTGGCATTGACGCGCAAGGTGCGCACCAGAAACTCGAGCACGTTGGCGTCGATGATCTGGCCCGGAACGAGCACCGGTATCCCGGGCGGATAGGGCACGATCTGGTCGGCACAGACGCGACCGTGCAGGCGCGGGTTGATCCGTTCGTCGTCGTCGAGCAGGCCGACGAGTTCCCCCGCGCTGTAGTAGGCGTCGCGCGGCAGGCACAGGAGCTCGGTGAACGGCGGCAGCACCGGCGCCCGGTAGAGGCGCCGCGGCGCGCCGCGCTCCTGGGCGATGCGCCGCAGCGCATCGTAGAGCCGCGAGCATTTCGAGCGCGTGGTGCCGATCGTCAGCAGCAGCGTGATGGTATTGAACGTCGATTTCTCGACCGTGATGTTGAAGCGGTTGAAAAGCTCGTCGCGCAGTTCGTCGACGGTCAGGCCGCAGGCGGAGATGTCCACCGTGATCTTGGTCGGGTCCAGCCGGATGCCGTCCGCCTTGACCTCCTCGGGCAGGAGCTCGTCCAGGGGCAGCGCGCGGAATGCCCCCGTGGAATCGATCTGCCCGCGCAGTTCGGCGGCAAGGGCCAGGGTGCGCTGCAGCAGCCGGTACCCCTCCATTACCGCCTGGCGGCGGCCCACGTCGAGGCTGGCGATCATGCTGTACATCGGGCTGGTCGACGTGTGCATGTTGAAGTTCTCGCGAAAGCTGTGGTCGTTCAGATCCGGATCGTTCACGTGGATGAGAGCGCCCTGCGAGAAAGCCGACAGCGTCTTGTGCGCCGATTGCGTGACGTAGTCGGCGCCGGCCTCGAGTGCGGTGGGGCGCAGTTCCGGGTGAAAACGCGCATGGCTGTACCAGGCCTCGTCGATGAGCACCTTGATGCCGCACGCGTGGGCGGCGGCGACGATGGGCTCGAGCTCATAGCGCAGCCCATCGTAGGTGCAGGAGGTGAGCACCAGCAGGCGCGCGTCCGGATTGCGGGCAATGGCCGCGAGCAGCGTCGCGCGCGGCACCGGTCCGAAGATGCCGTACTGGCGGTTGACGCTCGAGTCGAGGTAGACCGGCCGCGCGCCCGAGAGGACGACGCCGTGGTGGATGGACTTGTGGCAGTTGCGATCGAGCAGCAGTTTTTCGCCGGGCTTGATGAGCGTCTGCAGTATCACCTTGTTGGCCGTGGAGGTGCCGTTGGTCACGAACAGCGTGCGGCGTGCGCCGAAGGCCTTGGCGGCCATCTGTTGCGCGTCGGCCACCACGCCGGTGGGGTCCATCAGCGAATCGAGCGCCTTGACCGACACCGACAGGTCGGTGGTAAAGACGTTCTCGCCCATGAACTGGTAGAAATCGTCCACCCAGGGGCTGCCGCGCAGCGAATCGCCGCTGAAGTGTCCCGGCGTGTGCCACGCGTCCTTGGCTGCGGCCACGTATGAGCGCAGCGCGTCGAAGAACGGCGTGCGCGCGCGTTCCGCGATCTGGGCATTGAGTATGCGGAAAATGCCCCGGTAGTCGTGTTCCTCGCGGTAAAAATAGCCGTTCACCGCATCCGACGAATGCGAATCGACCACCTGGTCGGCCTTGGCGCGCTCGACCAGTACGTAGATGTCGAGTTCGGGACGCAGCGCCGAGATCTGCTGCACGAGATTACGCGGGGCGGTGTCACCGCCGCGGGTCTTGCCTCTGGGGCGAGTGCTGCCGCGCCCCGCGGCGCCGGTTGCGGCGGCGAGCTTGTCGTCGACGATGACGATCTGCACCTCGCCGTCTTCGCGCACCCGCTCCAGGCCCTCGTGGACCGTGGTAGCGCCGGCAAAGCAGATGCCGTAGGGATTGTCCAGGGAACGCGCGGCGGCGTTGAGCCCTTTGAGGAGTTCCTTGAGGATCAGGGGGTCGTCATTGAGGACGACTACCCGGGACGACGGCTTGGGCATGCGCAATCGGGCACGCGCCGTCAGGCGCTCGACAGGGGCATGCTCCGCTGTGCTCCGGGTGGCAAGGGCCCCAAGGCTAGGCCATGGCCTTTACGGCTGCGGCAAGGCGGCTCTTGTTGCGCGCAGCAGCGTTCTTGTGGACCAGCTTCTTGTCGGCGATGGAGTCGATGACGCTGGTCGATTGCCGCAGCGCCGCTGCTGCTGCTGCCTTGTCGCCGGCGGCGACGGCCTTGCGAACCGTCTTGATGGCGGTGCGCAGCCGGGAGCGCTGGGCCGCGCCCTGGGCGTTGCGCGCCCGTGCCTGCAGGGCGCGCTTTTTTGCTTGCTTGGTGTTTGCCATTCCAGATCCTTCGTTGGCGATGCGGACACTGCCGCCTACCGCCGGGTTACGCTAGAGTTTGTTCTGTTCCGGTGCTGCTCGCGATTGCCTGCCTGCGCCCACTTGCGCGCCGCTGCCGTAGCGCAGCCACGCGATCTGCCCGCCAGCCGGACTTGCAATCGACCGGCTGCCGACACTGGCCCCCCCGAAGACGCACGCCCCGAAGCCCGGTGCCAATCGGCAGGCAAACGGCAAGTGCGGGCGCAGCAAAGCTTTACACTATAACAGAATGATCTCTTCAGAACCAGTGCCTTACCGGCGTGTCGCGAAGGCGTTTGCGATGCCAGGCGCGACGCATTTTGGCCGGCCGTCCCCGGGTGTGCCCGGCGCTTCCTGTCCGCCGCGGTGAACCTGCTTCGCGCCGCCGCGCGCATCAGCGGCCTGACCATGCTGTCGCGCATCACGGGCCTGCTGCGCGATCTTCTGATCGCCCGCTATTTTGGCGCCGGCGTCGAGATGGACGCCTTTACGGTTGCGTTCCGCATCCCCAACCTGCTGCGGCGGCTGTTCGCCGAAGGCGCCTTTGCCCAGGCGTTCGTGCCGATTTTTTCGGAGGTCAAGTTCAGCGAAGGGCCCGAACGCACCCGCACCGTGCTCTCCCATGTGGCCTCCGGCCTGTTCTGGGTGCTGCTGGCGGTATCCATCCTGGGCGTGCTGGGCGCCCCACTGCTCGTTGCCGGCATCGCCACGGGATTTCGCCATTCCGCGGCCTTTGACCTGGCGACGCTGATGACCCGCTGGATGTTCCCCTACATCCTTTTCATGTCGCTCATCGCGTGTTCCGGCGGCGTGCTCAACGCGTACGGACGCTTTGCCGTGCCGGCTTTCACTCCCGTGCTGCTCAATGTGTCGATGATCGCCCTGACCGTTCTGGCCGGCCGCAGCCTGGACCCGCCGGTACTCGTTCTGGCACTGGCCGTGCTCCTGGGCGGCGTCCTGCAACTGTCCATACAGGTGCCGGCGCTGGCGCGGCTGGGCATGCTGCCGCGGCTGTGCGGCGTGCGCACGGCGTTTTCCGACCCGATAGTGCGGCGCATCCTGCGCCAGATGCTGCCGGCGGTATTTGCCGTTTCGGTGGCGCAGCTGAGCCTCATCATCAACACCAATATCGCGTCCCACCTGGGCACCGGCAGCAATTCCTGGCTCTATTACGCCGATCGCCTCATGGAGCTGCCTACGGCCCTGCTGGGCGTGGCAATCGGCACGGTGCTGCTGCCCAATCTGTCCAAGGCCCATGCAGCCGCAGACCACGAGCATTACCGTGCACTGCTGGACTGGGGACTGCGCCTCACGTGCCTGCTGGCCCTGCCGGCGGCCCTGGGCCTGGGCCTGCTGGCCGACGATCTCGTGGGCGCCATGTTCCAGGGCGGCCGTTTCAATGCGCTGGACGTTGCGCAGTCGGCGGCGGCGCTGCGCGGCTACGCCGCCGGCCTGCTGGGTCTTATCGGCATCAAGATCCTGGCGCCCGGCTTTTACGCCCGGCAGGACGTGCGCACGCCGGTCCGCATCGGGGTGATCGTGCTGTTGGCTACGCAGGTCGTGAATGTGGCGCTGGTACCCTGGCTTGCCCATGCCGGGTTGGCGTGGTCCATCAGCATCGGCGCGCTGGCCAATTGCGCGTTTCTGCTCAAGGGGCTGCACCGCCGCGGCATCTATTCGCCGGGGCCGCAATGGCGGCGCTTCGCCTGGCGGCTTGCGCTGGCCCTTGCGGGTCTTGCCGCGGGCCTGCTTCTTGTCGAGCGCAATTTTCCGTACGCCGCGTTTGCGCCCGGCACGCTGCTAGTGCGGGTGCTATGGCTGTCTTGCGCCGTGGGCGGCGCTGGCGTCCTGTACGCAGCCCTGCTGCTGTTGCTTGGGTTCCGGCCGCGCGACTTCGTGCTGCGCACCCGCTGAGCGCGCGCAACCTGCCCGGCCCCGGCGCGGGCCTGCCCCCGGATTTGAAATACCGGCGAATGGCCGCTAGCGGATCTGGCCCAGCAGGGTCTTGGCGTCGCTCACTTCGTACTTGCCGCCATTTTCCAGGTTCAGCAGCTTGACGACGCCATCATCGACCAGCATGGAAAAGCGCCGGCAGCGCACACCCAGCCCGCCCGCCGTAAGGTCGAGTTCGAGTCCCAGCTTCTGGGTGTAGATGCCGGAACCGTCGGCCATCATCCGGATCTTGCCGGCGACCTTCTGGTCCCGGCCCCAGGC
>Ga0075030_100000539_pt1 | contig 33014 bp, 30 predicted proteins | sample LitLauG_LLR_2012_FD_71393 | JGI IMG/M metagenome (GOLD analysis project Ga0075030, IMG submission 71393) | Freshwater sediment microbial communities from Pennsylvania, USA - Little Laurel Run_MetaG_LLR_2012 | ecosystem: Environmental > Aquatic > Freshwater > Creek > Sediment | place: USA...
GTCATCTTCCGTCACTGAAAGGGCGGTGGCAGGAGCGCGAGGCATCGCTCCTCTAGTATGAGGCAATCTCGTCTAAAGGTAAAGTTATTTTTGAGACATTACACTATTCTCCTTTTCCTTTTCGCGAAATCGCTCACGAGACCACGTTGAAGCTCGTGTTCGTCTCTCACCCCAACGTGCGGAAACCGGTCCGAAAAACGATCATTAGCGAAGGAAAAAGCCCGCACGTCGGCACCACGCCAGCAACGGAGTGGTATATTCTTCCCAATGGCTTCGCCACACGAAGTCACGCGGCTCCTTAAGGAGTGGGCCAACGGCGGCCAGGCGGCGCTTGAGGCGTTGACCCCGCTGGTCTACGGCGAACTGCGGCGCCTGGCGGGCGGCTATCTGCGCGGCGAACAGCCTGGGCATACGCTCCAGCCGACAGCGCTGGTGCACGAGGCTTTCCTGCGTCTGGCAGGCAGCGCGCTGGATTTTCCATCGTTTTCGGATTGAACACGGCAGAATCCACCGTGCGTCCCTTCTCCCAGATAATCTGCTGATGGTGCAGGAATCCGACCCACAGCAAGTTTTCTTAGAGGGCTTGAACAATCCTCGTTACACCGGCTATCGTTGATTAAAACATAAACTTTAATGCCAGTTGGAGGATGCGGGGATCACTCGCGGACTGGATCTGGCCGAACGTGGTGCTGGTTAGTGTCGCCACAGGATTATTCGGATTCGTGTGATTGAGCATGTTGAATCCTTCTCCGCGAAGCTCGAGCGCTTGCCTCTCCCGGATCGGGAACTTCCGCACCAGACCCAAATCGATCCCGAAAAACCTAGGTCCCTGTATAGTGTTGGGACCCATATTTCCATATACTCCGGTTGCCGCCTGCGCGAACGCTGCCGGATTGAGGTACAAACCGATGCTCTTACTGGAAGAGTAAGGTTTCGCAAGCACCTGATTCGGTCGTTCGTCAAGAGCGATCCCCGACAAAGCCGAATCGATGCCGGACGAAATTGAAAAATAGCTGCCGGATAAAATCTTGACGATGCCGGAAACCTGCCAACCCGTGCCAAGCAATCGAGCGAAGCTGTTCGAGAATCGTGGAGTTGCATATACGGTTGACAGATTGAAGTTGTGCCGGCGGTCCACCTCCAGCCCGGCGCAATTTCCACGATTGGCGCGCAGGCGTGCCTCGGTGTAAGGGGCGTCGCTCCCGCCAGCGGCAAAGATCTGGTTCGTCCCAGTATTGATGCAATGAGACCAGGTGTAATTCGCTTGCACTGTAAGACCATTTGAGAGCCGGTGCTGAGCCGTTAACAACACCCCGTTATAGCTCAGTGTTCCACTGGCGTCCTCCTGGATGAGATCGCTGTAGTATTGGCCCTGACCTGGATTCTCCAAGCTCAGGACCCTCCGCTGTTGTGTGTTGGCAACCGAAGAACATGGCGTATATGTCTTTCCGTTGATCACGCAACTCCCGCCCGGAAGGTAGACCGCCGGATTGATCTCAATGGTGTTCAGCAGATGAATCACTTGGTTGCCGATGTAGTTCGCTGTAAGCAGCCAGGTTCCGATTTGCTTCTGGACGCTAAAGTTCCACTGGTGCACGTAAACTGAGGGCAGGTTCAGCGGCACATTGAGCCATTGAGCAGCTGTAGGAAACGTGGTGTTCTTGTCGACGGTCACGGGGAAAGGATTTCCTCCCGGATAACCTAGCCACGGGTTCGAGAAACTCGGGCTTTGGATAACCAGTGCTCCGTTCCATGGCGGCGAAGACCGGACATTCTCGCTCTGATAAAGGTCCGCGTAGTCGCGGAAGAGCCCATACGAGGCACGAATGGTCATGCGACTGTCGCCTTTCGGATCCCATGCCAGTCCTAGACGAGGTGAGAAGTGCCACCATTGATTTGGTTCGTTTTTCCCGCTATTCGGCACACCTTGGTCGCCACTGTACAGGACACCTACCGGAGCGTTCGGATACACGGTGCTATGAACTCCCTGATCAAACCACTGCTGTTCATAATGAAAATCTTGTCCATCCCTCCAATACATGGGAAGGAAAGGGTCCCATCGCAGGCCAACGTTCACTGTAAATCGGGGATTGAGCTTCCAGGTATCCTGCACATAAGTGCCGATGTAATTGCCGCCGAACTCATAACGTGCAACGCCCGCCTGCGTATATGTGTTGACGTCGCCGAGCATAAAATCGCCTAGACCTAACCCGGTATTCGCGGCAGTAAATGCAAAGACTCCTGCAGCGCTGGTGTATGCACTGGCGTTCAAAATCGAATGGATATAGTTCACTCCGAATCCAAGCTGATGCGCGCCCTTTACCCAACTCAGATCCTCGGAAAACTGCAATCCAGTGGCATTCGTGAGGCCAGGTACGTTTCCGCCTTGTCCACCGATACTGAATCCTCCTGAGACGCTAAGCCCTAAAATCCTGTTTGCAACGGGTTCATAAATACCTTGTATTCCGACCGATTCCGGCGCGAGTTCCTTGGGAGGATTTCCGCGGAAGTTCGTCGGCCGAAGGAGCGCCGCCCGAAAAGAACTAACCATGCTCGTGCTGATCAAATATGTGTCTCCCAGAACGAGAGACTGAGTTTGCCAGTCATTAATCACGGGGTAGGTCGTATACGGGCCGTTGGTAGCTTGACCCGTGGTTAATAAGTTGCCCGGAGTGTAGGCGGGCGGGTCTACCAGATGCGCAAGCTCGTAGCGGCCAAAGAAGGAGTGTTTTTCGGTGATCTGGTAATCGATCTTGACAAGAGTGAAGTTTTCGTTCGTGCTGGGCTTGATGCCAAACGCAACTTGGCCACAAGGATTGGTCGCGTTCGGGAACTGCCCACTGTTCATGATCGCTACTGCAACTGGAGAATACTGGGAAGAAGAGATACGGTTATTGACGAACGGCGCCTTCAACATGATTTGCCGGCCGCCGTTACACTGTGGCGAGGTTATGGTGGTCCAGTCGCCGGCGAGCATCGCCGCGGTGGGAAGTGTCGCAAATTGGGGAACGGGAGTTGCTCGGATTCTGGTGCCCTGGTAACCCGCAAAGAAAAAGAGTTTGTTCTTGATAATCCGTCCGCCTACTGTTCCGCCGAACTGATTTCGTTTTAGAGTGTCATGGCTGGTCGCAAAGATGTTCCGGGCGTTGAGGTCGCCATTACGCAGAAATTCAAAGACGTCACCATGAAAATCGTTGGTGCCGGACTTCGTGATTGCGTTGACTGTACCCGCCGAGTGCTGGCCATACTGGGCCAACAGGCTGCTGGTCTCCAGCTTGAACTCCTGGAGCGCATCCGGGAAGGGCAGAGCCAGATTCAGTCCGTTGATCGGATCGTTGTGCGATGCACCGTCCAACAGATACGTCAAACCGTTATGCATTCCGCCCGCGACCGAAATATTGACCGTCGGGTAATTCCGAACAAACCCGGTGGTTGCAGAAACCGTAGCGGCGCCTGACAGAACAATGAGGTCGGTCACCTGGCGACCGTTCAGAGGCAGTTCCACTACACGAGTGCTGTCCATCACTTCACTAATTCCGGTATTTCGCGTTTCCACCTGCGCCACGGCTGCTTCCACCTGCACCTGATCGCTAATCTGCCCGATGTCCAGGACCGGATTGATGACGGAATTATCGTCGACTTGCAGTACGATTCCCGTTTGCACGTAAGTACGGAAGCCCTTCGCGCCCGCTTCCAGTCGGTAGCGGCCCACTGGTAGGCTCGGAAGTGTGTATGAGCCGCTCGCGTCGGTGGTTGCATTGCGCCTCACCCCGGTATCAGTCTGGGTAGCGGTCACCTCCACGTTAGGCACTACTGCTCCAGTCTGATCCCTCACTGTGCCGTTGATTTGGGCCGTCGATTGCGCCCAGACAGCGGGGCCTGAGAGAAGCGAACCAACCACTATCGTGATCGTGAGACGTACAGGAAAATGCTTCATTTCCGGAACTTCCGTTTTGGATTTTCGTACCGAGTGATTGTACACCGAACCGGCTACGCTTGTGCCCGGCTTCTTGAATTTTTCCATCTGGAATTGCGGGGCGTGATAGACGAAACCTATCCCGTCCTGCCGAGTTCTCGAGACAACTAGTGCTGTTCGATGGAAGCGCCGGCCGCAGCCCAGCTCAAATCAGACCCGCCGATCCATAACTTATTACGGGCGCAGATGGCCTTGACAAGGGGTTTCACCATCACCATACTCGTGAGGTAAGACGAGGAGTTATACTCTTGAGCACAAACAAACGTAGAAATCGAGGCAGAGGAATTCTGGTGGGGGTCGCGGCGGTCGCGGTGGGCCTCTTCGGTCTGTCCGGCTTGCTGCGATGGCGCGGTTCGGCTCAGTTGGTTTCCATCGAGGAGATTCCCGATACAGGAGACGCCTGCTACCGGCCCGTAAGCGCAGAATCTAAACTGAAAGCCGCTTCGGAGAACCTGTTTTCGACGTTTGAGGAGATTCCAGTGTACGCCCAGGACGCAAGACCGCTGGATATCACTCGTCCCCCCGTGCGCGACATCTTGGATACGGCTCCCATTTACAGCTCCGTCGGGCTGGATTTGGAGCACAACGAAGTCATGCTGCAAGATGCCAACACCTGGAGCATCAAGGTTTTCAGCAGGCTGGACAATGCCAAGCCCGGCGCGCCGCCGACCGAACCCCGGCGCGTGATTGTGGGTCCGAAGACCGATGTCCAGTTCAACAGTTGTGTGTGGGTGGACCCGGCGAGCGGGGACATCTACTCGGTGGAAAACGACATCGGGGATGTGATTGTCGTGTTTGATCATGACGCAACGGGGGACATCGAGCCCAAGCGCAAGTTGAAGGTGACCCATCGCGCCTTTGCCATGGCGATCGATGAATCGACCAAGGAGCTGTTCCTCTCGGTTCAGTACCCGCCGCAAGTGGCTGTCTATAGCAAGACTGCCTCCGGAAACGATAAGCCGATCCGCCTCCTCATCGGAGACAAGACAAAGTTGTCTGATTCCCATGGCTTGGCCATCGATACCAAAAACAAACTGTTGTTCATCAACAACTGGGGCAACATCAGCGACTACAGAGTTCCGGGATCGGGCCGGTTTGAGCCTCCGTCGATTACCGTGTACCCGCTCGACGCGGACGGGGACACGCCTCCGTTGCGCGTGATTCAAGGGCCGAAGACGCAGATGGACTGGCCGGGGGCAATGTCTATCGACCCCGCGACCGGGGACCTGTATGTGGCCAACGATATGGGCCAGTCGATCATCGTTTTCCATTCGAAGGATCAGGGCGACTTGACCCCGGCGAAAGTCATCAAAGGACTGAAAACGCACATCAGTTATCCCACGGGTGTGTTCGTGGACGCAAAGAACCAGGAACTCTGGGTTACCAACCTGGGCAACTCTTCGGCGACCGTGTATCCCCTTAACGCGAGTGGCGACGTCGCGCCGCTGCGCATCATCCGTAGCGCGGAAGAAGGCAAAGTGTCGCTCAGATTCGGTAAGACGCAGGCCTTGGTATACGACCCGATTCGGGAACAGATCCTGGTGCCGAATTGAGTGGACCATCCGCAGATTGCGGCCTTCGCCAGGTTGGCGGGGGAAAATACACCACCGGTTAGATCGTTGGAAGGTCAGAAAACGTTCATCAGCAGGACCATGCATGGCTTCGGTTTTGACGCCCTGCATGATGAGATCTGCGTCACCAGCCCGCTGGCACAGGCCATTCTGAGCTTCCGCGGCGGAGCCGATGGAGAGGAGGCTCCTCTGCGAGTGATTCAGGGACCGCACACGCAGATCAAAGGCACAGCCGGCGGCGGCAACGATAAGGTGAGCGTCGATCCAGTGAATAACGAGATCTACATTCCTATCGATACAGCCAAGGTATTGGTGTTCGATCGAACCGCTAACGGAGACGTGGCGCCTAAGCGGATGCTCGGTGGACCGGACACGGAGATCCGGGGCGTCTCCGCGGTCGCGGTGGATCCAATCCACAACATCCTGGCCGTGAACAGCGGTGGCGCGATGCTAATTTTCGATCGCACGGCCAGCGGAAATGTCAAGCCGAAGGCTGTGATCAAAGGGCCGAAGAGCGGTATGGCGAATATCAGTTCCTTCCAGATCTACGCACCCAAAGGCTTGATCATCGCCGGCTGCGACGGCGCAGTCGCCGCCTCATCCTCCATTTGCGCCTGGAGCGTCGAGGATGATGGCGACGTTGCTCCGCGATCGAAAATTCCGGTTCGGCAGCTCACAGGATACACCCCGTCCGGAATCGCTCTCGATCCGGCTCATAAAGAAGTGATTCTAAGCGCGGCCGGGCAGAGGGTTCGTCCAACGCGCGGCATTATGAACACGGTGATCACATTTTCTTGGCCGGAGATATTTAATTAAGCTGTCGCTTACCGACAGCAGACGCAGACGAAGCCGCATCCGTCCCTTTCCTCTGAAGCCCGAACTTGTTTCAAATTGCCGCAAGCGATTGACAACGAGCGGTGGACGACTTAACATAATTCCCACTAACGATCGGGCGTGCTGTAGAGTTGCACTTTGCAGGATCACGGGATAACCGCTGAGCTGTATCCGACAACGCCCTGGAAAGCATTCCGGGCTAGCTTGGCACGTAAAGTTTGGTAATAGCCCGTCGCTGGAGGTTTCGACATGGGGACGAGTGGATCTGTCGCTCAAATCGCGTTCCTTGGTTTCAGCCTTGGCATCCTAGGCTGGGCCCAGGCAATTTCCACATCTCAGATCAGCGGCGCCGTTACGGATTCAAGCGGCCTTGCCGTGCCCGGCGCGCAGGTCAAGGCCACACAGACTGACACCGGCGCGGTCCGAACTGTTGCCACCGGGGCGGACGGCAGTTATGTGCTCCCCACTCTGCCAGTGGGACCGTATTCTTTGGAAGTCACAAAGGAAGGTTTCGCTAAGTACGTGCAAACTGGCATTGTCCTGCAAGTGGCTAGCAACCCGACAATTCCAGTTACCTTGAAAGTCGGCGCGGTGAGCGAACAGGTCCAGGTGGAAGCCAACGCAGCTCTAGTGGAGACGCAGAGCACCGGCGTCGGGCAAGTGATTAATTCGCAGCAGGTCTTGAATCTGCCGCTGGTCGGGCGCCAGGTGACCGATTTGGTTGTGCTATCCGGAGGGGCCGTGAACGCAGGAACAACCAGCACCAACAACCGCGGTGTTTACCCCAATGTCACCAGCTTCTCGATCGCGGGCGGCTTGGCCGCTGGGAACATAGTCACGCTGGACGGGTCCTTTCATAATGATATTTACGCGGGCTCCTCGTTACCGTTGCCGTTCCCGGATGCTTTGCAGGAGTTCAAAGTCGAGACCAGCGCCCTTCCGGCCCAGTACGGATACCACTCCGGTGGGGCGATCAACGCTGTGACCAAGTCCGGTACCAACGAGTGGCACGGCTCGTTATTCGAATTTCTAAGAAACTATGCTCTCAACGCCCGTAATTTTTTTGCAACCACCCAGGACGGGCTGAAGCGCAATCAGTGGGGCGGAACCTTCGGCGGACCGATCCGGAAGAACAAGTTGTTTTTCTCCGCCGGATTTCAGGAGACCAACACTCGCCAGACGCCTTCCGATTCGATCACATTTGTGCCCACGGCCCAAATGCTCGCCGGCGACTTTACCGAAATCTCCTCGCCCGCCTGCAACAGCGGCAGGCAAATCAGCCTGAAAGCTCCGTTTGTGAACAACCAGATCTCGCCGGCACAACTGAGCGCCCCGGCGGTGAACATCGCCAAGCTGCTTCCGGCCCCGGTTAACCAGTGCGGTTTGATCAACTACGGCGTTCCCATCAGTTCCAACGAATCTTTCGGCGTTGGGAAGGCCGACTACCAATTTAGCGCGACCCACTCGCTGTTCGTCCGTTATTTGGGAACCGAGTTCGACCAAAAGGTCCCTTACACCATCACCAAAAATGCGCTGACCAGCAACACACCGGGTGCCGCCGATCTGGTCCAGGCCGTGACCTTGGGCGATACCTATTTGTTCGGTTCCACCGTGGTCAATTCATTCCGGGCGACCTTCAACCGAACTGCCATTCTTAGAATACCCGCGGACTACTTCGGTCCGGAGGATGTAGGAATCAACATGTATCACTACCTGCCGCATTTTTTCGGCGCGTCGGTCACCGGCGGATTCAGCACCGGAAGCGGAGCGGCAACCCTTTCCACGATTCATATTGTGGTCACGCAGCTAGGCGACGATGTCGGCGTTACCCGCGGGAGCCACCAGATGGCGTTCGGGGTGAGCCTGATCGACTGGCAATCGATCACCAACGGGAATACCTAAACTCCGGGCGCCTTCACCATGACCGGCTCGGCAACGGGCTTGGGGCTCGCCGATTTTATGATTGGGGCCGTATCAACATTCAGCCAAGGCGCTCCCAACAAGACGTACCCGCAACAGGTTTACTTGGGGTTGTACGCGCAGGACAGCTGGAAACTGAGACCGGGCCTGACGCTGAGCTATGGCCTTCGATGGGAGCCCTACTTCCCGCCGCAGTTTGGCCAGAACATCATGAGCCGTTTTGATATGGGGGCGTTTCTGCAGGGGACCAAGAGTCAGGTTTTCTTGAATGCGCCCCCCGGGACATTCTATCCTGGCGATCCCCAGTTCGGCCCCAATGGCAGTGCGGGCAGATACACGCTCTGGAAGGATCTTGCGCCGCGGGTCGGAATTATTTGGGATCCGAGAAAAAACGGCAAGACCGTGATTCGGGCCGCCTACGGCATCTTCTACGACCAGAACACCGTGGAATTATACTCGGCAACTGGGCAAGGGCCGCCGTGGGGCGGCAGGGTCACCCTGACCAGCCCTCCGGGCGGATTGGCGGATCCATTTGCCGGCCAGCCGGGCGGCAATCCATTTCCCTTCGTGCTGAATAAAAATACGCAGTTCCCGCAGTACGGCATATTCGATACCTTTAATGAACTCACCAAGATCCCCGATGTGCAGCAATGGAACTTCGACATCCAAAAGCAGTTTGGGCAGAACTGGCTGGTGTCGGCGAGCTATCTCGGGAATGAAGTGACGCATCTGTATGGATTCAGAGAGCTGAATCCTGCCATATTCCTCGGTTTGGGCACCTGCACGATCAACGGAGTTGCTTACAACCCGTGTTCCACGACAGCCAATACCAACCCGCGCCGCCTATTGACTCTTCTGAATCCGGTGGAAGGGCCGAAGTATGGCTTTTTGGATGTCTGGGACGACGGCGGTACCAGAAGCTATAATGGTCTGCTGCTGAACACTCAAAAACGCCTCAGCCACGGCTTTATAATCACGGCAAATTATACCTGGTCCCACTGCATCGGCGAGCTCATCAACACCTTCCCGAACGGAGGCACGGGCGGAAGCGGGCTCTACTTCGCGTCAACGCGGGCAGGCGATCGCGGCGATTGCACAACCTCCGGAAGCGATGTTTCCAACGGCGGGACTGATCGCCGGCATATCGCCAATTTGACCGGTCTGGCCACCATGCCAAAATTCTCCAGCAAGCTTCTGCGGACGGTCGGCAGCGACTGGAGAGGGTCGGCCACGGTCAGCATGTACAGTGGGGGTGGCATCACGATCGTCACCGGCATCGACAACGCGCTGAACGGGATCAATTCCACGACCCAATATGCGAATCAGGTACTTCCCAATGTCTACGGCAACAAAACCCTGAATAGCCTGATTGGCGCGGGCACTACCAGCCTGTGGATCAATCCGGCTGCGTTCTCGCAACCCGCCCCCGGAACCATGGGCAATCTGGCGCCAGGGACGGTTCGCGGCCCTGGCGCCTTGATATTCAATGCCGGTTTGTCCCGGCTATTTGCGATTCGAGAGCGTCAGAGGATGGAACTCCGCGCCGAAGCACAAAACCTGCTGAACCGCACCAACTTTTCGGATCCCAATGCGACTCTCAACAGTAGCCAATTCGGCAAGATCACAGCCTCTGGACCAGCGAGGATCATGCAGTTCGCCCTGAAGTACAGCTTCTGACTCATGTACTGAGGAACGCGTTGGGGAGAGCGTTTAGCGGCGCCGCCCCGGGGGCGCTCGCGTCAGGGCGCAGCGGCAAGAACGCTGCGAGCGCGGCGGCGCTTGCCGGCGGGGCGCGCGGTTCTGTCCTTCTGCACCCGCACCAACAACGCGCTCGTTATTGCGCGGCGCCTCGCAGAGGACTAGACCTACGTGGCAAATCATTAGCGATAAGGCTTTGTGGACCTTCTAGCCGCCTTGCGTTCATGAGAATAGTGGCGAATCAAGTCAAAAACGATTTGAACTGAAAAGCGGCAAACGGAGCCGGATACTGCGAGGCGGCATCAGCGGAACAAAGGTGGGTGAATGCCGGCCTGACCGTTTTCTCACAGGTGATCACCCAACTCTCTCCTCCCGAATTTCAGAAGTGTGTGGCACGCTATGGGTGGGTGCCGCCACCGGAGTCTTGTCCTGCTGGAATCGGTATCTGGCGATGGTGTTCGCTCAGTTGACCTACGGCGAGAGCCTTCGTGACATCGAGACGCGCCTGCGGTTGATTGGTGGCAAGCTCTACCACATGGGATTCCCGAACAAGTTTCCGCGCTCGACACTGGCCGACGCGAATACGGCCCACAATTGACGCATCTTCGCCCGTTTCGCTGTGCACTTGATCAGCATCGCCAGACCGCTTCATGCCGAAGATCCGATTGGGATGGAACTGGACCTGTGCCAGCCAAAGAGACGGACGCCACTTGAGGCAGTCCAAGCAAGTGAGCGCCGCTGGCCGTTTCCTTGCCCGGAGACTCGGCGCCGTTATAATCGGTTCCGGCGCCCTTCATGTTTGAGTGCTCCTTCACCTCCCAGAACTCGACGTGAGTTCCTTTTCACGTTTGCGTACCTGCCAATCGTGTTCAGCGGCGCGCTTGTAGGTCATCCATCGAGGATCTGCGTATTTCGCGCCCGATCCCGGTGGCCATGAGGTCCGCGGCGTTGCCGCCCTGGTACGACCTCTCGGGCGTTGGATTGAATGGCTTCGCTGAACATTCCCATGGCTTTTTGCCACGGGGCAACGCCGTCCTCCAGTATCTTGAAAATGGAATCAGTTATGCTCGAGTTGGAATCAGGTGACTCGGGCTTCAGGGCCAGACCCCAGTAGTGGATCGCCCGCAAGTTCGGTGAGCGACGTTATCGGGACCTGCGCCGGTCTGCCGTTCGCAACATGGAGCGGGCGGGTTTGCGTCCGCGACGAGTGTAATTTACCTGCCCACATGCTTCCTACGCAAAGCAAGTTAAGGAATTCTCACGACTTCGGTTTCGGTTAGGACTTGCCATCGATGCCGTATCCACCGGGGGTTGGATGTTGAAGCCGCGTACAATATGCTTTTCTAATCTGACATGGAAAGCTTACTGCCAGGAACGGAGGTGCAGGCGCGCGGGCTGCGCTGGGAAGTTGTCTTCTCGCAACCGCTGGGAGGCCAGACATTGTACCGTCTGCGTGGCCTCCACGGCGCGTTCCGCAACCGCGAGGTCGAGCTCCTCGACCCGTTTGAGTCCATCAAGCCCACCTTGCGTGATCTCGCGCCCGAGCGCGCTGGGCCGATCTGCAACTGGCTGGTTTACCATCAAGCTTTTCTACTTGAGCAGGCGCTTGGGCCCGACGCCTTCCTGTGTGTAAATCCGTGGCGCGCGAATTTGCAAAAGCTTTACACACCCGCGACAACTGATCGTGTCCCGCCGCGCCATCATCGTTAAATGAGTTCCAAGATCGATAGGCGGAAAATGATGCTCGCGCTGGCAGCCATTTCGACGACCACAGGGATAGGCGGCTACGCGCAGAGCACCGCATCAACCGCTGAGATCCAGATGACAGCGGAAAAGTACGACTTTATGCCCGACAGGGTAACAGTCAAGAAGGGCGATCGAGTCAAGCTGATAATCAAGGCCTTGGACCACGATCACGGAATTAAAATTGAAGCCTTCCATATCGATCAGAAGCTCCCGAAAGGCGAACCGGTTACCGTAGAATTTGTGGCCGACCAACTCGGAACCTTTTCGTTCCAGTGTTCGCAATTCTGCGGTTTGGGACACAAGAAGATGAAGGGCAAGTTGGTGGTAGAGTAATGTAGCGCGGCCGGAGTACGTTGAAGGCCGCTATCGATATCCCGAGATAATGCTCTCTTTCGTGCGGGGTGGCCAGGGGTGGCTGCTCGGTCTGTTGTGGATCGCCCCCGGAGTCAAGTTCCGGCTAACGACAATTCTGGAATTGACGGACGTTCGAGCTAGACTACGGCAGAGGTTCTGTGCTGCTTTGCACCGCTCACATTTTCGGATTGTGCGTTACAGGGCCGGCTGAGCGAGCGTTCGAGACGTCGGGTGTCTTCACATGCTCCGGGCGAATGCCAACCGCAATCACGCGGTTGCGCAGCCGGCACGGAAGTGTAGTACGTTCCAGGAGCCGGAGTAGCCACGGAAGCCGTGTTGGTCCCGGGTTGCGGAGGCCACGCCCCACGAGTCGTTTCTGGATCAGCGCTTGCACGCGCTGCGTGAGCCGGGTGGAGAACGCCCGGCGGCGTTGTATTTTCGTAAGATCGCCGGCGCTGACAGCGCCTTCGCGAAGGGGTCCAGCCAGAATATTCGCCGCCGCGACGGCGTCCTGGATGGCAAGATTGATCCCGACACCGCCTACAGGAGACATGGCGTGAGCCGCATCGCCGATGCACACCAAGCAGGGGCGATGCCACTGCGGCAGGCGATCCACTCTGACGGTCAGTAGTTTCAAGTCGTTCCAATCGCGGAGCTCCGCCACGCGGTCTTGCAGGAAGGGCGCGAGTTCGACAATGGCCGCGCGAAAATCTTCGATGCCTTTTGCTTGCATCTCCGCTATAGCTGCTTTGGGAGCCGGAACACCGCACTGCCAATAGTCTCCGCGGTCGGTGAGGAACAAGGCCTTGCCGCGATCGGCGTAGAAGAACAACTCCGGGTCGTTGGCGTGCTTGGACAACCGCATCCACAGCACGTCGGTGGGAGCGCCCAAGTCCTCAACCAGCAAGCCGGAGCAGTCTCGGACCACGGAATTGCGGCCGTCGGCGCCCACCACCAGGTCCACTCGCACTTCCACCGGACCAGCCGGAGCGTTCCCCCGGATGCCCACGATCCGCCCATTTTCTTCGATCAGTCCCGTAACCTCGGTCTCCATTCTGAGGTGGAACGTGGGATGGCGTCGCGCTTGTTCGGCAAGGAAATCAAGAAATTCCCACTGTGGCATCATCACCATGAAGCGGCAGTGCGTCGAGAGGAGGGAAAGATCGCCCAACACGATTTCATCGCGCCCTATCCGAGCGCGGATCTGGCGAACCTGCTTTTGATGCAGCCGCTTTAGAAACTCATCGAGCACACCGAGCTCGTGCATCACTTCGAGCGTTGAAGGATATGCATCGAGAGATCCTCCTGCGCACTACTACACGGTTCCGCCTCCGGCCCTTCCGGCAATTCCGACCTCTGGCTCTGGATCCTAAGGTAAGTGCCTCAGTATATTAGATTTCGCTGGCGTGCGCCACGATCGCGCACACTTTCGCGCCGGAGTGGACGGCTGAGAAGGAACTCCAATGCCGCTGAACGGCTAAGGCATCGCCATGCTGGGCGTTATTAGCTCGGCGTTGCCATTTGCTCTCCGAAGAATTCAGGACCTCGCTCCTTGCCCGTTTGGCAACAACACAACGCGGTTGGCACCGGCTAGCGTTGTCTCGAAACCTGATTCTCCAAATCCATTACGGAGAGGGGTTCCTCTCGGGGAGCCAAAACTCCGCCCCGCAAGATCCCCAAGCAGTTCGTTAGCGCCTCGCTCTGCCCGTAAACTCGCAGCTGGCCGAGAATTCAGGACTTCTGCCCCTCTCCGTTTGCTCCGGCGTCCGACTTGAAATGCCGACTCTGCGCCCCGGTAGACTTCACCGGAGGACGTTTCTCCACGTCTCCGCTCAGAAAGCCCGAGTCGGTTAAGGGCTCTGCCCAATCGACCGACCGCAAGCGGGACGACTCGAAACGTTGTCACGTCAGTGGCAACAACGTACTGGAATCTGCTGTGATTCCCGGTAGCGGGTTCGGGATCGCCGACGATCCCACCGGAGTTCGCCGAAGAGAACTTTTCCAGCCGTTCGGTTGAACATGCTTGGGAAGAGGTGCCCGTGGTGACGTTTTCCTGTAGAGTGGAAACTCGGATGGAATCGTCTTGTATGCTTGAGAAAGATGCTGGCCAGCTCTTGGCGAGATACGGCGATGCCAGGGAGAAAGAGCTGTGGCCGAGCCTGGCCCCGCACTTCGGTTTGTATGCGCTCTTCTGGGCGACATACGTTTTTCCCCTACGAGATGAGAACGGTCGCCGCATCCGCCATCATCTAGACGAATCTCTGGAACTGATGGCGCAGGAGAACTACAAGTGCTTCCTGTCTCTGGGCCATGCGTTGACAAACCTCGACAACGTAGAACATCCAGAGATCGAATACAACGACCTGCAAACGGCGGCCAATGCCGCCAAGTGCACGGTTGAACACTTCGTTAGCTTCCTCCGCCGCGCCTCCGGGCGTGCCGTTGAGATTCCGGTGGACGGTCTTGCGGATCTGGCAAGGAAGGTAGCGCGCTATCGGAATTTCATCCACGAAGGCGTGGTCGCCCTGCTTAAGATCGACGGGGTCTTTCACATCCCCAAGCCGGAATCCTTGGAGAAGTACCGGCGCTGGTCGCGGCTGCAGGAGCCGGACACGCAGGACTTTACGCCTGTCGCAGAGGACATGCGCTCGGAATTTTCGGCGTTGTGCGGACTCATTGATGCCCGCTGGAAGGCGATGATGGCGCTGGCACCCGAGGCGACCAACTCGGAAGCCTATCAGCAAGTACCGGTGGTGCCGGCCGAGCAACTGCCGCACCAGTGCGACATCGTATGTTCGTCGAACGTACAACAGAGCCCAGCGGAGTTGCGGAAGTCGGTCCGGGAAATGTAGCGGTCAACGCGTACGGAAACATAAACGTGGGGACGAGGCGTGCGGTGCGATCCGCAAGCACCGAGAATTCGTCAGAGCCAGTGGGTGGGCGGGCGACCGGAGAGTTCAAAAGTGAGGCCTGCGTAATATTTGTCGAAATCTTCTGCCGAAGCAGGAAGTCACAGACAAACGAGTTCAGCGCTGCTATCAGGCAGAGAGCAGCCTCGGGGGCTCGATCGACATGCGCGATGTTGAGGGAGTAACCACTTGGAAAACCAGATGGCAATAGTGTGCACAATACTGACCGTTCATTGGTCTGACCAGTGACTTTGTAGACACCGACACGCAACGGTAGTCCAGTGAATTCGTGGCCATCGACGAAGAAATGTGGACGCAGAGCTTGTTCTCCAGGCTCACGTCTTCCCATTTCGCCCCGCGCCCCTCGCCGCCTAAATACGCTTTCGCCGCATGGTCAAACTGATGAACCATTCGGCCTTCATAGAGCGGCACATACAGAGATCCTGGGGCGATGGGCATCTCGTTCTCATCTTTTGCGTGACCTCGTGGAACAAACCCGGAGATCTGGTGGACTCGCTGCCCACGCGGACCCTTCTGATTGCGATCGGACGGCTCTTCTGACGTGAGGGTGCTGGCGAGCACCCGCGAGCGTCTAGGCAAGCTGGACCTTGGTGCCGCACCTCTATTTGGCGACAGTCTGGGAGCGGCTTTGGATCGGATCGGAATTGCAAGGGGTGACTTACTGCAATGTTACGGAAGCACTCCCCATGAAATGGTCGCCTCTGGGTAGTCCTTCCAACATAACGGACTACCTAAATGCACTAAAGGGAAATATCAACCGGCTCGTTACGGCACGAGTGCGGTGGCAGACATTCGATGAGCTTTGGGCTGAAGACTGGGCCACCATCCACGAAAAGGTACTCCCGGCTTTTGGTGCTGGCCCGAGCGTTGTTGTTATCGATTGCCTTTCGCTCTTTGACCCTGTTGTTCAGGCGCGAATGGATCTGTTGGTGGACGCGATCGCCGATAAGGAAGACGTCTTCCTTCTGACATTTGCGCCTGAAGTCCGATCTGGACTGCGCGACGAGCTGATGCAAAAGGGGAAGCGGTTCGGCGGGCGTCTTTCAGTTTTTGACGTAGCTGAGCCATCACCTGAATTGGTCACCCTGATCAGTCAGCGCTTGCGCGACAAAGAGAGGAGTGTATTTGTGCGACACGGCTGAAGCCCAACCGGGGCGCGGGAGCGTTACTCGATCTTGTTCGTCGCCTTCGCTGCTGCTGTCGTTTGCCACCGCCTGTTTTCTGGCTTGTCAGCGTCGCCCTTCAACGTCCCGATATGATCTATCGCCTGGCTGGGGCATGCGTCGGTCGATCTGCCGGTAGAAGGGCATGGGTGACTTGCATGGGCGTGGGACGTGGTGCAGCGCTTGGATAATCATCTTGGCAAGATCCTCCACATCACTGCCGACGGAGCGCCTGCACTCGACAATCCATTCCTCGGCAAGCCCGGTGTGCTGCCGGAGATCTGGGCCTATGGCGTACGCAGCCCGGAAGGCTTGGCCTTCGATTCGAAAACGGGCCGTCTATGGGAAAACGAGCACGGTCCGCGCGGTGGCGACGAGTTGAATATCATCGCCAAGGGCAAAAACTATGGGTGGCCGGTGTCGATGCACTTCATTTGGAAACCTCTTTTTGTTGGTTCCAGGTAACCGAGCCTACGCACCGGCCGCTGGCGCGTAGATGATCTGACTAAACTCACTCTCCAATCGTAAACGCCCCAAGCCCACTAACCGCTCCGGATCGGCGTGGCCGGCCAGGTGCTGCACGTCCTCGCGCGGCACGTTTTGCTCCAGCAGGTCACCCACATGATCCCCCGCGAAAGCTCCGAACAGCGGTGGTTCCAGCCGAAGCGGCCGGGGTGGCAGTTTGGCGAGCCGCACACGCGCATTTCGAGCCTCTTAGCGAAGGCCGGTGGCGTCTCGATGTTTTGCACGCAGGCGAGCGGCGCCAACCCGCGGCTGATTTCCTGGTGGATGCCACCGGAAAGACTGCTCTTGTTGCTCGGCACGCCGACGTTAATTAAGCGCCGCATTGTCGATCGCATGGTAGCGGTCGCGGCGACCGTCGAGTTGCCCACGCGATTGCCCTCCGCAACACTGACCCTGGTCGAAACCTGCGAGCATGGTTGGTGGTACTCGGCGAGGCTGCCCGGCGCCATGATGACGGTTGCGTTGATGAGCGACACCGACATCATCTGGGAGCACCGACTGGCTGGGTCCTGATACATTCGAAAGGAATGGCTGTGCGTCCGCGTACGGCTTAAGGAGCAACGGCCACAAATGCTCAAGAACCGGCTAACGATCCGAATCGAATGGGGAGACTGCGATCCCGCAGGTATCGTCTTTTATCCGCAGTATTTTAAGTGGTTCGACGCCTGCGCGGCAGCTCTCTTTGCGGCTGCGGGCTATCCTAGAGCAGACTTGGTGGGGACGAAAGGGATCGTCATCCCGATGGTGGATACGCGCTGCAAGTTTTTGATCCCGTCCCGGTTCGACGACGAGCTGACCGTGGAGACTACGATCACGCGATTTGGCCGAAGCAGCTTCGATGTTCAGCATAGGGTGCTCAAAGGCGCGGATCTGGCCGTGGAGTGCTCGGAGACCAGGGTCTGGAGCCAAATTGATTTCACCGGTCCCGAAAGGTTGAAGGCGCAACCGATCCCGGAGGTGGTAATTCATGCGCTATCTCAAGACGGTCCGGGTCATTGAAGTGGCCGGCAGTGTACCCAACGAGCAACGATGGCAGGGCTCGCATCCACTCAAAATGTAACCTTTTGAAACCTTTTTTGAGGTGCCTGGGATGAGAACGCCAACGGATTCAGCAACTTACCTTCCCGGTAGTCCCGCTAGTTTTACATTTTGCGATGCTGCTGTGTTGTTCTGGTTATCAACACAAATCAATTCAATGACTTACAGGGTTCTCGACGATGATGCGCGCCGTTAAACCCCCGGCCATATAGTCAAACCTGATTGACGTTCGCGAGCCGGAGGAATTCGCCATCACGCGCATCGAAGGCGCCACATTGATCCCCATGCGGAACATCCCGGCCAGCTTGCAACAACTGAAAGCCAATGCCGGCGAAACCAAATTGATCGTCTTCTGCCACCATAGAGTGCGCAGCTTGAACGTGGTGAACTGGCTGCGGCAACAAGGCGTGCCCGCCTGCCGGTGCATGGCCGGCGGCATCGATGCCTGGAGCGTCCTGGTCGACCCGTCGGTGCCGCGCTACTGACTTGCGGCGCGATTGCTTGTCGGCAAGAGACCTGTTAAGGAAAGTCCTTTTGGGAGGCAAAAACACCGTGCTGCTCCTACCAAGACCCGCTTCAAAGAAGCCATTCGATCGGGTGTATACTCCCGGCAGAGGTTCACGATGAACGAATCGCGGAAATGGGCGGAACGCTCTCCGCGGCGGACCTTCCTCAAGGCTGCCGTGAGCGTTACCGCCGGCACGGTGCTGGCTCGAAAACCGCAGTGGGCCCAGAGCGGCGGGGCGGACGCGCTCTTCCCCAAAAGTCACCCGCAGTTCATGATCACACCCGATCAGGCTTGGGACTGGAATCTGTTCAAGAGCCGCGGCGGGCCAACCTACGCCGGCAGCACGGGCTGGAAGCGTTACACGGATTTCCTGATCGCGAAGATGCAGGAGTTCGGCGCGGTCGATCTGGAATACGTGGAAATCCCTTATGACCATTACATCGTGGACGACTGGCCTGACCGACGCGCGCACGTCCACGGTTCGGGCGTCGCGCTCGAAAAGCTGGTGACCGACGGGACGCCTGTGCCGGTGGTCGCTTCGTACGGCATGACGTCGGGTTTCACGCCGCCCGAAGGCGTGACGGCTGCAATGCTGTATTACGACCCCACCAAGCCGCCTTCCGTCGAGGAGATGGCTGGAAGAATATTGGTCTTTCAGACTGCGCCCTATCCAGAGCCTCCCTACGCCAATTCGTTTCTGGACAATTTCACGCTGACCGACTATGAGTGGCGCTCCCCAGGCAAGTGGGCCCCGCTGTTTACGCCGCCCCCGGCGAGTGTCACCAGCTCTTACCACTGCCGCTGGGTCTGGAGCCAGGTCAACGGATTTGCCGCCACCGGCATCCGCGGGCGCGCGGCGGGCATCGTCATTGTGTATGACCTGTCGCCCGGCGCGGCGTTCGGACTCGTGCAGCGAAGCGTCTATACACCGGACGGGAAGGCCGGACTCGGGGCGAAATACATCAACTGCCCCACGATCACGCTGGATCGCGTCAATGGGGCCAAGGTGCTGGCGGATGCCAAGGCCGGCAAGCAGGCGACCCTGACGCTCACTTCCCGGTTCCAGCGCGACACGGGGAAAGCGGTGCTGGCGTACTTGCCGGGCCGGAACTACGGCACCCCGCAAGATGAGCAGGTCTTGCTCGCCACGCACACCGACGCGATGTCGTTAATCGAAGAGAACGGTGGCCTGGGGATGCTTGGCATCCTGTCGTATTTCAATCGCATTCCGCGGGCCGCTCGTCCGCGCACGCTGGTCTTCTACTTCGACTGCCGGCACTTCATGCCCGGCGGCGAGGCCAGTTGGCCGCAATTCGACTATTACACGTTGCATCCCGAACGTTTGAAGCCGATCGTGGCAACGATCGGTATCGAACACATGGGCGGCCGGCAGACGGTCGAATCGGGGCCGGGCGGCAATCAATACGCCTGCTCAAGCGAACGGCCGGAAAATGGCGGCGTCATTACAAGCCTGATGGATGTCCACAACAACAACATCTGGCTGACCGAGACGATCGCCAGAGCCGCTACCGACAATCACTGGCCCCGCGTTGACGTCAAATCCGGCAACGCGGGACCCGGTGTGAACGGCGGGTTTCAAGGCACCGTGAAGAGTCCGATGAACAAGGGCCGAGCCTATGGGATTCCTGGCGTGGGACTGGCGGGCGACTGGCCTGGGGGCTGGACACAGACGTATGCGCAAGTAGACACGGAGGCCGGAATGCACGGCTTCGACAAAGACTACTTCGTGCAGCAGGTGGCCGGTTTGTCGCAACTGGCAGCCGAGTTCATGCTCGTCAAACCGCTGGTCATCGACCTCGGATGGGGAACGCTCAAGTCGGCTATCGTGAAGCTTCCGGATTCCGCATTCACCGTTTCGCGGGAGGCCACATCCCACCGGCAGACACTCATCAATCATTACGTCGCCGTGTTCCGGCACGTCCAGGCCGCCGCTCTCACGGAGGCCCGGAGTGCCCTCAACCGGCTGTCGACCGAGATCTCAGCCTTGGTAGTCAATGACCGGCAAGGCCCCCTGCGCGAACTGGTAGATGGCCAGCTCGTCAAGCTGGCTTAATCCTCTATTGGACTTCCGTGGTTTGCGATGCGACGGCTTGCCACTTTCCGCTGCGACTCACAAAGATGTATCGTTCTAGGAAAATCGACCTAACGATTGCTCAGCCCCAGGGGGAGCTAAAACGAAGTGGACGGGGTCTGGTGAAGCGATATCGGATGCTATGTCCACCCGGCGATCGTTCGCTGGAGCCGCGTTGGCCGTCGCCCAGAACATCGGCCAATGGGCCGCCGCCTTCGTGATCGCGTTTGGCACTTGGGACATCACGTTCTACCTGTTCCTAAAGGTGCTGCTGGACTGGCCAGGCTCACCGTTTACACGGGATGTTCTGTTCGTCATCCCGGTAGCATGGGCCGGGCCGGTGATTGCGCCGGTTCTCGTCTCCGCGGCGATGATCGCGACGGGCCTGTGGCACCTGTGACGCGAGGCGTTGCGACCCCGTGCAGCTCGGCGCCTGGAATTGGACGGGGGAGCATCGTGGGCGCCATCATCAAAGTCGTCTCACTCACCCTGGACGACCGGAACATCACGGCAGGCGGGATGCCTAATCCGTTCAACTGGCTGCTCTTCGGACTCGGCTTGCTGATCGGGGGGCTCGGTCACGTGACTGCGGCGGTGGGGAGCCGGGCGCGGGCGGTGGCTGCGTAGGGTCGCAGCGGTCACGGAAGCTCTGGCCGATGCCCAATTCAGGCCTGGTACCTCGCTGCTCGTGGACGCCCGTCTATCCCGCGCCCGTCGATCCTCTGAGGAGTCTCGCACACGGGCAACGTGGGTGGCTTCACTCGTGGGGTCCAAGGGCCTGTCTTCCCGATGCGCCATTGTGATTACCCCGGAACCTCACCAGATCGGCATGGCCAGGATGGTCGCTACGCATCATTGGGTTCATGAGAGGTTTGGCGAATGATGTTGCGAACGACGGCATTACCGCAAACCGGTCCTGCCTGGCCTCACGAATACAGTGGCTATCGCACCTCAATCGGAAGAGCAAAAACGCTCCACATGGGAACAGCAGGCAATCAAACGGCTTGGAGAACCCGAGGATGTTACTGGGGCGGTTCTATTCTTAACAAGCGATGATGCCGCGTTCATCACCGGGCAGGCCATTGTCGTGGACGGCGGTCAGTACAGCATCGGCTAGGTCAGCATTTGCGGTTCACTCAAGACCTGACCATCGCTCGGATGTCGCGGTTCTCGAAGATCCGGGCTTCGCGTTCTGCGGTTCCGCGAACCGCGACATCCACCATAGCTCGACCCAAGTCGTTGGCCCGAATCACCTGGTTAGGGAATAGCATCCGAAAGGCCGGGTAGATCACTCGCAAGAGCCGGTAGCTCAAATTCGGTTCCTTGCGCGGCTCCACGGGATAAATATATGCCGGCCGGAAGATGAAAACGCGCGGGAAACCCGTCGCGAGTAGCGCCTTCTCGGCCTCTCCCTTGTAGCGTGCGAAGGCCATTCGACTCGTTCCCGTCTGGTCCGCGCCGTTGCCGCTCAAGAATGAGAACGCCGCGTCGGGGCTGCTGCCGCGAAGAACTCGCGCGAATTCGCCTGTGTAATCCACGGTTGTTATGCGGAGTTCCGCGTCCGGCACCGCTCCGGTATAGGTGCCCAAGCAAAAGATTGCTGCGTCCTGGCCCGAGAGCGGCTCCGCGAGTGCGGAGCAATCTGCGAAGTCTTGATGCAGAACCTCGTCCAGCTTGGGGTGCGAGAGGCCGAGCTTCCTGCGGCCGATCGCCATTACACGTCCAACCGCGGGGTGGTCTAGCGCATAGCGAAGGGCGTATCCGCCGACCATTCCCGTCGCGCCGACGATTACAAGACGTTTCTGCCCCGCCGCCTGAGCGTTCATGACAGTTCGCGCTGCTCCAGCCAAAAAATGGGGTCCATTACACGCCAACCCCGGAAGAAACTATAGCTATCAATTCCCCAACGCCAGGTCGGTTAGGAAGTCCTGGATGTTTCGAGGAATAAACTCTTTCAACGTATCTTTGATGGTTTCGTCGAGCGCGAGCTTCTGATGCTCCACGGCACGGATCTCGCCCCGCTTGCGCACCAATTTGCCGTTGAGCTCGAACACCACATTCGATTCGAGCATATAAATTCTGTCGGTCAAATCGAAGTAGCGGGGAGGGGCTCCATAGGCATAAGTACAACTGTACCAGTGGACCAACTCCACAGTTTGCGGCTGTTGCATGTTGTCCCAATGCAAACGCTGGAAGACCGTGTTCCAGGAATTCCGCCAGTTGGGATTGTCCGCGCAGTCGTCGCTGTTTTGGGCATAGGGCAGCGTAATTCGCGGAGGGGCGGTTAGCCCGTCAAAGATATTCCTGTCGAATGTGCCGACGCTCATGATTTTCACGAAATCGGCATCCACGGCTGCTCTGGCTTTGTCGTTCCAAGAATTGACGGACCATTGCTCCTCCTCACCCCTCGTGCCCGCTGCGATGTCCTTAAAGCAATTAGCGAGGTTCTTCACAAAGACGTTCCTGATGTCTCGTGGCATCTCATCGCCGACAAGAAACTTATGGATATCGCTGCCCTGCGCTACGGAAGAACTGTACCAGGCCATCGCAGCAGCCGCCCTCACCAGATGAAGCTTCCCATTGCGAAGAGCCGCAGCTTTCACGAAAAACTGCAGGGTGACATTAATGGTTCGGACCATCCGGTCGTCTGTATAAGCGACTCTCCCGTTGGTCAGGATAGCCGTGCTCTTGACCAGGTCTTCGTGATCCGCCACGGTAGCCACCAGCGTCACCGGCGAGTTCGGACGCACCGAGATTCCATAGCCCGCCAGATCCTTCCCGATTTCGTTCCGCTGCTCGGCCAGAGGGATGAATTGCGCAAGCGCCGGGTCGGACCTGAGATCGAGCGACACCTCCTTCAACGCGCCGAAAAACTGGCTCATATTGATGTAAGGCGCTTTCGAAAACGTTCCCCCCACGCCATTCGGCAAGACGGCAGATACAGGTGCGGATGCCGGCGCAGTGTTGATGGCCCCGGAAGTTGGCGGCGCAGCCTTGATTGCCGGAATCAACGGCAAAGGCTTGTTCTCCGCCACTGAAGGAGCCGAGTTATTCTTAGGGGCTCCCAGGTAGGCAAATCCGGTCCTATTGGTCCCGCCGAGCGGTCTTGCCGCCAGCGCCCTCGCGTTTTGTATCGCCTGGTCTTCGGGGATCCCCGAAATCCGGACTTCCACCTGGATGTCGCCTCCTTTGTAGGCGTACAATTCACCACCCAATCCGGGCGTCCAGGTCCAGATCGCGGCATCGCCAAAGTCTGTGATGTCCTTTACGACTGGGACCGGATGGCGATTGGCCAGTTCCCTCCGTCTTTCAGCCAAGTCGTTAACCTGCGGAGAGGGAGAACGAAAGATTCTCAGGCTCACTTGCTTGTTTTTCGGAGGAGCGCCTGTGAATCCAGGTTCGATAAACCAGCACGTATAGGTGGTATTCGCGCGTGTCTCAAGGGGCAGGCCAACAATGGACTCCGCTTCAGATTTCGTCAGGAAGTCGCAGGGTTTCCTGTCCTGCGCGTAACAGGCTGAAGGGATCGAGATGGCAAGCCACAGAACAACCTTGCGGTTAGCAGTCCGTTCCGGCATGCAGACCAGTATAGTATCGGCAACGGAGAGATATAAACCTGCCGGCTGCACCGGCAGAGGCGCATCGACAAGATCGGTAGCTGCTGGGCGAGCAGGCTGCGCGAACGGTCACGATACCAGTCAGCTCCTTTCGCCTGGTGGCGAAACCCGACGGTTTGCCTGCACACAGGTTCCCGAACAGCACGCGACCGATCCTGGCACGTCCCTTGAAGCTAAGTACCAGATTGGCCTCCTGGCTCGCTGACCTGCTGTGCATCCCGTATGCTTATGTAAAGACCTACAGGAGTTCGGCATGGGGCGACACGTGAAGTTTGGTCCGTTTGAGCTGGACCGGCAGACCGGGGAACTGTGGAAGCATGGTGTGAAGGTCAAACTGCAGAGCAAGCCGTTTCAGGTGCTGGTGGCTCTGCTCGACAGGCCGGGCGAGTTGGTGAGCCGCGAAGATTTGCAGAAGCGGCTCTGGTCGGGCAACACCTTCGTCGATTTTGAGAGCGGGCTAAACACCGCCGCTAATCGCCTGCGGCTTACGTTGGGCGACTCGGCGGAGAATCCCCGCTACGTCGAAACGCTGGCGGGATCCGGCTACCGTTTCGTGGCGCAGATCGAAGAAGTAAGCGAGCCTTTGCCGGCTGGGTCGCGTCCGTCGCCCGCCTCGCTCCCGCGTTGGAGTCTCCCGACCGCGGCTTTGGTCCTCACAACCGCAGCGTTGGCTTTTTGGTGGGTCCGGAGGAACCCGCCCGAAGCGCCCCGATTCCAGCAGTTGACCTTCCGGCGGGGGCCAGTGGCCGGAGCGCGTTTCGCGCCCGACGGACAGACAATCCTGTACAGCGGGAAGTGGGAGTCCGAGCCATGGCGGACGTTTCTGGCGAGCTCCGTAAGCCCGGAGACCCGGCGGCTGGGATTCGAGGGCTCGATGATCAGCGCCGTCTCCCGTTCCGGAGAGTTGTCTCTTCTATCCTGGGCACAATCGGTCGCGAATGCGGGAACCATCTTGTCGAGAGTTCCGATGAACGGTGGCGCGCCGTTGAACGTAGCAAGCCGTGTTGTCTGCTCGGATTGGTCTCCCGACGGCAAGCAGCTTGCAGTGGTCCGTTTCGAAGAGCGCGAGAGCCATATTGAATTCCCGCTCGGGAAAATCCTCTACCGGACGGCTAGCCAGTTGAGCTGCCTCCGCGTCTCGCGTAAGGGTAACCTAATCGCCTTTATCGAGCACCCGGTGCGCGGAGACGATGGCGGCGATATCCGGGTACTCAGTATGGATGGGAGAGTACGAACGCTCTCAGCGGGTTGGTCGAGCGCCAGTGGCCTGGCATGGTCAAAGTCGGGAAAAGAGATTTGGTTCACGGCGGCTGACAGGGGCGTCACCAAGGCTTTGTGGGCCGTGACTCTGGACGGGAAGCGGCGTCTGGTGGCACGTGTTCCCGGATCTCTCATGTTGCAAGATATTTCCCGTGACGGGCGCGCGCTGGTAATCCGCGAGGACCGCCGCGTGGCGATGGCAGGCCGATTCGATGGTGAGCCGGGGGAGCGCGACCTTTCGTGGTTCGACTGGACGGGCGCCGAGGATTTTTCCGCTGACGGCAAGCTGATTCTGTTCGACGAAAGTGGGGACGCCGGAGGCGCAAACTGGTCCGTATACCTGCATCGCGCGATGGATGGGAGCACGCTCAGGCTAGGGGAAGGACACGCCTTGGCGCTCGCTCCCGACGGCCGGTCCGCTGTCACCCTCAACGTGAAAGATCGCCGGCGCCTCGCCATCCTTCCAATCGGCGAAGGGCAGCCGCGCTACCTCCCAGGAGGCGGCATTGAATACCACTGGGCCCGCTACTTCCCCGACGGAAAGCACTTGGTGGTGGCCGGCAACGAGCCGGGGCGCGGCCTGCGGCTGTACCTCCAGGCGGTAAATGGCGACGTGCCACAGCCGCTGGCGCCGGAGGTTTACCTGCGCACCGTAGTCGTTTCGCCCGACGGAAAATGGATTGCGGGCGCCAACCAGGACTCGCAGGTAGTGGTCTGCTCGGTAGTAGGGCGCGAGCGCCGGCTCATCGCTACCAAGGAACCATTGCTTCCGGTTGCCTGGAGTGCAGACGGACTCAGTCTGCTGGTTCGCGATCTGGGGGCAGTGCCGGTCACCATCTACCGAATCGACGTGTCCAGCGGCCGCCTTAAGCGGTGGCAGAGAATCGGCCCCGCCGAGGCGACCGGTGTGCAAGCCATCCCTCGATTGTTCTACACGCCCGACGGTAATTCATATGTCTATTCCTTCGAACGCTATATGGCCCAGTTGTACATAACTGACGGCTGGAATTGATCACTTGGGGCTAACCTGGTTCTAACCGGAGCCAGATTATCACAGCATAAACTCCTTTCCCAGCAATACGTTCGTAAGTGAGCCGCGAATTTACTACTGGTCCATTGCAGTCTTCCCTAACCCGGCCCAAAATGGCGCCACTGGGTCAGTCTCTATCGAGACCGGTTTCCTTCAGCGGGCGACTGGGGAGAAAGTTAACTGGCCTCCGCCGTTTGCGTTCAAGCATGAAAGGACACACGAATGTCACCAATCAGACGACTGCTGGGGTGTATAGTTGTTTTCGCGCTCTGCGCGGTTTTGGTTATAGCGCAGACCGAAACTGGGCAGATTGCCGGCACTGTTCTTGATCCCTCGGGGGCGACGATACCGAATGCTAATGTGACGGCCAAATCCCCGACCAACGGGGTAACCCGCACTGCGAAGACATCCGGCACGGGAGTATATACCATTACAGATCTTCTGCCGGGGCCCTATGACGTCAGCGTGATGGCTCAGGGATTCAGCCAATCGCAGCAGAGAGTCACGGTAACCGTCGGCGGGCGCATCGGCCAGGACTTTCAGCTTCAGGTGGGTGCCGCGACCACGTTGGTGGAGGTCAGTGAGAGCGCCACAACAGTGAATGTCGAGACCCAGACTCTGAGCCAGGTGGTGACGGAGAGCCAGATCAGGGAACTCCCTAATCTGACCCGCAACCCGTACCAGTTCGTCGCGCTCGCTGGTAACGCGTCGGATGCCGGGATGGGAACGCGGGGGGCCGGTTTCTCCATCAACGGACAACGCGAAGCATCCACCAACCTGCTCCTGGACGGCGCCAGTAACAACGACGAATTTGCCGGCAACATCGGCCAACAAGTGCCGTTGGATTCCATTCAGGAGTTCTCCGTTCTTACGAGCAATTTCACCGCGGAGTTTGGCCGCGCCTCCGGCGGTATCGTCAATGTGGTAACCAAGGCGGGCTCCAACAGTCTCCATGGGACCGCCTACGAATTCAATCGCGTTTCCCGTTTTGCGTCCAACAGCTTTCAGAACAATGCCAACGACACGCCGGAAGCGGTCTTTGTCCGCAATCAGTTCGGCTACTCGGCCGGCGGCCCGGCGATCAAGAACAAATTGTTCTTCTTCAGCAGCACCGAGTGGACTAGGGTGCGCAGCGGCGCCAGTGCCTTCGCCTGGGTTCCGGATTCCGCTTTGCTGGCACTGACGCCGGCCAACACGCAGAACTTCTTTCAGACTCTGGGCGGTTTGCGTTCGAGCGGGAGCGTGATTGGAAAGGTTTCCCGCAACGACTTGATCGGTATGTTGGGAAAGGATCCTTGTGCCGGCTTGGCATGCGCATCACTCCCCTTCAATGTTCCCCTGTTCGATCACGTAACCTACAGTACTCCCAGTGATGCGGGCGCGGGATTCCCGCAAAACACATACAACACAGTGCAGCGGGCCGACTACAATATCTCCGACAAGACCCAATTCTATGCCCGTTACGCGCTTTATAGCGAGCAACAGCAGCCGGGTGGATTGTCCAACAGCCCTTACGGCAACTACGACCTCGCGCAGCAATTCTTCAATCACAACGCGCTGGTGTCGCTGATCCACACCTTCTCCGCCCGCTGGGTTTCGCAAAGCAAAATCGTTTACAATCGCTTGAGCAACCTTCAGCAGGGCCTTACCAGCCGAGGCATCGTGCCTACCATGTATCCCAACACGACTGGCCCGGTGCCGATCGGGTCCGACTTCATCGCGTTCCCCGGCTACAATCCGTTCACGCCGGGCAACGGTGGAGCTTTCGGCGGCCCCCAAAATATTCTCCAGTTTTACGAAGACATGAGCTTTACGAAAGGGAATCACAGCCTGCGCTTCGGGGGCACGTACGTCAATATGCGGGACAACCGGACCTACGCCGCTTATCAAACCGCGGTGGATGGGCTGGCGAAAAGCGGCCTTGGCCCGGCGATCAGCGGATTGATGTCCGGCCAATTCACGGATATCAAAGCCGCCATTGACCCCCAGGGCCAATTCCCCGGTGGTTCGGTGACCCTTCCCGTATCGTCCCCCAGCTTCACGCGCAGCAACCGCTTTCACGATGCCGCCGCCTATGTTCAGGATTCCTGGAAGCTGCGCCCGCGGATTACGGTGAATCTAGGTTTGCGGTGGGAGTATTTCGGTGTCCAGCATAACGACCAGCAGAAACTCGACTCCAACTGGTACGCCCCCGGCATCGGATTCGCCGATCCCGTGATCGCCCAGTACCTGCGCCAGGGAACGATCCAGAGTGCGCAGAGCAGCCCGGTCGGTGGGATGTGGAATCCGCAATATAAGAACTTCGCGCCGCGCGTGGGTTTCGCCTGGGATCTTTTCGGCGACGGCAAAACCAGCCTGCGTGGCGGCTACGGCATCGGCTACGAACGTAATTTCGGAAATGTGACGTTCAACCTGATTCAAAACCCACCAAACTACGCAGTGCTCGATGTGCCTGGCCCCATCACCACCAGTAATTTCGGACCGCTCGCCGGAAGCGGCGGTACTTTGCTGCTTCCAAAAGTGGGAGCGCGCATTGTCGACCCCAATATCAAGACCGCGTATGCCCATATCTGGAGCGCCTCGATCGAGCGGCAACTCATGAAAAACCTCGTGTGGGCGATCGAATATAGCGGATCGAAGGGGGTCAACCTGTATGCTATCTCCTATCCCAATCAAAGCGGTTTCGGCAACTTCATCTTGGGCGATCCATGCAGCAGCGATGGCAGCAATTGCACCTCCAAGCCGAACCCGAACTGGGGATTCAACGTCGGTTATCGCGGCAACATGGGCTTTTCCCTCTACAACGGCTTGAACAACAGGATCACCGTGCGCAACTTCAAGAACTCGGGCTTGGATCTCTCTCTGAATTACACGTGGTCGCATGCCATCGACAACCTGAGCTCCACTTTCTTTGAAGCCTCGGGGGTCACCGGCCAGTATGGAAACGCCAACATTACCATCAATAATGGCAATTTTAATCTCGGCTTGCTAGATCCGTATCATCCCAAGATCGATAAGGGCGATGCGGAATTCGATATTCGCCATCGGGTCTCTATCGCGGGCAACTGGAAGATTCCATACAAAGGAACGAACGGCATTTCCAGAGTGCTCTTGAGCGGCTGGAGCCTAAACCCGCTTTTCACCGCCCGCACCGGGCAACCGTACAGCATCTTTGATAGTTCCCTCCCTCTCAACCTCGATGCCAGCACTGAGCGGGCGGCCTTCATAGGTAACGTGCCGAACACCAGCAACGGATTGGTCGCGACCTCCACTCCGGACACTTACAATTACCTCACTTTTGCGAACAAGCAGATCGATCACGTTTCCTTCAATACCCTGGCTCCGGGCGCCAAGTGGCCAAGCAATATGTCGGGCCGCGACACCTTTCGCGCTCCTGGGTGGTGGAACATGGACTTCGGTCTTTACAAGGACACGAAGATCACGGAACGCTTTAGCCTCCAGCTTCGCGGCGAAACGTTTAACCTCTTTAACCACGCGAACCTCTACGTTGTGGGCGCCAACGCCGATCTAGGGTCGGGCAACTCCGTGCCCGCATGCTACGGTTGCACAGGCTCCAGTTACGACCGGCGTCACCTGCAGCTCGGGGCAAAGGTGATCTTTTAAGCCGTCGACACCCACTGCAAAGAAATTCTACTTAGGATCACTTTCCTCGGCAGCTTCGGCCGCTTCCGCTGCTTTCTTCTTTGCGAGTTCGGCAGACTGTATGGCCTTGATCCGTTCTTCTGCGGTCTCAAAGGAATAGACGTGCATATCGTCGGGCCGGCATAGGCCTCCTGGATTGAGAAGCCGCACTGGAATCGTTGTCGGGCTTGCAGGCCGTTTGGTGAGCACTGCTTCATAAATTCCGCAACGAACGTCGCCATCCTCGCTTCCGGCGATGGCAAATTCAAGTTTGAGCCCAGTCCCAATTTGCGGGGGATTCGATTGACATTGTCACGTTGTTCGGAGTTCCGCTACGGCCGGAACTGATTTTGATGTTTCTAAGCTTGAACCCCTCAGAACTGATGTCCGGCATATTCGCGACGGCCTGAGCGCAGGTAAGCGTGGGCATCAGCAGTATTGCGATCATGATCCCCATCCTTCGATTTCGTATTGTCGTTTTGACGAGCAGTGGGTGCCTGCGGCTCAGTTCATCGCGGCTTCTCAGTATCGCCGCGAATTTATGGTCTGCGTGGCCGGAATTCATATATAAAGATTATATATGGGTCAAGATATTTCTACGCTGCTGGCTGAATGGAAAGAAGCGGCCCGCGGCTTACGGCGAACAGGAAGCAGCAAAAAGCCCTCTTGTCCTTGCTCCGCCAGCTCAGGGTGCAAGCCGGTCTTCGCCAGGTCGATATGGCACGCGCACTCGGTAAACCTCAAGCATTCATCAGCTACTACGAGTCCGGAGCACGTCGGCTGGACCTGCTCGAACTGCGTCAAGTCTGCGAGGTCCTTGGTGTCCCCCTCCTTGAATTCATCCGTAAGTTCGAGAAGCTCATCCATTAGCCGGCCGTCCCAATCCGGCAAGCAAGGAGAATAGGTGCGGTGAAGAAGGCGTGGGAGACGATCCGGGCGATGGCCGATGCAACCCGGACAGCAGGATCGCCGCAGGGCCTCATAACAGGGGACTGAGGCTTACGTCGTTTCTACGGAAAAGATTGGATAGCCGCAGAATTAGGCCAGGCGTTCGGGAGATCCAAGCCGATCCGTAATCCCCGTTTCCATCGCGGCGTCACGGCCACGGGAACGTCATGCAAAGCAGATTAGCTCCGCCGAGTCGCCGTATCCCAAATGGACGGACACTCGTTCTGGCAACGTGTCGCGCGAGAAAGGCGATTTGGGCGGGCTGTTGCGGCTGTGGTCTTCTTGGTCGCCTTTCCCTTAGTGGGCGCGCCCTTGGGCGCCTGTGCGCCACCTCTGGCCTTACGTTTCGGCTTCGCGGGCTCTGCCTCGGGCTTCGGGGCCTCGCCGAGGGCGTGGATGCGTTGCCGGATGCGGCCAGCGGCGGGTTGCTGTTCTTGAACTGCTTTACCGCTTGACACCCGGCAGGCTGTTATGTCGACAGTTGTGAGGTTTCGGCAAGGCTGCGTAGTGTCTGTTTCCGTGCTCGGTGACGGCGACCAGCAAGGCGGCGAGATCCGAAACGGATAGGGATTGGCCTATTTCTCCGGGAAATAGGTTAGGCCAGAATGCGGGTTGTAGTAGGGCCGGCGCTTACGGAGGAGCGTTTACTCGAAGTCCGCCCGTGAGTAATGGTGGGCTGGTTTGACTCGGATGAAGAGCACGTCCCAATGGATAGGTTTGCCGGAGGCGGTGGGGCGCCCGCCCGGGAAGGTCTGATCCAGCAACACGAGGTCGGTCATCTCATCAATCTTGGTCAAAAGCCAGTTGGGAAGAGGACGACTGCTGGATCCGGCCACCTGCCAGCTCAGCAACTGGACTGAGGATGCCGTAGTCGTGCGGTTCCACCAGGCGATCCTTGCCATGATAGGTAAACCGAATCATATGTGTGTTCTCTATGGCCGTCCAGAGCAGTGGATGGGGTTGCAGCAGCATTCATTTTCATTTTGCCCCGGATGCCGCTGGAAAACCGGAGCCGCCTATTTCTCGGAGAAATAGGTCAGCCCAGAATCCGGCGAACCGAGGTGCGGCCGATCTGCAACCGTCGGGCGATTTCAGATTTGCTGATCCCCGCCCGATTCAGTTTCCGAACCTCAGTTGCGTGGAGCCCCGCCGTCACCGGCCGACCCAGTCGTTGGCCATTCTGCCGAGCCTGGGCCAAGCCAGCCCGAGTTCGTTCCCGCAAAATCTCCCGTTCAAACTCGGCGAATATAGCGAGAAGACCGGCCATCGCACGTCCGGTCGGCGTGGTCAGATCCAGCGCACCGGTCAGTGACACGCAGCCCACTGCGAGATGTTCCAGTTCCTGAAGCGTCGCCAGCAGATCCGTTACCGAGCGGCCCCAGCGGTCCAGTCGCCAGACCAGCACGACATCGATCTCCCGGCGGCGGGCGGCCTCCAGCAGTTTCTCACGAGCTTCTCGCTTGGCTGCACCGGAACCGACCTCACGGACTTGCAGGGCGATTGTCCAGCCGCGTCGGGCGGCATATTCCCGCATGGCACGACTCTGCATGGACAGTGTCTGCTGGTCATTCGTGGAAACACGTGCGTACAGGCCGGCCCGAAACATTTTCTTCGGTCTGCGTGCCTGGCCAAAAACGTGGTCTGATTTTGTCCGTTGAGAAGCCCGTTTTATGGCCATTTCGATGCGTCACCCAAACATGGCCGCCGTCGATCCTTTTCGGCCAGAAAGGACTCATCATACGCCAGGCGGCTCCAGCGTCTGGCGGTAATTCCACGGCATCCACTCCGCGGGGTTGGCCGCCAGTTCCTGAACGTGGCGCTGCAGCTCCGTCAGGTAATCAAACGAGTTGGCGCCACATAACTGGCAGGTGTGGATCAGCGTCATAAACAGGTCGCCCACCTCGGCCCCGTGCAGCGTCTTGTAGAACAACGCATTCTTGCGGTGCAGCACCGCCCGCTTGAGAGCGCGTTCGCAAAGATTATTGTCTAAAGGGGCTCCGGCCTCTCGGAGGAATGTCGTCAAGGCTTTCCAGTGCCGCAACAGATAGGTGATCGCTTTGCCCAGACCGGAGTTGGGCTCCGTCTTCCGCTCGGCGAACTGCGCCTCCAGCCAACCGTGCAGTTTCTCCATCACCGGCCCGCTGTGCTCCTGATGAAACCGC
>Ga0075030_100000540_pt1 | contig 32973 bp, 23 predicted proteins | sample LitLauG_LLR_2012_FD_71393 | JGI IMG/M metagenome (GOLD analysis project Ga0075030, IMG submission 71393) | Freshwater sediment microbial communities from Pennsylvania, USA - Little Laurel Run_MetaG_LLR_2012 | ecosystem: Environmental > Aquatic > Freshwater > Creek > Sediment | place: USA...
ATCGAACACTATCGTGAGTTCAAACAGGGGCTGGAGGCCATCAGCGAGCTGAATCAATTCCTGTTGCGCCTGGACCGTAAGGATTGCAGAGAACAGGAGAGCCAGCCGTGATCGCCACTCACCGCCTGCAACAACATTTCGCCGATGGCTTGATCGCCGAAGCGGTGGAAGATCTCTGGGAGCCCTGGATGCGCCACGCCGATACGGCGTTGGAAGATGACGCCCTGCTGCTCATGATCCAGGAAGAGTTGGCCAAGCGCTGCAAGAAGAGCAAGACTCGCGGCCGCAAGGCGACGCCTGCCGAGGTCGTGCTCCGCATGCTGCTGTTGAAGCATGTGCGTGACTGGAGCTTCGAAACGCTTTCGCGGGAAGTGCGCGCCAATCTGGTGTATCGCGAGTTCACCCGGATCGGTGGCGAAAAGGTTCCGGATGACAGAACCATGGGAAACCTGGCGCGTCAACTGGGGCCGGAGGTGATCGAACAACTGCATCGGCGGGTGGTCGAGATCGCTCCGGAAAACCAGATTGCAACCGGCCGGAAGATGCGCCTGGACACGACCTTGGTGGAGACCGACGTTCATTATCGCATGTCCAGAGTAAAGCTAGTGTATTCAGCGGGAGTCAGCCGGAGTCAACCCCGCCAGGGCAAGAGTCAGAGGCCCTGTAGCTTGGATAGTCAGGAGGAAGGAAACTGAATCCCGGAAGTCTATCGACAAAGCCATCCGTGGGATGGTGAGCGAGTCATCGGGCCGTAACGAAAGTAAACGCATAGGTGGCCCCGAAAATGTTAACCCCGGAGGCCGAGCTCTCGGTAATGGAGTGAAGGCAGCATGGAACGTCGCAGTCTGGCCGCAGCGGCGGAACACTCTGGCGGGGTAGTAGCGACAGCACGATGACAAGGATGCGCCAAGCAACTGGAGAAGCCCTCCTTGCCCCGTGGCGAAATCAGCGGAGCAGGGAACCGTATAACCGGCTAAACCGGGAAGTCGGGGACCGGCGAGAGGGTGACGGACGGGTCCGTAGTAGCGGAGAAGCGGAGTAATGTCCGTGGAGCGAAGGGGCCCTACTGGTTTGCAACGGCTCCAACAACATGGGAGGCAAGGGTGAAATGACAAAAGCGCCCATCAGATTGCAGGACCTGAGGCGGAGTCTATACGTCAAGGCGAAGGCGGAACCGGCCTGGCGTTTCTGGGGCCTATACGTCCACATCTGCAAGATGGAGACACTTCGCGAAGCCTACCAGATGGCGAAAAGCAACAACGGGGCGCCCGGAATCGACGGGGTCACGTTTGCTGCCATTGAGGAAAGCGGACCGGAGCTCTTTCTCAGGCAGATCCGGAATGAATTGGTCGCCAACACGTATCGGCCCATGCCGGCACGGAAGAAGGAAATACCGAAAGACGGGGCAAGGTCCGCGTCTTGTCGATTCCGGCGATCCGTGATCGGGTGGTCCAGGGAGCACTCAAGCTGATCCTGGAGCCGATCTTTGAAGCTGATTTTCAACCGGGATCGTATGGATACCGGCCGAAGCGAACAGCACATCAAGCGGTGAACCGAGTGGCTCAAGCGATTGTCGAAGAGAAAACGCGAATCATTGACATCGACCTCCGCGCCTATTTTGATAACGTGCAGCATTCTCTGCTGCTCGAAAAGTAGCGCGGCGGGTACAAGATGCGACAGTGATGGGGTTACTCAAGATGATTTTGAAAGCGACTGGGGAAAAGGGCGTTCCACAGGGCGGGGTGATTTCGCCAGTGCTCAGCAACCTCTATCTCACTGAGGTGGACAGGATGCTGGAGAAAGCGATCGCCACCACGCGCTACGGAAAATACACCTCCGTCCAATATGCACGTTTTGCGGACGATCTGGTGATATGGATCGACTCTCATCGGCGGCATGACTGGCTCGTCAGGGCGGTGGAGCGACGACTGCGGGAGGAAGTGGCTAAACTCCGAGTCGAGATCAACGAGGACAAGAGCCGGATGGTCGACCTGGCGAAAGGCGGAAGTTTCACGTTCCTGGGCTTTGAATATCGTCGCATCCTCAGCCGTAATGGGGTGTGGCGGCCATACTACGCGCCGAAGCTGAAGAAGCGGACGGCGCTGTTTGCGAAACTGCGGGAGGTCTTCCGGCAAAACGTCAGTCAGCCCGTAGGAAAGGTGATCGACGAGATCAATCCGATCCTGCGTGGGTGGGCGAATTACTTTCGAGTGGGGCATTCGAATCGATGTTTCTCCATGGTCAAGCACTGGGTGGAAAAGAAGGTCCGGCGGCATCTGATGCGATCCAGACAACGTTCGGGTATGGGCTGGAAACGGTGGAGTAGGGAATGGATCTACGGCACGCTCGGTCTGTTCAATGACTATCGAGTGGGGCGGGGACTGTTGCCGAAAGCCCAACCAGCTTCCAACGTCTCATAAACCTTGATCACGAAGCAGGCAGGAAAGCCCACTGCGGGAAATCCGCACGGTGGGTTTGATGTGGCGGGGATTGGAAACGGGCTTACGGTTCGGCTAGTATTAAAGGTGGACAGATGCTCGCCCATTTGCGCTCCGGCAGGCCCGACCGCATACCTGCGGACGGCGGGAAGCGCCGCGGCCAAATGGGCACTTTGGAAAATGCTCGTGAGTATCCCGTAATTGACGTTGCGGGCGTGACCTCAATCGATCCCAGAGGGAGGCCATTCAAGTGTCGTCATCCAAGAGATCGCGGACATCAGGCTACCATTCCGCGACAGATCCATCCTTGTGAAATACCCTGGCCATCGGGCGGCTTCCGGCGAACGGATATTTCTTCAATGCTTCTTCGGTCAGTTCGAAGCCCAGGCCCGGCTTCTCCGGCAACGGGTACTTGCCGTTCACCATGCGCATGGCTGGAAATCCGAACCATTCCTCCCAAACCTTGTCGCGGACCTGCGGCACCGCCTGACCGCAACATTCCTGAATGAGGAAGTTCGGAATGGAGGCATCCACATGCAGCGAGGCCAGCATTCCGATCGGCCCCTCGCAAGCATGGGGCGCCATGGAGATGCTGGAAACATTGGCCAGGGCGGCTACCTTCCACAGCGCGGTAATCCCGCCCACGTGATTCATGTCCGTCTGAATGATGTCCACCACGGCCTGCTCTACGAGTTCACGCACTCCATAAGAAGCCACAAGGCGTTCGCCGGTTGCGATCGGCGTCTCCACACGCCGTGCGATGCGGGCCATAGCTCGCACGTTCTCCGGCGGGCACGGCTCCTCGACCCAAAGCAGATGCAGCGCGTCGAGTTCCTTGATGATCACTGCTGCCACGCTGGGGCTGGTCTTGGCGTGGAAATCGACCGCGATATCGAGATCGGGTCCCAAACCTTCGCGCAGGGTCTGGACGTGGCGTATCGCCTCAGCAATCTTCTGGCTGGTCTCGATCCATTCATAGTAGTTCGGCAGGCCGCCTTTGAACGCGGTGATCCCCTGCGACGCGGCACTCTCTCGAAGCCTCTGCAGGTCTTCCAGAGTTCGCGCGTTGGCCACGTAGTAGCCGCGCACGCCCTCGGGATCGTTGGGGCCGCCGAGAAGCTTGTATACCGGAACTCCAAGGATTTTGCCCCGCAGATCCCATAACGCCTGGTCGAGTGCGGAAATCGCGGAACCCATCACCGGGCCGGCGCGATAAAAGCTATGGACGTACATCGACTGCCAATGGTGCTCCACCGGCATGGGATCGGCGCCGATCAAAAATTCCTTGAAATCGTTAATGCACGCCAGCACCGCGCCGGCTTTGCCCTCCAGAGTACCTTCTCCCCAGCCGGCCACGCCCGCGTTGGTCTCCAGTTTCACGAAGACATATGGCCGGTCGGGCGGCGCTCCGGGAATAGTCACGCCGAAGGTCTTCAGATTGGTGATACGCACCTTGGAGCCAACGGCCGCCAGCGCGTCGGCGCCCATCGGCGCGGCCTGCGGTTCCATCGCGCAATCGCAAAACGAGAACGGCTGGTGGCGCCCCGGTGCTCCCGCCAACCGCCCGGCTGCCATCGTGCCCCCCGCGCCTGTGAGAAAATGTCGCCGGTTCATGCTTCACGCTCCCGGTACTCGGCGAGTGCCGACTCGTTTACGCTGATTCCCAGGCCCGGTCCCGACGGCAGTTGCAGGAATCCGTCCTGGACGGTTTCGACGGGCGCGCCCGTGAGGCGCGTGCGCATGCGGCGGTCCTCCCCGGCTGCGGGATAGGGCACCTGCTGGATGAAGAAATTGGGGAGGCTGGCGGCCAACTGGAGGGCAGCAGCCGTCGCAATCGGCCCGCCATCGTGGAATGGCGCGATCGCAACGTAGTATGGTTCGGCCACTGCGGCAACCCGGCGGACTTGGGTGACGCCATGGCGGCCGAGATCGGGACGGACCACGTCCACCGCATCGTTGCGCAGCAGGTCTTGGAACACGCCGGCCTCGGCAGCGAAGCGTCCGAATCCGACCGGTGTCACATTCTCCCCCGCGATTCTGCAAGCGGCACTCAGGTTCAAGAGGGGGCAAGGCTCGTCGAACCAAAGCAGATGCGATCGCTCGAGCACCGCAGCCAGGCTGGATGCATCGCCAGGAGTCAGTCCAGCCGCGGCATCCAGCACAAAATCGCTGCCTTCTGCCGCGGCGGAGCGGACGCGATCCAAGCGCTGCCTCGTAGCATTCACCAGCGTGGCGCTGTGGTTTCTGGAATGCGTCATGGGGACCGGAACCAGGAAAGCGCGATGACCGGCCGCGCGCGCCTGGCCGATGGACGCCACAATAGCATCGTCGGTCTCGCCATCAATCCGCGCCAGCGCGCGCGCCTTGTTGCGAGTGGGCCCGCCCAGTACCTGGTAAACCGGCGCGCCCGTGAACTTCCCGACGACATCGAGCATTGCCATGTTGAGCCCGGCCATCGCGGACGCCGCCACCGGAACTTCGCGGCGAATGCTCTCAAAGCTGCTGGCTTCCTTGCCCTGGATCGCGGCCCGCAAGGCGGCCAGTTCGGCCGGGGAGATGGCTGAGCATTCCCCGAAGCCGATCGGGCCCGAACGGGTCCGTAGGCGGAGAACCGTGTACGCCCGCCTGGAGATGGGTTCGCGCACGGGGAAGATGTCGAGGGCCGACATTTCGAGTTGAGGATTCAATGGAGCCGGCATACTCAAAATCCCAGCCGAAGCGCGAACTGCATCTGGCGATTGGCCCGCTGCGTGGAGGTGATGGTGGCGACGCCGCCCACGCCAATAGTCGAGGCCGGCAATCCGAATTGCGGGTGATTCGCCGCGTTGAACAGCTCCCAGCGAAATTCCAGGTTGCGGTGTTCGCCGAGGGCAAATTTCCGGCTCACCACCGTGTCAAGATTGACCAGCCGCGGTCCGTTCAGACTGTCGCGGCCCAGCGTGCCCCAGGTATAAGCCGGCGGGATGGCGAAGGCCGCGGGATTGAACCACTGCGCGGTCGACTGCTGCGCCGGTATCGGGGCGGCTCCACTTACGGGGTTCGCACGGCTGCTGGCGCCGGTATTGGAGGGAGATCCCGGTACCGTCACGGTGAACGGCAGCCCGGACTGGACCACGAACACCTCGCCGATCTGCCAATCCCGCAGCAGTTGGGAGCCCACGCTGTTCCCGTTGGCCAAAGTGCGGTGCGGCCCGAATGGAAGCTGGTAAGTTGCGGCGACGTTCACCCGATGACGTATGTCGCTATTCGAGGTCGCCCAATCGGCACGGCGGTTGGTAGGATCCTGCGGCACCGGGCCGGGAACGCCGCCATCGCTGAGCGCATTGTCCAGTCCGTGCGACCAGGTCCAGTTGCTCAGCAGGTACAGGCCGTGGCTGAGGCGCTTTTCGAGATTGACCTGCATCGACGAGAAGAACGAGTTGCCCGAGCTCTCGATCCAGGTGATCGAGGTCACCGCCGGCAGAATCCCGGCATACGGCCGCCGTGGATCGATAGCGCCGGGACCGGGTGGCGGGAGGTTGATGTTGCGCGTCCAGGATAGATGAGCGCCGGCCGAACCCACAAAACCGGCGGTCAAGACCAGATCGTTGCTGAGCTGACGTTGCACGCTGAAGTTGAACTGCTGAATCTGCGCGTTGCGGTAGTTCGGGGTGATGCCTTTGAGCGCATAAAGCGCCGGTCCCTGGGTGAGGGCGGGTGGAGTACTGACGATCGGAAAGCCCTGGCTCACGAACAGGCTCGGTACATCGTTGCCCGACTTGGCGACGTTGAGCACGAAATCGAACGGAGGTTGGCGTTCCTGCCGAATGTTGGTGCCGGCATTGCCTTGCGGGTCGTAGAACAGGCCGTATCCCGCGCGGATCACGGTATTCCTGGAGACTTGCCAGGCGAGCGCGAGGCGCGGTCCGATGGCTTTGTAATCGGTGTTGACATTGGCCGTGGCGCCGACGCCGTTTTGCCCGGCGATGAGTTGCTGGCCGGTGGCGGGATTGAAACTGGCCCAATAGTTGTGGGCTTCTGTAAACGGCGTGTTGATTTCGTAGTGCAGCCCGAGATTCAGGGTGAGAGTCCGGCTGACGCGCCAGTCGTCCTTGACGTAGAAGTCCAGTTCGTTGGTGGTCAGGTTGGCGGTTCCCGGCAGAAACACGTCACGGCGCAGCGCCAGCGGGTAGCCGAGTATCATGCTGGCGATGGCGTCGCCGGTTCCCGCGGGCGCCGCCGGGTTGTTGGTATAGCTGGGATCGAAATTCCAGCGCCCGAGGAGGCTCTCGCCGGGCGGGCTGGCGGTCTCGCTCACGCCGCGGAAGTGCAGGTCGGTGCCGAACCGCAGGCTGTGATTGCCCCGGAGGGAGCTGATGTTGGCGATCGCCTCGTGCATGTGCTCGTCGCGGATCAGCGGTTCGGACCGTGCCGTGCCCAGGCCGGCGTACCCGCTCATCCCGATGATCGGCGCGTTCGGTTCGTACGGCGTCGTAGTGTCGCGGCCGGGGATTGTATTCCATACGGGGCTGGTCAGCGAAGAAGTGAGCAGCGCCATGTTGTACTGCGTGTAGCCATAACGAAAGTCCCCGACCGTGGCGGGCGAAAAGGTCCGCGTCCATGATGCCACGAGGTTGTGGCTATGCACCGATTCCGGCCCGGCGAAGCTGTTCTCATTTCCGCCGATGGCGTCGTTGAAGGTGTTCGGCATCTGGATCTGGTCCCAATCCACCGAATAGCGAAAGAACAGGCTGTTGGTGGGGGACGCCTGGTGGTCCACGCGCGCATCGCCGCGATGCACGTTGCTGCGCTTGATGGGGGTACTGGTGTAGTTATTCACACGCGCGGCGGTTTGAGGAAGCGGGTAGAGACTGGCCAGGGCGGCGCCGATGCTGTCGAACCGGTTGGCCGGAATCGTGTCGTTCGGAAAGCGCGCGCGGATATTCGCGCCGCCCGCCGGATTCGGCACGGTGGTCAACGGATCGAAGATGCCGTTGGCCGCGATCCCCTGAAAATTCCCCGCGCGTTCGGCCGCAGTCGGCACGGTGGAAACGATCGGAGCGCCGAACACTTCGCGGTATCCTTCGTAGTCGGTGAAGAAGAAGGTGCGGTCTTTGCCGTTGTAACGGGGCAGCTTCACGGGGCCGCCGAGGCTCGCGCCGAACTGGTTTAGGATGTACGGCGGTTTGGGGCCGCCGGCAAGGGCGAACAAGTTGCGCGCATCAAGCGCATCGTTGCGGAGGAATTCGAACAGGGACCCGGCCAACCGGTTATTGCCGGATTTCGAGGTCATCAGGACCACGGCTCCGCCGGCACGGCCATACTCGGCGCCCGCGTTATTGGTGAGCACCTTGAACTCCTGCACACCTTCCACCGGCGGCCGCACCCCGAAGGTATGGGAAATCATCTCGGTGTTGTCGATACCATCCAGTAGTACCTGGTTGGAATAGTTCGAGGCGCCATTGGCTTGGAGAGCCGTTCCGCCCGGACGCAATTCGTCGGGCCGCGTGCCGGAGTTGATGGTGGCCGCCTGCGCGTAGTCCAAACCGGTGACACCCGGAGCCAGGATGGCCAGTTGCACGAAGTTCCGGCCGTTGAGCGGCAGCGACGAGACCGCGGTGTTGTTGATCACCTGCCCCACAGCGGCATTTTCCGTCTGAAGTATGGTGGCGGAGGCTGCCACTTCGACGGTTTGCTTGAGCTCGCCCACTTGCATGGAAAGATCGAGGCGCGCTTGCTGGCCGACCTGCAACTCGACGCCCCGGTACGTGACAGGATTGAAGCCGGCGAGCGCGGCCGAAACTGTATAGCTGCCGGGGATCAGGTTCAAGACGGCGAACGCGCCGGCCGCGTCGGTCATCGCGCGGACGCTGGTGTTGGTCGCTTCGTTCGTGACCGTGACGACCACATTAGGCACCGCGGCGCCCGAATGATCGGTCGCGTTACCCAGGATGGACGCGCGTTCTACCTGTGCATGCAACAGGCAAGCTACAAAAGATACGAGAAGGCAGACGCCCAAATACCGGTAGTGTTTCGACATGGCAACCCCTCCCGTGATCCAGTCGCCCGCGGTGGCGCAGCGGTCCGCTGGAAGACGATCCGTCCGAAATGTGCCTTAGTATGTTGATTTGTTGGTGAGTGCAACAATAGCCCTTTTGAGCTATTAGCGGGAGTTTTGTTAGAAACATTTACATAGCTTCGCCGGCAAGCCCCGCGGTTGCAGGCACAGCCTGCCGGCTGGTATAGAATGTATCCAATTTCAGGCACGAGGAGCACACTGGATGAAACGCAGATTGGCGATACCTCCCTTGGCCTTCGCGCCGCCACAAAGCGCCGGCCATCCACTTGAGATCGCGCAGTTCCATGCGTGGCGTCTGAAGGAGCCGGTCTCGAGCCGGCGGTATACGGTGGTCGAGCTTCAATCGCGCAGTGGCGAGACCGGTTATGGCGAGGGTGGACCTGTCCCCACCGCGGAGATCGTCGAAGCGCGCGCGGCTATCCAAGGGCGGCGGGCCACGGAATCGGAGTTCGTTCGCGCTCGGCTGGCCGGCCTACCCGCCATGGAGGCTGCGGTGGGCAACGCGATGCTGGACCTGCTCTCGAAATCCAGGAAGGTCCCCATTTACCAGTTCCTTGGCGGCCCCACGCGCTTCAAGGCGCGGCTGCTGGCCCGGCTGGAAGGGACCGACGAGGCGTCGGCTACGGCGCCGCTCGAGCGCGCCAAACGGCAAGGCTTCCGCGCCTTCACCATCCCGGCGCTACAGCGCGACGCGATGATCCCGCTGCAGGAATATGTCGATCGGGTAAGGGCTCGGGTGGCGAAGATGCAGAGTATGGGCGGGGCCGCCGCCGAATGGGTGCTCGACGGCGCGGCCGCCATGACACCCGGAGATGCGGCCACGGTCGCCAAGGCTCTGGAGAAAGTCCATCTGATTTGGTTCGATGAGCCGACCGGCGTGCTCACTACCGATGGCTTGGCCAAGATCACCGACGAGAGCGTGATGCCCATCGGGCTCGGCCGCAAGATTCACGACATCCCCGCGTTTCAAAACCTGCTGCGCCAAGCCTCGGTGAATGTGCTGCGGCCTGGCCTGGGCTTGAACAGTCTGACCAAGATCAAGCGGATCGCGGCGCTTGCGGAAACACACTACGTGGCCGTCGCTCCCTACCACGAGGGCGGGCCGATTGGCGCCATGGCCGGTGTACACCTGGCAGCCGCGCTCGCGAACTCCTACGCCGTGGATGTGCCGGTGCCCGCCGCCGACCGCGATGCAGCCATGCGCGCCGAGATCACCTCGGGGAACAAAGAAACGGCAGAAAACGGTTTCGCCGTGCTGATGAATCGCCCGGGCCTGGGCTTCGAGGTGAACCGGAAGGCTCTCGACACGTACAGTGAGGAGCGGATATGAAGCGCCGAAACCTTTTGGGAATGTTCGCCGCCGCGGGCGCGATGGGCGCGAACCGCCGGCGTCTGGTGGACTGCGGCTGCGCCCCGCAAGTGCAGCGCTCGAAGGCCATGCCGCCGGGTTCGGACGTTTTCAAGGACGTCGGCTCGAATCTCCGCATCACTAACATGCGGGTGTTCGGCGTCACGCTTGACGAGCGCATCGCGCAGGCGGACCGGCCCTATGTGTTCGTGAAGATCGAAACCAACCAGGGGGCGGTCGGCTGGGGCGAAGCCACGCTCGAAGGCAAGGCCTCCGCGGCCATGGCCTGCGTGATGGACCTGAAGGACTACCTCATCGGCAGCGACCCGATGCAAGTGGAGCACCTCTGGCAGCTCATGTACATCGGCAGCTTCTATCGGGGCGGTCCGGTGCTCGGGTCGGCCATCTCCGGCATCGACCAGGCGCTGTGGGATATCCGCGGCAAGGTCATGAACCTGCCCGTCTATGAGATGCTGGGCGGCCCGGTGGATCCGCGCGGCGTCCGCGGCTATTATCATGCCGCAGCCTGGTCTCTCTCTGAGGCGCGCGAGTTGCGCGACCAGACCAGACAGGCTGGAGTTACGGCGCTCAAGTTCCAGCTCCCCGACCTGCTGGAGTGGGTGGAGACGGGCGCCAAAATCAAGCGGGCAGTCCGGCACATGGAGATGCTTCGGGAAGGCCTCGGGCCCGATCTGGATTTCGCCGTGGACTTTCACGCGCGCCCCAGCCCCACCGTCGCGGCCATCATCCTGCGCGAGATCGAGCCGTTACATCTGCTGTTCGCCGAAGAAATCTGTCCGCCGGAGAATGTGCGCGCCATGGCCCGCGCGGTCAAATTTTCCACCACGCCCATCGCGACAGGCGAGCGGCTGATCGCGTCATACGGCTACGCCGAGCTTATCGACTTGGGCGTGGTGGACATCCTTCAGCCCGATATTGCGCACGTCGGCGGCGTGACTGCGCTATGGAAGGTGTCGGCCGCCGCCGAGGCATCCGGCATCCGTATGGCGCCGCATGCGTGCGAGGGCCCAATTGGCGGCATCGCCAGTCTGCACGTGGATGCGGCCGGCCCCAATTTCCTGGCGCAGGAGATCTGCGGCTTTGTGGATGCGGGCGAAAAGGGCAAGGTGTGGGAAGATCTGATGGGCTTCCCGGCCATGCGTATGGTGGATGGCCGCTATCCGCTTCCCACGCGACCCGGTCTCGGCATCGATATCAGTGAGGCGGCGATCAAGCGATATCCGTTCCAGGGCACGCGTCCCTTCCCGCCCGCGTTTCACGAGGATGGCTCGGTCGCTTCCCTGTAGATCATTCCGCCCGGATCTCGACCACGGCAACGGTGTAGGGGTCCAGGTCTACGGTGAGGTCCTTCGCATAGTTCAGCGTTCGACTCACTGGGGCAATCGCATTCGGATTCTCGAGGGACGCGGAATCCTTCGGTCCGGCGCTGATCGTGTGCAACCTCGCAACAGCCTTGCTGGGAACGCTGGGGCCCCGGAGGCGCACCAGCAGGGCGTTCCGCTCTGCTCCATAGTTGACGGCTTTGATCACGATCCGGCGGCCGTCGGCGCTCCCCGTAGCGATGGCATCGACCGTACCGGGCATCCAGTCGTCCGTCCTCAAGGTCGAGATCTCCTCAAAGAGGCGCTTGCGGTCGGGAACGTCCCGGAAGGCACCGCTCGTGGAGGCAAGGTACCGTTCTGCGTAGTGCTCGCGAAACAACTTCTCCACCGGGTAGGCCGCCCCGGGGAACCAGGAGACGTGGTCGTGGTAGATGAACGACGTCCAGGTTGGATCGTCCGTCGTGTTTCGCATGAGCAGGGCCGGGCAGCTCATCGACAGGGCGGGGCTGAGCTCTTCGTAGAGAATCAGACTGCCGGCCGCATGGAGCCCCGCCCGCCAATCGTAGGTGCGGGAGAGGTTCCACTCCAGGACGCCGATCTCGATTCGCGGGTGCGCCGAAGCGCGGACATAGTCCCGCAGCCTCGAGAGGTAGTCGCGGATGCGCCGCAGCCCGGTTTCGAAGTTCTCGGGCTCGTACTCGTAGTTGTGAACCCCGAGGACGTCGAAGTTCTTTCCGGCGAGGTCGATGACCTTCTGGCTCCAGATCAGGTCGTTGGAGCGCTTCTGTCCGCATGCCACGATGCGCGCCTTGGGGGCGATGGCCCGCAACCGACTGCCGTAGGCGTTGAGGATCTCGGCGTACTTCTCCGGTGTGAAGCCGTTATTCATGGGCTCGTTATCGATCTGGAAGTGCCGTACGCCGTAGGGCTCGGGGTGCCCGTTGGACGCCCGCACCCGTCCCCATTCCGTCGCCGGCGGGTCGTTCAGGTAGTGGACCCAGTCCATGGCGTACTGAACTGCCTCGGGGCCGGTGCCGGGCGCTGGCAGCACGATCAGGGGCTCGGAATTGAGCTTCCGGCAGAGCCCCAGGAACTCCTCCGTCCCGAAGCCGTAGTAGTCCGAGTAGCCGCCCCAGATCATGTTGGGGTGGTATCGGCGCGAGACGTGCGGGCCAATGCCGTCCTTCCACTTGTATGTGGAAGCGAAGGATCCTCCGGGCCAACGGATAAAGGGCGGAGCGAGATCGCGCAGGGCCTGCAGCAGGTCGGGGCGCAGCATGCCGTCGCGGCGTACGTCCGCGCGCATCATCGAGACGAAGTCGAGCAGCAGCGTTCCACTGCCCGCCGCGGCGATCTCCACCGAGGACTGCGTGTCCCGCACGGAACTGGAGAACCTATAGCGGACCTCCTGCCAGCCCGAACCTGTGAGGGCGAGCGGTACCGAGGCGATCGTGTCGCCCTTGGAGCTTACGACGCGAAGCGTCAACTGCGGGGAGCCCTGCTCGCGCCTGACCCAGAGCGAGCCGTCGTACTCGTACCCGGCGGCGACGTAGAGGCGACCCTGCCGGATCCCGGCGCGGCCGCCCTCGACGTGAAGGCGCACGCTCTTCTTCCCGTTCTTGAACTCGATGTCCGCGACCTCGACTTTGCCGCGGTCCGAGAACGATTCCCAGTAGGTCTTGAAGTCCTCGCCCTCGAACCCGCAGCCTTGAATCTGTTCGGCAAACAGCCCGTCTTCCACCGAATGATTGATGTGCTCGAGGAAGTGGCCATAGATCCGCTGGTCGATGGGAGTCGTGGCTCTGTCGGTATCGACGGGCAGGACGGCAACTCTCGGCCCTCCCGCCGGCGGAGCCTCGCTCGAAGCGAGTGGGCTCGACACGGCGACGGACCGCGCCACGGCGGCGGTGGCCGCTATCGAACTCATGAGAAAGTAGCGTCTATTCATCGGCGATTTCGATTTGGGTTCCCGGGTCGCCATCAGTATACATCTGACCGCCTCCGCACAACCCGCCTGCGCCGCGATGCGATAGCGCCTGCACCACAAACAACTTGGTCACTTACCACGTGATGCGCGCTGTGTATTGCAGGACCCGGGCGCCTTGCGCCGAGTTTCGAAGGCTGATGATGCCTTCGGTGCTCGGCGTACCCAGGCCGGGCTGATTCAGGACGTTGAAGGCGTCCAGGTTGATGCGGAGTTTCACCCGTTCCGTAATCGGCACGGTTTTATACAGGCTCGCGCTCAGGTTGGTGAGCCAGGATCCTGCCACCCACTGGTTGCGGAGCGGATTCAATCCGTTGTCGTACGCCACCAACTGATTCGTTCCGTTCTTCAGCGGAACCAGCACGTTGTTGGTGTTGTTGTAATTCGCGTCTCCGCCAATGACCGCGGGGTTGATGGGTCCGGACACCGGGACGTATCCGGATGGCAGGCCAAACACACATGCCGTAGCGCTGGCGGCGCAGCGGCCGCCGCTGTTGGCGACTACCGTCGCGGGCAGGTAGCCGTTGTAGTACATGTATCCGGCGAAGCAAGCGCCCCCGCGGCAATCGTCAATCGGAACCAGCCCGTACTTCGTCACCGGGCTGAACGAGCCCCAATTAGTGGCGGGAAGTGCGAACCAGCGGCTGTTGGTGCTGCCATAGCCGGCGATCTGCCAGCCGCCCACCAGCCGGTCGGCACTCTTGCTGACGTTGCCGAGGAGTTTCTTACCGCGGCCCAGCGGCAGGTCGTACAGGTAGTTGAAGCGGATGTGGTGCTTGGGGATGTCTCCGTCGCGCGAATAGCGATAGAAACGCTCACGGTCAGCGACGCTCGACGGATAAGCGCCGGGCAAAAAGCGGTCCGGCTGGTCAATGCCGTTTACTGTGAAATCGCCACCCTGCGAAGGAGTCGCGCCGGTGGACATGGAGTTACTCAACAGGTAGAAGAACTGAAACGCCATGCCTTTGCTGAAGCGCCGCTCCGCCTCGAGTTGTACGCCCGTGAAGTTGGAATAACCGAATTTGCTGTAGACGCGAATGTCGCCGTAGACGGTCTGGTCATACGACCGGCGGGCGGTATTGGCGAAGGTGCCGCCGGGCAGCGGCAGTCCGGTGTTCACATACCAGACATAGTTGCTGACGGGGTTGCGATTGAACAGCTCCATCATCTCCAGATTTCGGCCCCTGGTGCCGATGAAACCGGCGCGCAGCACGGTGTCCTTGATGACTTCATGCTCGATGGTGAAGTTGTACTGATGAGCTTTGGCCGTGGGAAGATCGGGATTCAGCGCAGTCATCTGGATGCCGGGCGAGGGCGGAGCGATGCGAATGGCGTTGGCGGAATTCACACCGGTAATCACGTCCGGCGCGTACCGTAAGAGAGCGTTGGGCAAGCCGTCCACCGTATAAGCTGCATCGTTCCAACTCAACCGGTAACTCCCCTGCATGGGCGGATTGAGGCGCAACTCGCTGAAGGTGCGCGCCGGGATCGGGAAGAAGTATATGCCGTAGCCGCCGCGGATCACCAGGTGCTTGGCGCCAAGGTGCGGGTTCCACGCGAAGCCGACGCGCGGGCTGAAATCATGCCTGCTGATGGAAACGATGTTCTCCGGCAAGTGTGCCTGTGCGGGCGTGACGTATTTGACACCGGCGGCGGCGAACTGATCGGCAATCGCCTGCGTGGTGTAGCCGCTCTTCACGATCTGGTCTATGGACACGTTGCGAACGAGCGCTTTATCCGCGAAATCCCAGCCTGCCGTCATTCCGTTTGAGTCGGTGTAGGGTCCGAGGTACTCCCAACGTACGCCGAGGTTGAGGGTCAGGTCGCGGCGGATCTTCCAATTGTCCTGGACGTAACCGGCGAGGTCCTTCCCGCGCATGTTGAAGTTTTGCGGACGCCGCGTCTGCTGGTACGAATCGGCGACGCCGAGGAAGAAGTTCGCGCCGTTGTCTCCGGTCACGGCCTGCGCGCCGAAAGCGGTGCCGGTTGAGGGATTGTAGAGCGCGGTAGCATTGCTGGCGTAAGACAGGATGGATTGCTCGGGGGCGTCCGGCAGAGTGTCCAGAATCTCCTGCTGATACCGCCAGCCGAACTCGATCTGGTGATTGCTCCGGTTCCACGAGTAATTCTGCTCGCCGCTGAAGACCTTCGTGAATTGCGTGCGCGGCACGATGCCGTTCAGGCTGACTCCCTGGTAAAGGGCGTTGTTGATGTACGGTGCGCCGGGTTGATTGAACGGATTCGGCGTGCCGAACTGGCCGGAGATGTTTGCCTGGGAGCCGGCCTGGTTATAGCTGTATTGCCAGTTGATGAGCGACGTGTTGAAGTTGTTTTCCACAAACAACGTGGGCCCGAAGGTGTGCGACCACGAAGCCATGGCGGAGTGCGACAGCTCCAGGTAGGTTTCGCGGTTGTAGAGGCCATCGGAAGTGATCGGGAAGCCGCCCGTGGAGAAGGACCGGCGTTGCAGCAGATCCCAGCGGCCGGGTGAATAGCGGCCGTAGACTCGGTCTTTGTCGCTGATGCGATGATCGACGCGGAAGGTGTAGGTACGTTGATTCTGGTTTACGGGAGCCAACGCGGTCAAATTGCTGCCCACTAGCGGGCTCAGATTGTTGGTGGGAGAGGGAGTCACTCCGAACATGTACTTGGCAAGCGGCGACTCGCGGAAAAGGGGGAGTTGATTGTTTATGAAAGGCGTCTTGGTGTAGTTGGGACCGGGGCCGACAGACCAGGGGTCGTAAAGGGTGACCAATCGATTCTGGCTATCGACCAGACCGCTGAAATCGCCCCGGCGCATCGCATCGGTCCACACCGCGGACGTCGTGGTGCTTGCCTGCCGTTGGCGAAGCTCTTCCCAGGAAGCGAAGAAGAAGGTTCGATTCTTGCCGTTATAGATCTTCGGTAGATACACCGGGCCGCCGAGCGAGGCGCCGAATTCGTTGCGCACGAGATGTGGCGCCTTGGTAAAGGTGTCCTGTCGCTGCCGGGCGACGCCGAAGCCGCTGTTGCGGCCGGTTTCGAATATCGAACCGTGCACCTCGTTCGTGCCGCTCTTGGTGATCATCATGGCGCTGGCTGGGCGCGTCAGCCTGGCGCTGGATACCGCCGTTTCGACGCGGAATTCCTCGATCGTGTCGAGTCCCGGGGGGCGTGACTGAATGCTGCCGGTATTGCGGTCCTGCAGGGTCACTCCATCCTGCAAGACGTCCATGGCGGAGTCGCGCAGGCCGTAGACCTTCGGTTGGCTGGTGCTGCCTTCCAGGCCCGGTACCGCAATTGAGAGAAGCGTCTGGATGCTGCGGCCGTTGAGCGGAAGCTGCTCGATACGAGCGCGCTCCACGACCGTCGCTACGGTGGGGCTGCTGGTGGACAGCAAGGGTGTGACATCTCCCGCAACCGTAATCTGTTCGGTGGACCGGCCAACTTCGAGAGAGACACTGATTATCGCGCGCTGCCCGGCCACCAGGGTTGCTCTGCCCTCCCATTTCTGCATGCCGGCGGCGGTTACGGTGAGGCGATAGTCGCCGGGCGTCAGCGACGGAAACACGTAAAGGCCCGCCTCATTCGTGACGGTCCGGAAGGGGTTGTCGGTTTGAATATTTTCGAGGAGGACAGTGGCATTGGGCACTACGGCCCCGCTGGCGTCGGAAATGGTGCCTTGAATCTGGCCTACGCCGGTCTGGGCACACAGGGCTGCGGCCAGCAGACTCAGACACAGAGCAACACGAAGAAGTTTCGACATAGAGCTTCTCCTGCGAAGACGTGGAGAGGTAAAGGGCGTTGTTCAAGTTCGGGCCCCCTCCCCGCGGTTTTGTTGTTGAATAAAACTATATAGCTAAGGCAGAAGCGCGTCAAGCGTAAATCGAACAATGCAGGCTGGGGATTTGAGGTGGCCGCAAGGCCGCTGAAGAAAAGCGGTCCGGCCATGCCTGCGATCTCCGCGTGATCTATGCTGAATAGGGTGTGAGGCCCAAGTTCATGATCAAGGCACGCCTGCTCCTGCTCCCTGTAATCTTCTGCCTGGCGCCGGGCGCCGTCGCGCAGCCCGCTCCTGTCAAGGGAGACGCGAACCAACGCAGGGGAACCTCGTCTCCGGCGAAGGCCGCGCTCGAGACCCCAGCCGGTGGAGCCGGCGCCTTTGCGACCAAGCGTTATCGCAATCTGTTTCTGGAAGCTGGACATTCCCAAAAGGAGATCTCCCAAAAGATCGGCGCCGCGTTCCAGCAGCTGTTCCATGGCGACCCGGACACGCAAACCGTCTACTACCCGGTCGGAAAAAATGCCAACGGACCGTTGGCGTACCTGAGCGACATCAACAACAAGGACGTACGTTCGGAAGGCATGTCGTACGGCATGATGATCGCGGTCCAACTGGATAAAAAGGCTGAGTTCGATGCCCTCTGGAACTGGTCCAAGACGTTCATGTACCAGACCTCACCGACCCATCCCGCTTTCGGTTTCTTCTCCTGGTCGATGAAGATAGATGGCACCCCGAATAGTGAATCGCCCGCGCCGGACGGAGAGGAGTATTGGGTGATGGCCTTGTATTTCGCAGCGGGACGATGGAGAAACGGCACAGGCATCTATGACTACCGTGCCGAAGCGGACCGACTGCTGGACAACATCAAGAACCGCCCGGTGATCGCCGGCCAAACCGTAAGAGGTCCCGAGACCGATGGTCCGCAGTTCAACGCCGAACACAAGATGGTACGCTTCACTCCCAATAATCTCCGGCCCGATCACACAGATCCCTCGTACCACCTGCCCGCGTTCTATGAATTGTGGGCACGATGGGGCCCCGTGGCGGACCGGCCTTTCTGGGCGGAAACCGCCATGGTGAGCCGCAACTTCTTCCAAAAGGTCACCAATCCCGTGACCGGCCTGGCGCCGAATTACGCCAATTACGACGGCATGCCGGTGGCAAGAAACGCGAATTTCGGACCGGATGCCTGGCGCACCGCGGCCAACTGGTCCGTGGACTGGTCCTGGTGGGCTGCCGACCCCAGGGAGCGACAACTCAGCGACCGGATCCAGGCGTTCTTCGATTCCAAGGGCATAGACACCTATGGAAACCAATTCACGCTGGATGGCAACCAAGTGGGCAATTCCCATTCGACCGCCTTGGTGGCCACGAACGCTGTGGCCAGTCTGGCGGCAACGGAACCGCGCGCAGCGAAGTTCGTCGAGGCCCTGTGGAATGCCCAGATCCCGTCCGGACGCTATCGCTATTACGACGGCATGTGGTACCTGATGGGGCTCTTGCACTGCGCTGGCGAGTTCCGAATCTGGCCCCCAAAATAGCATCAACCTCTTAGATGAACTCGTTGATGAGGTTCTCCAGAAATTCCTGGCGGCCGCTGACATTTTCCGCCACGTCGCCCTTCTTCAGAATATAGGCCTCAATTTCCTGCATCGAGGCCTTTCCGGATTCGATCTTCGCGCCAATGCCCGAATCCCAGGAGGCATAGCGCTGTTTCACGAACTCAGCGAGGCGCCCATCCTGGCGAATGGCCGCGGCGATCTTTAAGCCACGCGCGAATGCGTCCATGCCGCCAATGTGTGCGTAAAACAGATCCACCGGCTCGAAACTCTCGCGGCGAACCTTCGCGTCGAAGTTGACCCCACCCGTCCGAAAACCGCCGTACTTGAGAACGCCCAACATTGTGTGCGCTGCGAGGTAGATGTTCGTCGGGAACTGGTCCGTATCCCAGCCGAGCAATTCGTCGCCGGTATTCGCGTCGATGGAACCCAGCGCGCCTGCCGCGCCGGCAACTTCCAATTCGTGCTGCATGGTGTGACCGGCGAGCGTGGCATGGTTCGCCTCGACATTCAGCTTAAAATGCGGCAGCAAATCGAATTCGCGGAGGAAGTTGAGACATGCCGCCGCGTCGAAATCGTACTGGTGCTTGGTCGGTTCTTTCGGCTTCGGCTCGATGTAAAACTGGCCCTGGAAACCAATCTGCTTCTTGTGCGCCACGGCCAGATGCAAGAATTTCGCGAGATGCTCCTGCTCGCGTTTCATGTCGGTGTTCAGCAAGGTCATATACCCTTCACGGCCGCCCCAGAAGGTATAGCCCTCGCCGCCCAGTTCGTGCGTAACTTCCAATGCCTTTTTCACCTGCGCGGCGGCAAATGCGAAAACGTCGGCATTGCAACTCGTGCTGGCTCCATGCACGAAGCGCGGATGAGAGAAGAGATTGGCCGTGCCCCAAAGGAGTTTGATGCCGGTTCGCTTCTGCTCTTCTTTCAGGGTTTTGGCTACCGAATCAAAATTCTTGTTCGTCTCGGCCAGCGTCTTACCCTCGGGCGCGACGTCGCGGTCATGCCAGGCGTAGTAAGGAGCGCCCAGTTTTTCGATGAATTCGAAGGCGGCACGAACCCGGTTTTGCGCGTTGCTGACCGTGTTCGATCCGTCGTCCCACGGACGCAACATCGTGCCCGGGCCGAACGGGTCGCTGCCCGTGCCCCGGAACGTGTGCCAGTAAACGACGCTAAAGCGCAAATGCTCCCGCATGGTCCTGCCCTCTACGATCTCGCCGGCATCGTAGTGTTTGAAGGCCAGCGGATTTGCCGATTTGGGCCCTTCGTAAGGGATGCGTCCGATTGTCGGGAATGCACCAGCCATCTTCCGTGTTGGAACGCGATTGGATTTCGTCATTGTCATTTCGTCGCTGGAGTCTGGTCTCTATCGGGTCACCGGTTCTGGCGATCCGGTAACAGAATGCCATACTTTCGTCCGCCACCGTTTGATAAAACGAGTTGCTCCGACCCAATTCGCCCTTCCATCATGACCTCGATGGCATTGCCCGCGTCTACGCATTTCGTAACCGGCGTGCCGCACGGTTTGGACGCTTGTGTCGGGACCACATCGGACCCTAAAATGCGAATTGGCTAACAGGAACGACAATGGAAAGCAATCTCCGCTTGAGTAATGTTTTTCGGGTCTTCGCGACGATGGCTGCGATCGTTGCAGCGGCCCCCCAACGGTCGGTCGGCGCCGAGATTCCCGGCCCGCCACGTGAACGCATCTTGCTCAATGCGTATTGGCGCTTTCAAAAAGGCGACCCTGCGGGTGTGGACTCGAAGAACCTGCTGTACGACGTTCGGCCGGTACCAAGGGCCCTCGGCGAAAGGGTGGCGGAGTTCACCGAAGCGGCGGATACACTCGGTCCCGCGACCCATCCAATACTCAAGCCTTACATTCGAGTCTCGAAGGCGGGTAAATACCTGCCTTTCGGGATCGTGATCATGATCGCCTCGTCCTTACCCTCGTTGGCAAAGTGGTGCTCCAGCTTCAGCCGCAGCAGCCGGGCCTGCGATCGGACAATGTTATCTTCGTTCGGGTTGTAACCGGGCGGCCGATCGTACACGCAAATGCCGACCTGCTGTTCCGTTGCGCCTTCGGGCCTGTTGTCGAGTGCACACCGGCACACGTGGAGGAAGAAAGCTCGTAGCCGAGGCGACCTCTCAAAGGTGCTGCTGGAGGCTACGCGGTGCACCAATTCCTCTCGCCGCGACGCAGCCTCCGCAGGAGATTCCTTGCAACGCGGCACAGGCACATCTGCTAGGCCCATCTGGACGATCTCGTCGTCACCGGTAACAAAATACCACATCTTCCCAAACCGAGAAAGGGGCCGGTTCGGATTGCGGCGGGCCTAACGTGGAGCCACGTGTATACACGTGTAACCACCGTGTAGGAGCGGGCCGGGAGGCCTGTAGGGTCGGTCACAGGAGCGGTAATGTCGCCGTTCTCGAGCTGCGCTCGCACCAGCAGTAACGATCCTTGGGATATCGTGACACACAAGTTCCCACGCGGCTAGGTTTGGTACGGTGTCCGGCACACAAGGCCAGTGTATTCACTTGCGGGCGGAATCAGAGGGGGCGCTTGGCTTTGTCGGTTAACCGTTAGCCGGGACCGTTAAAAGCCGCTGGTATAGAGCCTTCTTCTGGAAGCAAACATAAGATTCCATTAATGTTGAACGCACGACACCGTGCCAAACCTACCCAGCGCCAACCTTGCATGCTAGCTTTGGTCTCGGGAAATAACTCACTGACAATCAGGACTGGTGGATTACGTGGACGGGGTCGTGCAGCCAAAGCTAGGGTGCCTTCCCTCCACCACACGCCTCCCCACTCCCGACGATGTGAAGTCGTGAGCGGCGGTCTTCGCAGACGCCGCCGTCTGCTACAGTGTGGCAGGTAGATTCTAAGGTCTAGGAGGCACGTGGTGCACGATCAAAGGTTTTCCAGACGCCATTTCTTCTACGGCACGCTGCTGGCGGGAGCGGTCCCAACGGGCGGGTTCGGCAGCACGCCTTCGCTTGGTGCGATGGGCTACAAGTCGCCGAACGAGAAACTGAATATCGGGGCGGTTGGGGTCGGCGTGCGGGGCCCCGCGATTCTCATCGGCGCCGCCGCGACCGAGAACATCGTCGCGCTGTGCGACGTGGACGACGAGCGCTCCGCCCGCGGCTTCGCGCAGTACCCCACGGCCAAAAAGTACAAAGACTATCGCAAGATGTTCGAGACTGAGGGCAAGAACATCGACGCGGTAATGATCGCCACCCCCGATCACATGCACACGCCGGTGGCTCTGCTCGCCATGCAGCATGGCAAGCACGTCTACTGCGAGAAGCCCTTGACCCGAACGGTCTGGGAAGCGCAGTTGATGGCAGACGCGGCTGCGAAATACAAAGTGGCAACCCAGATGGGCAACCAGGGCTGGAACCACGAGGGCACGAAGACTGCGTGTGAGATCTTCTGGTCGGGCGAGATCGGCGAGGTCAAGGAACTCCACGCCTGGACTGGCGGCATCTATGGGGGACAACCCAAGCTCCCGGCGACCGGACCTGAGGCAACGCCCGTCCCGCCGGCGCTCGATTGGGACCTGTGGCTGGGCTGCGCCGAACCGCGCACGTTCAATCCACTGATGACCAATCAGTGGCGCGCCTTCATCGATTTCTCCACCGGCGGATCGCTGGGCGATTGGCTGGTTCACAATCTCGGACCGGCCCACCTGGCGCTGCAGCTCGATAAGGCAAGCCCGACCAGCGTCGAGTGCGTGTACGTGGAAGGCAAGAACCCGTGGCTGTGGCCGCTTCGCGCGCACATCGTATTCGAATTCCCGGCGCGGGGCAGCATGCCCCCAGTGACCGTGCACACCTACCAGAACATGCGCGGCGACTTCCAGGATCCCCCCGGAATGGCCGAAGGGGAGCGCCTCTTCCCGGCGATGAACAATCTGACCGAGAAGGGCCGCCCGTTCGTTCAGGGCGGCGACGGCATGATGCTGGTCAACACCCAGTTGACGGTGGATGGCAAGCCCATCGCACAACAGGGCCGTGGTGGGGCGGTTCCTCCGGGCGGGGGCCGCGGACCGGGTGGTGCGGCGGGCGGGCGCGGCCTTCCTCCTGGCGTTTCTACCGATCCCAAAATGCGCGCTCCCGGCAACGGCGCTGTGTTTGTCGGATCGAAGGGCTATATGGCGACCACCTCGCGCGGAGAAGGCGTCTGGCTGCTGCCGGCGTCGCGGTGGGCGGAATACAAACTGCCGCCGCAAATGCTACAGCGCGGCATCAATCATCAGCAGGACTGGATTCGCGCTTGTAAGGGCGGGCACCGGGCGTGTCGGAATTCGCCGTCGCGACTAAATACTTCGAGTGGCTCGCGTTGGGTGCAATTGCGGCCCGTGTCCCCGGAAAGCTCATGTGGGACGCGAATAAGCGGCGCTTCAGTAATAGTGAAGAAGCCAACCGTTTTGTGAAGCCGTTCCTCCGCAAGGGGTGGGACCTGAAGGTGTAGCAGACTCCTGCCGCCCGCCCGTGTGATTCGCACCTGCCGTAAGGGAGGATTCACCTGAATTCCTATGAAATACGCTCTTCTGGCAACAGTTTTCGCGCTGGCTTCGCTGGTCTTTGCTTTGGACGGCCAGATCGGAATCCACGACCCCTCCACGATCGCGCGTTGCAACGGCAAGTACTACACCTACGGCACGGGCGGCTCCTCCCTGGTCTCCGATGACGGCTGGACCTGGAAACGCGGGACCACGCTCCCGCGGCGCGGGTTGGCCCCCGACGTCATTCACATCGGCGACCGCTACTACGTCTATGTCGCCGCGAACATCGAAGCCCAGCCCAAAGCCGCCGTCAATATGATCTCGAACAAGACCCTCGACCCGGATTCTCCCGACTACAAATGGGAAGAAGGCGGCGTGGTCGCCTCGTCAGACGGCGTCGAAGACTGCAATGCAATCGACCCGGCCGTCTTTCTGGATCCTACCGACGGCAGGCTGTGGCTGGTGTACGGCTCTTATTTCGGCTACATCCGGCTGGTCGAGCTCGATCCCAAGACGGGTAAGCGCCTCAACCCCAACGACCGGCCCCGCGACCTGGCCATCAACTGCGAAGCGTCCGACATGATGTATCACGATGGCTGGTATTACCTGCTGGCCACGCACGGTAGTTGCTGCCGCGGCGCCGACTCCGGGTACAACATACGCGTGGGCCGCGCGAAGAAAGTTACCGGTCCTTTCCTCGACAACGAGGGCGTCGATATGATCCAAGGCGGCGGAAAGTTGTTCGCCGGATCCGGCGGTCGTGTGGTGGGTGCCGGTCATTTTGGCCTACTCGATCTCGGCGAAGGCGTGCAGAAGTTCTCCCTCCACTTTGAAGCCGATCTGGACAGGGGCGGCGCCAGCGTGCTGGATATCCGCCCGCTGCTGTGGAGAGACGGCTGGCCGGTTGCCGGCGAGAACTTGAAGGACGGCGCCTTCGAGATCGAATCCGTACGGACCGGTACGGCGCTCGAGCTTGCCGTGGAAGGGATGCCGGTGGGCGGACGGCGAGGGTGGGGCGGCAGAGGGGGTGGCGGACCGGGAGCGAGCCCCGGAGCAACTCCTGGTGGCGATGGGGGCGGACGAGGAATGTTCGCCGGCACGGGCGCCCCGATTCCGCCGCAGGACGTCGCCGAAGTCTCGAAGAATTGGCCCGCGGGCAACATCGACGTCCGTATGGCAAATTACCTGTGTCAGGCCCAGCAGAAGTGGGCGATTACAGCCGTCCCCAACGCCGGCGGATACCCCGGCTCGCCGTATTTCAAGATCACCATCGCCGGCACGGACCGTGCGCTGGCTGCCACCGGGGAAGCTGAACTAATTGTCCTGTCCGCCTTCACGGGCGGACCCGAACAACTGTGGCGCATGGACCAGCTTGCCGACGGCACGTGGCGCATCATGCCCAAGTCGACACCCAATTCCAAAGAAATGCTTGTTCTTTCGGCCGTGGGCAGCAGTTTCGCGACGCTGGCGAAGTTCGATCCCAAGAGCGAGAAACAGCGCTGGCTGTTCAAGACACCATGAAACTCGAGCGAAAATTACTCATCGTCATTCTCGCGATGGCCGCTGCCGCCGCGGCTCAAGTCGCGCCGATCACTCTGACGCCTCCCGCGTCTCCCGAAAAAGGACCTGACAGCGACGGCTTTATCCAGCGTTGGTTTGTGCTGGAACCGATCGAGAGCAACGGCCTCACCGACAGCGCCGTGCAAACGGCGGTCAAGAAAGAGCATTTCCCCAACCAGTTCACAGTCGTGCCTCGCGACGGCGACAAGGTGACCGCCGGCGCCGCGCAACTCACCTGGCACGCCGTAGATACCAGGCTTTACAACGTAAACCTCTACCACTTTGCCCACGCATTGGGCAAGCCGACATCCAACGTTCTGTTCTGGGTTGTGACCGTTGTCAATTGCCCCGATGAGATTTCCGGAGTGCGCCTGGCGATCGGCTCGAACGCGGCCTCGGTGTGGTGGGTGAACGGCCAGGAGGTCATCGGTATCTATGGCGACCGCCAAACCGTGATCGACGACGGTGTCTCCAAACGGCTCACGCTCAAAAAGGGGACGAACATCGTGCGCGCCGCCATCGTCAACGGCGGCGGGGCCACCGACTTCTGCGCCCGGTTTCTCGCCGCGGACGATAAACCGCTCAAGGACTTCACGGTGCGGTTGGGAGGCGTGGCGGCCCCCGCGCCGCCTGGTACGGCCCAGCGTGCGTCCATCCCGGAGCAACTCACGTTTACGCCATACCGCGCCAGCGATATCTACGACGTCGGAGAAACCGTGGGCTGGACGGTAACGCCCGGTCCCGCTACTCCCACCTACTCTTACAGGTGGACGATCCGCCGCAATAACGCGGTGGTACTCAAGGAAGGCAAGCTCGATCTTTCCTCGGGTAAGGACAAGATCGAAATCACGGGCGACCAACCGGAGATGATCTACGTCGCGGTGGAGCCGTACGCTCCAGCCGCTGAGGCTTCCGGTTACGTCGGCGGCAACACAGGCCGCAACAACGGACTCTACGCGGTCGGCGCCGCCGTCGCTCCGGCGAAGATCGGGCTCTCGACGCCACGCCCCGGCGATTTCGATGCCTTCTGGAACGGCAAACTCGCCGCGCAAGCCAAGGAGCCGATCAACCCAGTCCTCACCAAGGTCGAGACCGATGTGCCGGGTGTAGAGCTGAACATGTTCATGCTGCAGGGGCTCGGATCCCAAACGCACGGCTACATCGCCAAACCAGCTAAGGAAGGCAAGTTTCCCGCGCTCATCCAATTGCAGTATGCCGGCGTGTACGCGTTGAACGCGCGCGGCGCCGCGCAGCGTGCCGCCGAAGGCTGGCTGTTTATCAACGTCGATTCGCACAACAAGCTGCCGTCCGATGCTTCCGGCAACATCCCGCGGAACTATCAGAGCATTGGCAACACCGATCGCGAGAAATCATATTTCCTGAACATGTACTTGCGCGACTCACGGGCCCTGGATTATCTACTCGCCCGGCCCGACTGGGATGGCAAAACGATCGTGCTCACGGGAGGCAGCATGGGCGGACAACAGAGTCTCGTGCTCGCCGGCCTGCGGCCCGAGAAGATCACCGGGGTGCTGGTCTGCGTGCCGGCCGGCGCGGACACCAATGGAGATCTTCACGGCCGAAAAGCCGGCTACCCCAACTGGCCGCCGGACAATCCGGACGTGATGAAGACCGCGCTCTATTTCGATACCGTTAATTTTGCCTCGCGCATCAAAGCGCCGGTGCTTGCGGGCATGGGCTTCATCGACACGATTTCACCTCCCGCCGGGGTCTGGACTGCGCTGAACCAGATTTCCGGCCCCAAAGAACCGCTGCCCATGATCGAATCCGAGCACGACAACTTAACGCCCCAAAAAGGGAGGGCCTGCCCCGCGAGAACGAGAGAAATACTCGATCTTCTGGTGAAGGGCGGTGAGTTCAACCCCAACGGGCTCAAACCATAAATATGCGAGCGATTACCAGTTTCTGCCATAGAAGGAGGTATCACGTGCGATTGCTATTCGCCGCCGCTCTTTGCAGCATCACTGCCGGGACGGTTTACTGCCAGCGAGGTCCGGCGCCCTATTATGAGGACACCAACAATGTCCCGGTCTCGCCCGAGGTGCACGCCGATCGTTCTGTCACCTTTCGACTCTTCGCTCCCAAGGCGAGCGAAGTCGTTTTGATGGGATCTCCGGGCATCCTGGAGGTGATCAAGAAACCCATGCCGCTTCAGCGGGACGCCCAGGGAGTATGGAGTTTGACCGTGGGCCCGCTTCCTCCGGGCCTCTACACCTACGGGTACGCGATTGATGGCGGTGTGCGAATGCCCGATCCGTCGAATCCGAATCTGGAATTGCACCGTTGGGGGCCGACCAGTCTCTTCATCGTACCGGGCGGAGAGAAAGCGGTAATCGAAGAACGGCGAGTGCCGCACGGGGCGGTTCACGTGGAGTTCTACGATTCCGCTAAGCTGGACACCGAGCGTATGGTCTACGCCTACACGCCGCCGGGTTACGAATCCGGCAAACAGAAGTATCCGGTCCTCTACCTGCTGCACGGCAACGGGCAAATCGAAGCATCCTGGACCTGGACCGGACGGGCCAACGTGATCATGGATAACCTTCTCGCCGATGGCAAAATCAAATCGATGGTTGTAGTGATGCCTTACGGCCACGTGCCGCGGGAGATCAAGCCGGCGTCCAATCCTGCCGCCCTGGCCAATGATCCGTCGGCGATCGAGAAGGAGTTGCTCACGGCCGTGAAGCCGCTGGTCGAAAACAAATATCGTGTGTTGACCGACCGCAACCACCGGGCGATCGGGGGTCTGTCGATGGGCGCCGGCCAGTCGATGTCGATCGGGCTCCACAACCTCGACCAGTTTGCGTACATCGCAGCGTTCAGCGGCGGCGGCAATCGTGCGGACTGGGAGAAAGCGGATGCGGCGGTTCTGAATCAAAAGCTCAAGGTCCTGTGGATCGGTTGCGGCACAGAGGACCCTGGCTACAACGGCGTCAAAGCGATGGACGACTTGCTCACGAAGAAGAACGTGAAGCACGTCTGGAACGAGTCGGGCGGCGGCCATAGCTGGCCAAATTGGCAAGTGTACCTTTCGAAGTACGCGCCGCTGCTTTTCCGCGATTAGGACTGGAACATCGTTCGCATGTCATGTGGACGCGCGCTGGCTGGAACGTCGGCGCTCGGGCGTCGCGAGACTGCAAGCCGGGCGGCCGCGACCGGTCAGGCGCCTGTCCCCCGTTGACCACAAACGAATGTCCCGCGACAATGGGAACATGGATTGCGAGCAGGTGATCGCCACGTTGCGCGGATACGAATCGGAACTGAAGGCGGCAGGCATACTTCGCCTTTCGCTGTTCGGTTCGACTGCACGCGGAGACGAGCGTCCCGATTCCGATATCGACTTGCTGGCCGTTTTCGACGATACCCGCCGCATCTCGCTGCTAGACGTTGTGGGAATGGAGGAACAGATCTCGCGGTTGCTGGGCCGCACCGTCGAGCTTGTCGAGGAGGGTACGCTGAAACCGCGGGTGCAGAAGAACGTCGAGGCCGAGGCGGTTCGTGCCTTCTAAAGATCCCATCCAGCGCTTCGCCGATATCCTTGAAAACATCGTCCTCATCGAAGAGTTTACGAGGGGAATGGACCTCAACTCTTACCGGGAAGATCTGAAGACGCGCAATGCGACCGAGAGGTGTCTGGAACGGATCAGTGAAGCTGCGAAGAAATTGGGGGAAGTGGCGGAGGAACTGTGTCCCACTGTTCGATGGCCCAGCGTGCGTGCCCTCGGAAACTTCTTAAGACACGAATACGACAGAGTCGACCCGGGACGCGTCTGGGTGATGATTGAGGACGATTTGGGTCCCCTGAAGGCCGCGTCGCAACGGGCGCTCGACCGACTCCGTCAAGCGGAGGAACAACCATAGATTCGCCCGGGCTGGCGACAGGTTTCTAGCTGCCGCCGGCACACATCAGTGTCGGGCGTTTCCCGTCAAGTTCGCCGCAGGGTTGGTGGATGCCGGCCGAGTTGTCAGGACAAAATCCGGCGAAACTGCCCGGAATGCCTTTTCGGGCCATCAAAGCCGTCAGAATCTCAGTTTGGTGAGAGCGTGGCGTTTCGAGAGAGAATTGTATCGGCCGAAGAGGGTTCCGTCACGCCGGGAGGGTGAGAACTCGACGGAATATGAGGATTCAAACGTATAAGACCTTGCCTTTCCTGTGCGATATCGGTAAACTCGCCTCACCAATGAGAGTTATCCAGCCCGCAGACCTCATCACCGCTTTCTGCAGTAAGCCGGAACGACGGAGACTGTACGAAGGTCTGGCGAAAGCCACGAACATCATCCTCACACCCGCCAGCGAAGGAGCATGGAGCACACGAACCGCCAACGGCACCAGAACGATCACCTACACTCCAACCGATCACCCCGAGGCATGCCTCGCGCACGAACTCCTCCACATTCAACTCCAAGAGAACGGTTACCGCTGCTACCTCACGGCGGTCAGTTTCGCCCCGAAACACGACTGGGTCCTGTTCCTTCTCTCGAAACTCGATAACGAACTCCAGCACCACAAGCTCTATCCCGCCTTCCTTCGCCTCGGCTTCGGACCAGAGCACATGTACTACGACAACGACAGGGACACGTACCGACTCATCCAGAAAGACATCGCCCGGTTCACCAGCGACAGCCCGGTAGAGTTCTTCCTAAGTGCGTACGTCCCGACCATCGCGCCCGGCGGCGCCGGCACAACGCAAGATCGACTGGCAATCGAGAATCAGCTGCGAGCAAAAGCAAGCACACAGACGTGGAAGACGCTCATGGCAATACGGAAAGTCATCATGGAGTACCGGGACAGCAACACGCTCGACGCCGCTCGAACCATTGCGAGGATCATGCAATTGCTGGGGCAGTATGAACCGACCTGGATCGGACACACGAAACGATTCCCTGACGACGGCATCTTCATCGGCAACCCCTTCACGATGGAAGAGGCACGACGAGCACTCGCCGGCACGTAGCAGCATCCAGCACAGAGACCTCCAAGGCCGAGCCACTCCACAGTCCGGCTCTCCGCAAGAAGATCTTGATAGCGCTCTGGCAGGTTTCAATGACCAGCAAAAACGCGCCGACAGCCCGGCGACCCACTCGGACGTGTAGTCGCCATCTCGTTGATGTGAGCATCGGCTTGCGCTGGGCACATTACGTGCACTCGGAGCCCTCCGCCAATCTCCGCAACGTGCGCAGGACTCTTCATGATCCTGCGTCTTAAGCGAACAGCATTCAGCTAGCGCTGCGCAGCCTTCCACCCAAAACACGACCCGTCCTTGCGGTCGGGCGCGGGTCCTGGATGATCCGCCGCCACGACCCCTGGAAGCTGCGGGGCAACGAGGTACCGATGCGTTGCCAGCGACAGGAGCAGGGTCTCGCCGCGCTGGAGATCCACCCATTGGAAAGTCTCCGCATCGCCGGGCTTGCCAGACTTCACCGTGACTTCGCCGGCCTTCCCTGTGCCGCCGACCGAGACGTACTGCCCACGCGCCGTCTGGAGTGCGATGCGGCCACGGCCGCCGTCCACGACACGGAATGATGTGGGCTGTTGTCCGCCGCTCACCGATTGCAGTTTCCCATCCACCGCAGCGAGGGCGTTCCCGTTGGCGAGGTCGGTCAGCGTGATGGATTGCGAAACCGGAATCGGCCTGGTCAACCCGCGGGGCCGTGGCTCATCCACGGTGAAGAAATTGAAGTCCGCCCGGTGCCCCTCCCGTGTTGTAGTGGAACAGCGCGAATCGTACCCCCTGAAAAGTCCTGAGTTGGAAAACCGTCACAAATTCGGGCCCGAGAGGCGTGAACTTCTTCCCGTTGTGGCTGTAGCTGAATTGCGAGACCTCCGTATCGAAATTGGAATGCACACGAAGCCAGACGTGCGGACTGGCGACCGGTTCGCGGACGGTCCTTCCAGTGATATGGTCGTACTGCGCAATCGCAATGCCGTTGTCATCGCGCAGCAGTCCGATCCACGCATAAGGCGAGTTCAGTAGCGCCAATCCGGCGACGTCGCCGGCTTTGATGCCGCTGCCGTCCAATTCCGTGGTGGCAGTCGATTCCGGTCCGATCGCGCGCTGCGTCAGCGAGTTTCGCGCCCACCAGAAATCGGAGGCGGGGAGGGAATGCAAACGGAGATAGCCGGAGCGCTCGGTGAGCGACCACTTCGAGTCGTCCGCCAGATGATTCCACTGCCACATGGGAATCAGCTTCGGGCCCGAAAAGTTGTCGCTGCGCTGGTAGGGAGAAGTGATTGGCGAGACCGCTCCGGTGTTGGGCTTCACCCAGATCGACGGCGTGCGCTTGAGGTTTCCGGGCAGGCCAAAATAGGGCCAGCCGTCCACCCAGCTGACCGGCGATAAAGAGGTCAGATGGCCGACGGAGTTGTGGTCCTGCATGGAAAAGCCCCACCATTCGCCCGACGGCGTTTCGATGATCCCGCCCTGGTGCAGGTCGAGGCTGTGGCGCTCGCTCGGATCCGGCGGATTCAGTTCGAACGGCGGATTCTCGCGGCTGTTATCCTTGGGTCTGTAACCCTGGCCGATTCCCAGGCTTTCTTCTTCGCTGATCGTGGTCACCTCCCACGGTCCGTTGAGTTTGTCCGCCCTGGCGCACTTCATGGGAACGTGCGCGCCCGGAATCGCGCTGACGATATAGTATTTGCCCTTGATCCTGTAAATGTGCGAGCCTTCGCCCAGGCCGAGGGCGGGCTCGATCAGCACCCGGTCCGTGCCTGGCACCAGAGCGGTGAGATCCTGATTCAATTCCACGATCCGAATGGTTCGGGCGCCGTAGACGGCATAGATCTTCCCGTCGTCAAAGAGAACGGAAAGATCATGCAAGCCCGGTTCGATGCGATTGCGCTTCCAGGGACCGCGCGGATCGGAGGCGCGAAACACCTGAAAGCCGAAGGGGTTCACGTTGGCGAAGATGTACCAGGTCCCGTTGTGGTAACGGAAACTCGGAGCCCAGATGCCCTGGCCGTAAATTTGCCTGCCGTCTTCGAGGCGAAAGTCCGGGCCGAGGTCCAGGCGGTCGAAGGCGTAACTGAGGAAAGTCCAGTTCACCAGATCACGGGAGTGCAGTATGGGCAGCCCCGGCATGGTGTGCATCGTGGTGCCGGTCAGGTAGTAATCCGAGCCCACACGGATCATGTCGGGATCGGAGAATTCGTCGTAAGACAGCGGGTTCGAATAAGTCCCGTTGCCGTTGTCGGACGCCCACGAGCGGCGGCTCTCGCGAGGGCCGGCCCCCTGCGACACTGCGGCGGCGGCAAGAAGGAGTGCGAGGCAAGTCTGATTCCGCATATCTACTTCAAATCGATTTGCAGAACCTGAATTGCGTAACCGGGCATCACACGCTGCAAGCGCTCGCCCTTGATGCTCGTGGTGGACTTAACGGGCACGATGCGCTCGGGATGCGTGATGGTGTTCGTCGCCCAAGTCGTGTTTGCCTTCAGCGTGTCGATGTGAGCGGTATGGGTCCCCGCGCCGATACCGTTCACGGCGATCAAGACCGGCTGCTCGGTCGAACTGGCGTTGACCAACTTCACGCAGAGCTCGTTCGGCGATGAGGTCACTGAGTAGAAAAACCTGTCGCCGGTTCCCGAAACGGAGGAGTTCAGCGTGTGATCTCCCAGGCACGAAGCGAACATTACCTGTGTGTAGTAACTCGGCGACCCGTAGCTGTTCAGGGCATCGTAGCCGATCAGGTCGGAACTCCACTGCATCCCGCCCGGGTTGACGTTGACGAACAACGGCGCGTATGCCGACATCACGACCACGTCGCTGTTCCGTTCCAGGCCGGTCAGGAACGCGGCGTCGCCTAAGGCGGCGCCGAAGTTGGGAGTCGGCGTGCCTTCGCGGGTGGCCCATTCGCCGACGAAGATCTTCGGGCCGTTGCGGTCTGTATTGTCGTAGTGGCGCGCTTCGTCGAACATTCCTTGCTCGCGCTTGTAGTAGTGGTCATCGACCACGTCGGGAGTTATACCTTTCACCGGCATGGTGGCGATCACCTGGAGGGTCGGGTACTTCGCCTTGATGGCCTTGTAGAACTGGGCATACCGGCCGTCGTAGGTCGCGGCCCGGTCGAAATTGTCTTCGTTGCCGACCTCCACGTAGCGTAGCGTGAATGGAGCCGGATGCCCGTCGCGCGCACGCACGGCGCCCCACTTCGTATCGGTCCCGCCGGTGACGTATTCGATCTCCTCCAGCCCTTCCTGTACGTAGGGATCGAGGTCCGGCCCCGGCTTCACCACCTGCCCGCCGAGAGAGTATCCGGCATAAATGCCCAGAAGCGGCTGCATGTGCAGGTCCTCGCACCATTCCAGGAATTCCAGCAATCCCATGCCATCGGTGGAGTGGTAGCTCCACGTGGTGGGGTGCGTCGGACGGTCGACCAGCGG
>Ga0075030_100000541_pt1 | contig 32872 bp, 21 predicted proteins | sample LitLauG_LLR_2012_FD_71393 | JGI IMG/M metagenome (GOLD analysis project Ga0075030, IMG submission 71393) | Freshwater sediment microbial communities from Pennsylvania, USA - Little Laurel Run_MetaG_LLR_2012 | ecosystem: Environmental > Aquatic > Freshwater > Creek > Sediment | place: USA...
AGACCAGTTGGGAAGCGGTGTATCGGTCGGTGGAATGGTTTGTCGAGTGGGGCTTGGCGCACCGCCAACTGCGCGGGGTCGAGTCCATCGGCGTGGACGAAATTCATTGGGGACGCGGTTTGAAGGCCGACAACTTCTTGACGGTGATCTACCAAATCGACGCCGGATGCTGTCGTTTGCTGTGGGTGGGACGTGATGGGCGGAGGGTCGTTTCTGGATCCTGTGAAGAAACTTCCTTCATCATGGCGAATCCCTCGCCCGCCTGGTGCGTGTCCCCTGTGCGCCAAGCACGTAGCAGCCAACAGGGTCACGTTAACTCGATCGTTCCAAGAGGGCAAGAGTGCGTGGGCTGGGGCGTCCTCTTTCGCGCGAAACGTGGCATCGATATTCCGAGATCGTTTTCCTCCAGCGTTGCGAGACGCTGGACACCAGTGGGGATGAATAGCTCGGAGCCGGGCACGCCGGTCGCCGTTGCGCCTCGGCTGTATCCAGCCTGGCTACGGGTGTTACTCTGAATCTTCTTGCGGTGGGGGTTCGTGTCACTGCCGCGATTCGCGGGCTCAGCATTTTCGGATTCACGGCGGCCGTGCGAAAAGGAGGTTCTCCGGGTGAAGGGCATGGTGTTTCTCGGGATTGCGGCGCTAGCCGGCGCGGCGGAGCTGCAGGCGCAGTTACCCGACAAAGCGACGATATCCCAGGCGGTGCAGGAGGCGGTGGAACACAACCTCAACCTGCTGGCAGAGCGCTACAACCTCTCCGTAGCGGACGCGCGCATCCTGACCGCGAAGCTGCGGCCAAACCCTGTGCTGAGCGCCGCGGTGGACTACATCGACTTCCTGCGCAAGTTCACACCGGAAGCGAACTCCGGACCGACGGAGTACAACATCCGCACCGACTTCGTGTTCGAGCGCGGCGGTAAACGGGAGCGGCGGGTCGAGGTGGCGGAGGCAGCACGCGAGGTGGCGCGACTGCAGTTGCTGAACGCGACGCGATCGCTGGTGCTGGATGTACAGAACGCTTTTGTGGACGTGCTGCAAGCCAAGGACAACGTTGCGCTGGCGCAGCAGAACTTGGCGGCGTTCCAGAGTATCGTGGAAGTGAACACGAACCGCGTGCGCACGGGCGATCTGGCCCGGGTGGAACTAACTCGCACGCAGGTGGCGCGGATCCAGTTCCAGAGCACGGTACGGCAGGCACAATCGAAACTGCGAATCGCTCTGAACCGCCTGCAGACGCTGATGGGGAGGGCGTCGCCCTCTCCCACGTTTGAGGTTCAAGGCGGTCTTCGGCGGGACGACGATCCAATCGTATTCGAGACGGTGTCGCAACAGGCGGTGGAACTGCGGCCGGACCTGCAGGCAATGCGCAAGGATGCGGCTCGCTCCGAGGCCGAATTGCGCAGTCAACTGGCGCTCGGCAAGGTAGATTACACCGTGGGAACGGAGTTTCACCGCCAGTTCCACAACGGGAACGGCAGCGCGCTGGGCGTGTTTTTTCAGGCGCCCCTACCGATGTACAACCGCAACCAGGGGGAGATCGAGCGGGCGCGGCAGGAGCAGCGGCAGATCGCGGCGCGGATCCGGGGGGCGGAGGCGGGGGTACGCGACGAGGTGCGCAACGCCTGGGTACAGTACAGCACGTCGCGTGAGTTGCTGGCGGCGATCGAGCACGACCTCCTGGACCAAGCGCGGGACGTGCGCGACACCATGGAGTACAGCTACCGGCGGGGAGAGGCTTCGTTGGTGGAGTTTCTGGATGCGCAGCGCGCTTTCAACGACGCACAGCAGAGCTACAACGACGCGCGCGCGGACTTCGCACGCAGTCTTTACGCCGTCGATTCGATTTCGGGAAGGGCCGTGCAATGAGAATGGCAATCTTGATCCTGGCGGCGCTGGCGCTGGGCGGGTGCTCGCGAAGGGAGGAGGCGCCGAAATCGGCGGAGGCGCCGCCAGCGGGCGAGCGGCGCGACGCGGATGGCACAGTAACGATCGCGGCGGATTCGCTCAAGCTGCGAGAAATCCGGGTGGCGGAAGTGAAAACCGCGGCGGTGCCGTTCGACGAAGTGGTGTCGCCAGGGAAGATCGAGACCAATCCAAACCTGGTATCGCGGGTGGCGCTGCCGCTGGCGGGTCGGGTGGCGGCGGTGCTGGTGAAGTTGGGGGACGGAGTGCAGCGCGGCGACCCGGTGCTGACGCTGGAGTCGCCGGATGCGGACGCGGCGGCAGCGGCTTCGCTGCAGGCGCAGGCAGCGATGATGCAGGCGCGCGCCAACGTCAACAAAGCCCAATCGGACTACGACCGCGCCAAAGACCTGTACGAGCACAACGCGGTGGCACAGAAGGACGTGCTCACGGCGGAGAACGCGCTGGCACAGGCCAAAGCGGCGATCGAGCAGGCGCAGGCAGCCCTGCAACAGGCCGACCGGCGTGCGCAACTGCTGGGGCTCAAACCGGGTGTGTTCGGCCAAAAGGTGACCGTGCCTGCGCCGATCTCGGGCAAGGTGCTGGAGATGAGCGTGGCGGCGGGAGAGTACCGCAACGACACCAACGCGCCGGTGATGACCATCGCCGACCTATCGAGCGTTTGGGTGGCGAGCGACGTGCCGGAGAGCGCGATCCGCTTCGTCGAGGTGGGTGAACACATCGACGTGCAACTCACGGCGTATCCCGGCGAGACATTCAAGGGGCGGGTCACGCGGATCGCCGACACGGTGGATCCGCTAACGCGCACCATAAAAGTGCGCGCTGAAATGGACAATTCCCATGGGAGGCTGCGGCCGGAGATGTACGGCACGATCCGGCACACCGATACCGTGCGCACGCTGCCGGTGGTGCCGGTGGGCGCGGTGGTGCAGGGCGACGGCAAGAGCAGCGTATGGCTGGAACTGGGCCCGGGCCGCTTCCGCCCGGCTGAGGTTCGGACTGCAGAACGCTACGGCGACCTGCTGCCGGTGCTGAGCGGGCTGCGGGCGGGAGCGCGCGTGGTCGTGGACGGCGCCATGCTGCTGCGCGCTCAATAGCGAGGTCATCCGATGATCGCAAAACTCCTGCGCTTCGCTCTACAGCAACGCTTCATCATGATCGTGCTCTCGATCGGACTGATCGCCCTCGGGGTATTCAGCTTCCAGGAACTGAAGGTGGAGGCGTATCCCGACATCTCAGACACGCAGACGGTGGTGATCACGCTGTACCCGGGACGGGCGGCGGAGGAGGTCGAGCAGCAGATCACGGTGCCGATCGAGCGCGCGCTGAACGGCGTGCCCAACGTGATCGCGCGGCGCTCCCGAACCATCTTCGGGCTGTCCGTGGTGGAACTGACTTTCGCTTACGGAACCGACGACTACTTTGCGCGTGCGGTGGTGCTGGAGAAACTGCGCGACGCCGATCTGCCGGACGGGGTGACGCCGACGCTGGGACCGCTGGCGACGCCCATCGGAGAACTCTACCGCTACGTGGTGGAGGGCAAGGGATATGACGACATCCAACTGCGGGAGTTCCAGGACTGGGTCATCGAGCCGCGCTTCCGGCAGGTGGCAGGGATCGCGGACGTGACGCCGTTCGGCGGGCTGGTGAAGCAATACCAGGTGGAACTGGACCCAACGGCAATCGACAAGTACAACCTCTCGATCGCGCAGATCGCGCAGGCGGTCGGGGCCAATAATCAGAACGCGGGCGGCGCCATGCTGGACAACGGGCAGCAGTCGATGGTGATCCGCGGGGTGGGGCTGGTGCAGTCCACCGACGACATCGCCAATATCGTGGTGGCGGAGCAGAAGGGTGTGCCGCTGTTCGTGCGCGACATCGGCAGGGTGAGGATCGGGGCGGCGCAGCCCACCGGGATTTTCGGAGTGGGAACCCAGACCGGGGTCGAGGGCATCGTGCTGATGCGGCGGGGAGAGAACCCGAGCGAAGTGCTCAACGGCATCCACGAAGCGGTAGAGGACATCAACGCCAACCGCCTGCCGCCGGGCGTTCGCATCCGCACGATCTACGACCGCACGGACTTGGTAGGGAACACGCTGCACACTGTGTCGCACACGCTACTCGAGGGACTGATCGTGATGGTAGCGATGCTGCTCCTGTTCCTAGGCAGCGTACGGGCGGCGTTGCTGACTGCGATCACGATCCCGCTTTCGCTGCTGTTCGCGTTCGCTTGCATGTACTTTACGGGCATCCCGGCGAACCTGCTCAGCCTGGGAGCGCTGGACTTCGGGATCATTGTGGACGGTACGCTCGTGATGGTCGAGCGCATCGTGCATCAGCTGCAGGAGCTGGAGCACAACCCGAACCGCGGGCGCAACGGGGTGTTCGAAACGGTCCTGAACTCGGCGCTGGAGGTGGAATCGCCGATCTTTTTTTCCCTTCTGATCATCATTTCGGCGTACATCCCGCTGTTCACTCTGGAGCGGGTTGAGCGGCGGCTGTTCACGCCGATGGCGTACACGGTGTGCTACGCGCTGCTGGGCTCAATGCTGCTGGCGCTGACCCTGATCCCGGTGCTGGCCACATACCTGTTCCGCAAGGGATGCAGGACGTGGGACAACCCAGTGCTGCGCTGGCTGTACAACATCTACGAAGACGTGCTGCGGGTCACGGTGCGGCGCGCGGCCTGGGCAACCGTAGCGCTAGGTACGGTGGTCGTGGCGGGGGCGGTGGTGCTGGCGGGACGGCTGGGCAGTGAGTTCCTGCCGCAACTCGACGAGGGCACCATCTGGGTGCGGGCCAATTTTGCGGCGGGAATCTCGCTGGCTAAGTCTGCGGAGGAGGCGGCGCGCATCCGGCGGATCCTGGAGAGTTTCCCGGAAGTGCAACTGGTGAGTTCGCAATCGGGGCGCAACGATTCGGGCACGGACCCGTACGGTCCGAACCGCAACGAGTTTTTCGTAGCGCTCAAACCGTATGACACCTGGCCTCCGGGGCTACGCAAGAGCGCACTAGTGGAGCAGGTCTCGCGCAAGCTGCGCGACGAGATCCCGGGCGCGAACTTCTCGCTGACGCAGCCGATCATCGATAACGTCACCGAGGCGGTGACGGGGTCGCCGGCGGATCTGGCTGTGATCCTCAGCGGCAGCGACCTGCGCCGCCTGCGCGAGTTGGCGGACCAGGCTCTGGGGATCCTGCGCACCGTTCCGGGCGCAGCCGATACCTTCCTTGAGCAGGAGGCGGAACAGGCGCAACTGCAAGTGGCAATCGACCGCAAGAGCGTGGCCCGCTACGGGATCAACGTGCGCGAAGTACAAGACGTGATCGAGATGGCGATCGGCGGCAAGCCGATCAGCACGGTGTTCGAAGGGGAGAGGCGGTTCGACGTGGCGGCGCGGTTTCAGGCGCAGGCGCGGGCCGACGCGGGCGCCATCGGCAACATCCTGGTACCGACACGCGACGGCAGCCGGGTCCCGCTCTCGCAACTGGCCGCGATCCGAGTGGTGAACGGCGCCAGCATCATCGCGCGACGCGAAAACATCCGGCAGATCTCGGTGAGGACGAACATTCGCGGGCGGGACCAGGGGAGTTTCGTGAAAGAGGCGCAGGCGAAGTTTCGCGCGGCGGTCAAGTTGCCGGCGGGCTACTCGGTGGATTGGGGCGGGCAGTTCGAAAACCTGGAGCGGGCACGAAAGCGGCTGAGCATCATCTTGCCTATCACGGTGGGGATCATCTTTGCACTGCTGTTTTTCGCCTTCGGCGACGCGGTGCACGCGGGGATGGTGCTGGTGAACGTGCCGTTCTCGCTGGTGGGCGGGATCGTGTTCCTCTACCTGCGCGGCATCAACCTGAGCGTGAGCGCCGCGGTGGGGTTCATCTCGCTGTTCGGCGTGGCGGTGATGAGCGGGGTGCTGTACATTTCGGAGATCAACAGGCGGCGCGCGGAGCCGGGCACGTCGTTGGAAGACGCAGTGATTCAGGGGGCAAAGGCTCAGCTACGGCCGAGCCTGATGCTGATCCTGGTGGCGATGCTGGGGATGGTGCCGGCGGCGCGGGCGTCGGGCATCGGCAGCGATATACAGCGTCCTCTGGCGACCGTGGTGGTGGGTGGTCTGCTGTCCACATTGCTTCTGACGCTGCTGGTGCTACCCAGCCTGTACTACCTGGTGTCGCGAAAAGGAGAGAAGGAATGAACGCTCCGGTGAAAATGCTGAAGGTTTACGTGGACGAGACGGACCTATGGCACACGCAGCCGCTCTACGAAGCCATCGTCCGGCGACTGCGGCAGGCAGGGATCGCAGGCGCGACCGTGGAGCACGGGATCATGGGGTTCGGCAGCCGCGGCAAGGTGCACCACAAGCACTTGTTCGGTATCTCCGATGACAAGCCGGTGGTGATCACGGCGGTGGACGAGGAGGAGAAGGTGCGGGCACTCGTGCCGGAGATCCGCGGGATGGTGCGGGAGGGATTGATCGTGCTGCTGGACGCGGAGGTGATCGAACCGCTGCGAGAGTGAGCCGCCGACCCCGGTCTTGCCGCGGGGCCGAGGAAACGGTTCTATTGCCGACGCGCTCCCGGAGCACACAGGAAGCGGACGCCTCCGACCGGGAAAGGCCTTCCAAGCAGACCGTAATCCACGAAGGGGCTCCCCAACCATTTTGGTTCTCGACCTTATCTTTCCCGGGCCCCTCGGGGATCTTGCGGCTACCTGAGTCAAGCGCACATTCCATTGACACTCGACTGGCTGAAAACAGGGGTTGCAAGCCCTATTTGAAAGCGCTACCATCGGGCTACCAGTTTGAGCACGTGGTCGCGCCAGGGTGGTAACACGGTGCCTGCACGGGAGTTCACTGAAGGCGTTGTTCCTGCCGCCACGAAGCCGTACCGCCGCTGTTCCGAAGTTGTAGCTGCGGTATGCTATTGAAAAGGTCAACGGAACGATCCATGGGGGCCGGACCCAGATGGGGCTAGCAAATATCTCGTCGGTGCCGCACTGTAAAGCGGCTCCCGCGGACGCTGCGGAGCGCGAGGACTTGGTTCGTCGCGTCGCCTCCAGCGACACCTTCGCCCGGTCGCCGCGGCTGAAGTCCTTCTTGCTCCACGTATGCCAGTGTGCCCTCGACAATAAACCCGAAGAGGCAACGGAACATCAGATCGCGGTTCGGGTGTATGAAAGACCGCCTGGTTATAACCCGAACGAAGACAACATTGTCCGCTCACAGGCCCGGTTGCTCAGGCTGAAACTAGAGCACTACTTCGCCAACGGGGGCAAGGAAGAGCCAGTCGTCATCAGTATTCCGAAAGGCAGGTACCTGCCAGTCTTCGAGACTCGTTCCGAAGAGCCGGTGATCCTGCCGGGCCCCCTGGGAGAGCAAGGCAATTCTCGCCATCTGCTGCAGGTTCTGGCCGGAGTGGCGGTGCTGTTCGGCCTCGTGATTGTTTGGCTCGGCTACCTCTTATCCAAATCGAAATCAGCCACTCCACAGGCTCCCGCCGCTTCCTCCGGATCGGTCACCCGCCCGGAACAGAAGGAGGCAGGGCCCCTGTCGAGGAGCCAACCGGTCGCATTAGCTCCCAGCGCCGGCGAAATCCGTGTCGCCGCCGGTTATGCGGGGGCGCCTTATATTGACGTGTGGGGGCGCCGTTGGGAGGCTGACCGTTACTACCAAGGAGGACTCCCGCGACTCGGACCGGGTCACTTCTTCCCCCCAGTGGCCGATACAGGTCTGTTCAAGACCATGCGGGAGGCTATCTCAGCCGACGATACGGTCCCGCGTCAGTTTCGTTACGACATCCCGGTCCGTGCGGGAGTTTACGAGCTGAGGCTCTATTTCGCCGATCCCTTGCGGCGGCCGGATGTGGACCAGAAGGAGGACGCCCAAAATAGCCGCCATTTCCAAATGAACTTGAATGGACGTGCGTTGCTCGGGGACTTCGATCCGATCAGCGACGCCGGTTCCGCCGCGGTTGACGTGCGCGTTTTCAGGGATGTGCAGCCAGCGGCCGACGGCAAACTCCACCTGGAGTTCGTTTCGGGTTGGGGGAATCCGGCCTTCGTGAGTGGGCTGGAACTGACCCCGGGTACGGCCGGGAAACTGAAGCCGATCCGGCTTTCCGCAAACCGGTCGGACTATGTCGATGCCGACGGCAAGCGCTGGATTGGGGACAATTACTTCATCGGGGGGCGCACCAACGTGTATCGAAATCCCGAAATGGAGCCGAAAGTCCCTGCCCTTTACACCGGAGAGCGGCACGGAAATTTCAGCTACGCCATCCCGGTTGCGCCGGGAAGCTACACAGTCAGGCTCTACTTCCTCGAATCGTTCTTCAGCCCATTGATTCCAGCCGCGCACTGTCAGGGTGAGGGCTGTAGAGTCTTCGATGTTACCTGCAATGGCGTGATGCTGCTTCAGGACTTCGATATCTTTCAGGCAGCCCTGGGGGCGTTCCGGCCTGTAGTCCGTGAATTTCACGGTTTGCATCCCAACGGCCAAGGCAAACTGCTGCTCTCCTTCTCACCAAAGGTGAATTACGCCGAGGTGAGGGCCATAGAGATCATCGACGAAGCGAAGTAGGGGTTACTCCCGTGGGGCTTCGTGTGGTCGCTATTTCACCCATCTCGCCGTTCACAACTGTAACAGAAGCGCTTGTCCAGCTCTCTTAGTGTGCGGAACCGTAACATCGACCTTGATTTTACCGTGGCGTTTCCGTGGTGACACGGTGATTTTCACCCGTAACACCCCTATCCGGATTAGTCGAAAATGACTAGAATCACCTTGGCTAGGGGTCTGATGTCGGAAACTAGAGCGCAACGTCGCCAAGTTTGTCCGCACCGTCCCAAGCGGGACGAATTGGTCCGTAAGGCCCCGGTATTGAGTCATGCGAAAGAGAATAGCGAGGAGGAAGACATGCCCAGACTGCTTTTGGAGACAAGCAGATATCCCATGTGTCGGATAGCCCTGCTGGTTACGCTTGGCCTCGTGCTGCTAAGCACAGTGGCTTTTGGCCAGGAAGTCGCCAGTATCGTGGGAACCGTCACCGATCCCAGCGGCGCCGGAATCCCAAGCGCGAAGGTCACAGTCACGAATACGGACAATGGGTTCGTTCGTAACACGACAACCAATGCAACCGGCAACTATGCCGCCCCCCAACTCGGAATCGGACACTACAAAGTCGACGTGGAGATGGCGGGGTTTAGATCGTACGTAAGGACGGGAATCACCTTGAACGTGAATGACACGTTGCGAGTCGACGCGCCCCTCCAGATCGGTGAGTCCAAAGAGAGCGTAACCGTCGAGGCGAACGCCGTTCAGGTTCAGGCGGACTCCAATGAAGTCAGCCAGACCATTACGGCTGCCCAGGTTTCGGATCTGGCGACCAATGGCCGCAACGTCATCCAGCTTGCGGCTTTGGTGCCGGGCGCCGCCGCTTCCATACCGGATTTCGATTCCCCAATGGCTCAGAACCAGAATCGAAACGTGTACTTCAACGGCCAGCGGCAGGACCACAACAACTGGATGGTCAATGGTGGAGAGGCCTACGACCGTGGCGGCGGCGGCATTCTCATCGTTTCCCCGTCCCAGGATGCACTCCAGGAATTCAAGGTCATGACGAGCAACTTCGCCGCCGACTTGGGTCAGTCGTCGGGCGGCATGATCACGATGGCGACGAAGAGCGGTACGACACAGTACCACGGTGGCGCCTGGGAGTACCTCCGCAACAACGAGTTCGACGCCAACACTTTTTTCGCTAACCTGAATAACAGGCCCAAGCCGGAACTCCGCTACAACACGTTCGGGTTCAACTTCGGCGGGCCCGTTCCAAAGATCGGCCACGAGAAAAAGACCTTCTTTTTCTACAACATGGAGTGGCGCAGGCTGGTTCAGGGGGGCGAGATCAACGCCGTTGCCGTTCCGCGTGCCATGACGACCGGCGACTTCAGTTCTCTTTCGTCGCCCATCCATGTCCCGAATACCACGGATCCGGCTGCGATTGCCAAGTTCGCTCAGTTCGGGCTTACGCCCGGCCAGAACTTCCCCAGCAATATGATTCCCACCGGTTTGCTCGACGCCAACTCCACCGCGCTTCTGAAGGCCGGTTTATTCCCGGGGCCTAACGCCGCTGGCGGCCGCTACTACGCGTCGGTGCCGAACAGGACCAACTACCGCGAGGAGACCTTCCGCGTGGATCAACAAGTTGGGAGCAAACTGGCCCTCATGGGATCACTGATTTATGACAACGGCGTGCAATCGCAAGCCCCTCCGTTGTGGGCCGGTGGCACCTATGACACTGCCGGTTCGGTTATGTCCGTTCCCTCCTGGGCCGGTGTTGTGCGCGCGACCTATACCATTAGCCCAACGCTGTTGAACGAGGCGTCGTTCAACCTCAACGGCAATGACCTTGACATCAATGACGTCGGCCTCTACAAGAAACCTTCGGGATACACCGTGCCGAACTTCTTCCAGGCAAACAAGGACAACAAACTGCCTGGGATCAGCATCGGATCCCCCTACAATGTCAGTTACACCCCCGGGTGGTGGCCCTGGATCAACACATGGCGTAGCTGGCAGTTCAAGGACGACGTCTCCTGGAGTCACGGCAAACACAACATAAAGTTCGGCGCGGCCTACATGTACACCCACAAGTGGCAGCAGTTCCAGCTCAACGCCGGCGGTCAGTTCAATTTCAGCAATTCGGCTACCGGCAACGGGTTTGCGGACTTCATGCTTGGTTTCGCCTCCTCCTACAGTGAACCGGCCAGTGTGGATTTCGTGCATATCTCCAACAACACCTATGTCGCCTACATCCTGGACGACTGGCGGGTCAGCAACCGGCTGACGCTCAATCTGGGTCTGCGTTGGGAAGGCCTTCCGCATGCCTACGATTCCGAAAACACGGCGTCGAATTTCTATCCGAACCTCTACAGCTCGTCGCAAGCGGCGACCTTCCTACCGAGCGGCGCTCTGGATACGACCGGCCCTGGATTTACCACGGTTACCGGAATTCCTCTCTCGAACGTGAAGTTCTACCTCAACGGGGTGGGAATTGCCGGGCGGAACGGAATTCCCAGTGGCCTGGTGAATAACCACTGGGACACTTTCGCCCCGCGCATCGGGTTCGCCTATGATTTGACCGGACGCCAGAAGACCGTTCTGCGAGGCGGAGCCGGGATCTTCTATGAGCGCCTGGCGGGCAACGAAATGTACAACATCGGCCAAAACAACGTTCCGTTCGCTTATCAGTCAGCCCCGACCAACGTGTACTTCGATAATCCCGCGACGACCTATACCACCGGACAAACAGCGGCTGCTCCGTACTTTCCAGCCAACATAACGACCGTAGACCAAACTTACAAGATACCTACGGCAGCTCAGTGGAGCCTGGGAATCCAGCATCAATTGCGCGACAATACTGTGTTGACGGTGGCGTATGTGGGCAACTCGAATTACCACCAATCGGAAGGTATCAACATCAACACCCTTCCACAGAACGATCCCCACCGCCAGGGTGTTTGCGGCAGTAACTGCGGTTACACCGGGGCTGCCTTGAATCCTAACCTGTATCGGCCGTACTTGGGATGGGGAAGCATCGCCCCAATGGTAATGGGAGCGAACTCCAACTACAATTCGTTGCAGGTCAGCTTGCGCGCCACGGCGTGGAAGGACCTGATGTTTAACACTTCCTACACCTGGTCGCACGCCTTTGACATTATCGATGGCGAGATCTTCTCTAACATCAGTAATCCTTTCAATGCTCGCTGGGACTATGGCCCGGCCGGTTTTGACCGACGGCAAATCTGGATCTCGAGCTTCATGTACAAAATGCCGTTCTTCCGGAACTCCGGTAGCCGGGCAGCGAAGGCCCTGGTGGGCGGATGGGAATTCTCCGGCATCTACACACTCGAGTCCGGCAACCCGTTTTCCATCGGCGGCGGGCCCGACCTACTCGGATATGGAGGCGGTACCAGCAACCGGGCGGATATCATTTCGGCAGTCAGCTATCCGAAGACCCGATTTCAGTGGTTCAGCACCTCGTCGTTCAAACAGCCGGCCCCGCTGCAGTGGGGCACCTCGGCGAGGAATTCGGTGGTCGGTCCGGGACGCAACACCTGGAACATGGCGCTGTTTAAAGCGTTCCAGTTCACCGAGAGAGCCCGGTTCGAGTTCCGGGCGGAGACCTTCAACACCTTCAACCACACGCAATTTACGAATCCCAGCTCGGGCGTGACCAACACCGACTTTGGGCAGATAAGCAACACCTTCAACCCGCGCACCTTGCAGTTGGGCTTGAAATTCCTGTTCTGATTGGATAAACCCTGCGCCCGCTCGCCTACCACGACTGATCGGCGAGCGGGCGTCTTTGCTTCGTTCCCATGATTGACACCGGCCCGCGCCTTTGTAGAAAATCGGCAAAGAGCCAAAAACATGGTCCCGGGTTCCGTACCGTTCTTGAGTCTGCTAGTGGCGACGCAAATGTGGGCCGAAGTGCCGGAAGCCGTGGCCGAGGCAGCGCGCGGTACGGCCTTCGCCCGAGAAGGTAAGTACGAACTCGCCATCCAACATTACAAAGCGGCCCTGCGCCTGGATTCCCATTTGCCTGGACTCTATCTCAACCTGGGGCTTGCCTACTTCAAATCCAAGCGGCTTCCTGAAGCGGCCACGGCATTCGAAGAAGCGGTGCGGGCCGATGGCGGCAACTTCCAGGCGCAAGCCCTGCTCGGGATGAGCTACTACGGCTGCGCACGTTACGCAGACGCCGCGGCGCAATTGAAACTCGCTTCGGAGGGGCAGCCGGACAACCTGGAGCTTCGTTTCACCCTGGCGCAGAGCTACCTATGGTCTGAACAGTATCCGGGAGCGATACGTGAATTCCAGTTTCTGCTTTCTAAGGACCCGGATTCCGCGCCCGTGCACATCCTTTTAGGCGAGGTGCTCGATGCATCCAACCAGGTGGAAGCCGCGACCGCGGAGTTTGAGGCTGCGGTAAGAGTGTCGCCGGCGCCGCCCGACGGCCACTTCGGTCTTGGATACCTGTACTGGAAGCAGCAGCGCTACGAGGAAGCCCGCCGGGAGTTCGAAGCGGAACTGGCTACCCAGCCGCAGCACGCGCAGGCCTTAACCTACTTGGGGGACGCGGAGATGCGGGCGGATAGGGAAGAGCAGGCCGAGGCGCACCTTCGGCGGGCGCTGGCATCGGACGCGAACATGCGGCTCGCGCACCTGGATCTTGGGATCCTTCTCACCGCAAGAAACGATTCCGGCGAGGCTGCCCGCCAGTTTCGCGAAGCGATCCGGATCGACCCGTCCAGGCCGGATGCCCACTACCGTTTGGGCCGGCTATGGAGTTCATTGGGCCGCGAGCAGGAGGCGCAGGCCGAGTTCGAAAAGGTGAAACAGTTGGCTGCAGAAACTCCCCCGCCGCCGCTCCTCCGGCTTCCGGGACGGCCGCGTCCGTGAGCTTTTCGTATAAACGCATTGCCTGCGCGTTGGCAGTATTGATGGCAGCCGCATGGGCTATCGTGACCGGGCAGAATGCAGCGGCGCCGATCCACTTCACTTACCAGCCTATCGAGTTCCGTCTGGAGAGCTGCGAAACGCCTCGGCGCCATGCACCCGAGACTATGGCCGGGGGCGTGGCGGTGTTCGACTACAACAACGACGGATACCTGGACATTCTCTTCGCGAATGGGGCCGATATTGACTCGTTGAAGAAGACTTCACCGAAATACTCCAACCGTCTTTTCCAGAACGATGGCAAGGGCCATTTCACAGATGTGACCGCGAAGGCCGGCCTTGCCGGAACGGGCTTCGATAATGGCATCGCCATCGGCGATTACGACAACGATGGACGCGAAGATATCTTCGTGGGCGGCGTGCATGGGAATCACCTGTACCACAACGATGGCGGCACTTTCACTGACGTCACAGCCAGAGCGGGTCTCGCCGTACCAGACCCGCAGTATGGACCTTTGTGGTCGGTTGGAGGCGCGTGGGTGGACGTTAACAACGACGGCTTGCTGGACCTTTTCGTGGTGAATTACCTGGCATGGAACCCGGCCACGGAACCCTCCTGCGAAGCGTCGCCTGGCAAACTCGATTATTGCCACCCGAAGTTCTACAAGCCGACACCCAACCAGTTATTCTTGAACAACGGCGACGGGACTTTTCGCGACGTTTCAGCGGAATCGGGGATCCGGGCACACCCGGGAAAGGGAATGGGCATTGGGGTAGCGGACTACGACCTGGATGGGCTGATGGATTTCTTTATCACGAACGACAAGATGCACAATTCCCTCTATCACAACAAGGGCGGCGTCCGATTCGAAGAAACTGCTTTCAACGCCGGCGTGGCTCTGACTGAAGACGGAAACTTCATCTCGGGAATGGGTGTGGACTTCCGGGACATCGACAACGACGGCTTGCCCGATATCGCGTTCGTGGCACTCGACGGTGAGACCTTCCCGCTATTCCGTAATATCGGGAAGCGCGGGTTTGCCGACACAACCAAACGAAGCGGCATGGCCCGTCTCAGTCTACCTATGGCCGGATACTCCCCAACGATTGCGGACTTCGATAATGACGGCTGGAAAGACATCTTTGTGACGCGCGGGCACGTGCAGGCGCTCGGATCCGGATCTAAGGTACAGGTAGATCAGCCCAACACAGTGTTTCGCAACCTGGGCGGAGGGAGGTTCCAGGCGCTGACTGCGGAATGCGGTTTGACAGCGCAGCCGCCCGCCCGGCATCGCGGCTCCGCAGTGGGAGACTTTAACGGCGATGGCCGCCTGGACGTGGTCGCCGCCGCCCTGAGCGCCCCCGCGGAGGTGTGGCTGAATGACAGCCCTGGGGAGGCGCATTGGCTGGAACTGAAGCTGGAAGGCACGGCCAGCAACCGCGACGGTATCGGCGCGAGAATCAAGGTTACAGCAGGCGGCAGCGTGCAGTACAACCACGTTTCGTTCGCTGCCGGGTACGCATCTTCGAGCGCGGCCCCCACGCACTTCGGACTCGGTCTGGCCTCATCGGCCGGCGTGGTCGAGATTCGATGGCCGTCGGGGATCGTGCAGGAACTGAGGAACGTGGCCGCCGATCGCCTTATTCGTGTGAAGGAGCCGTCCAGAAGGTGAAGGTTCGGCGCTGCCGCGGCCTGAGGCGGGTATGATCGCCAGGCACTAGGGCTTCTTCGCTTCGGGCAAGGCGAACGCGATGTAACTCTTCGAAATCGCCGGCGGATTCACACCGCCAGGGGCGAGCCGGCCGCCCACCGGGAACGGATTGCCTCCCGACACGGCCAGCAGCACATGCTCTCTGCCGTTCACCTCGTAGACGGCCGGCACGCCCAGGGAACCATTCGGCAGGTCCTTGGTAGCGATCAACTGTCCGGTGTCTTTGTCCAGCGCGTAGAGCTTCGAGTCGTTGCCGGCGAACAGAACCAGGCCGCCGGCGGTGATCACAAACCCGCTCTTAGGATAGACATTGCCTCGCAGCTTGTCGCTCGGGCCGGCCTGCGGCAGATCGCCGTACGGCGTCTGCCATTTGATCTTTCCGGTATTCAGATCGTAAGCGGTAATCTTACTCCACGGCGGAGTGATCACGTAAGGTTCGTTGCCATAGCCTGTCTTGTAGCGTGAGGGCGGCGGCGTGACGCCATCCGGATACGGCGGTTCTATCCGCAGCATCGCCAGCGCGGCCGCAGGCGCCGCTGTGCCCGGCGGCGCCAATTCCGGCTTCGTCAGAAACGCCATCAAATCGTCGAGCAGCGCTGGCGACAGTGATGGAAGCGGCGGCATCCCGCCTTTGCCTTTCGTGATCATGGTCCGCGTCGCATCAGCGCCGAGCCGGCTTACCGCGTTATCCACCTGAGGTCCGCGATCCCCTTTCAGGTCGGGTCCGTGACAGACCTGGCAGCTCTGCTCGTACACGGTGCGCCCCCGCCGTTCCGCCGTCATCAAAGCAGCCTGCGGCCCGCCGCGTCCGGTGCGCGGCCGGTCGGGAATCAAACCGCCGGCATTCGACGCCAGCGATTCGCCGGCCGGGACGAGCTTGATGATGGATGGCATATCCTTGCCAAGCACGTACACGGTTCCGTTCGTCGGGTCCGCTCCCGAGCCGAAGAACAACACGCCGCCGTTGACGCTGGGCATGAGGATCGTGTCGATTAATCCTGGCGGCGTAAAGAAGCCGGTGCGAGCACTCGAGAGCCGGTCCTTCCACAGCGCTTTCTCCTCATCTGTCATGAACGCGTCGTACATATCTTTCACCGTCATGCCCTGCCGGCTAAAAGGAGGCACTACAGTGGGAAAAGGTTGTGTGGGCGAGGTGTTCTCACCCGGAACATCGGATTTCGGAACCGGCCGCTCCTCGATCGGCCATAGCGGTTTGCCGGAAACGCGATCGAACACGAAGAGGAATCCAGTCTTCGACGGGAGCGCCACGACGTCGACGTTCTTGCCCTCATGCCGGACAGTTGCCAGTTGCGGAGCCGCGGCGGGATCGGTGTCCCAGAGATCGTGATGAACGGTTTGGAAATGCCAGAGGTGTTTTCCGGTGCGCGCATCGAGGGCGAGGAGGCAATCCGCGTACAGGTTGTCACCGTGCCGGTCGCCGCCGTACAGTTCGTACTTGGCGGATGCGGTTGGCAGGTACACGATTCCCCGCTTCACGTCGACTGTGAATTCACCCCACACATCGACGCCACCCATATACTTGTAGGCATCTTTGGGCCAGGATTCATATCCGTCCTCACCCGGGCGCGGGATCGTGTGGAATACCCACACCAGATGGCCGGTGACGATATCGAAGGCGCGAATATCGCCCGGCGGCGCAAGGTAGCCTTCGCCCGTCGCGCTACCGAGAATGATCAGGTCTTCGAAGATGCGTCCAGGGGTTCTCGACGCCAACGGCACGGGGGCGCGGTCGATTCCGATCTTCAAATCGAGCTTTCCGTGATCCGCAAAGGAATCAATCAGGTTGCCGGTACGCGCGTCCATGGCGTGCAGCATTCCCCCGGAAGTTATGAGGATGCGGCGGTCTGAGCGATCTTTGCTTTCCCAGTAGTTCGCTCCGCGCTGGCCCGCAATTCCGCTAAAGCGTCCTCCACCCGGGAAATTGTGAACCCAGAGTTCCTTACCGGTAGTCGCATCGAGCGCGACCAGCGCGCCGCGTTTTGCGGCAACATAGGCGATGTTATCCACCACTAAGGGGCAGAACGTATAACTTAGCTCGTCGCCTGTTTCATAGGACCAGGCGACTTCCAGCTTGTTGACATTGCGAGTATTCACCTGTTTCAGCGGCGAATAGTGCGAACTGTCGGGACCGCCCAGATAATCGCCCCAATTGGCGCCCTTCTGGGCACGCAGAACAATGGACGGCATGACGACCAACACGAGTGCAACCGAGAGCAGTGGGGTAGGCCTCCTGGCCTGCCCGTTATGACGGATCGAAGTGGCTTTCATCGGCTGGCCTTTCGCGCGCGCATTTGGTTCCAAAAGACAAACGTGCCTTTCACGGAGGAGATCACGATGTCGGGCGCGCCGTCGCCGTTCAGATCGGTCACCACGAACTGCGAGCCCACACCGGAGCGGTTATGAATCAGCTCCGGAACGAATTCGGCGCCGCCTTCCGCCTTCGGATTGCGGACCGTTCGGTACCAATAGAGGACCGCCGCGCCATCGGGGTCGGGATCGAGGTGGCTCTCGAGGTGGGAGTATAGCCGTTTTCCGACGATCAGGTCCGGCACGCCGTCGCCATCCATATCGGCGAATGCGGCGCCGTGCGCTTCCGAAAAGGCCACGCCGCCTGCGTTTTTCGTGCTGAGGTCGCCCATGATGTCGTGGCGGACGAAAGAGATGTTACCCTGCGCATCACGTTTCTGCTCGAACCAGGCAATACCCCATCCGTGTGCTGCGATCGTGGTGACCACATCGTTCAGGCCGTCGCCGTTCACATCATAGACGCCCATCTCCGCGCCGCCGTTGCCGAACTGCGCGGGATGGAACTTCCAAAGGGTCTCGGCCGCTCCCGAAGCGGGTTGCTCCCACCAGCCGCGGCTGTTCACAACGTCCATTCGGCCGTCGCCGTTGATGTCGCCGACCCCCATCCCGTGCGGCCCCCCAAGGCCGGGTTCGGAGATGTTGTGCACTTTCCAGACGCCGGTTGGATTGGCGGGGTCCGGTTTCGCATAGGCCATCACGGCGTTGGGACCGGCGAACAGAATCTCGGGCTTTCCGTCGCCGTCGATGTCCCGGAAGACTTCTATCTCAGAAGTCGCGTTCGGAACTACGTTGTAGCGGTCCCAGCGGCGGGATTCGCCTTTGGGGTTCACATAAAGGTAGATCGGCCGTGAATCGACGCAGATAAGGTCCGTCCATCCGTCGCCAGTAAAGTCGTAGGCAAAGTAGACCATTCCTTCGGGGAAGTTGTTACTGGCGCTGTAGCTTCGGGCCGCGGTGAACTCGTGACGCTCGGTGTAGTCGGGCCCGAGATAGTAGAACGGGCCTGCGATCACGTCCGGAATGCCATCGCGATTGATATCGCCGGCAGTGGCGCCCCACGAGTAGAAGAAATCGTTGAGTTGCTGCATCCGGAAGTGGGATGAAACTTGCGCCGCGGGTTCCGTCTTGCGGTTCAGGTCCTTGATTGCCACATCCCGGAACCGGACCTCATCCGTCCCTGCAACATGAAGAGCAACCGGCCCGTAACCCATCATCCGGTCACTGGTGGCCGAGTTCGCTCCGCGGCGTCCGTTGAGCGTGGCCCAGACCATGTCGGTATCGACGATCACATCGAGGGTGTTCCACTCGCCCGCCCGGATTTGGGGGCGGGGCGGGGCAAACGCCCCCCCGGCTCGCGGCGCGGCTGCCGCGGGCGGTTTCGACGCTTCTTCCTGCTGTTCCGCCAGGGTGATTGCGGGGCCCGCGAAGCCTGGCACGTGAGCCTGTCCGTTTGTCCAGGCGCCGGCGGCCATTCGTGCGAACTGCGCGGTCGCTCTGAGCAGGTGCGTCCGGTTCAGCTCCTTTCCCTCTGCGTTCAGCGTCAAGTCGTAAGCGGCCCCTTCGCCGGAAAGCGCCACGTAGACTCCCTTCCACCCGCCCTCAGGAGTCTTTTCGGCTCGCAGCAGGAGGCCCGCGTCACACTCTTGCGCGCAGCGGAACTCTGTGTAGAATTCAACGTCCTGGTAGCTCTTGTCCAGCACCAGCCAACCGCCATCCTGCGTTTCAGGTCTGGCTGAAATCTCTCCGTTATCCGCGCGCCAACTCGCGTGCCCCAGCGTGTGCCAGCCGGATAGCGACGACGCCCGGAAAGCAAAATCAGGAATGAAATCGTGGGTGGCTGCAACGATGGCCGACATCAACCCGCTAACCGCGGCGATCGTCAATATGAGAGTCTTCGTGGACATCAGGCGCTCCTTTCATCCGGCGCGAAACGAAACCAATCTTTTTTGCGCAATGCGAAATTGCCATTGCGCCTCAGGCTGGCTAGCAAAGAAGATTATCACAGAACTGGAAGTGTGCCTCTTTATCGGACGGCCGGCGCGAAGCTAATGGCAAACCGCCGAAAGTATTGCCGTTCGCTCCCATGCCGGCTTCTGGCCGCTGGCTGCGTGGTTGGTGGTATTCTGGGCGAACTCGAGGTTCCAACGGATGACGCGGCCGTCGGGGAGCGTGACCTTGGTGTTGCCGTCATACCACTGCTGGAGCTATCTCCCCTCCTGGCGCTGTTACTCGGGAAAGTCCACGCCTTCGTGAATCTTGTAGTTGTCCAGGGTCGTAGCCGGCGCGAAAAAGCAAACTACCTTCATCTCTTCGCTACTGGTGTTGTGCAGCATGTGTACCGCTCCTTGAGGGAACAGAACCGTCGAGCCGGCGCGCACCGGCGCAACTTCGCCATCCACCAGGACACGGCCCGATCCGCTCATGACGTAGATCACTTCTTCACTATGAGGATGGCTATGCGCGGGCCGTACGCGATCTCCGGGCGACACCCGGATGACGCACGCGGAACATTGGCCGGACGGTATACGGCCGTCCGCAACCAGCCAGCGAAACCGCCGGCCCGGCAGGTCAAACTCCTCGACTTCGCTTTCGTGCAGCACAGGAACACTCATGGTTTCACCCGTTTCTCAATAGATTCTGCGATCTGAGCCTCGGACAGCCCGAATGCCTCGACCAGTTCCTCATAAGTGCCGGAATGGATGAAGCGCGCGCGTCCCTGGGGATCCAGCGTATTAATGGTTGCGACACGCGCCAAATCGGCTGATGCCTTACGGTGGCGGTACAAGACCTTGAGGAAGTTCTGCCAGATATAGCCATTGTTCTGCTCGGCGAAGATCAGCAGTTTCCCCGAATCGTACAGCTTTAGCAAGAGCCCGTCGTCAATGGAAGGCAGGTCTACAACCGTGACTCCGATGCCGCGTTTAGCGCAGCGTCCGGCCGCGGCGATCGCTTCGTGCACGCCGCGCCCGCTGCTGACCACGATCGCGGCATCCCCGGCCGATTCGCGGATCACGTGGCCCCTGCCAAATTCAAAACCGTATTCCGGGCCGTAGATGACCGGCGAGCCGGTACGCATCACCCGGACGTAGACCAGCCCACGATTTCCGTCCATGATCCACTTCATGATCGCCAACATCTGTTGCGGGCAGGAGACGTCGACGATCTTCAAGTGGCCAATGGCGTCGAAGACCAGGTTGTCGTCGTTCGCCATGTGAGTCGCGCCGTTGGTCCTTGTCTCGAAGTTCGACGCGGTGGCCAGCATGGTGATGTCAAGCCCGTGCCCCTGGCTCAGCCAGCCATCCGCGGCTGCCATCGCCTCGAGGCGTTCCTGGTAGCCCACTGCAACGCGCCGAAGGACCTTCCAGTCGTAGAACGGACAGAAAGTGCTGATCCACACGTTGCAGCCGAGCGCCGCGAAGGCCTCGCCGATCAGCATCATGTTCGCCTCGGCGACGCCGACATTGAGCGCGCGCCGCTGATCCACCGCGGCCACGCCGGCTTCGAGGCCGCTCGTGCTGGCAAGGTCCGAATCGATGGACACAACCGCTGGATCCTTGGCAAACACTTTCATCGCGGTGGTCACGATGTCGCTGGCAGCATACTCCTTCGACCGGTCAATGCGCGGGAGCCGTGACGCGTCGTAACGAACCTTCTTATCGCGCGGTGGAGCGCGCTTCAGCACCACAGGACCTATTGACGGAGACAACGTCACCTCATCCGGCCCGGCCCCCAGAGTGAGGTGCATGCCTTCCGCCAGGTTTGCCAGAGTATCCTGGATCCGCGCGCCCCCTTCGGCCGGTTCGAGGCTCAGGTAAAAGCGTCCGAATTCCGACACGCGATCGCGCCTCTGTTGGTTTTGCAGATCCAGTTCCTGCTCCAGCAGTGAGTCCTCTGCCGCCACCTTGTGCCGGTTGAAGAAATCGGACAGGCCGCCATGGCCCTTGGTTGTGCTGCAAATGATCGCGGTGGGCTTCCCGTTGCGCGGAACGTATCGGAACTCCTCGAGGGCGGTGTAGATGCCATCGTACTGGGTTGCGTCCACGTCGAACGCCTGCCATCCGAAGGACCGGAAGATGGGCGCCAAGTCGGGCATGGGAAAGACCGTTTTGCTGTAGATATCGAGCTGGCCGTGGTTGCGGTCCACCATCAGGCACAAATTGTCCAGCTTCTTCGCGGCGGCGTACATCACGGCTTCCCAGATCGGCCCTTCCTGGAGTTCACCATCGCCGCTCATGCAGTACGAATCGAACCGCGGCGAGACGCGGCCGGCGATCGCGAGTCCCTGCGCCACGCCGAAGCCTTGGCCCATCGGACCCGTTGCGATGTGAACGCCCGGAAGGATGGGGCCCGGATGGCCGTTGAGAATGCTCGCATAAGAACGCGAGTTGCGCAGGATCTCGCGGCCCAAATAGCCCAGGTCGGCGTAGATAGCCGCCATGGCTGCTACCGCGTGACCTTTACTGAGGGTGAAAAGATCCTGCCCGCGGCGGGTGGGGTCGGCGATGTCGATATCCAAGAACCCGCCGTAGTACAGAGCCGTCAACGGGATGACCGCTGAGAACGCACCGCCCGCATGCAAGCCTTTGTCCACCGCATCGCGACATTGTTCCAGAATGAGGATGCGGACATCCGAGTCTTTGACAGCGAGGAGTTTCAGCACGCCTTGCCGCAACAGATAATCGGCTCGTGGAATCGGTTCGGGACGCGCGATGCGCCGTCCCGTAAGAACCGTGGATGGAGTTCGCATGGGCCTATTCCGCCTGCCCTTCGCTGTCGCCCTCACAGACAATGTTATGCATTCCGCCCATGGTCTGATCGGCCATCTGTCGGCTCATGGCCTTTACCAAGTCGAGTTGCTCCCTTGTGTACTCCGCCGGTTTACTGAGGTCCGTATCGCAGTGCGCGATCGCAACCGTCGTTTTCTTTCTCATCGTTCTCACCGGAGAGCCCGCCTCAGCGGCGAGCGCTCCCGTAAAAGCCAGTCTAATAGCGAAGCCGCAATGCCAACTGAATCAAGCCCGGGCCATGGATCTGCGAAGTAACTTGTCCGAAGATGCTGGTGGACGAAGCGACGTCGAACTCCCTCCTCTTACTGATTGGCTCCGGGGTGCCAATGTTGCGTATAATGCAACGAAACATGCGCGGGTGGCAAGTATGCTATCAAGGGCTCTGATGGAAGTCAAGGGAATTGCAGGCGCCGCGGCGCTCGCGTCCTGCCTGGCCGGATGTTCCGCACCAACATCGGCACCGAATCCGCGGCAGCCGCGCTACGTAGCAGGCTCCGTGTGCGGGGGGTGCCATTCGGAGATCGCGAAGAGCTACCGCCAGACCGGAATGGGCCGCTCGTTCTACCGGCCTTCGGCGGCCAATATCATGGAGGACTACACGCAACGCCACGGGCTCTACCACCGGCCGTCCGGCCGTTACTACACGATGATCGAGCGCGACGGCGAATGGTTCCAGCGCCGCCACCAGACGGGATTCGACGGCAAGGAGACGAACGCTGTGGAGACACGGGTCGATTACGTCATCGGGTCCGGCAACCACGCGCGCAGCTACCTGCACCGCGCTGCCGGTGGGTATCTTCTCGAGATGCCTGTGAGCTGGTACCGCGAAAATGGCGGGTACTGGGCCATGAGCCCTGGCTACGACCGGCCGAACCAGCAGGACTTCCGCCGGGCAATCGCATTCAGTTGCATGTTCTGCCACAATGCTTACCCCGACTCGCCGCCCACAGAAGAAGGTGAGTTCCCGACGGCACTGCCCGAAGGTATCGATTGCCAGCGCTGCCATGGACCGGGTAGTGCCCATGTTGAAGCCGCGGGCCGCCAGGCCCCGGCCGAAACCATTCGCCGCGCGATCGTCAACCCCGCGCGTTTGCCGCGCGATCGTCAACTCGATGTCTGCATGCAGTGTCACCTTGAACCCACCAGCCGCCCGCTGCCCAACGTGGTCGCGCGTTTCGAACACGAGCCCTTCACCTACCGACCGGGCGAGCGGCTGACCGACTACTTTCTGTTCTTCGATCGCGCGCCCGCATCGTCCGGAGACGACAACTTCGAGATCGCCCACGCGGCCTATCGCCTGCGAAAGTCCAAATGTTTCCAGGCAAGTCAGATGACTTGCACAACGTGCCATAACCCGCACGAGGCGCCGCGCGGCCAGGAAGCGGCCACCCGGTACAACGCTACCTGCCGCAAATGCCACGCGGCAGAGCATGCAGCCGGCGTTCCCCGCGGAGGCGATTGCACGTCCTGCCACATGCCGCGCCGCCGCACGGAGGACGCCGTGCACGTGGTGATGACGGACCATTACATCCAGCGCCGCAGGCCGGCGCGCGATCTTCTCGCCGCAGGTACGGAAGCGATGGATGCCGGTTACCGCGGCGAGATCGTGCCCTACTATCCGGAAAAAGGCATCGACGAGTTGTACATCGCAGTCGCGCAAGTGCGCGACGGGGCCAATTTGAACGGCGGAATCCCACGTCTGCGTCGCGCCATTGAAGACCGGAAGCCCGGGCAGCCGGAGTTTTACCTGGAACTCGCCAAAGCCTACTCCAGATCCGGCAACTTCAGCGAGGCGGTGCGCTGGTGCGATGAGGCATTGCGCATCCGTCCCGGATTCGGCCCGGCCGTACAAGAACTCGGCGCTGAGTTGATGAAAGCCGGCGATCTCACGCGAGCCGCTGACACGCTGCGCCAGGTAAGCGGCCCCGTAGCGCAGACGAACCTCGGTAACGCGTATCTGCGGCTCGGCAGGATCGACCTGGCGGAGCAAGCTTTGCGCGCCTACCCCGAAGATCCCGACGCCAACAACCTCCTTGGCATGGTCGAATCCGCCAGGAGCGACTACAGCGCGGCCGAGCAATTTTTCCGCAAGGCGCTCGTGCTGCAAACGGACCATGCGGAGGCGCATCACAACCTGGCGAACCTCCTCGCCGCGCGCCGCGACTACACGCAGGCCGCATACCACTTCGAGCAGGCCATCGCGGCTAATCCCATTTACGCCGAGGCTCATTACCGCTTCGGCCTGCTGCTGCTCGCGACTGGCGCCATCGAGCGAGCCCAACACGAAATCGAAGCGGCGGTCCGAATCAAGCCCGGCCTGGCCGAAGCCCATCGCGACCTCGCCGACATTCTGGCCGCGAAAGGCCGCTCGCGCGAAGCGGCCGCCGAGTACCGGATTGCCGAGAAGGGCGGGCGACCATGAAATTCGCGGAAGGACAAGGACACCCATGAACCCCATACTCGACTTCGGCATCGACAAATCCGTGCTGCAGTACGTGGGCCACGACTTACAGCGCCCGGAGTGCATCCTGGCCGAACCGGATGGCGTTCTATGGTCCGCCGACGCCCGCGGCGGCGTCATGCGGATTGCTCCCGATGGCAGCCAGCGAATGGTTACCCAGCAGCGCTCAGAGCACTTCGGAGGCGCGAACAGCGAGGCTAGCCGCTACCTGGAAGGCACCCTGCCTAACGGTTTGGCATTTGCGCGCAATGGCGATCTCCTGATCTCCAATTTCGGCACCGATTGCCTGGAGGTCATGACGCGCGCCGGCGAATCCCGTGTGCTGGCCGACAGCATCGATGGCGAGCCGATCGGCAAAGTCAACTTCGTGCTGCGCGATTCGAAGGACCGTATCTGGATCACGGTCTCCACGCGGATCAAGAACTGGATGCACGCGCTCCGCACCGACCTCGCCGATGGCTACCTGGCGCGCTACATCGACGGCAAATTCCGAATCGTGGCGGACGGCTTCCGCTTCACCAATGAGATCCGTTTCGATGCCCGCGAGGAGTGGATGTACGTGGTCGAAACCACGGGCGGCTGCATCACGCGCCTGCGCATCGATGAGAACGGCGACCCGGTGCAGCGCGAGATTTTCGGGCCCTCGAGCCTGGGCAAAGGCGCCTGGCCCGATGGCATCGCTTTCGATAGCTACGGCAATCTCTGGGGCACGCTGGTATATTCCGACAAGCTGTTCGTGCTCACGCCGCAGGGCGACCAGCGCGTTCTGCTGGACGAGGGCGACCCCGAAAAGGTGGACGCCCTGGAGCGGGCCCTCTTCCAGGGCCAAGTCAATCACGACGTGCTCTTCGCGACCGGCCGCGGCGTCGCACCGTGGATGGCGAGCGTCACGTTTGGCGGGCCAGATCTGCAGACGGCTTATATCGGCTCGCTCCGCGGATCGCGCATTCCGTACTTCCGCGCGCCGTTACCCGGACTGGCGATGGTGCACTGGAACCAGCGGACGGTGAGAGTTGACGAGTAATTCGACACAGACCAGCGCCGTTCGAATACGATGCTTATTGCCTCGGGTATCCAGATTTCAGCGATCAAGCTGCCGCGCTTTGTCGCGGGGCCGGTTTACCGGCTGCTTGGCGGGAAAGACCTGGGCACCGCGCTGTGTTCCCGCCGACCGGCCCCACGTTCTACTCACGCGCGGACGCCGTGGCGCCGAGGCAGCCGTTGGCTCTGCCTAAGGTTGGAATAGCATATCGACGCCTACCGCACCTGCGCAGGAGACTTATACGGGGTTCGGGCCGGAAGCTGGCATCTGTAGCGAGTTCAGTTGACGTGAAACGACGGACGAACCACGTCCCCGGCGTGACGACCGGTGTCGCCGATGGACTCGAACAAAGAGATCGTGCAGGACTACTACGTGCGAAACCCGACGCCCGTTTTTTCCAGGTAGGCTTTCGCGATCCGCGCGTTCTCGATCGCGGGCGCCGGTTGCGGCGGCGGCGAATCGAGTTCGACCATGACCAGGCCCGCGGTCTTGCGGCCATCCATCATCGCGAGTATCGCCGGAATGTCAACCTTCCCCTTCCCTAGCGGGCAGTAGCCGAGGTACTCGGAGCCGCCCAAGTAATCCTTGAGGTGCATGTGCTGCACCAGCGGAAGGAAATCCTTCACCACCTTCACGGGGTCCGAGCCACCCTTCTGCAACTGGCCGATATCGGGCCCGAACTTCATTACCTTCGTGTCCACCGATTCCATAACAGCGTAAGTCTCATCCTGCGATTCGACGCACGTTCCCGTGTGCTGATGCAGAACTGGAGTCAGCCCCAGATCGGTCACGGCCTTTCCCAGTTCGTTCAGAGTGGTGACGATATCGTCCTTATGAGCTTTGAATTCGAAGCTGTCGCGCCTGACGCCGTTCGGTCCGACTACGATCACCTTGCCTTTGTACTTCTTCACCAGCTTCGCCCAGTCGAGGGTCTTGGCGATCGCGTCCCTGCGGGCCGCGGGGTCGGAGAGGTTGGTCGAGCAATAGGCAGAAATGAGCGGCAGTTTGTGCTGCTCGAGCAGTGGGCCAACGCCGCCCTGCGCCTCCATCGCTTCGATCTGGTTGCCGAACAACTCGATGCCGTAGAAGCCGAGCCCCGCGATGTCTCGAATGGCGGCCTGCACGTACTGCGGGTCCACCATCGGGTTGATCGGCGGGGGTGGCGTGATCCTGCCGCCAAGGGGGATCCACGTCAGGCCTGTGTGACCGATATGCAGAGCCAGTTTCCTGGCGCCAAAAGCCGAAGAGCCAAGCAGGGCGGCGGAAACCGCGCTCGAGAAAATGCGGCGGTTGATCATCGGCCATAGTCTAACCGCCCCGTGCACAATTCGCAAGCGGCGTTTCGCTCTATGAGTGACCGGTGCTGCCTCGTCAATCCTCCAGCGCGCCCACCATCTCCCCGATTTGCGCGGCGACGGTCACGACCCTCGCCGCGACCTCACGCTCGCGTTCCCTGGGAAACCTCGCCGCCGGTGCGGAGATTCCGATCGAAGCGATCACCGCCCCGTCGCGATCCCGGATCGGGGCAGCGAGGCAACACACCCCCTCCAGGTACTCCGATTCGTCCGTGGCAAAGCCTTTCTCGCGGATGCTCCTGCACTCCGCGGCCAGTGACCTGATGCTCTGGATGGTGTTCTTGGTGTGAGGCTTCAGTGGCTTGGCGCCAAACAGATCGGCCAGATCCTGCTCCCCGAAATCACTCAATAAAGCCTTGCCGTGAGAAGTGCAATACAGCGGGACCAGTTCGCCCGTCTGCCCCGAGATCGAGATCACGTGGCTGCTGGTGACGTGGTCGATGAACAGCGCTCTTCTCCCCTCCCGCACTGCCAGGTGGGCCGTCTCGTTGGTCTCAGCCGCCAGCGTCTTCAGCGGTTCGTTGGCCACGCGCACCAGCATTTTGCTCCAATCGTACAGGCGCGACAGGCGCCATACGGAGGGGCCGAGCACGTAGTCGCGGCCCGCGCTGGGATTGGCGAGGTAGCCGCGCCGCTTCAGAGTATTCGCCAGGCGGAACGCACTGCTGCGGTCGATGCCCAGCATCACCGCCAATTGGCCCAACGAAACGGGCTCAGACGACTTGCCCACCGCCTCCAAAATCAGCAAGCCGCGGTCGAGACTCTGTATGGACGGGGTCTCTCGCGTCTCCCTCCTGCGGTTTTGGTCCTTCCTTACAGGTGTTAGCGCCATTCGTTTACCAGATTATTCCATCCCTCGGACTACTTCAGGAATTCGCGTCTCGATCACTCTGTTGGCCGCCAGCCACGCCACCGACTCGCGCACCGCTTCGAGCGACCTGTACCGCGGACGGTAATCCAACAGGCGCTCCGCCTTGCGAATGCTGCAACTGGGCGATCGGGCGATGTGATCCCAGGTTACCTTCGCGTCCTTTTCCGATACGGTCGAACGCCACTCATCCCAAGGCAGGAACCTGATGCGCGCCTGCTGCCCGAACCACCCTGCGACAGCCTCAGCGTAACCGGCCATCGATACGGCGGCTGGGGAGACCACGTGGAAACACTCGCCGACCGCCGCGGACCAGTGGGCTATCGCCTGCACGAATGCCTGTGCTACGTCGTCCGCATGCACGTGGTGCAGTGTCTCGCGGCCCAGATTAGGCAGCAGGATCTCCCGGCCCGCGGCCAGATCCGCGAACACCGCCGGATTGAAGTTCGCCGCGGGATTCAGCGGAATCCAACCGGTCCCGACTAGGTGGCCGGGGTGGAGCACCGTCGCAGGAAATCGATGGCGACGAGCCTCGTCCAGCAGGTATGCCTCGATTTCGGCTTTGCGAACGCCGTAGTCGCTGATCGGCCGCCGTGGCTGATCTTCGGTAACCGGCACCTCGACACTGGGACCGTGGACCCAAATCGTGCCGCAATGCAGAAAATGACTTACGCACCCATCCAGCGCCTCCACTAGTTGTTGCGTGCTCTCCCGCGTATACGCCGTCAGATCAATCACGCAATCGGGGCCCAGATCCCGGATCTTCGCACCAAACCTGCCCGCAGTTTCCTCGGCGGCGCGGTCGAGCACTACGGGTTCGACCCCCTTCCAGGCCGCTTGGGCCACGTACGGCTGCCTCAGACCGCGGCTCACACAAACAACGGAGTGCCCGGCTTCGACCAGCCGGGGCGTCAAGTAGGAGCCGATCTGTCCGGAGCCGCCGATGATCACGACTCGCATCAGCGGAGATTTCGATCCTTTGTCATGTTTCCGGTATCGGCAATACCTCATCATATTACGGCGAGGGGTCGCGTTTTCTGCATCGCGTTTTCCCGAGCTCTGGTCTGGTCTGGCGGCTCCCTGATACCATGCCGCGGAACTCTCAATATCCATGGCGTTATATAATCATTCTCACGAGGGCCGTGACCCGGCGAATTGGTTGTGCGCCGTGTCCCATCCAGCTTATGATCCAGAACTACGTTGAAGGCCAATGGCGCCGGTCTGGCGCTTCCTCTCACCTGCCAGTCTTGAACCCGGCCACCGCCGAAGAACTCGCGCGCGTCCCGCTATGCGGCGCCGGCGAGGTCGAGCAGGCCACCCAAGCCGCGGCGCGCGCCTTCCCGTCCTGGCGCCGCGTCCCTGTCATGGATCGGGTTCAGTATCTGTTTCAATTGAAGACGCTGCTCGAACAATCGTTCGAGGAGACCTCGCGGATCATTACGATGGAGTGCGGCAAAACTCTCGCCGAATCCCGCGGCGAGATGCGGCGCGCCATCGAAAACGTCGAAATGGCGTGTGCCGCGCCGGCGATGGCGCAGGGATACAACACCGAGGACATCGCCGCCGGTATCGACGAGATCATGGTGCGGCAGCCGGTAGGCGTTTGCGCCATCATCGCGCCGTTTAACTTTCCGGGCATGATCCCGTTCTGGTTCTTGCCCTACGCGCTGGCCTGCGGCAATACCGTCGTGGTGAAGCCCTCGGAACGGGTGCCGCTCACCATGCAGAAGGTTTTCGAACTGATCGACTCGCTCAAACTGCCCGCGGGTGTCGTCAATCTGGTTCATGGCAGCCGTGACGCGGTGAATGCGTTGCTCGATTCGTCCGTGGTCCGCGCCATCAGCTTCGTGGGATCGAGCTCGACCGCGCAGTACGTGTACGCGCGGGCGGCGGCTTCAGGCAAGCGCGCCCAATGCCAGGGCGGCGCCAAGAACCCGGTGGTGGTGCTGCCTGATGCCGATCTTGCCTCGGCCTCCACCGTCATTGCCGATAGCGCCTTCGGCTGCGCAGGCCAGCGTTGTCTGGCCACTTCGCTCGCCATCACCGTCGGTGCCGCGCGCAAACCTTTCTGGGATGTGATGGAAGCCAGGGCCCTGGAGCGAACTACCGGATATGGCCTTGATGAGAGCACGCAGATGGGACCGGTGATCAGCCCGGAAAGCCGCGCGCGTATTGAAAGTCTGGTCGATCAGGCCGTGCGCGACGGCGCCCGCCCCGTAGTGGACGGCCGGAACCCGAAAATCCCGCGCTACGAGAAAGGGAACTTCGTCCGCCCGACGTTGCTCGAAGGACTGCCCTACTCGAGCGAGATCATCCGCACTGAGATCTTCGGCCCCGTCCTCTCCATGCACCACGTAGACAACATCGACGAAGCGATCGCACTCGTCAACACCGGACAGTACGGGAATCAGGCCTGCCTGTTCACGTCGAGCGGCGCGAGCGCGCGGAGGTTCCGCTACGAGACGGAAGTCGGCAATGTAGGCATCAATGTTGGTGTAGCGGCGCCCGTCGCGGCTTTCCCGTTCAGCGGCGCGCGCGAGAGCTTCTACGGCGACTTGCACGGCCAGGGCCGCGACGCATTCGAATTCTTCACCAACAAGAAGGTCATCATTGAACGTTGGCCCAAGGAGTGGTCGCGGGTCTTCTGAAGCGCAACTGCCCGCGAGGCGCGTTGCAGTGGCAAGTTCATGTCGAACTTCAAAAGCTCGCGACCAGGCCGCGATGAGGGCCCAGTCAGCCGCGGCCGTCTCACCATCCGCCAGATCGAAACAATTCCAATTCGCGTCCCACTGCCGCGCGTGTACCGCGGAAGCTACTATCAGATGACGCACCGCTCCACCATCGTCACCCGCATCCACATGGACGAAGGCGTCACGGGCGAAGTCTTCACCGGCGACGAAGACCACATCAATCGCCAGATCGAGCGCGCGATCCGTGACGAAATCGCTCCCCAGCTGATCGGCAAGGACGCCTTTGCGGTCGAACGCTGCTGGGAACTGGCACGGCCCGCCACCTTCAACATTCTCCGCGACCGCCGCATCGCTCTGGTGGCTGGCGCCGCGGTCGATGGCGCCATCTGGGACGCAATCGGCAAGGCTCTCGGCCAACCTCTCTGGCGGCTATGGGGCGGCTATCGAAATACGATCGGTGTGATCTGGACGGGAGGCTATTACACTTCCGATATCCCGATCGAGGTGGAGATGGCAGCCGCCCGCGAAGCCGGTATCGCCGGAATGAAGTTTAAGGTCGGCGGACGCTCGCCAGAGGAAGACGCCCAGCGGTTCATCGCGGCGCGCAAGACCGCCGGTCCTGGTTTCGTCCTCATCGCGGACGCCAACCAGGGTTATACCCCCGACGAAGCCGTCCGTTTTGCCAGACTTGTCGAAGACCATGACCTCTACTATTTCGAGGAGCCCTGCCGTTGGCACAATGACCGCCGCGCGATGCGCGACGTTCGCTTTCGCTCAGGCGCTCGCGTCTGCGCCGGACAGAGCGAATACTCCGCCGGTGGCTGCCGCGACCTGATGGTGGACTCTGCCATCGACTTCTGCAATTTCGACAGTTCCTGGTCCGGCGGCCCGACAGAGTGGCGCCGCGTAGCTGCCATGGCGCTGTCGTTTGATGTGCGCATGTGCCACCACGAGGAGGCCCACATCGGCGCGCACCTGCTCGCCTCGATCCCGCACGGCACGTTCGCCGATACCATGCCCCCGGATCGCGACCCCGTCTGGAACTGCATGATCGCCAACCGCCCCCGAATCGCGGACGGCTGTTTTACCCTCTCCGAATCGCCCGGCTTCGGTTGGGAGTTAGACAACGATTTCATTCAAGCCCATCGGGTCACCTACACACCGGACGAGTAGACTGGGATAGCGGCGGTTCGTCTGCGATGGCGTGGACTTTCCCGCTGAAGCAGCGCCCTTCACTGAGTTGCGGTGATGCCGCCGTCTACATACAGAATCTGGCCGGTGATGAAGTCCGATGCCGGCGACGCGAAAAACAGCACCGCCCGCATCACATCCTCCGGCTCCGCGATGCGGCCCAGAGGTATGCGTGACACCAAAGCTTCATAGAAGGCCTTGTCGGTCAGCATGTGGGCGCTCATCTCCGTATTGACGAATGTCGGCGCGACGACATTCACGTTGATCTTGTGAGGCGCCCACTCCGCCGCGAGTTGCTTGCAGAGAACGGCCAGCCCGCCTTTGGTGGCACAGTACGCCGCATAACCGCGGCCCCGCAACGCGAGGAGCGTCCGCACGGAGCCGATGTGCACTTGCTTGCCACCCGATTGCTGCCGGATCATGTGCCGCGCGGCCGCCTGAGCCTGAAACATGGCGCCCTTGAGATTCACGGCGACCACACTGTCGAACACATCCTCCGTCACGTCATCGGCGCTTTGTTCCCGATTTACTCCGATGCAGTTCACCAGGATGTCCAGCCGCCCAAAGTGCTCGGCGACCCGGTCGACCATGTGATGCGTCGCCGCGGCCGACACCACATCGAACTGGGCCGCGTATACGTCATGTCCCCGGTCTCGCAATGATGCAGCGAACGATGCTGCCTGTGCGCCTTCAATGCCGGTGACCGCGAGTTTCGCTCCCATCTCAGCAAAGCCTGAAGCGATCGCCGCGCCGATTCCCCGATACCCCCCGGTTACGAGAGCAACCTTATCGCGAATTCCGAAGATATGTTCCGCTACCGACATTTCGGACATTCTACCTCCAGCGGTGCCTGTGAGAAGCTCCCGACCGTTGTGTACTTGGTACTTTGCCTGCCCCTCCAGCCCGCCTGCCCCGCGCCTGTCCCCTCCTGTCCCCTCCTGTCCCCAGCAGTTTCGGCACCCCAATAATGCAGAATCGAGGAACCCGCTGAAAATACACAGCACAATCGACCCGCTGTAATCCATCGCAGAAGACTCCTATTTTCGCGTTCGTAAATTTTGCT
>Ga0075030_100000546_pt1 | contig 32785 bp, 25 predicted proteins | sample LitLauG_LLR_2012_FD_71393 | JGI IMG/M metagenome (GOLD analysis project Ga0075030, IMG submission 71393) | Freshwater sediment microbial communities from Pennsylvania, USA - Little Laurel Run_MetaG_LLR_2012 | ecosystem: Environmental > Aquatic > Freshwater > Creek > Sediment | place: USA...
AAAACAAAGACCTGCGCCGGCGGGTGACAGGCAAAAACACGGGCCAAGTCTCCCGCCTGATGAAACGACTGCGCACCCACGGCCTGATCAAGAAGATCGGAAGAACCTACAAGTACTACCGCACCAGTCTCGGAAAGCAGGTCATCGCTCTGGGCCTCAAGCTCAAGAACCTCTACGTGATTCCCGAACTCTCAGCGGTCGCTGCCCGCTGAAAGTCTTGCCAGATTCGGCAAAGATCTGATGATTGATGACATAGGTACTAATAATTTCAACTGGATCTCGCAAGTGCCGACAGTAGCGCCGCAGTTCGATGAAGTTTACCGGGCCGACTACAACGTCTCCGACAAACAGAGGTTCACGTTCCGGCTGATTCGCAGCCATTCGACGGTGTTCAATCCATACACCGCCCTGGCTCCAACAATCTCTATGGGGCAGCTACCTCCTCGCCGACCGGGGCCTGGGCGTGAATGCCAACCTTTCCACCTTTGGCGGCACGGCCAATTACAACGCGTTGCAGGCGGCCTTCAACCGCCGCATAGGCCGGACCTTCCAGGTAGGGGTTGCGTACACGTGGTCGAAAGCGCTAGGTGTGCAAAGCAGCACCACCACCAACGAGCCCATCCCCAACAACATTCGCCAAGGGATGTACGGGCCACTCTCGTTTGACCGCACGCAGGCGCTCACGTGAATTACCTCTACAATTTGCCCGGCGGCGCCCGCCAAGGCAGCTTCCTGGACAATCCAGTGGGGCGGGTGGCGCTGAACGGCTGGCAATTCTCGGGTATCACCCGCATCACTGGTGGCACTCCCGTCAACGTGACCTACAACGTCGCCTCGGGCGGGTCCACCATCAGCGGTGCTCAACTCAACCGCCAGATCACGGGCAGCGAGGATGTTGTGCCGCGCCCGGTCTTCACCTGCGACCCCACGGCGGGCGCCGGACAGATGATGGCCTTCGTCAACACGTCCTGCTTTGCGCCTGCGCCGAAGGGCAGTGTGGGCATCGATTCCGGATGGGACCGGCTCCGCGGCCCGGGCTTCAACAACTGGGACATGTCGCTGCTTAAGAAGATCCAGTATACGCACGAGGAAGCGCGTTACATCCAACTCCGCCTGGAGGTGTTTAATGCACCTAACCATACGGAGTGGAATACCTTCGTCACCGGGGCGACGTTGAATACGGCAGGGCAGATCACCAACCTGCCCAGTGCAACGAACGTTACGGGTTCGGCGCGCTGAATACCGTGCGCAGCAACAGCCAGCGGATTCTCCAGATCGCGGCGAAAATTTACTTCTGAACGTCCGGATGCGAGGCCGGCCCTTCCGGCTCAAGCCAACCTGCACAATACCTGCCCGGGCTTCACCGCGGCGCCGGCTGATACCGCGACTTCCTCCACGGTTCCATCCATTGGTGCACCCACGGTGGTTTCCATCTTCATCGCATCGATGATCACCACCGTGTCGTTCTGACGGACTTGCATTCCAACAGCCGTCTCCACGGACACAATGGTGCCGGCGATCGGGCTGCGGCAGATTTTGTCCGCTTCGCGCGTCTCGGGCCTCAGCGGTGGCCGCAATACCGAGTCCGGCACGGCCACGCCGCCCTCCTCCTCCCAGTCCGCGACGCCATCGGGGAGGACCTCCACTTCCACCTCGTAGCTCCTTCCTTCCATCGTAATCCGGAGTTTCATGCCAACTCCTCTGTTTCATCCGCCGGGGTTTGGATCGGTTCCTGCCGGCGCCGAACCGCGGGCGCGTTTCGCACGAGCCCCGAGCGAAACGGTTTCCGGTCCGTCCGCCGGATTTCCCGAACCCGGACTCTGCCTAGCGCCACGGCCACTGACGCTGCGATCAGGATCCGAGTCCTTTCCTCCACCATCGGCTCCTCCTCAGAGCGGAATGTTCCCATGCTTCTTGGCGGGCCGCGCCACCCGCTTGGTGACCAGCGAATCGAGCGCCGCTGCAAGGCAACCGCGCGTCTCCGCCGGTTCGATGATGTCATCGACCAACCGCGCTCCGGCAGCCACATAAGGCGTCGAGAATGTCTCCCGGTACTCCTCGATCAGTTCGCGGCGCCGCGCGTCCCCGTCGCCCGCTTGGGCTATCTCGCGGCGAAACACGATCTCGGCAGCGCCCTCCGCCCCCATTACGGCGATCTCCGCGGAAGGCCAGGCGAATACCCGGTCGGCCCCCAGTTCCTTGGAGCACATCGCAATGTATCCTCCGCCGTAAGCCTTCCGGATCACCACCGTTAGCTTGGGTACGGTGGCCGCGGAGTAAGCGAACAGCATCTTCGCTCCATGCCGGATGATTCCTCCGTGCTCCTGATCCACCCCCGGGAGAAATCCCGGGACGTCCACCAGCGTGATCAGAGGAATGTTGAAAGCGTTGCAGAAGCGAATGAAGCGTGCGCCTTTGTCGGAAGCGTTGATGTCCAGTACCCCGGCCAGCACGCAGGGCTGGTTGGCGATGATTCCTACCGGCCTTCCCACCAGGCGCCCAAATCCGACCACCAGGTTCTTGGCGAATTCCTTTTGCACTTCCAGGAAATCGGCACGGTCCACCAGCCGCCCGATGACTTCACGGACATCGTAGGGCATCTTGGACTCGGCGGGAACCACCCCGTTCAGTGCTTCATCGTAGAAGTTTCCGCTGTAGGCATCGCCCCGCGGCGGATCTTCCTGATTGTTGGGGGGCAGAAACGACAATAGCCGCTTGCAGATCTTGATCGCATCCACATCGTTTTCGGCCACGAAGTGCACCACGCCGGAACGCTCCATCTGTGCGCGGGCGCCGCCCAGTTGTTCGGAGGTAATCTCCTCTCCGGTCACCTGCCGGATCACCGCGGGGCCCGTGATGAACATATATGCATAGCGGGTCTGAATGATGAAGTCCGTGAGCGCCGGGCTATATGCCGCGCCACCGGCGCACGGGCCGCAAATCAACGAAACCTGCGGGACCACCCCGGACAGCATAACGTTTTGATGGAACACGCGCGCATATCCGGCCAGGCTGCCGATGCCTTCCTGCACGCGGGCGCCGCCCGAATCGTTGATAAAGACGAAGGGCGTTCCGGTGTTCAGCGAGGATTGCATCGCCGAGCAGATCTTGTTGCCGTGAACCTCACCCGCGGAACCCCCGGCAACGGTGAAGTCCTGGCTGGCCACGTACACCGTTCGCCCACCGACCTTCCCGCTCCCGGTTACCACTCCGTCGGCCGGCAAGGGCTTGTCGGCCATTCCAAAGAGGGTGGCACGGTGGCGGGCAAACAGCCCCATTTCTTGAAACGAGTCTCGGTCCAATAACAGCGCCAGCCGTTCCCGCGCCGTGAGCTTTCCGTCCTTGTGCTGTTTGGCGGTGCGCTCCGTACCGCCCCCCAGACGCAGACTTTCTTTGACCTCATGAAGCATCGCCGAACCATGCGGCCGAGCTTTGGTAGGACTCATATAATTCAGACCTCAACATCTGATATTACCACCGCCGGCCGGGAGTGGCGGGGTGCTGTGGGGTAGGCGTCCTAGCCTGCCCGGGACGAGCGCATCGCAACGTACCATGCGATGGTGTGTCCGATCCGCAACATCCGCTGACGCACCCCTCGGCCATCGGACTTGCCGCTGCTCCTGGCCGGCCACGCGCCACGCCGGCAACCTGCCCAGCGGAAGCACGGGCGTGCATGGGCACGGGGTTATACTAGACGTTTGCCAATATCAGACCTGCTTCTCGCATCCCCAACCACGGTTGCGAGCATCGAATTCAGGCGAATGCCAGTCGCCACAATCAGGACTTCCGCATGAGTACAATTGCGATCAACCCCATCCATCGGGCCGTCCGCTTTTACGATGCCCCCATCGGCAAGAAGGCGGTCATGGCCGTCACCGGCGTGATGCTGTTCGGCTACGTAATCGCGCACCTCCTGGGCAATCTCCAGATCTATTCTTCGGATCGCGATCAGATCAACCGCTACGCCGCTTTCCTGCACGATCCGGCCAATGCGGCCGCCCTCTGGACGGCGCGCCTGGTGCTGCTCGGGGCGGTGGTGATGCACGTGGTATCGTCGATCCAGTTGTGGTGGATGAGCCGGGCCGCGCGGCCTGTCAAGTACGTCAAGAAGGCCGATGTCCCCACGTCCTACGCGGCGCGCACCATGATGTGGAGCGGCCCCATCGTCGGCGCGTTCGTGATCTTCCACATCTTGCACCTCACGGCCGGCGCGGTGCTGCCGCTGCAGGAGTTGAGCCCGAATCATCCCGACGTGCGCACCAACGTGATCGCCGGCTTCATGAACCCGGCGGTCTCAGGCTTCTACATTTTGGCCATCGTCTTGTTGTGCACGCATCTATATCACGGAGCCTGGAGCATGTTCCAGTCGCTCGGCTTCAGCCATCCCCGCTACACGCCGTTGTTGAAGAAGGGCGCGGCGGTGGCCGCCATTCTGATCGCCATCGGCAACTGCTCGATCCCGGTTGCCGTGATGCTGGGCTGGTTGTCTTACTGAGGAAGACCCGTCATGGAACTGAACTCGAAATCTCCGTCCGGCCCGATCGAAACCCGATGGGAGCGGCAGCGCTTCCATCTCAAGCTGGTGAATCCGGCCAACAAGCGGAAGTACACCGTGATCGTGGTGGGCACCGGTCTCGCCGGCGGGTCCGCCGCTGCCAGCCTGGCCGAGTTGGGCTACAACGTCCATTGCTTCTGCTTCCAGGATTCGCCGCGCCGTGCCCACTCCATCGCCGCGCAGGGCGGCATCAACGCGGCCAAGAATTATCACAACGATGGCGACAGCGTCTACCGCCTCTTCTACGACACGGTGAAGGGCGGCGATTTCCGCGCGCGCGAATCCAACGTCTACCGGCTCGCCCAGATCAGCCTCAACATCATCGACCAATGCGTGGCGCAGGGCGTGCCTTTCGCCCGCGAATATTCGGGCTACCTGGACAACCGCTCCTTCGGCGGCGCGCAGGTGTCGCGCACCTTTTACGCCCGCGGCCAGACCGGCCAGCAGTTGCTCCTGGGCGCTTACCAGGCGCTCGAAAAGGAGATCGGCAAGGGCACGGTGAAGATGTTCCCGCGCACCGAGATGCTGGATCTGATCATCATCGATGGCCAGGCCCGCGGCATCGTGACCCGCAACCTGATTACCGGGAAAGTCGAGTCGCACCTGGCCGACGCCGTGGTGCTGGGCACCGGCGGGTACGGCAACGTCTACTACCTCTCGACCAACGCCAAGGGCTCCAACACCACTGCCATCTGGCGCGCTCACAAACGCGGCGCGCTGTTCGCCAATCCCTGCTTTACCCAAATCCACCCCACCTGCATTCCGGTGTCGGGCGAGTACCAGTCCAAGCTCACCCTCATGAGCGAATCGCTGCGCAACGATGGCCGGGTGTGGGTGCCGTCGAAAAAGGGCGACAAGCGGCCGCCCAGCCAGATTCCCGAGGCCGAGCGCGATTACTACCTGGAGCGCAAGTACCCCAGCTTCGGTAACCTGGTGCCGCGCGACGTGGCTTCGCGCAACTCCAAGCAGGTCTGCGACGAGGGCCGCGGCGTCGGCGAAACCGGCCTGGCAGTCTTCCTGGATTTCCGCGACGCCATCCAGCGCCTGGGCCAGAACGTCATCAAGGAACGCTACGGCAATCTCTTCGACATGTATGAGCGCATCACGGGCGAAGACCCTTACAAGGAGCCGATGCGCATCTACCCGGCCATCCACTACACCATGGGCGGACTGTGGGTGGACTACAACCTGATGTCCAACATCCCCGGCCTGTACGTGATCGGCGAAGCCAACTTCTCTGACCACGGCGCCAACCGCCTGGGCGCGAGCGCGCTCATGCAAGGCTTGGCCGACGGCTACTTCGTCCTGCCCAACACCATCGGCGACTACCTGGCCTCCACCAAATTCGGCAAGGTGGACGTCTCGCACCCGGCCGTGCTCGACGCGGAACGCAATGTCGCGGAGATCACGCGCAAGCTGCTCGGCGCCAAGGGCACGCGCTCGGTGGATTCCTACCATCGCGAACTGGGAAAGATCATGTGGGACTACTGCGGCATGGCGCGCGACCGTGCGGGTTTGCAGGTTGCGCTTTCCAAAATTCCCGTGCTGCGCGAACAGTTCTGGCGCGACGTGAAGGTGCTGGGCACGGGCGAGGAGTTGAACCAGTCGCTGGAAAAAGCCGGGCGGGTGGCCGACTTCTTCGAGCTCGCCGAACTCATGTGCCTGGACGCGGCGCACCGGGAAGAGTCCTGTGGCGGCCACTTCCGGGAAGAGTACCAGACGCCCGAGGGAGAAGCGGCGCGCGACGACGAGCGCTACTCCTACGCGGCCGCCTGGGATTTCCAGGGGGTTGGCAAGCCGCCCGCGCTGCACAAAGAACCGCTGACTTTCGAGTACGTGCACCCCACGCAACGGAGTTACAAGTAATGCGAATTATCCTCCATATCTGGCGGCAGCGGAGTGCCGGCGATTCGGGCCGCATGGTGCGTTACGAGGTCCCCAACGTCAACCAGGAGATGTCGTTCCTGGAAATGCTCGACGTTCTGAACGAGGACCTGATCGGCAAGAACGAAGACCCCGTCGCGTTCGACCACGATTGCCGCGAAGGTATCTGCGGCATGTGCGGGTGCATGGTGAACGGCATGGCCCACGGCCCGCTGCCGGGCACGACCCTGTGCCAGCTACATATGCGCCACTTCCAGGATGGCGAAGAGTTGTACTTGGAGCCGTGGCGCGCACGCGCCTTCCCGGTGGTGAAGGACTTGGTGGTGGACCGTAGCGCCTTCGACCGCATCATCGCCGCCGGCGGCTACATTTCCGTATCGACCGGCAGCGCGCCGGATGGCAATGCCATCCTGGTGCCGAAGGAAAACGCCGAAAGCTCGATGGACGCGGCCGCCTGCATCGGCTGCGGCGCCTGCGTGGCCATGTGCCCGAACGGCGCCGCGGCGCTCTTCACCGGCGCCAAGATGGCGCATCTCGGCCTGCTCCCGCAAGGCCAGCCCGAGCGCGGCTCGCGCGCCCTCGCCATGGTGGCCCTGGCCAAAGAGGAGCTGTTCGGAAGCTGCACCAACATCGGCGAGTGCGAAGCCGTGTGCCCGAAGGAGATCAAGCTCGAAGTGATCGCCCGGATGAATCGGGATTTCATCAAGGCGAGCCTGCGCGGAAGGTGATTTGGTGAGTGCTTAACTGTTTTTGCGAGATGCCGCAATGTGGAATCCGTATCCCGACGTGGCAAGAGCCCGGCCGTGCTGATCTCCCGTGTCACATCCTCACACGGTCGGCGGACTTCCCGCGAGGCGATTCCGCGTAGAAGCGCCAAGCACGACGTCGTTTGAGTATCTTTTAGCTCCGGTTGATTCTGCACCGCCGTTGCCGGATTACCAAACGAAGCAAGCTGTCGTGCGTGTTCTGGAGCAGGGTGAAGTCGGTGCGCTGGAAGACGTGTTGGGCCCCGCCGTACAGCAGCCAGCGACGTTGTTGCCAGAACCCTTGGATGCCCGGTTTCGCACGGTTGGGCAGCCCAGCTCCGCGTGTGCCTAAGGGTGAACAATAGGGACAGGATCAGTCGTAATATACACGCTCACCGTTGACCCAGCGAAATCCGCCTTGACGGTAGTAACCGGGTTCGACTCTCGGATAGTGCCGGAGAAACCGTAATAGAGCAACGCGGAGACGACGCGCTCGCGACTTCCCGCGTAAAACCTCCATTCCGCTACAGCGGCTTTCGCCCCTTGTGAGAGCATGGGATGTGCTGAGGACTCTTCCGAGATCCTCGTTACTGCGCCGTCTTTGTCGACGGTCAGACGGAGCGCAACTGATCCGGCAATCATGGCGTTCCTGGCTAGGGGAGGGTACAGCGGTGAATCAAAATGTGAGATCTGGGCAAGTTGGGCAAGAAGTGGCGAACCGGTTCCGAGCGCTAGAGCAATAACGACTGCCGCTCCGAGCCCCACACGCCGATACGATCTGCGATTGGTGGCCATCATTTGCATTTCTCCTTCAGCTTGGCGTTCCATGCCTTCGATGTCGCGAGTCCTCCCATGCCATCCTTGTAGGCTCCGACAGCTTTCGCAAAGTGCAGCAACGCCGTCCCGCCCGCCGGCCCTTCGTCGTACGCCGTCGTCAGCCCCAGCAGCGGCCCCGCAGCCGTCTGCGACGTCCACACCTTCTGCGACCTTGCCCGCACATCGCTCACCTTCGCCGTCCCACGCACGTACCCGTTGCTGTCGAATGTCAGGTTCCACGCCGAGGTGGTCCCGTCCAAAAATCTAGCCGTCACATTTTGTGAAGACTGGCACAGACGCCCTGTTCCTTGGTCCGGCTATTTTTCCACCGCGCCTTTCGTCGCGTCGCCGCCGCCGGCACAGCCAGGCGTGACAATGACGTCGTCTTCGGATTTGAGCAATAGCTGTCCTGGCGCCTCCCCAAGGTGACCAAAACCAGCATACCGCGACGTACCGTCGGCGTAGCGCATTTGGGCGCTAGCCCAATCCCCTCGTGTTTCAAACATGCCAGTGTATGTAAACATCAAGCAGGCCTGCGGCGTGAGCTTACCCAAACGTTTCAATTTCACTCTCGTATTGCGTCGCGACTTCCAATCCAATATGAAATTGACATTGGTTAGACGCAGGGGGTGTTCGAAGTGTAGGCATGGCCAAAGCGATTACGCTAGGCCAAACATAGTCCTTTGTCGAATACGCACCAGGGCACTCAGCACTGTACAGCCAAGCCCCCTCGCCGGTACCCTTCACCCTACCGCTGATCGTAATGGGCCGGCCATCATATTTTTGCGGTACCGATAGGACCTCGCACACGGTGACCACCGGGGGCGAGACCGTTCCTTTGTCTGTGACTTGTGCTCTCAGCGACAAACTGGCGATTACGGCGACAATCATGAGCTGTATGCAGTGCGTCATGGCATTACCAGAGCCGGCGGCGGCCAGCACGTCTTGTCCACCAGGGATGAGTGATCCATGCTGATCTGTGTACCGTTCTTAACGCTTGAACCGTCGGGCTGGATTACTGAAATGCCGGGTCCAAACACATCATCATAGCGTGCCCTAGCTCGTGCAGGGAGAGTCACCAGCTCTTGTTCGGGTGTACCGGTGATGAAGCTCCCAGCAAGGTCATTTGTTGTTCCCCTCCGGGTGGCCTTCACCCGGTCGGGCGCGCGACGGGCTGTTAATAAAATCCCTCATATCTTGTGAAGACTGGTCACACGCAAGTAGAGGGATCGGCAAAGGAACGCCCTGGAAACCTGGGTTCCCCTCAGCGGCTTCGGCCTGGACCGCCGGAGAGAGAAACACCTGAGGGCGAGTTCTCGGAGCGGCAGGCGTTTCGAATCGCCAAGCTCTGTTCCCAGGCCTGCCAGATGCGCACCTACCCGACGAACATCGCCGGCCTCCCTCGTCCGGCTTTCGATGTCAGTTACCGAAAACGGGTCCCAGGATCAATCCTGCTCAGTGCCACTTAACCAACCCGCACCTTGGAGTAGTATCCCGTGGCCATCCGTTGGGAGTGCAAATCACTTGTGGTGTTTCCAGCCACGTGCGAGCGCTTGGTAGTGCCAAGTGCTCGGGTAAAATGGGAAGGTCCGCATATCCATCGTCGTCCACAAACCAGTCGTCGTTCCTTATCTTTACCGTGACATTTATCGCCGGAAAGAGCTGCTCGAAATACCTATGAAGATCGGCACCGCCAGATGTGGAGAGATCACGGTCCGATTTGATGTACAAGGACATTTGACACGGATTCAAGGCCGCACCCAATTTGCCTGGTTTTGCCTGAAATAGCCTGATATGAAGAAGAGAGTAGCCGGGCCGGAGAGCAGTTGGGTCTCTGCTTCCCGTGAGTCGAAGATGTCCGAGGGACGTTCCATGCTCCCACCGTGCAACAATGGCATCATTCTCGAGGCGCAATACTGCTGCAACCCGCGCACCCCGCTTAAAGGCTTGGGCACTGCGCTGAATCGCCCTCTCTGGTTCGTCAGACACGGTGCCCAGTGCGGGCTCGATGATTTTCACTTCCGACTGACGAACACTCTGGAGCACCGACGCTTCCGTGGCTCCAATCACCGCGTAGAATAGCCTGGAGCCGGAGTGGCTCTGAATCAGTTGCTTGCTAGTTTTCTCAATTTCGACTTGGCTGAAGGTGTTTGGCCGCACAATCCCGAGCACTTCGGCGTTTCCACAGGCAGTTTGACTTGAGATCTGCTGAGCAACCAACACATCTCGGGCCGACATCATTAAAAGGAACAAAACTGCGAAAAGCATCATTACGGTCGCGCTCCCATCTAATGCGGGCAGTCATGGCCAATCCAGTTCGATATCGCTCACTGGCGAAGTGAAGCTACTGCATGAAGGCCTGTTTCACGTCGCGAACCCTGTCCCTTCGCCCGACGGCCGCTCGATCGCGTTCGGAGAAAACACAATGGAGAGCAACGTCTGGGTGGTCCGAAATCTTCATTGATCCCTAAGGGACCAACGCTTATGAGGCGAATCGACCCCCACCACTGGGCCTGAGCCGCCACTCACCGCAAACCGCACACGAAGTTGGCGGCCTCGTCGATACTGCCGGACCCCTTGTATTTGGCCACCTGCGGATAAGGACACAGCGGACGCGTGCGGTCGACGCGTCCGCCCGTGCTGTGAGATGCGATGAGGCGATCGGGTGCCTTCCCCTGTTCCACCCACTGGTCGAGCGCGCCCACTTTGTCGAACGCGTTGGGACCCTCGCCGCCTCCGCAGTGGCCCATGCCCGGCGCCATAAACAGGCGGATGTTCTCCGCGGTCTTGGAGGCCCCTCCCATCGTGTCCAAAACGCTCTTGTAGTATTTGATGGTGTTGAACGGCGAAACGTTCGGATCGCTCCAACCGTGGTAGATCAGCAGCTTTCCGTCGTGCGCGAAGAATGGCTTGAGGTTGGGATCGGTGGCGTTCATGACGACGTTTTCGGGCTGCTCGGAGCGCGCAATATCCGAGTCGAAGTTGAAAGTCCGCCAGTCCCACGCCGGATCCTTGAACACGACAAACCGGAACTGGTCGAGGATGTTGGCGTAGGGCTCCGGGCCTCCGCCCAGGACTCCCCATCCCAACTCGCTGCCGGGCGCCAGCGAGGGGAACAACTCCTGCCCGGTCCGCGGATTAGTGGCGGCAGCGTAGATCTTGCGGGCGGCCTCCACCTGCCCGGCGGTGAGGCAGGCCGGACCATCCGGTCCTTTGCATAGGAGGACCTGGGGATCGAAGCTGCAGCGCGCCGGGTTTTCGATCAGGCCGTCCTTGAGCTCGTCGCGTGCGTCGCAGGCGTCAAGCACCGCCTGGTGGAGAGGAGGATACTTCGAGGACGGAATGAAGCTGGCCTGATCTTTGAGAACGGCGAACGCGATCCACAACGCCATAGCCGTTCGATTCGCGGGCGCTCCGGCGATGATGCCGTCAAAATCGGCCGGAAACTTCTGCGCCTCCTTCAGGCCTTGCCGGCCGCCGGTCGAGCAGCCGTTCCAGTACGACCGCCGGGGAACGCCGCCGTAGAAAGCCTGGACGATGGCCTTGGCCTTGACCGTCATCTCGTGCTCGGAGCGCCATCCGAAATCAATCAGCTTTTCGGGATGCCCCAATGCGAAGCTACCGCTGCCGCCCACATGCCCGGTATCAGTGGATGCTCCGGCATACCCGGCCTTCACCGCTTCGGCCAGAGCGGAGTAGCTGATGACGCCGGCCCAGCCGCCGTTGCCCACGACCTCTAACTTACGATTCCAGCCCGAGGCCGGAAGCCACACCTCCACCCTGATGTCCGAATCGCTCGTCGGCGTGAGCGTGGCGGTCACGCGGCAGAACTCGGGAAGGGACTGGTACGGATTGGGCGCGTTCCCGCGCAGACCCGCGGCGGGGGTGAATTCCCCCGCAGGCACAAGCTGAGCCATCGTGCTCTTTGCGTCAGGCAGCGCCAGTGACGCCAGGCTCTCGCAAGAGGCGGCGAATGCGGGCGCGGCCAGCGCGCTCCAGAGCACCATCTGGGCGGTCTGCAGGATCCTCATCAAAACCTCCCGACTCAGAGAGAGTATACATGACAACCCCCGAACGGATTGCGATGCACAGGCGAAAACGCCTGCACTAATTAACTCGTGCTAGACTACTCCCCTCAGGTCCACAGCACCGATTCGCAAGTCCTCGAGAGGCTATCATGAGAGCACTTCTGCTTTGCTATCTTTTCGCCGCTTCGGTTTTAGCCCAGACCTCCGGCTGGAAAGACCGTCCGGTCCTGGACACCTCCCAATCGCCCTCCGCGGTTCTGCATGGCGTGCCGGTCGCCGCCGTCAAAGTGAATGCCGGTTTCTGGTCGGCACGCCGCCAGGTGACCGTGGACTCCAGTCTGCCCACTCTCCTCGAACTCTTCGAACAGAACGGCATCATCGACAATTTCCGCCGCGTCTCGGGCCGCAAGAACGTGCCTCGCCGCGGGCCGGTGTATACCGATTCCGACGTTTACAAATGGCTCGAAGCCGTCGGCTTCGCGATCCAGAGCGGGGATGCGCCGCCGCCGCTCCGAAAATCGGCTGAGGCGGTCATCGACGATATTGTCGCGTCGCAAGACTCATCCGGGTACATCGATACGGCGTTCATGGGCGAAAACGCGGCGCAACGCCACACCCGCATGACCGGCAACCACGAGTTGTACTGCCTGGGCCACCTGCTTCAGGCCGGGATTGCCTGGTATCGCGGCGCCGGCGACCGGAAGTTACTCGATACCGGAATTCGCATGGTCGAATGTCTGCTGCGCGAATTCGGCGCCGATAAAAAGCCCATCTTCGAAGGCCACCCGGAAATCGAACTCTCCCTGGTGGAACTCTACCGCACCACGGGAGACCGCCGGTACCTCGACTTCGCCGGCTACTTTCTGGCCGGCGATCCGCGCAATCTGGACAACGTGCGGCCCGCCGATCCCGTTTACCTGTTTACGGTCAAGCCCTTCGCCGAGCGCACCAGGCTGGAAGGCCATGCGGTACGCGCCATGTACGCCTGCTCCGGCGCAACCGACTACTATCTCGAAACCGGCGACCGGAAGTACCGCGATACGCTGGACCGGCTTTGGGCTGACCTCGGAACCAAAATGTACATCACCGGAGGCGTCGGCTCGCGGGCGCAGGGTGAGTCGTTCGGCGACCCGTACGAATTGCCCAACCGCGCCGCCTATACCGAGAGTTGCGCCGCCATCGGAAACATGTTCTGGAACTGGCGCATGCTCCAGGCCACGGGCGACGCCAGGTACATGGACGTTTTCGAACGCGCTCTTTACAACGGCGCCAACAGCGGCCTCTCCCTCAGCGGGAACCTGTATTGCTATCGCAATCCTCTGGAATTGATCGGCGATCCCAAGGACAAGATTCGCAACCCGTGGTACAGCACCACCTGCTGCCCGCCCAATCTGCAGAGGATCCTGATGTCGCTGCCCGGGTATTTCTACAGCACCTCGCGGGACGGGCTGTGGGTCCACCTGTACGACAACACCAGCTTGCATTGGAAACTGGAGGACGGCACTCCGATCCGCGTCACCGAGGCCACGCGCTATCCGTGGGAAGGAAAGGTGGAGCTTACCGTATCCCCGGGGGCCGCCAGGGAATTCACGCTGCGCCTGCGCAAGCCGGCGTGGGCTCGGACCGTGCGGCTGGAGGTTGCCGGATCGCCCGTGGCTGCGCCCCAACTCGAAAAGGGCTACTATTCCATCCACCGCAGGTGGAGTCAGGACGAGCGCGTCGTCCTCGACTTTGACATGACGCCTCAGTTGGTGGAGTCGAACCCGTTGGTCCGCGATAATATCGGCAAGGTTGCAGTCCAACGCGGCCCCCTGGTGTACTGCCTGGAGGGCCTCGATCAGCCCGCCGGCACTTCGGTTTTCGACTGGTACATCGGTGGCGGGGCCGGGAGAGGCACATTCCGGCCGGCATTTGACCCGGATCTGCTGGGCGGCATCGTCACCCTGACGTCGCCGGCGTGGCGAGCGAGCACGCCCAACGCTTCCCTGCCCCTGTATCGGCCGTTGACGCCGGCGCAATTGGTGGCGGGCGAGATCAAGTTCATCCCCTATTACACCTTTCAGAACCGTGAGAGCACGCCGATGGAAGTCTGGATTCCGGTGCGCGCTTCGCGTTGACCGGTGCCCGCACTCAGGCTGACGCCCTTCATGGCCGCTTCGGTGGCGCGGCCGGCCTATAGCCGTTCGAAGATCGAATTGCTGAGCGTGCCTGTGCTGTCGGAGAACGACTCCTGCTCGATGCCGAGAGATCGCAGAATGCTCAGGTGCACGTTCGACATCCGCATCTCGCCCTCGCTCCGCCAATAGGTGCCGTGCTTCAGGCCCATATTGGCCCCGCCGGCGATCAGCGTCGGCAGGTTGTGGCTGTTGTGGGTGGTGCTCGCGCCGCTGCCGAACATCACGATGGTGTTATCGAGCACCTTGCCGTTGCGGTCCTGATAGCCGTTGAGCCGTTCCAGGAAGTGAGCGATCTGCTTGCTCAGGAACAGGTCGTATCTGGCAAACTGCAACTGCCCCTCCTTGTCGGTGGCGTGCGAAAGGTTGTGGTGCGTCTTCGAAAGACCAAGCTTGAGCGGGAACGTGTCGCTGATGCCCATGCCGTCTTCGCGGTTGAGCATGAATGTCACCGTGCGGGTGATGTCCGCGTCGAACGCCAGCGCGATCAGGTCGAACATGTTGCGGTAGTATTCGGCTGGCTCTCCTTCGTTGGTCACGTCGAGATTCAGGTGCGAGTAGTCTTGTTTCTTCAGCGGGATATCGATCCAGCGCTCGGAGGCGATCAGCCGCGACTCCACTTCGTCGAGCGAGGTCATATACTGATCCATGCGCTCGCGGTCGGTCGCGCCCAGTTGCCCATCGAGCGCGCGAGCGCTTTCGGCCACGGCGTCCACCAGCTTGATGCGGCGTTGCAGCTTCTCGTGTTCGGCTGCGAGCGAGGCGTGGTCGGCGCGAAACAGACGGTCGAACACGCGGCGCGGGCTGTTTTCCGCCGGAATCGGGCGTCCATCTAGGTTGTAGGAAATCGTGCCCGTGCGCGAGAGGTAGCCCGTCCCGGCATCGATCGAAAGCACCAGCGACGGTTGCCGGCAATACTGCTTGGTGTGCAGCGCGATCACCTGATCGAGCCCCGCCGAGTTGTAGGCGCCGGGCTTCGGATTCTGCAGCGGAGCGCCCGTAAGCCACATGTCGGAGCAGACGTGCGGGTCGGCTTTCGGACCGTTCGGATGGTAAAGTCCGCCCAGGAAACTGAGCTGTTTGCGGAAAGGGGCCAGCGGTTCCGTCGATTTGCCAAAGGCAAAGTCGCCGTTGCCGCCCTTGGCGGGGAACCAACTCCAGTCCTGGAGGTCGTGTTCGGCCTGTGGGAGCGACATGCCGTTGGCTGTGTAGATGGCGCAGAAGCGCCGGGGAATCTGGCCGGTCACTTCGGCGCCCATCGCGTCCAGAACCGGCAAGGCCATGGCCGCTCCGCCGATGCCCTTCAGAAAAGCGCGGCGGTCGAGTTGAATAGAGCGCTTCATTGGTTGCCCTCCGGGAGCGATATCCTTCGATTCTACTATTTTTCCAGGAACATCTTACTGTTGGCGACGTACCGGATCATGTCCTGCATCCGGTAGCCGTTAGCCTTCAATTTCAAACCGTCCTGTTTCAGGTAGGCCAGCTCGCTATAGGTCAAGGTGCGGCCGGCCGCATACTTGGTCAGGTGTTTCAGGAAGCTGAAGGCCACCTGATCGATGCGATCCTCGGCCAGATACCGTTTCAGCCCGTTCGCGCCGTCGATTTCGGTATGATCGGGCAACGTGGATTTTGCATCCACGGGCTGCGGCTTCAGGCGGCCGCCGGCGTCGAACTCCTCGAACGCCACGCCCCACGGGTCGATCTTGGCGTGACACTGCCGGCATCCGTTTTGGTTGCGATGCTGCTCAATCCGCTGCCGGAGCGTGAGGCCCGCGGTGTCCTCTTTGAGAGCCGGCACATTGGGCGGAGGATCGGCTGGAGGCTCCGCAATAATCTTCCGCGCCACCCATGCCCCGCGTTTCACCGGATTCGACTCCCGTCCGTCCGAGAGGCCCGCCAGGATGGCCGCCTGGGTGAGCAAGCCGCCCAGCTCGCGCCGGCGATGGGGAATCGCGACAAACTGAAAACCGCTATCGGGCTTGTCCGGCAAGTCGTAGTAGCTGGCCACCGTTTCGTTGGCCACCAGGAAATCCGACTGAATCAGATTCCGGACCGGCAGGTTGTTCCGCACCAGGTACTGCAGAAACTCCACCGGCTCCTGCTTCAGTTGGGTGCGCGTCTCGCGCGTGAGTTGCGGATACCGCTTGCGGTCCGGTTCGAGCACCTGGAACTTGTCGAGATTCAACCATTGGAACGTAAATTCGCCGAGGAAGCGGGAGAACCGCGGATCCGCGACCATCCGGCTCACTTCCGAATCCAATTGCTTCCGCAGCGTTCCCGCCGCGGCTAACCGCAGCGTGTTGCGGTCCGGAGGGCCGTTCCAGAGGAAGTACGACAGCTTGGAAGACAGCTCATAGTCATCCAGAGGCTCAGGCGCCGGCGTATTGCTTTTCTCCACCAGCAACAGGAACTGCGGCGACGTCAGCGCCACCAATAGGGCGTCCCGGATGCTCTCCTGGAAGCCGCGTCCGGAATCGAGCGATTTCTGGTACACCGCCATCAGGCCGGCTTCCTCCGTGGCCGTGGCCGGACGCCGGTACGCGCGCGCAGCGAAACTGCCCATGATCTTGCGCGCATAGGCCGGCAGGTCGTTCTTGCGGTCGAAGTCGGCCAAGAGGTTGCGGTGAGAAGCGGGCGGCCACGATTCGTAATACGGTCCCTCGAACTCCACCGACCGGATCAGCAGCCGCGGCATGTCGCGGCCGTCGGTGTATTCGCTGCGCACGCCGATCTCACGCACGCCCGCCAGATAGTTCACGTTGTCCTTTTCCACCGACGGGCTGGGGAAATTCCGGATGGCCCCTTCAAAAACAAACCGTGTCAGCTTTTCGCTGGCCACGGTTTGCGGGGCGCCAACGGGAGCGAGCGAACTGCCGCAATCGCGGCGCAGCCCCAGATGCACGCCGACTCGCGGCGATCGCCTCTCAAAAGCCAGGAAACGCTTCGCCACTGCGCTGCCCGCGGCAAGCGGAGTCAACACGATCCGGTCCAAATCCCTGGCGCCGCTGTGCGTGACCGCGATTGCTAACGGCCCCGCCTCGAGCCTTACGGCCAGGAACGCGGGTTGTTGCAGTGCTCCGGCGAATTGGCGGCCGCCCAGCGTAAGCGTCACGGCAAGCTTCCTCTCGGGCGCCCTCTCCACGAACTGCTTTCCCGGTTGCAGCAGAGCTTGAATCTCTCCCTCGTCGAGCGGCCTGTTGTAGAGCCGGACTTCCGCCAGTTCCCCTTCGAGCGCCTCTGCGCCGGGACTACGCCCGAGTTGGAGATCCGCTTTCGGGTCGTCGAATTGCGCCGTACCCGTCGCCGCTCTGGCCACCAGATAGCCGTTCACGTAGAGCCGCGTTTCGTTCAGGCCGCGCCGCACCACGGCCGCTACATGTTGCCAGGTGTTGGCCCGAATGACTCCAGGCGGGGACGATACCGTGCCATTCGCCTGGGTCTCCGGTCCGGCCGTCTGAAATCGCAGCGTGCCTCTGGTGTCGGCCATTTCCAAATACCAACCCAGCATCCGCTCGGACCCGCCGAGACTGACGATCCCCGCTTTCCGGAGCTGGCCTGGGTGAACCCAGGCCGCCACCGAGAAGTCGCCCTCACCTACGTTCATGGCGTCGTCCGTGGGGATCGCCTCTCGAGGGACCGTGAACGCATCGCTGCCGCCGCTCAGCGACACCGCCTTGCCAACGGGAGAATCCACCAGCTTGGCTTTGGCGTCCAGGCGTCCCGCCGCCGCGGTATCCTCCGGCCAGGATCCGGCCAGTCCGGTGCGGAGGCCCGTAGAATCCGCCAGCGGCAATTTCTGCTCCCGCTCATAGATGTCGGCTTGGTACACGCCTGCCTTCGGGATCGTGACGCTGCCCGGAGTTTTCGCGTCTTTCCATACGGCGCCGTCCGAGGTCTCGGGCGGCGTGCCCGCGTCGAGCAACAGGCCGTCGTTGTACTTCGCCGCCATGATGGTGACACGGAAGCGGCCGTCTTCAGGCAATTCACGCACCGAAATCTTGAAGTTCGCCTTGGGCCCGTACGTGCCATCGGCTCCGAACTGCTCATCGTTGGGGATGGCCGGCCGCAGCAACAGGCCCTCTGCGACCACGTTGTAGGGATCCCCCTTGGGATAGCCTTTGCTGCCGCGCATGCACGCAAAGACCGCGTGATAAATGCTGTCGTACTCCCGCCATCCCCGGACCGTGTCGTTCCCCCGGTAACCTTCGATGAAGCGGTACTTCGTCCGCATCGTGAACGGTTCGAAGGCGAACGGCTTGGTGGGTTTGAACTGGGTCACCAGGAAGTCCGGGTTTTCGAGCAGCATACTGTCCGCTCCCAGGACCAGCTTCTCGGGAAGCGGCGCCGGATTGATCCCCGTACCCAGATCGACCCGGAAATTCTGAATGGTAGGCTTCGACTTCGGATCGACGATGGACCGGTTGAGGGCCTCTTCGGCAATCTCAAAATAGGCCTCCGTCAGCAACGGCGAAAGCTGCAGAGTGTCCTTGTTGTTGACGAAACCGTCTTTGGAGACCGCGTCGGGAGGAAGGCCCGCCGTCAAATCGTCCTCGAGCAGCAACAGCTCGCGCAGGGTGTTACGGTACTGCGAAATGGTCAGGCGCCGGACCAGGCCGTTCTTTGGGGCCGGACGCTGACTCGCAACCTCGAGCGCCCGATCGATCCACTCGGCCATCTGCCGGCGCTCGGCGTTGGTGGGCTGAGGCATGCCCCGGGGCGGCATGCTCCCTTCGCGGATCCGTCTCCGGATGGCTTCCCAAACCGGAATATGCCGGTCCTCGAACTGCCCGTCGAGCTGGTCGACCCGGATGCCCGCCGTACTCATGTCTGAGTTATGGCAGGGCACACAGTTCTGCTGGAAAAACGGCTTCACGATTCTCTCGAACGAAGCTTCCAGCCCAACCGGCGCAATGGCAGCCGCTTGCCCCAGCAGATAGCGCGCGGTGAACGCCATGCCGCCGAGGACCAGCAAAGCGACAGCAGATCGTGAACCCAGCCGGAGACGCGGATTGCGCAGGGTCATACCAGAGTGCGGTGAACCCAAGATACTATACCGTTAAATCTTTGGCAACCAATCGCGAACTGTTCCAACCCACCCGGTGTGACCCCGCACTGCCGCCGTCACAGCGGCTTGCCCTCCGTGATGGTCAGGATCCGGTCCGCGGCGACGCCCGCGAATCTCTGCACCAATCCGCATGGCCAGCGCACCTCCAGGTCCGCGGTCTTCGCCGGCCCCAATCCGAAATGCAGCCGCGGGTCGTTCGACGAATAAAAACTCGATTGACTCAGGACCTCCTGCGCCTGCTTCTTGCCGCCGTAATGGCAGACGACCCTCGCGCCAATCGCGCTCCGGTTGGACTTCGTCCCCACCAGTTTCAGCTTTAACCAGTGATTCCCGGCTCCCGTATCGTTGCGCAGCAGCGATGGCGGCTCGTTCATATTCACAATCAGAACGTCGAGGTCGCCGTCGTTATCGAAATCGCCGAAAGCGCACCCCCGGCTCGTGTGCGGTGTGGCCACTCCCGGACCCGCCTCTTCGATCAACTCCTCGAACCGGCCGCTGCCCAGATTGCGAAACACCGCGCGCGGCGTCTTCGCCGGGTACGACGGCAGTTTCGCTTCCAGTTCCGGATACACACTGCCCGTGACCAGAAACAGGTCGGGATAACCGTCGTTGTCCAGGTCTACAATGCCCGCGCCCCAGCCAATGAAGCGGGTCTCCACGCCCAGTGCCACCCGCGCGGTGTCGTCCTCGAAGTTCCCATCTCCGTTGTTGCGGTAGAGGATGTTGGTGTCGTCGGCGAAGTGTGTTTTGAAGACATCCAGACTCCCGTCCAGATTGAAATCTCCGATGCCGACCCCCATGCCGGCCTGCTCCATTCCGTCTTCGCTCAGCGCCACTCCGCGAATCAGTCCCTCTTCGGCGAAAGTCCCGTCATGGCGGTTGATGAACAACAGGCTGGGGGAGGAGTCGCACGCAACGTAGATATCCGGCCACCCGTCGTTATTGGCGTCGAAGCAGGCGACCGTCATGCAGTATCCCGTAATCGACTTCTTGATGCCGGCGACCTCGCTCACATCCTGGAATTTGCCGCGCCCGTCGTTGCGGAAGAGCCTGCAGTGGCCCGGCGGAAGTCCGCGCGGGCCGCAGTTCACCGGCATCCCTTTCCAGGTGCAGTTGGAACTCTCGCCGGGCTTGGGCACGCTTTTCAAATCCAGGTTCAGGTAAGTGCCGATGAACAGGTCCAGATGCCCGTCGCGATTGTAGTCCACGAAACTTGCGCCCGCATACCACTCCTTGCTGTCTGGAGCCAACCCGGCCGCCGCCGTCGCGTCGCTAAACGTGCCGTCGCCGTTGTTGCGGTATAACGTGAACCCGCCCCAGTACGTTACCAGCAGGTCGTCGAAGCCGTCGTTGTTGTAATCGCCCACGCACACCGAAGAGGCCCAGCCGGACTGGAACAGGCCGGCCTTTTCGGTAACATCGGTGAAGGTGCCGTTGCGATTGTTCTTGTACAACCGGTTCGATGCCCCGGCGGCAGGGGCCCCCAGGCGATTGCCGCACAAGACGAACAGATCCATCCAGCCATCGTTATCGTAGTCGAGGAACGCGCATCCGCAACCCACGGTTTCGACGATGTAATCCTTCTTCGCGGCCTCGCCGTAGATGACGGGATGAACCAGCCCGGCCTCCTTGCCGATGTCCACCAGCCGCGAATGAAAAGGAATTCCGGAAGGTTTGCCGCGAGGCTGCGCCTTGGCATTACGCGTAGCCACGCCCTGCGCCCATGCGCCGAGCGGGGTGCAGGCCGTTGCCAGGGTCTGAGCCAGAAATTGTCGTCGCAACATGCGGTCCCCAAGAAATTCAAAAGGTTTGCCGTGCAGTCTCGACCACTTACGACTCAGGGCCCGCAAACCCGGAAACCCGCCTGCTGAACTGCGGTCGGGATGAAGAACTCCGGTCCCTACCTCAATCCGGCCTTCCGCTGAGTCCCGGCCCTTTCGCACGGAAAACCCCGAAACGGGACATCAATGTCCCGATTTTCAAGCGAGAGCCGCGGAAGCGTCTCCCTACTTCTCCGTCTTCAGCCCCGAGTCCTTCAGTGCCCGCCAGCCGCCATCAAGCGAGATCGCCTGCGTATACCCCATCTTCTGCAGGTTGTCCGCCGCCAGCGCCGAGCGGAACCCGCCGCCGCAATACAGCACGATCTTCGTCGACTTGTCCGGTATCTTCGCCTCAACGTCGCGTTCGATGATGCCCTTGCTCAGATGCACCGCGCCGGCCATGTGCCCGGCGGCCCACTCGCTGTCTTCGCGTGTGTCCACCAGCACGTGCGCCTCTTTCGCGGCCACCATCTTCTTATATGCTTCGATGTCAATCTGCTGGATCCGCGACTTGGCGTCGTCCACCAGCTTCAGGAATCCCTCATTGTGCGTCACTGCGTTCGCGCTCCCTTTATCTTCGGCCTTCTGTTGGGCGCCCAGCGCCAGCGCAACGCCCAGCATCGCATACCACAAATTTTTCATCATTCCACCCGCCTGATCCTCGCGCCTGTCTGCGCCAGTTTCGCCTCAATTCTCTCATAGCCGCGGTCGATGTGATACACCCGGTCGATCACCGTCTCGCCTTTGGCCACCAGTGCCGCCAGCACCAGCGACGCGCTGGCCCGCAGATCCGAAGCGATCACCCCGGCCCCAGTCAACAGCCGCGGCCCCGCCACGATCGCCTGGCTGCCGTCCAGCCGGATGTTGGCTCCCATGCGCGCCAGTTCCTGCGCATGCATGAAGCGGTTCTCGAAGATCCGTTCCACCACGATCGCGATCCCCTCGGCCTGCGTCATCAGCGCCATGTACTGCGCCTGCAGGTCGGTCGCGAAACCGGGGTACTCCTCGGTGGTCATGTCCACCGAGCGCAGCCTTCCGCCCCCGCGCACCCGCAGCGACGTTGGCGAGGGCTGTGTCACGTCGGCCCCCGCCTGTTGCAGCTTGGACACAAGCGCGTCGACGTGCTCCGGAATGCAATCCGTCACGGTCAGGTCGCCCCCCGCGATCGCCCCGGCCACCAGAAACGTGCCCGCTTCGATGCGGTCTGCGATGATCGTGTGCTCGGCTCCGCCCAGCCGCTCCACACCCTCGATGCGGATGGTCGGCGTGCCGGCCCCTTCCACCTTGGCGCCCATTTTGACCAGCAGTTCGGCCAGGTCCACCACCTCGGGCTCCCGCGCCGCGTTGCGCAGCACAGTCTCGCCCTTGGCCAGCACGGCGGCCATCATCAGGTCCTCGGTGCCAGTGACCGTGATCCGGTCGAAGTGAATCACGCTGCCGCGAAGGCCTTCGGGCGCCACCGCTTCGATGTAGCCGTGGGTCTGGTTGATCTGCGCCCCCAGCCGCTCCAACCCGAAGATGTGCAGGTTGATCGGCCGGGCCCCGATGGCGCAGCCGCCGGGCAGCGACACCCGCGCCCGCCGGCAACGCGCCACCAGAGGGCCCAGCACCAGGCTGGACGCGCGCATGGTTTTCACTAATTCGTAAGGCGCCTCCGGGCTGGCGATCTGCGGAGTGTGCAGTTGCACCGTTCCGCCCTCGATCTCCACCTTCGACCCGATATCCACCAGCAGCCGCTGCATGGTACGGATATCCCGAACCCGCGGAATGCGCTTCAAGATTACTGGCTCGTCGGTGAGTAGCGCCGCCGCCAGCGCCGGCAGCGCCGAATTCTTCGAGCCGCTGGTCGGGATCTCCCCAGCCAGGGCGTTTCCGCCCGTGATCACGAATTTATCCATACTTTACTTTATCCAGGGGGCAGGCTTTCACCGGGCCAGAGCCTGCGCGATCCGTCCGCCCGATTCTTCCAGCCGCTGCTCCGCTTCCTGCCTGCTCAGACCCGTCTTAGCCATCAGAATCGCCGTGCGCACGCTGTTGCCCGCCGCATCCAGAAACTGCCCTGCCTGCTCGTACGAAACGCCGGTCGCTCGCGCCACAATCCGGCGCGCCCGATCGATCAGCTTGGTGTTCTTGGGCTGCACATTCACCATCAGGTTGCCATAGACATAACCCATGCGGATGAACGCCCCGGTAGAGAGCATGTTCAGTACCAGCTTCTGCGCCGTTCCGGCTTTGAGCCGCGTGGAACCAGCAACCACCTCAGGACCTACCAGGGGCGTGATGGGGATGGCCGCCGCCAGCGCCAGTTCCGACTGCGGCGTGCAACTGATCCCCACGGTCACCGCACCCATGCGTTTCGCTTCCGCCATCGCGCCCAGTACATACGGCGTTCTCCCGCTCGCCGCTAGTCCTACCAGCACGTCAGCCGCCGTAAATCCTGCGGCCAGCAGGTCGCGCACGCCGATAGCCGGGTCGTCTTCGCTCGTCTCGGTGGCGCGGCTCAGCGCCCCTTCGCCTCCCGCGATGATCCCCTGCACCATCTCCGCCGGCACGCTGAAGGTCGGCGGGCACTCGGAGGCGTCCAGCACGCCCAGCCGTCCGCTGGTGCCTGCGCCGATGTAGAACAGCCGCCCGTCGCGCTGGAACGCCGCCACGATGGCATTCACCGCCTGCGCGATCCGTGGAATCTCCCGTTCCACCGCGTCCGCCACTCCGTGGTCTTCCCGGTTCATGATGCGCAGAGCTTCTTCGACGGGAACGGTGTCGATAGACGCGGACGCCGGATTCGGTTGTTCGGTGAGAAGGCTCTCCAGGTCCGGCATGGTTCTATCTAGGCTGTATCTTGCTTCTATTTTAACAGCCCGCGCATCGCCAACCCGACCCCAAACGCGTTTAGATCTGTTGCCAGGGGGTCAGCCTTGCAGCACGTATCGTAGACTGCAACTGTCGTCGCCCTGCATCAATGTTTTAGTGCGTATGAGCTGCAAGTTTGGGTTGAGCCCCCTGTCGACGGCATAGTCGGGATAGCAGACCATCGCATACCCGATATCGGCGGCACCCCCATCACGAAACACCTTGGCCCACAGGCACTTCGTCACGCGGCACTCGAATGCTTGCGGAGACAGCTCCACAATCTCGCCTTCGAGTGCGTGCTGGAAGAGGGGCGGCATTTTCTTCATTCCTGCCGCGAAGGCCTCCAGATCGTGCACTGCGGGCGGCCGCCCGGCTGTCTTCGTTCGCACCACCTCGTTGCCGGCCTTTTGTAGCATCTCAACGAAATTCTCGCGCCCGATCTGTGCCGCCAATTCCTGAAGCAGAGGAATCAGGTCCTTCTGATACGCGAAGCGGAACATCTCCTCCCACGTCAGATCGGCCTTCTCGGTCCAACTGTGCACGGCGGGCGCCGGCTGACAGACGCCGGCGTTCCCCTGGCGGTTTCCGCCTGGGAGATCGTTGAACCTCAGTCAAGCCGGGGTCAAGCAGGCAAAGTATCCGTGGAACAGCACCTCCCGATCCACGCCTCTCCAAATAGGGGCTAACGTTTCGGCGCACCACGACCGGATCTCCGGCCGCGGCACCCCGCTGTTTACGGCAGCCGCGACATTCGTCTCTGTCATCATGTAATCCAGGTAAAAGTCTGGCGTCAGTGTCAGTCCGATTTCGAAATACCGATGGCTATTCATTCGAAACCCGGAATGCAGGTCCGCCAATATCGCGGGGTCGAGCGTTCGCGCCTCGTCGCGCGGCGGAGGATAGCGGGCAATGAAGTTGGAAAACCATTCGTCCAGACCGGTGGCATTTCGAAAGTGCCTTCCGGGCGAGAAATCGTAAATCACCAACACGCCGCCCGGCATCAATACGCGCGACGCTTCCGGGAAGAACAAATCCAGATTGGCGTAGTTCAGCGATCCTGCCGCCGTAACCAGGTCGACGGAGCCGCCGCACAGCGGAATGGCTTCGGCGGCGCCAACTGCAAATTGCGCCGATAGCGTCGTGGCCGAAGCCCATTTCACCATGGCCTCCGCGGGGTCCACGCCGATGCATTGACGGGCGAATGGGCCGAGCGCTCTGGTGGACAGCCCGGCCCCGCATCCCACATCCAGCGCGCGCGAAAACGGTTCGCGCCGTCCCAACTGCGCCACCACCTGTTCCACCACCCGCGGGTGAACAGCGGGCCGGGCGGTCGCATACCCGCTGGCCATCTCGCCGGAGCCGAAAGGATGGGCTGGCAGGGTCGGAAGCTTCGCAAGGTCCGGCATGGCTATATCTGCTATCTTCTCAGACTCCAGTCACCGGCAAGTTCGGAATGTTTCCATTAGAATGGAGGAATCGTGAGTGCTCACAGCATCCCGAAGCCTCTTACCGTCGAGGAGTTCGAACAAATTCCCGACCAAGCCACGGGGCTTCCGTGTGGATGTCGAATATCCCTATCGACCCTTACCCGAGAATGAGCTCTGGGGAGCCGACCTGGTGTGTATCGCCGAATCGCGCCACGTGCAGTTCGAAAAATGGCTGATCGGTTCGCCCGAGTTGGTGATCGAGGTGAAGTCCCCTTCCAACACCAAGGCCGAACTGCACGACAAGGCCATGACCACGTTGGCCAGCGCCGGTTCTGTCGAGTTTTGGGTCCTGGACGGCAAGACCCGCTCGGTGACGGTGTACAGTGCCGCGGGCATGCGCGTTTACGAAGGGGATGCGGTGGTACCGTTGCCTTTCGGCGACCAGATCCGGCTTGCCGAACGGTTCGCCGAGTTGGAGTAATTCGCCTCGCGGACGCGGACTCCTGACAGCAGCACCCAGATCACATCATCGGTCGTACCACTCAAAGAGGGCCGCCGCCGCAATTCCCGCCAGCCCGAGCACGAACAGGACCGGCGCGGCCTGCCGGCCGGGATGCGCCCGTTGAATGGAACGATGTGGCCATGGCCTTCGTGATCCGCACGGCCGCGAACTCGATCACTGACCAGAGCAGATTCGTTCCCTCATGAATCCTATTGGGTCGCATGGAGTGTCTGCCCAGTGCCCGGCCATGCCATTCGGATGACGTGCGCAGCACCGCGACCGGCTGGTGATCAAGATTCCGGTCCGGAGCCTCGTCCCGAGTCAACGACTCTCTTGGCGAACCCCGGAATCGCGGCCGTAGTGACCGCTGCGCGGATTGCATTCCCCTAGCCGCAATACGGTTCACGGAACCGCGACTTCGTAGAGTGAGGTGCGGGCACCCGCTGCCGTGCGGCCGATCAGGCTGGCGTTTTCGTTTTCCAGAAGCTGGTTTTGGCGCCAGTGTGCGAGTCGGCGACATTTCGTCAACTTGGACCGAGGGAAAGCTCCAACTGACGTGAGCGGCGTTTCACGGGAGGAATCCGCTCCGAGTCGCCACGTTTCCCACAACGCGGCTTGGGGACAGCCGCACGCCCGAACTTCGAATCTAGCGGGCTCTTGCCGCCAGGTCACTTTGAACGTTTCGCGCTGCGATCCGTAACGTAAGACGCGTCAAAAAAAGGCTATAATGCGCAATAAGAAAGGCGGCCAACGGCCCCGTGACAAACCCAGATGCAGCGCTAGAAGCTCTAAGAGCCGTCAATGAGGAATTTGCGGCCTTTCGAGCGAGTTTTGGAGCTATGAGCGAGGCAGATACCCGCGCCAACTTCATTGACAAAGTACTGATCGATGTGTGTGGATGGCCCGAGGCTGCGATCAGACGAGGAACACGTAGAGCGGGGGCACATCGACTACTCCCTCTACGTCCGACTCCGACGATACGTTGCGGTGGAGGCAAAAAGGGAGGGCATAGCATTTGTCCTCCCACGCTCGGCTGGACATAAAACGCTCAAACTGTCTGGAGCGCTTCTTACTGACGCTAGTGTCGCCGAAGCAGTGAAACAGGTCCGTGGGTATTGTGATGACGCGGGCATCAGGTATGCTGTTGCCACGAACGGGTACGCTTGGATCGTTTTCCGAGCGATCAGGGAGGACATGCCGTGGCGGGAGGGTTCCGCGCGGGTCTTTCCGAGCCTGGAGTACATTGAGGCTCACTTCTCCGACTTCTGGAATCTTCTTTCATATGAATCAATTCTGACGGGTTCTCTAGATGATGAATTTGGATCGAGCTCTCGCGTTCCCCGACAATTGTATCGCGTCGTTGACAGGCTCTTTAATTCCGATCTGCCACTCCACCGGAACCGACTTCATGCTCAACTGTACCCGCTCATTCAAGCGGTGTTTGAGAACATTGCAGACCAGGACCCGCTAGAGATTCTGCAATCGTGCTATGTCCATACAGATAGCCTTCGAATTGTTGCTCAGGATCTGAATACCGTCATCACGGACGCAATTCCGGAGTTTCTGTTGCAGCAGGGTGCGGAACCAGTCTACCAGACGGCCGATAGTGCCGGGCGCTTCGGAAGCGCCATTGCAAATGCTCTGCGCGCCAATGCCGGTCAGCTTTATCTTCTGCTCGGCGGTATTGGGTCTGGGAAAACAACTTTTATCAAGAGGTATCAACGGACCGTAGGTAAGGAGGCACTTGATGGGAGAGCCCTCTGGTTCCATCTAGACTTCCTCGAAGCACCAGTAGATCCAGCAGCGATGGAAATGTTTGTCTGGCGCAGCGTGCTCGATCAGCTCCGAACCCGATACGACAGTCCGAATTTGGAATCGAGAAAGAACATTAAACGCGCATTTAGGGACAACATAGATGCAATCCGTCAGACTGCGCTCAACCGCCCCGGCGCCGGCGGTTCTCTGTATGAGGAAGCAGCACTCTCCTCATACCTTGAGAAGTGGCAGGCGGATACTACCGACTACGTGCCGCGACTGCTGCGCCTCGCTCGGGCCGACCGCCGTCTTTCCGTTGTTATATTTATTGACAATGTCGATCAACTTTCTCCTGCCTACCAAGCACAAGTGTTTCTCCTAGCGCAAAGAGTAACGAGAGTAGTGGATTCGATCACTGTATTAGCCCTTCGTGAAGAATCCTATTATGCGGCAACCCTCCAAAAGACTCTGACAGCTTACACAAGTCGAAAGTTTCATATTGCCTCACCGCGGTTCCGCAAAATGATTGCGAACCGCATTGGCTTTGCGCTCGGCATCCTAGATAAATCAATCGGCCCTCCAGACTATGTCGTGCCTGGGGGCATCGCACTAGACCGCGCCGCAGTAGCAGACTTCCTGAAGATCATCGAAACTAGTATATTCGAGCAAAACCGCAACATTGCACGGCTTATTGAGGCCTTGTGTTTTGGGAACATGAGGCTAGCACTTGGAATGTTCACCCTCTTTATGACTTCAGGCGCGACTGACGTAGATAAGATGCTGAACATTTACCGGCGCTCCGAAGCCTATTTCGTGGCATTCCATGAATTTGTTAAATCGATCATGCTTGGTGAGCGTCGGTATTACAAAGATCAAGCCAGCTCAGTTATGAACATCTTTGATTGCGGATCTCAGCGGAACTCAAGCCACTTTACGGCGTTAAGGCTTATAAGAGCACTACTTCAAAGGAGAGGCGAGTCCACGCGAGAGGGCCAAGGATATGTTGAGATCACCCAACTCTTGAGCACAAGTGAAGATGTGTTCGATAATAGGGAAGATGTGCTCCGCACTTTGAACAGATTGATAGAGAGGCAATTAATCGAAGCGAACACGAGGTCGATCGAATCCATCTCTGGAGCGAGCCACGTTCGAGTGACGTCTGCGGGTTGGTACTATTCCCGGTTTCTAGTGAATTCATTCTCGTACATCGACCTTGTCCTTCAGGATACCCCGCTGAACGATTTGGGAGTTGAGGAGGAACTGCGCCAGTTCGTGCAAGAAGTTGACAATCTTGGCGATAGAGAGGATGAGAAATTGGCCCGGATGGGAGTTCGCTTTCAGCGCGTAAAAGCCTTTTTGGAATATCTTCGTCAAGAAGAGGAGAGAGAAGCTGGAGCGTTTGATCTCGCAAGAAGCGGGGGAATCTGGACGGAGCCGTTCGTGCCCGCTATCACGGAGATCGTCGGGGGGGAGATTGAGTGGATTGAACGACGTCTGAGAGAGAACCGTGAACGCATCGTAGACGATATCCGCTTTTCGGCGGCGGCGGACGAGCCAACTGAGCTGGCCGTTTTTGACGAGCCGCAGGACGAACATGCGCAGAATCCCACTGAGTCCATCACCGGCCAGAGCTTTTTGTTCACTGATGAGCCCGCCACCTGACCGCGACGAATTCGGGTTCTTTTGGTATCCAGCCTCGGGAGACTTGCGAAGAGTTTTTCCGGGCTCTAATTTCTGGTCGCACCCACGTTTGGACAAGGTAATCCAGTACCGTACCGTACCGTACATCGGACCTCGTTGATTGTTCAGATACGGGGATCGCGGAGGTGAGCACCCAAGGATGGCAGACTCTCGAAAGCCTCAACAACGTGATGGCGTCCGCCAGAACGCCACTTGACGGCCTCCGATGTCGGCACGTTAGCAGCTTTGGTGTTTAAGGACGCCCGGATCTCCGTGCCTGTTCCGACTTCAGCAGGTTCTCTGGGGGATCTGACCATCCGAATGCTGCATAGATCGACATCGCCGTTTCCAAAGCGAAATCCCACCTTTCAGATGCAAGCCGATCAGCGTTAACGATTCGCCGAATTTCGAAATTGTCATCTTGGCTCCAGTTTGAACCGACATGGTTCTGATAGCCGGGGTTGTCCTTGGGCCATGTGAGTTGCCGCCCATCGACGCCGTAGAAGCTGAAACTCAAAGCCCCTTTATCAGAGAGTGTGCCCTCTTTCACCATGGCCGACAAACATTCATAAGCAGCCGTAACCCTGTCGAGAATCTCCAATACATGAGTGCGCTCTCCGAGCTGGGCTTGCTGATCGAGCGCCAGATTTTGGACCAACTGGGAGCTGCGGAACAGAACCCATCGTTCCAGATACGAATGGAACTTTCCGTTGTCTTCAGTCTCGCATGCTATCCAGTCGTGGCCCTTTTCGAGGCGGTTTTCAGAAAGCGACGGGTATCGCAAGCTTCCTAGAGAGGCAACGGAGCGCATAAAGTCCGTGCATTGCTCTAGATCGCGAAAGCGGGCTCGTTTGAACTCGGCAGGCCGGACCCAAATACACCAGCGCGGGCGACGCTGAATCTTATCCAACACCGGGGTTGGCCCGAGAAGTTTCCGCTGTTGCCAGTATTCTGGGGCGTCTGGAATGTTGATAGCGGGCAGCTGCTGCGGCTCAACTGGCACCGAGAAGGAGGGGTTCTCGGTCAGCAGCCCGAGGCGCTTTAGGATAGCCTCAGCGACTTCAGTATCTGACAAATTACGAATATCCAGATAGCCATCGATAGAATGAAAGCCGGGAATCTGCGCATCATCGAGACGCAACGGCATGAGCCTGTGCTCTTGTTTCTGCTTGATCAGATCGCGGGCTATGCGCCATTCGAGGCCGCACCATTCTTTATGCGCGTAATCCTCGCATAGGAAGAACACGAGTAGCAGAGAATCAATTCTGTAAAGGCTCGTGAGATAGACGTCTAGTCCTGGCCTAGCGAGCTCCGCGCGAAGCCATTTATCGTACAGAATGGCTGTTTTCGGTACAGACGCGCTGAGAATTTCAGCGATTTTCTCGACTCTGTGTCGGGTCTCGCCTGGGAACGAAAGGGCAATTTGAAATCGGTATTGAGATGACAACGCCACCGGGGTCTCCTCGAGCGGCGCACTCTCCTTAACCGCTACGGGCCTTTCCGAACTCGCTCCGAATTGTAGGGTGCCCTTCAAGTACAGGTATCTTGCTTGTCGACATTCCTCGAACACTGAATCGCAGAGTGCCGGAACCTCTCGGTTCACGTTGTGCACCATATTCGACTCGATCGTTGACCGCGGCTTTGCCTGCCTTTGGAGCTCTGGAAGTTTAGATCGAACGCCCTCAAGTGCTGCTTGAAGGAGCCCATACTCATCATCATTGAACACCGTATAGTTCAGGGCAATCATCTCCCCTAGGTGTACCATCAGGTGCGTCAGACCCGGGCTCAGAGTAGCCTCGCTGAGTTTCGCGATGAACAGCCGTTGCTTCCCGCGGCGAACATTGAACTCTGCCACCAGGGGAAGCTCGGAGGAACAACGGCGCCACTGTCCGGCCCCCAACACCTCCCCGGATCTGTCATGATATGACCCGTTGCTTGAAATTCGGGAAAGCGAGGTAGCGAAAATGCGTGACCTATGCTCTTCTGGGACCTTATCAAGCAAGGCGCAAAGAAGGTCAAAGTTGACACTCCTGAAGACAAAACTCGCCGGCCGCTCTTGGACGGCGCGTCGATGCGCGCCGCGCTGACTTAGGGCAATAACGACTGGGGCTGCAGCGGAAAACGCTGGCGCAGATAGCCCGTAAACGACTGTCGGCGAGATGCGTTCCTCGTCGAGTATCTGTCCCATCTTTGTGAAGACGTCTTGGAGGTCCATCCTTATGTTACCTTGACTACCGCCACGCCACTGAAACTGACCTAGGGCGTCGTAGCCACACGACTCCAGAATTTCACTTGTTCGCCAAAGTCGGGGGCGGCGACACCGGAAGTTTGCCCCCCTTCCTTTTATCATGAACGACCGGTTCAATGCTGCTATGCCAGCGACGGCGTTTTCTCCCCGAGAAGTCGTCGTCTCCGACTTTGCCTATCGTGAGCCCGACACGGGCTTTAGGGAGATTACTCCTGTGAAGTCCCGCTCACGTCAACTTGCCGGGAAACGCCCTTATCAGGCCCATGTGACAGCCGACGCGGCTGGAAGCCCCTGGGAAGTTGACAGCAAACCGCAACCGGACGCAGCCGACGCGCCTCGGTCGGAAACTCGTCGCATCTGCGGGTCCGGCCCGGTGCTCGTGCACAGGGACTTGGCGCTTAAAGTGACCATTGGCCCTGGCCGGTTTTTGCCCCGATCTTCGCGCAGCCCTCCCTTTCCACGGTCTGCATCTGCCCGTGTAGGCAAACATGATGCGGCGGCTCCATTGAGGCCAAAACTCAGTGACACCCGATTCAACTTTCTTTTCCCCACCTTTTCAACCATTTCCAGACCTCCCCATCCGAATCCCCTCCGCCCCCATGCTAAATCAGTATCGGAGAACCCTATGCGCTCTTACTCCCGCAACCCCCGCGCCGCTTCGTCGGTCGCACCCCTCATCCCCATCGCCCAGCATGGCGTCCCCTTCACCTCCGGCAGCGGCCAGGCCTTCGTCCGCCTCCGCGTCTCCACCGAGGGCTTCGTCATCCTCGCCGTCCGCTCCCAGGCCTACCGCGACTGGTTCTTCGCCCAATACTACGCCGCCCACGACGCGCTCCCCTCGTCCCACGCCTTCCGCACCATCCTCCACCACCTCGAAGCCCAAGCCAACAACGACTCCGACAACCGAAGGCTCTCCGTCTTCCGCCGCGTCGGCTCCCGCGGCCAAGGCTTCATCCCCGACCAAATCCTCCTCGACCTCGCCAACTCCGAGGGCCAATTCGTCGAAATCTCCCCCGACGGTTGGCGCGTCACCGCTGGCACGAACGCCCTCCTCCAGACCTCCCTTTCCGCCCGCGAACTCCCCGCGCCCCTGCATGGCCCGGAAGACGCCCCGCCAGACCCCGCCGCCACCCTGGAAACTCTGCGCGCCTGCCTCAACCTCTCCTCGCGCGCCGATTGGCTCCGCTGCCTCGCTTGGCTTCTCGCTGCCCTCCGCCCCACCGGCCCCTTCC
>Ga0075030_100000547_pt1 | contig 32773 bp, 34 predicted proteins | sample LitLauG_LLR_2012_FD_71393 | JGI IMG/M metagenome (GOLD analysis project Ga0075030, IMG submission 71393) | Freshwater sediment microbial communities from Pennsylvania, USA - Little Laurel Run_MetaG_LLR_2012 | ecosystem: Environmental > Aquatic > Freshwater > Creek > Sediment | place: USA...
ATCGAGTAACGCCCCGGAATACGTCGGCGTATTTCTGAAATGACCGACTAAGCTAAGCTGGTGCAATAGAGCAAGTAAGTGATTGACATGGCGGAGAGGGGGGGATTCGATACGTGACCGCCTCAATGCCATCGGCAACTTACAGATTCCACATTGCCGCGCCTACCGTGGATGCCAACGTTGCCATGGCTCCTTGCCCGATATTGCCCGACAGAAACTAGGCTAGATTGTAACTTCATTACCGCGAGTGCCCACCATTTTTGGTGTTTCGTCGTACACTGATTCTATTCTGGCGGTCAGGTGATCGAACCCACGACCGCCTAGGGATCTCTGCAAATTGCAGATTCTACATTGCCAACCATGCCAAAGTTGCCACGCGTGCCCCCGACCATCGCACGCTATTGCACATTGGCGCGACACCAACAGGCGATGACACCTGAGTTCAAAGTAATTGCCTTTCGCAGTGCGCCCTGCGGCCTGATGCGACTTAACACTCGATGCTAGTCAGCTTATCGCTTCGGGTGATCGCGCAATTAAGCTGATCGCGGAACACCCGCGACCTCCTGCGTGTGAAGCAGGCGAGGTTCCCTAACACCATGATTATAGAACAAATATTTTTGCAAGAAAGTTAAAATTAGATACCAAAAGTGCGTTTGTGGCTGGGCGATTTGGCTGGGTCGTATTGGCACCCGACTGAGACACCGCAGCTCACGCCATGCCGGCGGACCTCGAGGCGCTGTTCCGCCGTTGAGTGCATCTGAATGAAAAGTCTGAGAGGCCAGAGTCGGGCGACTTTTTTTCACAAAGCCATTGAAATCGAATTCACTAATCACCTTGCACCGCCATCATTTTGTGCATCGAAACCCGTGGCATTATTGACCGCATCCCGTTGCAAGCTGCAACCATAACCCGTTAGCCATGCATCATATCCCGTTGGTTGGTGCATCGAATCCCGTGTGTAGCTGCATGCATCGTATCCCGTCCGCGCGCGACAATATCTCTATGCCCCTCCCCCTCATCCCGCACTGCGACCTCGATCCCGAGTGCTGCGGCTGCCTGTACCAGGTCATGAGGAAAGACGGGCTGCATTTCGCCTGCAATGAATGCGGAGCCGTCCTCGGAGGTTTTCGCGTTCAGGTGCCGCTATTGCGGTGAAGGTGCCACGCAGCCTTGACAGGGCGTCAAGACACGCACCGACGGGTTGTGCTGCTGGGTTGTGCTGCCCCCGGAGGTTGCCGAGGTCTGATAAACTCTGTTTGAAACATTTTCACGTAACTTGTTCTCGGACAATAACATGTCTCTGAAGGTCGAATACGAACGCGCTCTGTCGCGGCTGACCGGCGACGCCTTTCAGGAGGAAGTGTCCGTTCGGCTGGCAACCGCCATCCTGAGCTTTCAGGACGTCCCGAGAAAGCCACACGGCGACGGCGGCCTCGATGGCTTGTCGCATGACGCGGAGCGTGCGTATTGTTGCTATGGTCCCGAATTCGACAACTTCAAGACCGCGAAGGAGCTCACGTCGGATATCGTCGAGAAGTTCAAGGGCGACCTGCGTAAGCTGTTCGAACTTGCTATGGACAACCGAAAGATCGTGGCAGGCGAGAACAAAGAAATCGCGACGATTCTGCCGGATGGAACGACCCTCAAGCACATTACTCTCATCGTTAACTGGTTCAACAGCCACCGCATCACCGGACCCATCGGTACTGCGCTAAACAAATACCGGGCGGCAAGCACATGCAAATATATCGATAAGTTGGCGTCCGTTGTCGTCTGGGGGCCCAAGCAACTGGCCACGCTATTCCCTGTGGACGAAAGCACCATCCTGCGGTCGCAGCAGGCCAAGACGCTGAAAGAGATGCAAACCGCGGCCCAATTGGTGGCGATAAACGATCCTTCTAAGTTCGACGCCAAGATGAGTGCGCTGACCAAACTTTGTGCTCCTTTTCAGGCTGACGCCATCGCAGGCCTCAAGGAAACGTTTCTCGCCGATTGGCGCATGGCGCTCGCATTCGACCAAAAGCTCGATGCGACGCTGCCCGGCCTGCATAAGTCGCTTGAGGATCATCGACTCCGCATCCTGCAGCAGGTCGTGCAGTTGATGATCGCCTCGGACAAGCCCTGGACCGAATTAGGTCGAGCGGGAAATATTGCGCGAACCACGCTAGCGCCGGATTTTGAGAAGACGTTCGGCACAACGCTGCTTGGTGCAATCAGCAACGGAGAGGTCGCACGGCTCATCGGGGAATGTCCCATCGGCTGGGAGGTGCCGCCCAATGCCTGAGCCCTCCGCGATCGAAAAGTTATCGGCACTCCTGCAATCAAGCCAAGCCCAGCCTCGGCTTCATACAGAACGCGTCGTGCCGTCGGCCATATACGACCTTGATTACCGCGTGTTCGTCATCGCCACAGCGTTCGAAATCCACGCAAAGGACGCGCCGCCGATTGCGCGCCGAATTCGTGCAACGAAGCTGCAGCTGCTTCAGTTCATCGCGATCCGACCTCGATTGCTAGGCGTTATCAGGAGATGGAGCGCGGCCGCCGACGACGAGGACAACACCTTCGATGCGCACGATCTACGGCGAGGGTTTCTCGGGGATCGGATGTTCGATTCCGTTGTCACGTTTCTGGTTGCCCGCGGCGCTCTTGAGTGGATGGGTGGGCATCTTGCCGCAGGCAGTAATGCAGCGTTGTTGAGCAATATTTATCAGCGGGCGAAAGCCTCTGATCTCTTCGCCTCAGAGCGGCAGGTTCTAACCGACCTGGCCGCAGTTCGCGTGACCGTCAGCATGCTGGAGGGAATGTGATTCGGCTCTCTTCCATCACAGTGAGAGGTGAGTCTGCCGCAGGACCGTTCATCGGAACCCTGGAATTTTCCAGCGGACTTCAGATTGTTTCGGCGGACAATGCGTTCGGTAAATCTCTCGCCGCAAAAACGCTGGCATGGTGCCTCGGTGTCGAACCGATTTTCGGAATATTCAGCAATGACGCTACGTGTTTTCCCCAGGCGGTACTTGAGCGATTGAAGCTTCCCGACGACAGTTACACGGAGGTGCTGTCATCGGAGTGCGAGGTTAGGCTGATCCGTGACGATGGCCGGCAGCTGCGGTTATGCCGGGCGATAAAAGGCGATACCGACTATGTTCGTGTCGAGCAATCAGATGAGGTCCCTCGGGCTGCTCCCGTGGTTCCGCCCAAACCCGTCGCACCCGAACCCGGCGCCCCGGCAGCTCCCGTAGCTTCTCGCGAAATCCGGCTCTTCGCGCGAGCGAAAACCATGCAGGACGAGACGGGCGGCCTGCAGCGATTCCTGTTCGAATGGCTTAACTGGCCGCGCGTTGAGGTGTCGACGTTCAAGGGCCCGTCGTCGGAAGTATACCTAGAAAACCTAGTCCCATCGTTTTACATCGACCAGACCGAAGGGTGGGCGGATATTCAAGCCCAGCAGATCGGCCGTTATGGCCAACTGGAGATCAAGGAGATTGCGGTCGAATACTTGCTCGGTGCGATCGGTGCAATCAAAGCTAGGGTGGCACTGCGACAGAGCGCGCAGCTGCAAGGCGCTCTTCGCGAACTCGCGCGCAACATCGCCGAACGCGTGACTGCATTAGCGGAGCGGCGCGACTGGCACCTGGACTGGTCCGGCGGCGGATCGCTTGAAGATATCGTGAAGCGCTGGACGAAACGGACGTTGAGCCAAGCCTTTAAACAAGACGCCAATGTCGATCTTCCCGCCAAGATAACCGATCTGTCCGCTCGCGCTGAAAAGCTGCGTCAGGCGCTCAGAACCGACGGTGTGGACAGGCACAACGGCTCTGCGCCGGCGGAAGCATCTCAAAGGACCATCGAACTCAAGCGCCGCCGCCACACGATGAATGAGTCGTTGAATACGTTGCGAATCCAGCGAGATCAGACAGATGAGTTGATAGACACCCTTGATCACCGGATACAGTCCGCGAGCGATCTCCTTCGCCTGAAGGAAACTGGCGTGGGACGACTGGAGCACGTAGAGTGCCCGACGTGTCACCGAGACCTCGACCCGGTAACGTTTGCGTTGACGTCCCAGTCGGCTGAATCGATCAGAACGCATATCGAGGCGTTAAAGCGGGATCGCGAGATGATGACCACGAATTCTCGATCAGTCGAATCGGGACTCCGAACCGCGCAAGCGTCAATGCGAAATCTTGACGGCGAACTTCGCGAAGCCGAGCGTGTACTAATGGGCGTGACATCGGCTGTCGGAGCGGAACGGGAGCAGATTGCCCAGATTGTCGGCGAACTATCCGCCATCGATCGGGATACAGATAGAGCGCGAGAAAACATCGAAGAGATCAAAGAACTTCAAGGTGAAATTGATCGATGGCTTGCGGACGCGGCTGCTGCATCAGGCGAAAGGCCCGTCGCCGGTGAAATAGGAGAACGGCGACGGGCGTTTCTCGACGCTCTCAGACAATACTTGGTGGAACTCGGGCACAGTGAAATCCGAGAGGGTACAAAACACCTGTTGATATTCGACGAGCAGTACGTTCCATATTTCGAAAACCGGCGACTGCGCTCGCTCGGTTCGGCCAGCGATCATTCGCGTCTGACGGCCGCGTACGCGTTAGCACTCGCGGCCACCGGCACGAAAAAGGATGGACTACACCCAGGCATCGTTATTCTTGATGAACCATTGCAGCAGAATCCAGACCCTGAGCACCGCATTCAATTCGTGGAGTTTCTTTCCAAGCAACTCGCGCGTAACGCTCAATTCCAGACGATCATCTTCACCTCACTCAAGAAAGAGGAACTGGAGGAATTGCGGCAAGAAGGCGTAATGGTGCAAACTCCGCCGGGGAAAAAGTGGTTGCAGCTGGTTCCTCCGCCTGAACCCGCAACCGAAACTGAAAACTCTGAGGCTTCGACGCCAGAAGTTGAAAATCCTGGTCCTCCAGCATCAGAGACCTCGAAAGACTGAGCCCGCGAACGATCACCAAACACCTGCACAGGTACTCGTGGCCTACCGCAAGGCCTCTGCGGAGGGAATCACGGCGGGGGGAGTAAAAGGCGACGCCAACGCCCGCCGGGCATGGCTGGCGTACGAGCGCGTCGGAACGGAGATCGCCAATGTTTGACGCAATTGTATTCGTCGACGACGGAAATCCTGCAGGTGACACCAAAGCCGTTTGCCTCCGCGTCGGCTCAAACACGATGGTCATACCTGAGCCCTTCACTACGCCATTGGTCGAGATGGCCTATGAGAATGAGCGTCTCCAAGAAGGCCTGCAGCGCTATAAATTGCAATATGATCCTGCGAACCAGAAAGCGCTCAAGACAATGATCCTGCCCTGATACGACTGAAAAACCCCATGGCTGACAAACCGGGAAAATACGCGACAGCACTCGCGGCGATCAAACAGCCACAAGAGCAGCCAGCAGGGTTGGTCCTTCCCCCCAAGAACGAGCCACTTCGCGGAAAACGCAGTCGTGAGGGATGGAGAGCGCGACAAGTTCTCTTGAAGACTGAAAGTATTCAGCGTGCTGAGGATCGCCTCAAGCTCCGCGAAGACCGGCCGGACTTCTCTGACCTCGTACAGTTCCTGCTTTATACGTGGCTTGACACGCCGGAATGACACGCCGTCATGACATGACAGCCTACCGCAACCGGGCAAAGCTCTCCGCGAGTTCGCGAGGTCCGGTAATCACCCACCATGTCGTGCATGACACCGACTCGCCGTCGGCCTTCCGTCGATCATCGGAAAGCACCAGACCCCCATACATCGAAATCTGCCACACCGTCAGTTGGGGTGGATCTGCCGCTTGAATGCCGACATACTGAACCGTGCCCCTTCCAAGATTCTCGACGACCTGATTCTCGGGCCCCATATGGCCAATCAGGCCCTGAAATAGAGCGCTGCTCGCGTCCGGCAACAACATCACGATGGCCTCGTCGTCTGCCCGAAGATAGACCTTCCAGTGGTGCCAAGCTAGACCTCGCCCTATGTACTTCAGGAGAACATCCAGCTTTTTCCCGTCGAATTCAACAACGCTTGTGGGTTGGTAGATGCGGCCGTCCTGCCGGATCCATCCCGGTTTCGTACACCCGAGGAGCAGACGACCTAAAGGACGGTTTTTCGCCAGCCGCGGCGGTACGTGGCTCTCGAGATTCACGCGCGCCTGGGTATGACGGCCGCCAAAGGGGAGAACGGCAGTTAGGTAATGCTCCATGCGGGATTTCTCGTCGTTACAACGCTTGCAGGCCGGTGCTTCCGGCAAATAACCCCGATCCTCCACCAGAAAGAACTCGCGGGAAAAGACATGATCCACCGTCGTTGCGGGCGCGTCGAGGCAGTAAGCGCATTTCATCCCTTTGAATTTCTTGCCCATCTGAGAATCCATCGTAGCGATTTCCCGAGTCCCAGATGCGAAAACAGCCCTCCCCCTTGCGGGAGAGGGCAAGACTAAACAATTGGAGCTAAACTCACGTCACGGCACGAAATAGTGAACGCCCCATACTGACAGTGCGAGGACGGTAATCAGGTAAACCGGGTAGTACTTCATGACAGCCTCCTTCAAGGTGAAGGGGCCTTGGCAGTCGATTGTTTGTTGTTAAAGTATCGGTCCTTGTCCGGCGCCGCATTCGTTCATCGTCTTCAGGAGTTCCGAAATGCGGTGATCGAGAGCTATGGATTCGCGGACATATCCCAGCGCGGCTTCGTAGCTCGCTGCATTATCGATCTTCGGAGTGATGGCTTCTTGCTTAGAGCGGATTGCCGCGATCTCGGCTGGGTAATCATGTGAATCGCATGCCCTTGCATCGCTGAAGCACGCCAGAGCCAGCGCCATTCAAGCCACCGGCGGTGGGCCCACGTGATCAGGTAGGTCGTTGCCCCGATCAGACCCTCCTCGGTGATTGGTCCACATCTACGCCGTGCGCTTGGGAGAACGGATACCTCCTCAATATGCAGCAGGGTTATCCTCATGTGAGATGGAAACCTGCCCCTACTCGGCTCCGCCATATGAGAAGTTCACGGACGACCACATCTTCCCGCAGTTTCTCGGCGGTCGCCGGACGGTCAGAGTGTGCAAACAGTGCAACGACGTCTTCGGCCATAGCTTTGAAGGCCGCGCCTCTCAACAGCTCAAACGCCTCCAAGTCTTCATCTCGGACTTCGGTCTGGACCTCACCCGGACACCTGCCGCGTGGCCTGCCGCCATCGTCATCGGTGATGAGACGTATGATCTTCGCCCAGGTCTGCAGGGCGCTCAGTACTTTTTGAGCAAGCCGACATTCATCAAGGATGAGGACGGAAAGCTGGTCGGCGGGAAGGCACGCTCAATGTCGGAAGCCAAGCAGATAACCGGCGGCCTCATCAGGGCGGGCAAGGCTAAAGAGGTGGAAATCTTCACCAGCCAGGGCGCAACGATTGAAAATACCCGTCTCACGCGCTCCTTCAGCTTCAACGATGATCTGTACCGGCTGGCAACGAAAATGGCTGCGGCATTGCTGGTGGCATTCGACCGGACCCCGATCATTACCGAATCCGATATTCCTGCCTATCTGCACGGCAAGACAAGCCTGCCGGTATCACCTGCATATTGCGATGTCGAGCCTATCAGGACGATGAGGCCCGCACTGTCGCACACCATCTACGTCGAGCTTGGCCCGGTGAGCTATGCGATGGTCCTGATATTCGGCTTTCTCAAGATGTTCCTTCCGCTACCGGCCGCTGGGCACGCAGAGGCGTTCCTGGGAAGTCTCGATCCCATCACGGGAGACGAGACGTTCGACGCTGTGGCATGTATAGGTCCGCGCAGCGTGCCCCAATCAATCCTGCCGCATGAAGCGCTTGCGCAGTTCAGGGACATGCAAGACGCCCTCACGCGGGAGTCCGTTGCGCGGGGAGCCACGCGTCCACCGAAGCTCGAAACGACGCATCTGGATATGGGCGCGCCAGTGGAACCTGCCTGGAACAGCACGATTCGATACATGTTTCCCGGAACCCCAAAACGGGAAACCTGAGCATGGCCGCTTTGAATTTCGCCAGGTCCTTCCCGTTTCCGCCTCACAGGCAGCATATGGGGCAGGGCGGTGCTACGATTATCGACTCGATATGTGGACGCCAGTCATTTTCTTTCGGAGTTCGTTCGATGCGTGAAGCGTACCTCGATGAGAGTTCATCGACGGCATCAGGAGAGCCGGTTCTGATCGTTGCGGGTTTCGTCAGCGACAAGGAACGCTGGGCGCTCTTCGAGGAAAAGTGGCGCGAAACGGTTCTGGCTCCTTACAAGATCACCCATCTTCACACTAAGCAGCTCCGCAGCCACAATGACAAGCTTTACCGGCATCTGAATCTCAATGCGCGGAAGTCACTCCTCTCCAACGCAGTCGAGACGATCGCCGCGCACGTTGAGTCCGCGTTCTCGATTTACATGCGTCCGCACGACTGGCAGCATGCGACGACGGCGGAAGAGCGTCGCCGTTGGGGAAGCTGCTATGGCATATGCACCGAGCTTCTGCTGGTGGCAATGTCCGAGAACAAATACGGCGGACCGGCTCCCGAACGAATGAACGTCTTCTTGGAAGACGGCCATGCAAACCTCGGAGATGCGCTGAAACGGATCAGGTATTACCAGCAAGATACGGAGCCGCCCGAGTGGCCTCAGCTAGTTGATGACGCAAATTTCAATAATGTGGAAACTCAGCGGCTGTCCGCTATGCGGATAGGTGAAGTCGGCACGGTATCGAAGCTCTCTTCCTGCGCTGCGCAGGCTGGCGATATGCTCGCCTACCTTGTGGGTTATGTCTTCAGCAGACACCGAACGCGAGCGTTTGAGGGCGTATTCGACCATCTTCTGAGCTTGCAACCTGTTTGTTCCACCGGGTATGGACCGTCTAGCGTCACGGAACTCACCGAAGCGCTTCGCGAAGTCGAGGGCATGCGCAAGGGAGACAGAGAAAGCCTATATGCAACGAAGGTGGAGCTTCGTAAGCGCGGGATGAAGGCGTATGAGTTGCCGTGGGGTCTTGTGATCGACAACGCTCCCGGCAAGGACGAGCTTTCCGAGCAACTGCGACGCCAGGTCAACGAAATTCTGGAACGCTTCAAAGGATAGTTTGACCGGATATCCTATGATCCGGGAGCCGCAAACGCACATGGGTAAAGCGAGTAGGCGAAAAAGCGAAAACAGGGAGCTGAAGCGCACGAATCCTGCGCAATTCGCGCAGTCGCACGGCAAGGCCGGGTTACCCGGCGGCATTGACCCGGCGTCTTCAGATCCTGCGGTCCCAGTGGCGCTGGCACGCGAACTGGCCGCGCTCTTTGATGCGGCAAAGCGCACCGGAAACATCGACCCTCCGGTAAGGTTGCTCCACACGGCCATCAACACCACTTTACGCGGGCTATCTGACATAGCCATCGCGTGCAAGAAAGGCTGCTCTCACTGCTGCCACACCTGGGTTAGCGTGTCAGCCCCTGAAGCACTATACGTAGCGAAGATCGTGCAATCGAGGGGTGATGTGGCGATTGAGAAGGTTCGTTCGGCGCATGCGTCGACAAAAGAGTATGATTTCGAAACGCGCGCAGAACATCCGCATCCATGCCCGCTCCTCGATGATGATGTGTGCTCGATCTATGACTCCAGACCAAAGGTTTGCCGACTTGCCGCATCAGCGGACGCCGAGATTTGTGCCCGCACTTACCACAACATCACGAACGAAAATGTGCCAACGCCGATGATGCACCTGGTGGGACGGTCCGCATACGCGATGGTAATGGCAGTTGGGCTACGGCACGCTGGCCTCTCGCATGCCGCATATGAGTTCAATGGGGCGCTCGCACGCGCGCTGGAAACGGACCAAGCGGAACAGCGGTGGTTGGCAGGGAAAGACATCTTCGCGGATGTCCATCGCGATCCGGAAGACGTCTTTTCCAACCCGCAAACACAACTGCTCTATCGTTACGCCTTCCCCGGTACGCCAAGAGACCTGGGATTCTAGCTCGGTGTGGTATAGCCAGGAACTCGTGAGCGGGTCGGTCGGTAAGCTCGGAAGCAGAATCCGGTAAACTCATACAGTGCTACACGGAGGTCGACGGTATGGCGACAGCGCCGGACATCCTTTTCCACAGATACTTCCAACAGCTTCCTCCCTATAAGCGAGAGATTTATCGTGGAAAGAAAGATCTCGATCTCATCGAAGAGCCGCTGCAAGGTCTCCTGCGGGCAATTCAGGCGAATCTGAATGAGGCCTTGAGGAATGAGCGGCAGAATGTTCCCGAGCATGTGCCCCATCCGCCCTTTACATGGACTTGGTCGACTCGGAGGACGCCAATGCCATGGCGTTTACTGAAGGCGACTATTCATTCATCGGAATTACAGTCGCACTGATCCACAGAATCTGGGGGATCTGTCTGCCAATGGCGCAGTCGGCGGAAATAGCCACGCTCCTCGGTTTGCGGCTCGACACTGCGGAACGACAAGGACGATTTCACGTCGTCCTATTTCGAATACAGCTGAACTTCGTGACCACGCACGAGTATACTCACCACGTCCACGGGCACACGACTGGTTCAACCCTCGACTCCCGGTTCGCCAATGAAATCGATTCCAGCGCCGACAACGGCGACATGGAAGCGCAAGTCCATGAGATAGATGCCGATGCCTACGGCACGTTCCGTGTACTCTCGAATCTTTTCGCAGACGAGCGCGCTTTCGCCATAGACATGCTCGATCTTGCCGCCGCTCCTCCAGTCCGTCAGGACCAAACGCTGTTGGCCTGCTTTGTTCTCGCAGTAGGGACCTTCTTATTTGTCCGGCCCACGAAAGTGCTGACGCCTGAGAACATCCGCACGCTATCTCATCCGCCCCAAGCGGCACGGATGGATTTCATCATGCGGACCGCGGTCAGTTGGTGCCGTCAGCATCGCCGGGCCCTCACTGACTGGATGAGCCCAGATATCTTCGACAAAATAATTAGCACCTTGGCCTACGTAACGCCGGGCGCCGATGGCGCCCAGGGATGGGCAGCTCAGACCGCATTTCTGCAGGCTGAAATCGGGGACGCCTACATCAAGACCTTGGCTGCCAGGGTGGACCAATACATCCAGGCGCTTTGAATCCAGGCCGTATCCAGACTTGCCTCGGCGGCCACACCCTACGCAATGAATGACTAGACTATGAATCCAAGAGCCATTTCCGATTCGATAAAGAAAGCCACCGTTGCCGTCATAAAACGGCGGGCCAATCCCAAGCAGGAACATCCCTTCAAAATCATTGGCACTGGCTTCTGCGTTCACTCCGACGGGATCGTCCTGACCGCCAACCATGTATTTCAGAGCTTCGTGAAGGACCAGCATCACAAAAGCGTGTTGGAAAGAGTCGGCGAAGGCGTGCTTGTGCCAACCCCACTCGAGGTATTCAGCGTCCTCTTTTATGGCGGGTCCGAAGGCTCGCAGGTCTTCATGCATGAAGCAAGTCCTGCGGAGGTCGGGATTGTCAACGATTTCGATATCGCCATTTTCAAGCTTCGCCAGCATCCCGCGTTCCCGAACGGCTTTCCGAAATTGGAGGTGGCCGATTACGCCGATCTGCACGAGATGATGGAGGTCGCCACTTGTGGTTATCCTTTTGGGGATCTTCTGTGGAATCAAGTCGGATCGGTCACCAGCTCGTTTACCAAAGGCACCATGAGCGCCATCCTTCCGGCCCCGGGGATTGCCCGCCAGCATCTATCCGGATTTCAACTGGACTTGCTGTCGGCGCCCGGCAACAGCGGCGGCCCAATATTCTGCCCGGCGACCGGAAGGGTATTCGGAGTTTTACAAGGTGGTCCGGTCGATCCGAAGGGAAATCCCATCCTCGGATTGACAACGGCTGAGCCCGTCTATCCGGCGTTCGACCAGGGGCTGATTGAGAAGCTGTTGTCTCACGCGAAGCATCCACGACAGCGGTAGCTAATCCGCTTTTCCACTTGCGCGAACCGCAGGTCTCCGGCATAAAAGGATCGAGGACAACTCCGCACTTGCGGTAGACGGCTGCCCCCCGCAGCCTGGATAAGCAAGAAGGGAGTCGCCGCTATCCGAAGAGCAGACTTTTGTCATTTCGGTCGCCCACGTCATATCCACAACCGCAACTGAGGAGTTGCGTAAAGCACCTCGGGCACAGCTCCATATCGCAGTTGTCACAATGGTATTGGCCCTTGACTGCATGACAATCTCCACAGGGCCTCTGTGAATATTCAGCGCACCTAGCCTGGGCTTCGGGATCGGGAGGTCCGCCGCCATATGAATGCTTCAGCTCCTCATCGCCGTATTTGATCCTTCGATATCGCTTGCCCTTCATCAGCAGCGTCTTTACATCCTGAGAGTCCATGAACTCGTCAAAATACTGGAAATAGAAGAAGAGTCCAAGTGCCAGTGTAGAAAGTTCAGAGCGGTTTAGCGTTTTCTCGCGCCGGTGAAGTCCTTTTGTCCGCAATTCGTGTATCCGTATGAAGGCTTTTCGGGTATCCTTCTCGAAGATAATATTGTCCCGACCAGCTCTTCCGACGAGCACATCGAATTGGGGGCTCTTCTCGCCGCTGGTATGACCGAGGTAGGTAAGCATGAAATCCGTCAATAGATCATCGAGATCCCGCACAAAATCATAGTCCGTAATCATCCTGAGATCCCATTTGCGGAATAGCCCGTCATACTTGTTGGCAGACGGATCTGCCAACTCGCTTGGAATCAATTCATCAGATAGCGTGCCTAGAATATGCCTCCGCAGGAAGCGGTCGGGAGTGACCGAGAACCGGGACTGGAGCAATTGCTGGAAGATCGGCGCAATAACCTTCGCTATGACAGAGCGTCTGTTTTTCACCCCGCAGGCGTAGTAATAAAGGGCCCGGCTCAACATGATTTCTTGCAGAAATGCGTCGATTTTCGTGTCGGGAGACGCATCAAGGGCGACATGGAACTCACTGGCCCGAACCCTCCGGAATGACAAGGCGACGGGATGGCGTCGAGCGACACCGCGCAGGAACTCGAAGAACGCCTTGGTCTCACCGGGAAAGGCGTCATCCACTCGTAGATCGAAACTGTAGCCTGCCATTAGACTCAAGGCTATCGCTATGCTTCGACCTTCAGCAAGCCGTCGGAACCGCTTTTCAGGCTTGCGCCATCAGAAAACATCAGGCGTAAAGAGCGGGAACGACAACGCCGTGGCTGGCGATGTCGCCCCTGGCCACCCACAAGTGATGAGACTTGCCGATGGTTACCGCCGATATACCCTCTGCGGAGGATTCAATCAACAGCGATGCGGCCATGACATCCGTGGCCCCTCGCACGGGTCAATCCAGCGCGAACGCGCTCTAACGTCTGGGCCTTGACGCAAAAGAACCGCCTATACGCTGGCATCGGGGAAGCATGGGTTTTGACATCATGCTCCTCTGCCACGTGGCGAACGGGAGGTGGGCGCGAGAGGGAAAGCCCTCTCGCTAGACCATCGTCATATCGATGAGCCTATTCGTGCAGATGCAGCGAAACGCCTTGTAGATCAGTCTTGGGTGTCCTACCTTGGGTGAGTACGAGCAAATCGGAGGACTGTGGCTGGCAATGCGAATCAAGCGTCTACAGATTGAACGATTTCGCGGCATCGAGAATGCAGCGGTGGAATTTGATGAGCGGCAGACCATGCTCATCGGTCCGAATGGAGCCGGTAAAAGTACCGTCCTGGAGGCCCTGGCTCTATTGTTCGGACGTGACAAGCTGGTCCGCACTCTCACCGAGCATGACTTCTATGGCAGCGATCCGAGGCCGACTGATCGAATACGGTTGATTGCCACTCTGACGGGCTTCAACTCGAACGTGGCTGCCGATCATGGGCAGTGGTTCTCTGAGCGGCGCGGTGTCTCCAAATGGCTGGACAAGAGCGGCAAGCTTATTGCTGAACCCAAGACGAACACCGAGGACCTCTGTCTTCAGATCGGCTTTTGCGCCCGGTTCGACCGAAGCGAACTGAGCGTCGAGACGATCAGATATTTTCACGATGACGATTCCGTAGTGGACCCGTTTGATGAGGATGTCGTGCAGACGATTTCTACCCGTGCTCTCTCTGAGCTGGGCTTCTTTCTCGTTCCTGCTCACCGGACATGGGACCGGCTTGTGTCGTTTAATTCCGAACTGTTCCGTAGGATTCTCGAAAGCACCGGGTCCCTTGAAGCGACGGAGGTTCTTGCTGAGCGTGACCGGTTGCGGCGCGACGATCACCGCGTCGATCTTGAAGGTGCGTTGAAGGAACTGCGGGATGGAGTGAACCTCCAGCTTCGAAAGCTCATCCCCGGTGACGCCTCCCTCGAATTGCGGCTAACTGGGACGGACGCAGACTCGTTGCTGCAAGCCCTGGTGCCCCACTATCGCTATGGCGGGTCCGTATCACTTCCTGCTGGTCGGCATGGTTCCGGTCTGTTGTCACTGCAAACCGCGTTGCTGGTTCTCCAGATTGCGACACGTCGTCAGAAGGCGAAGCAGAACGTCATCATTGTGGTTGAGGAGCCTGAGTTGCATATGTCGCCGGGCGCTCAGGCACAGGTTCTACATCTGTTGCGCAATTCTTGCGATCAGCTTGTCTGTACAACGCACTCACCGCGGGTGGCGGCGATTTGGCCGGCGCACCACGTTCGCTTTGTCAATTTCAAGCGGGATGGATCTCATCCGGTTACTCCCATGCTGGACGGACCACTCCCCGCGACGGCAAAGAACGGGGAGCGCAAACTCTTCCAGGAGCACCGGCAGGAGTTTATTGAGGCTCTGATGCATCGCTTTGTGCTGGTTCCAGAAGGGCGAACCGATGTCGAATGGCTTCGCGGCTTTTCCCGTTGCGCAATGACGGATTGGGATCTCGGCGCAGAAGGAGCGGCTGCTCCTTTCGGAACCGTATTTGGACTGGCCCCAACCCACGACGCATGTGTGGTGCTCACCGTTGAGCACATCATGAGAGTTCGCCCCGGCGCGATTGCATTAGTGGATGGCGATGAGGCTGGAGATGGGTACGTCATGGATCTCGTCGCTGCCGCCAAATCACCGGAGTGTGTCATTCAGTGGCCAAAGGGATGGGTTATGGAGGACGTGGTCGGCTGGGTCATTGGCAAAGACACGAACCTTGTAGCCACGATCAGACAGGAGTTTCCCGATGCCCCGGATTCCGTAGCAGCGATTGTGGCATGGCTCAAGAAGGAGACTAGAGACAAAGGAGCAAAGACGGATTTTCTCGCGCACGAAGCAATCACCTCGGCTATCTCACGCTCGGAGAAAGCAAAGGAGGCCACGCGGGCGTTGCTCGATGGGTTCGTTCACATTGCTGGCGGGACGGTCGCGCCGGAGTTTGCCGAAAAGGACGCAAAGAGGGGTTCGACGAAGTGTGCGGTATGGAGAGTGAAGCTTGAGCCTTGAATACTTCGAGGGTCCAGCAGGTAGCGGAAAAACCTACAACCTCGTCCAGTCTCTAAAGAGGGTCTTGGTTGAACGCCCGTTACGAGAAGACGAGGCCGTGCTGGGCGTAACGTACTTGCATGGCTCCAGGCGACGGATGCATGTGACGCTCGGGAAGGTTGCAGCCGTACACGGTAGGTTTCACGCATGCACTATCGACAGCTTGGTTCGTTTGATCGTCTGCCGGTGGCGGAGCCTCGGTAAAGAGATTGATCCGAATCTGAGCGTGGCGAGCGCGACGCCGGACTTCAAGAAGATGTGCGAAGTCGGCGCGGCACTTCTTCAGAAGCCGCCTGTTGCTCAATGGCTCGCTAGACGCTATCCGGTCGTTCTCGTTGACGAACTTCAAGACTGCCACGGTAATCGTCTCCACGTCATCAAGGCAATCGAATCGTGCAGTCACATGATCGCGGCTGCCGACGAGTTTCAGGACTTGGAGACGACCGGCACGAGCGAGGCGGTTGAGTGGTTGCACAGCACGAACGGAAAGCAGACAGTGTTGACGGGCAATCACCGAACGAAGCAGCAAGTCCTGCTCCGAGTAGCCGATCGGTTGCGGTCAAGTTGCGATTGTGGCGACACCTTGGCGTCCCGACTATGCCCGGCAAAGAATGCCAACGTCGGAGCCGGTGGTGTTGCCCGATCGCTGGTATATAACGGGTTCAAGGACGTGGTTATCCTGACGCCGACGGGACCAGAAACGAGCCCGTTTGTCTGTGACGTAGTTGTGCGTCTCACTGAAAAGCCCATACAACCGTCTGGCGTCAAGGCACCTATTGGTCCGTTTCGTGTCGAGTGGGAATCGAGCAACGAGAGTCAACGGGAGGCATTGATTGCGAAGCTCGGCGACCTGTCCTCTGGAATCAGTTTGAATCGGCTTGCCGAACTGTGTGCGGGCTCGCGGGACGCCGAGCGCGACTTGTGCGAATGGGCACAGGGCCAGCATCGCCTCAAAGGACTGTCGAACTTCAGTGAGGCGGGACTGATTGCGGCGGCTGACAGAATCCTTCAGTCGCGCCGGGCCTTCTTGCCAGACAAGCCTTCAACGATCATTCGAGCGATGACCATCAATCAGGCAAAGAACCGGGAATTCGAGGGCGTCATCGTGCTGTGGCCATTCATCGTCGGCGGAGATCTGAACTCGCATCGCCGAAAGCTTTACAACGCCATCACCCGAGCGAAGAGGTGGGCTTGTGTGGTGGTGCAAGAGAACGCAGTTGGAAAATCCCGGTTGGTAAAAGCGCCGTTTTCAAAGACACCGAAGGCATCGGCCTGACAACGGTCAGGTATCGCAAACGGTGCCGTGGGACGGAACCCAACGACTCGAATCGGTTTGCTGCCAGACAGAGCACAGATTTCGCTATGATTATGGGAGTGCTTGATATAGCCCATAGAGCGTTCTGATTGACATGGAACATAACAGGTGTTATGTTATGTGTGCAGTAGATTACCCATAGGGCAAACTGATGAGCACGCAGCATAACGAACAGAGCAAGACCGTGGGACGCCAAATGGCCGCCCTTCTGGCCGGACTGTACGATCGGTCCCAAACGACGTTCGCGCTTGCGGACGCCCAGAAGATCACCGGCCTCAGCTTGCCGCTGGCGAGCAGCCTGCTCCACAAGGCAGCGCGCCGAGGTCTCGTCTCTCGCCTAAAACCGGGCGTGTTCGTGATCGTTCCGCCGGAACTGGGAAGCACCAAGGAATACGCTGGTGATCCTTATCTGACCGCCACCAAGCTCGCGGGAAATGCGCCACTGTTCATCTCACATGCATCTGCGATGGAGATCCACCGGATGGTGACGCAACCTCAACTCGTGGTGTTTGCGTCTAGCTCGAAGAGAGTGCGCAGCCGGGTGCTGCATGGCACCGAATTCCGCTTCGTGTTCGTGAGGCCGGAGCAGTATTTTGGGACCGTCAAACACTGGGTCACCAAACAGGAGGCAGTGGAAATCAGCGACCTTGAACGCACCGTCATCGACGGTCTGCGCCAACCGGAATATTGTGGGGGCGTTACCGAAGTGGCGAAGGGTCTCTGGATGCGCCACAAAGACATCAACGTCACGAGGCTGGTCGATTATGCGCTGCGGCTTGGAATCGGGGCCGTCATCCGTCGCCTGGGATACCTGCTTGAGTTGTACCAGCTTGCGCCCGAGAACGAGCTGGCGCGTCTACGCAACGAACTGACCGATACATACCTGCTGCTCGACCCCTTGCTGCCGAAGGAAGGTACTCACTTGCGTCGCTGGCGGATTCAACTAAACGTGATACCCGAAGAACTCGAAACGATCAGGACGACGTAGATGATCCCCCAGCGAAACCTATCGCTACTTGCTAACCGGCTCGCGAAAGAAGGCGGACGACGCTTCCAGGAGAGCGTGCTTGAGAGAGACTATTGCCTCGCCTGGTTTCTGTCGGCGATCGCCGAATCGGACCTTAAACCGGTCCTCGGATTCAAAGGCGGGACGGCACTGAAGCGTTGCTACTTCGAAGACTATCGCTTTTCCGAAGATCTTGATTTTACGCTCACCGAACCGATCACATTTGAGGAGTTGGTTATGCGCCTTGAGTTGGTCTATGCAACCGTCTACGACGCCTCCGGCATAGTCTTCAAGTTCGACCGAGTAGACCGCCAGACCCACGAGAACAGCTACACCTTTTACCTCAAGTATGTCGGCCCTTTGCCAACCGGAAATGACGTGAAGGTGGATGTCACGCTGCGCGAGAAGCTAGTGTTTCCCTTGCTGGAGCGCCCAGTCCTGCGTGGCTATGAGGAGTTCTCCGACGTGCCCGCCGACCGGCTCATTCGCGTCTATTCGCTTGAGGAAATCGCCACTGAGAAAACGCTCGCGCTCGCGGACCGGGCTCGCAACGAGCCCCGCGACCTCTTCGATCTGTGGCACCTCACGTCAGGCCAGAGCATCGCTCTTAGACCGCTCGCCGGAGCGATGCGGCAAAAGCTGGAATTTCGCGGCAAGCCGTGCGAGGGAATCGCGGACGCGATCCGCAACAAGGAAGCCCGTCTCAAGGCTCTCTGGTCAAAACGTCTCGCGTATCAAATGACGACCTTGCCGGAATTTGATGTCGTGTTCCGCGCTGTGCAAAGGACGCTTCGGCAAGCAGATCTGCCGTAGCCGTGGCGGACTCCCCACTCGCGAAGATAACGGGAGCGAATTTCGGTGAACTTTTTCTTCCCAGAAGCATCGTGGGGCTTCCCCTTGCGCCTAAACCATCGCCGGATTCATATTGAGCACTCAGGAGCGAGCGGCCCCGGTGACCCGGCCCGACCCAAGAAGCGCCTTGACGCGGCGCAAAAGGCGCGCTATGATCAGGATGTCAGTATTACGTCAGGATTTCAAACGGTGCGACAGGGCCAGAAGGCAAAGCGACTTGCGTCCATCATTCTTATGCTGAGGACTTCCAGATCACAGACGGCGGTCGAGTTGGCAGCAACGCTCGGCGTAACCGTCCGGACTGTCTATCGAGATCTGGACGACCTGGTCGCCTCAGGCATTCCAATCCGGGGTACCCCAGGACCCGCAGGCGGCTATGAGCTGGCAGAACACTATCCTATTGATCCATTCGTCTACGTTCAGACCGATCCGCTGCCGATTCTGGGAGGTCCGCCCGAATCGTTAACCACGGGAAACGCACTCGCAACGGCAGTATCGCTGCTCGCCGACAGCCTCCCGGATGACGCTAGGGCGGTCGTCCACCGCGCTCGCGAACGATTCTTTTTTGACACCTCAGCCTGGCTTTGGAAGGACTCAAATCTTTCTCACTTCCCAGACTTGAAACACGCCGTTCTCAATGACCAACGCGCCGAGATTGTCTTCACACCAAGGGGCAGCCCAGATATCCAATCGGACTTCGTCGATCCTTATGGACTTGTGTGGCGTCAGGGCAATTGGTATCTGGTGGTGTTCTCAGAGAGCCGTAGGCGCTTCGAGCGTCACCGGATTCAAAGGATCTTGGGTGTCAAACTGACCGGTCAGGTTTTCGAGCGCAAGGCCGGGTTCGAATTGGCAGCAACCTGGGCCCAACTGCTGGATGATTTCGGCAAAGGGAAGGAACTTGTTCGGTTAAGGATCGATTTCCCCGCGACGAAGGACTTCGAAGCCTTCGGCTGGAAGCCCGATCAGGTGATCCAAAAGTTTGATGATCATTGGATCGTGGAGATGCGGGTTGACAACGATGAATGGCTGATCCCGCTTGCGCTGAGCTACGGCGATAAATTTCAGATTCTGGAACCGCTCTCGTTGCGCAATCGAGTTGCCTCAGCGCTGGAATCAGCCTTGAGGGTGTACCGATCAGTCAAGGTGCCAGGTGATCGGTCCGAGGATTTTCATAGAAAGCCCTCGTAATCGCAGATAACGCGCGTTTGGAGAGACATCATGATCGAGCGCATCATTTTCATGCAGCCGAGGACCGACGCCGGTCGCAACTACATCAACTCCTTTGGGGCGGAGCAGACATGGACGCCCTGGTTTGCGCTGACCCTCGCACCGATTGCGGAGAGAAGCGGCCTTCAGGTTGAACTGCTTGACGCACGGGTAACTCCCGGCTGGGCCGAACTGTTGGAGAGGCTCTCGGATACGGATCTTTTAGCCATTTCGGTCATGACAGGAAACGCAATCCGAGACGCGGTTAAGGCTTCAACGATCGCGCGCGAAAGAGGCGCAAAGGTCATCTGGGGTGGTCCTCACGTCAGCCTATTTCCAGAACAGACGCTAAAGGAGGCTCCGGTCGATGCCGTGGTGCCGGGCTTCGGCTATCAGCCCTTTGCCGCGCTCGTCCACCAAATCCGATCGGATAGATGGCCCACGCAGGGGATCGTAACTTCTACGTGTGCCGATGGACTCGTCACTCTTGAACAGCCAGTCCCCGTCGGTTCGGATTCGAAAACTTTTGATTCCGTGAGCCTCGATCTTATCCAGGACTGGAGTCCGTACCTGAACTCGGATATTGCGATTGCTGATCGGACTGCAAACCTCATCACCTCCGAAGGCTGCTCCCGAAAGTGCACCTATTGCTCAGAGCCAAAGACTTCTGGCGGCGAGTGGCTGACATCCGACGTCTCCTTGCTAACCGCGGTTGCGGTCGATATCCGAGAGCGCTCCGGCGCAAACGGTTTCAAATTACATGACCCGAACTTCTTCGACGATGCGGCGAGGGCCTCGGTGTTTGCGGCGGGCTTCGCTCGCGCGCTCGGGTTGCCCTGGGCGGCCACTATGCATCCAGCGGACTTGTCGAATTTGACGGAGCGCCAACTTCGAGGCTTTGCCGATACTGGGTTACGCCGGGTTTTGGTAGGGCTTGAGAGCCCCGATCCACGACTCGTCCGCCTTGCTGGCAAACAATACGATCCCTCCCGGATTCCGGAACTAGCAAAAAAACTCGCGTCCGCCGGTATAAGGGGCATGTTCACTTTCATCGTGGGCTGGCCAGCCGCAGATCCTGACCACTACGAGAACACTGTTACCTGTGCGAAGGGGCTCCTGGACATCTGGCCAGAGCATCAGGCGAAGATCCACTTTCTGGAGCCATGGCCTGGAACGCCCATCTTTCGCCTTCTCGTTCGCCAGGGGTTTGAATCGCCAGCATCTCTTCATGAGTGGGCCGACATCGACTACTACCAAGCCCGGTACGCATCCATTCACGACGCCAGGAAGGTTGACTTCATCAGGCATTCAAACCAGGAGCTGTCACCATATGTTGATGCCTAAGGCTGATCCGATCTTTGTCCGCGCGTCGGTTGCCGATAAGTGTAATCTCACTTGCGTCTATTGCCCCAAGCAGGAAGGCATGGAGAACAGGGTGCCTCCTCACCTTGCCGGACGCCGGCTGACGGCGGAGCAATACTCCCAGAATCTGGCTCACATTGCGCGTAATGGAATTACGGGTGTTTCATTTACCGGCGGCGAACCAACGCTAAATCCCGAGCTACCTCAGCTCGTTCGATCCGCCGCCCAGATGTTCGAGCGTGTCGAGCTCACCAGCAACGGATTTCGCCTTTTGGCGATGTTGCCTTTGTTGGCACCACACCTCGACGTTCTGAAAATCTCGTTGGACACGATGGACCCGGTTCTCGGGAGCCACATTACGCAAAGTGCTCAAGATGAAGTAAAGCGCGCTACCGACTGCATCGTTGAGGCGTGCAAGCTCGGGCTAACAGTCGGAGTGAATGTCGTCGTTCTACGGTCAACAGTGAATGAGATCGACGCGATTCTCGCGTTTTGTCGGCACATCAACGGACAAGGTTACCCAGGGCGGGTCTACGTAAGCCTCTTGGATTTCTACTATTCTCCGGAACAGCGGCGCACGTGGGAGACGGAGTTTATCACGATTGAAGCGCTCGCCCAGGACTTCGAGGATCGCTACGGCCGGCGAACCGCCCAACAGCGATTTGGATGTACCTTCTATTGGTTCAACGCAGACGGTGTCGAGGTGAGATTCAAAGATAGCCTTGGTGCGACCCATAGGGCGCAAAAATGCACAAACTGCAAACACTACTGCCAGGAAGGCATCTATGGCCTGAAGCATTCCGTCGAGGGATGGGTGACGAGTTGTCCGAATGGTGATCCTCTGCTGGGCGTTCACTTAACGCCCGGTCTCGGGGATGAGCAGGTTGACGACCTGATCTACCCTCTGATCCGGGATATCAGGACCGCCCATCCAACACCCGACTCCTTCGACACGCTTTTGAGGATTCACAATCTGAAGCTGAATGGCGGCGGGGCGGACAGGACGAGCCGGTTTTCGCGGGAACTCGTGCAACTGGAGGTTCCCAAATGATCCATTGTCTGATTTTCGGAGCATCGGGCTTCCTCGGAAGGCGTCTTCTCGACCTGGGGGATGAATATAAGACCACGGGTACGGCACATTCGCACTGCAACGAAGGTCTCCTTCCCTTGGACTTGTCTCGGCGCGAAGAAGTAGATCGCTGCATAACCGAACTTGAACCCGATATTATCATCTACGCTGCTGGACTTACGTCGGTTGATGCCTGTGAACGACAGCAAGATTACGCGTCGTGCCTTAATTCCGATGCGCCTTCCTACATAGCCAGGACATTCAAGCGTCGTTTTATCTACGTCTCGACTGACTATGTTTTCGACGGTACCAAGGGGGGCTATAGCGAAAACGACACTCCGCGGCCAATCAACCACTACGGTCGATCAAAGTTGGCCGGTGAGGCCGCCGTGCTCGCCGCAAGCTCGGCGAACGTCGTGCTCCGAGTTTCGGGCCTCTTTGACGAAACTGGGACCCGGGAAGGGACCTTCGGTGGGGGGGCTGATTCCACCGGAGGCGTGGCAAGCGAGGACAACCGCCTATCATCGCCGGTTCATATCGAAGACGTGCGGAACGCGTTGCAGACCATTCTGCGGCAGCCGAATGGTGGCATTTTTCACGCGGCAGGACCTCAGGTGTTATCGCGCTACGAATTTCTACAGATTGCTGCACTTCATAGGGGTGGCTCGTACCACATAGCGCCTGGACTCTATTCTCCGGAGAATTCTATCGCACCCCGGCCCCTCGACACGTCGTTGTCAACACACAGGCTTTGTCAATTAGGATGGGGGGCTTCGACAGCAGCGGAATGCTTCAGTCGATCACGGCCCTCAATCGCCGGTGACGACGAGTTGCCCGGATGGTTGCCATCTCACGTTGATGCGGTTCTGCTAGATTGCGTCGGCGCACTGCTTTCTCCCCGGAACTGGCTACCCGCCGACTCGGCCCTAGATCAAGTCGATGCGCGGTGTGCAGTGACGACCAACGGCGCGTCCCTCTGGAGTGAAGCGCGCGCGCTTGCTGGGGGTTCGAGCACTACCGAAATCCAAGAGTCGATCGCGCGAAGGTATGCTCCAAACCCGGAGGTCTGGCCAAGCGTATCCGTGCTGGCCCGCCGGACACGCTTGGCCCTCGTGAACAATGGGCCAGCTGCAACCTTTCGGATGTGGGTTCAAAAATACCGACTCGACCGAGTCTTCCCGGTCATTGTCAACTCCGAGGAACTCGGCGTCCGAAAGCCAGAACCTCAGTTCTTTCATCATGTGGCAAGGCAACTCGGTGTTCCGGCAGCCCGCTGCTTTTTGCTTGATGACGATTTACAGAATGTTGAAGGCGCGAGGCGATGCGGCATGATTGCCGCCCACACAATCGAACGCTTCGCTTCGTCCGTTTCGAGTTTCACCGTCCCAGGCACGAGAGTGAGTGCGATTGAAAAAGGAGATCAGTGATGACGCTGGATTCCGCATCGCAACCAAGCGAAGTGGACATCGTACTACCGCCGATGCAGCGGGCAAGCGGTAGCGTAACTTCGACGTTCGAATCGGTAACGAACCTGGGAATGTGACATCATGCACGTACACCAAGCTATTGCTCTTGTCGCCGACGCAGTCACCGGTGTGCCCGGTTTTGAATTGCCGTCGCAGCAGGCTGAATTGCTGGTTTCAGCGGCGCTTCAGGTATCGGTATCGGAACTCAAGAGTCTTGGTGAACAGCCTTGTTCGCCGGCGCAGTGCGAATTCATAAGTCGTTATCTTGGCTCGATACCCCTAATACCCGTTCCTCTGTTCTTGGGCTATACCGAGGTCAATGGGATCAAGCTGAGTGTCTCAGCCTCGACCTTGTTACCCGGAACGGAAACAAGCTCCCTATTGGGCGTGGCATCGAAACTGATACGAAGCTCCCGGGCCACGACGATCGTCGAGTTGGGTACTGGTTGTGGAGTGGTGCCGGCGGTCTTGGCGCTGCTCCATCCCACCTGTCGATTCATTGTCACGGAGATCTCTGAGGCGGCAGCGACCGTGGCGCGGGCAAACGTTCACCAGTATCAACTGGAAAAACAAATTTCGGTTCTGTCCGGAAGTTGGTATGATCCTCTCGGTGAGATGGATCTGAGATCGAAGGTTGATCTCATCATCAGCAATCCGCCTTACTGCTCCTCGTACGCAATCAAGTCGCTTCCTCGGGGATTTCTTGATTATGCCCCGCGAGGAGCAATAGACGGTGGTGAGGACGGCCTACGTGCACATAAGGCAGTAATCGACGGCAGTCGCGCCTTTCTGTCTGCTGGTGGGCATCTCGTTCTCCAAACGGATACAGGCCAGGCGGATCGCGTCTCGCGGTACGTCGAGGAGATCGGTGGATTCGGTAAAGCCGATTCTGCGACGGGCTCAGGCGGAGAGGGACGATTCGTCGTGGCGCGCAGGATCGGACGCCGCGTCCTTCTCGACGAGGACGCGGCAAGTGTGGATGTGTCGGGTTTGCAATCTTTGTGTCTTGGTCTTCGGTCTACCTGACGGGTCCCCTTTGGTTGAAATGTACCGCGGTTCTCCTGCGGTAGAAGGAGTAAAGACATGAGCGGGTTCGAGCCAATTGATGTAGAAGACGCGCCAACATGTGGTGCCCCCAAGTTCCACTTTGGCCAGTTCACGCTAGACGAATTACTGCGGGCGAAAGCTTCCCTGGGTGTTCGGATCAGTGTTGCCATCCCTACTCTCAACGAAGGGTCAACAATCGGCACTATCGTTCAGGATATCCGTCGGAATCTGATGGATGCGGCCCCATTGGTAGATGAACTGGCAGTGATTGACAGTGGTTCGACTGATGGCACTCAAGAGGCAGCCCGTACAGCCGGAGCCCAGGTGTTTGGTCCATCCGACGGTTCCGGAATCTTGGGAGATATTCGCGGCAAAGGCGAAAACCTCTGGAGAAGCCTTTACTTTCTGTCGGGAGACATTATCGTCTGGATTGATGGAGACATCAAGAATTTCAACGCAGGGTTCATCTCTGGTTTGCTCGGTCCACTGCTAACGGTTGACGGCGTTGCCTACACAACGGGCTACTATGACCGGCCCCTTCAATTGCCTGGCTCCCCTATGCTCCCGAACGAGGGAGGCCGAGTGACTGAATTGTTGGTCCGTCCGTTTCTGTCGTGCCTTCTCCCCGAACTGAGCGGCATCCATCAGCCCATTGGGGGAGAGCATGCTGGCTATCGCCGCGTGCTTGAAACCTTGCCGTTCTTTACCAGTTACGAAGTGGATCTCGGCATACTCATCGACATTGTCCGGACACATGGATTGACTGCTGTCGCGCAAGTGAATCTGGAGCAACGAATTCACAAAAACCGTCCTTTGGCTGACTTACATCTGGAGGCAATGGGCATCCTTCGGGCACTCCTGAGGCGCGCCGAGCAGTGGGGAAGACTACGCGTCCTAGATGGGGATCTGCGGACCACTGCATCCTGCTTCGGAAGACACGATAGTGGCCATCCTGGCGCGCTGGGCTCTGTGGAGCGCCCGCCGATCATCACGTTGCCCGCCTACAGACGACAGCAGGAAGATCGTTTGGCACAACGCCAGGAAGGAGGTTATTCTCATGCGCTATGAGCTGAAAGCTCCGACGGTTTACTCGGACCCTCAGTTTCTTCGAACCCATCCGGAAGCCTTTTACGGCAGGATCAAGTCCATATCACGCGGCGACGGGGGCATCGCGATAGAATTCTTCCACACGCAGAACCGCGACGAATGTCAACTCTGGGTAGAGGCCGCCGACCTTGAGTCAGTCACAAGTCTAAAGAGAGGCGACGTCGTCGCATTCCGATTGTTGGGCGATGAAGGCAATTCAGCAGGGGACATCGTGCTGCTTAATCGCAGCGCATCCTTCCCTGAAGGCTCCGCCTTGCCGACCGCAACCGGTTATCTTCAGCGCGAAGTAGATGTACTCTTGCGGAGCCAGTCGATGCAGACGGTTCTGGCGCGCGATCGACTTCTCTACGGAATTCGTGTTTTCATGCACACCCACGGATTCTGCGAGATCGACCTGCCGATCCTGAAGGCATGGCCGGACATCTCGCCCTCACCGCAGTTTGAATTGCGTACGGCAGGCACATCCCCGCTTTATTTGCGAACTACGTTCCCCCCAGTGGAGCGCCTCCTGGTAGGCCTTGAACGGGCGTACACGATGGGGCCGAACTTCCGACAGGGTGACTATTCGTTCAAGAACCTTCCTGAATTTACGATGTTCTGCATGGCGGCTGCGACCAAGGACTATCAGTGGAGCGCGCGTTATCTCCAGTCCATGTTCGCGACACTCGCGCAAGAAGTTGGCGGCTCGACCATTGTCGAAATCCGCGGCAGGACGTACGACCTCGCGTCCTGGCATTGGATATCGTTCACCGATGCATTCCGCGAAATACTCCACTGCGACATCGCCGATCTCGACTCTGATCAAGCGCTTCGCGACCTCTGTACGCGCGAGGCCGTGCGGCTACCTGAAATTACGCCGGACCTCAGTGGTCACATGCTTCGGGCTATGCTCTTCGATGCGATCTTCGAGCAGTGTATCGTCGGGCATTTCTCTCAGCCAGTGTATTTCTTTGAGTGTCCTTGGTACCTTGCTGGGCCTGCCGAACCGGTCACGGAACAGCCTTTCCTGAAACACCGAGGGGAAGGATATGTCGGAGGTATCGAACTTATGAACTCCAAATGCGTCCTTCTGTCGGCGCAAGAAACCGACCGCTGGCACAGCCGCGTACTGGAGGGAAAGCGCGTACTCGGTCTAGATCGGGCTGCTCAACGCGATCCGAACTTCTTCTACTCGATCGATGTCGGCATGGTTCCGGGCACGTTGGCATCATTCGGTGTAGACCGACTTGTGATGCTTCTTCTTGGCCGTGAGAATATCGCAGACGTTATCATGTACCCCCTCGTTGACAACGAATAAGGAGAATTTATGCCACTCTTACCAAAGCACCTTACCGCCGGTGATATGATCGGCGTTATCTCGCCGTCCGGTCCGGTACGGGACCGTACACTCTACGCTCGTGGCGTGCAGCAGATCGAAGCTGACGGCTTCGGGGTGATTGAGGCGGCGCACGCGCTCACCCGATACTTTCATATGTCTGCCACTGGACCCGAGAAGGGCCAGGATATCAATGCGCTCTTTGCCGACAGCAAAGTAAAGGCGATTTTTCCGACACTTGGAGGCCACACTGCCAACCAAGTTCTTCCGTATATCCGATGGGACGTCATTCGCGACAATCCAAAGGTCTTTTGTGGCTTCAGCGACAGCTCGGTGTTGCTGAACGCGGTCTTCGCAAAAACAGGTCTTGTGTGTTTTCATACCCTCTGCGACGTAGTGTTCGGATACGGCATCTTCGGCACCGGGAAGCTTCAGACGGACGGGAAGTATACGCGAGAGAATCTGAAGAAGGTGCTGATGACCCCAGCGCCTCTCGGCCCGATACCTCAGTTGAATGTATGGGAGGGTCTGCGTTCAGGAGTTGTAGACGGGACACTCTTGGGTGGGAATCTATCGACCATTCGATCCCTTATCGGGACCGAGTACGAACCCAACTGGGAAGGCGCAATTCTGTTCCTAGAGGACAGCGCCGAGCCGCATCGCTGGGACCAACAGCTTGGTCATCTTGAACTGGCCGGAGTATTCAGGAAGATCGGTGGTTTGCTAGTTGGCAACTGCGAGCGTCCCGACTTGTTTTACCCGGATGGCTATCAGACTCTCAGGGAAATCGTAGCTCGTTATTGCGAACAGTATGCCTTTCCCGTTGTGTATCGGGCCGACTTTGGGCACAACATCGAGAACTGCACCCTTCCTGTGGGTCTTGTGGTGCGGCTAGATGGAGCGAACGCCCAGTTGTCTCTCACGAGCGCAGCCGTTGGGTGAAAATATGGAGGCTCTCCTGGTCGTTGAACAGAAGTGCGAGGTTCAGTGGCGTCGGTCAGAGCCTCTTGGCTCTGACGGAACAGTATGCATGCCATCCTACGGGCCGACACCAGACAAGACTTGTGAGCAGGTCGTGCTGTGGTCGGCAGGATCGGAGGATATTAAATGACCCAACCCCCTGGTGTCGAAGTTCGGAATCCGCGCCAGTATTCCTTGGTTGCAAATGGACGTCTGTTTCCGCGCGCGCCGTTCCACTTTGACGGCACCTTTTTCAAGCAATCTCATTTCCCGAATCGACTAGATCACTGGACACCGGGTCTGTTCTACCAAACGATCCGGATCGACAACATGCTCCTCGGCGTGAAATGTCGCGACACCAGTCAGGGGCGGGAGCCCTCCATTGAGCTGAGCGTATACTACCCTTCCCCGATTCAAGACAGTGTTGTGTCGAAGACTCTTGACGAAATAGCGTTCCGATACGATCTCCATGCCGACCTTGCCGAGTTCCAAGCGCTCGCGGATCGCGACACGACATTTACAGATGTTTTCAAGCGCTGGAAGGGCATGAGGGCCTCAACTCAATACTCGCTTTACGAACTACTTGTGGTTGGGCTCGTTCTGCAGAACACCCAGGTTCGGCGGTCAGTTCAGATGTTGGAAACGCTAACACAACGGTTTGGCACGCTGGTCGAGTTTGACGGCGTCGAACTATGGTCGATTTGGCTCCCGGAGGATCTCAGCGCCGTAGACGAAGAGGAGTTAAGGGCCTTGAAGATCGGCTATCGTGCGCGTTCTCTCAAGCGGTTCTCCGAGCAATTCAGCAGTGGACTCATTGACGAGGTTGAACTGAGGCGATTGGACGATGACTCCTTGAAACGTGAATTGCTCAAGATCTACGGTGTAGGCCCCGAAACCGTCCGCATCATAATGTCAGAAGCGTTTCATCGCCCTGGGGTTTTCGCCCACATCGCCCCCTGGCAGCAGAAGATCTACTCCCGGCTGTTTTACAACCAAGAGATAGTGCCAACAGAGCGAATCATCGACGATATCAATCGACAGTTTGGCCGCTACTCTGCCCTGGCGGTTCACTACATTTGGGAAGATGTCTTCTGGCGACGCCGTAACGAATATATCGACTGGCTCGAAGCGGAAATCCGGCTGTGAGAGAGCTCGCCTAGGCTTGCGATAATGGCCACAGTTGCTTACCGCCCCCGTCTCCGGCCAAACGCTATAAATGCAGATGCTTTCGCCGACGGGTGACACTTCGACGCCATGGCTCGATTCCGTCTGAGCTGAGAATGAAACTCTGCACGATCTGCTCGAAATGCAGCCCCTGATCGAGGCCGGTGAATCTTCCGCCGTTTTTTTCGAGGAACTGCGCCCATCCCAATTGCCGGACGTACCTGATTGATCCATGATTCGCGAACGACAGCTTGATCGGATTTGAACCGCCCAATTGAAGATGGCACTTGAACATGAAGTACCCGAGCTTGCGCGCCTCCCCGAGAATCTCTCCTGCCCTCTCGATGAGGTACTGCTCCGTGAGCATCATCGGGTTGAGTCATAGTTGCCATTCTGCCTCAAACGCGATTCTGATTGCTTTCGTTACCGCTTGCCGAGTCTCGAATATGCGCTCCACGCGAACATCGCCAAGAAGTTGAAGTCGAATGAATGGTTGTGCACACAACTTGATAGTCACGTCTCGTGACGCTGATCCGGGAATTCCGAACCGTATGCTGCACCTTCCAGCCGCGTACCTGATCGAGCGTAAACCGAAGGCGGGCTTCCACTCCACTTTCACTCCACAAAATCTTCCCACTCCATTTTCACTCCAATAAGAGGCGACCGCTCGGACAGAGCGCGTAAGTTGTTGAATGCATTAGACCTGAATTCATCCTCTTGAACGCCTTAGTCCTTTGTTATCAATCGACGCTGAGATTCCCAAGCTGGACGTCGCCGGTTCGACCCCGGCCTCCCGCTCCAAACTTTTCAGCGACTTGTATTCCCCGGCTTTCTACTGTACTCCGTTTGTGCTCCATTTACATCACGAGCAGGCTCCTCATAAGCCGTTGATAAAAATGGTATTATGTTTTCTCTCTCTTTAGTTTCAGCGTTTGTTACGGTTTCAACAAATGCTGAAAAGTCATCGATCAGTGAAGGAAGATTGACGACTTTCACTAAATATGCTATTTTCAACATATGCTGAAGAAGCCTGATTCGATGAAAGAGTTCGAGGAGAGTGCGGCCAAAGCACTCGAATCGATCCTGAACGAAATCCCAATCATCAAGCTCGAAAGCATAGAAGTTCAGGCTCCAATGGGCCGCTACCACGCCGATGTCTTGGTGCATCTCAACGCCGCAAACCAACCTCACGTACTCGTTTGCGAAGTCAAATCCAGTGGCCAGCCCCGCTACGTTCGTGACGGACTTCTCCAACTTCGCAACTACATCGATCATTCCAATATTCAGGCGACGCCTATCTTCATTGCACCATACCTTTCACCAGAAGCACGGGTGATTTGCCGCGAGAACAAAGTTGGCTTCATTGACCTTCAAGGTAACGCCCGACTCGAATTTGACGGAGTGTTCATTGAACGGATCGTCTCCAACAAGCCATCCTCTGAGCGCCGCGAACTCAAGTCTCTGTTTAGACCAAAATCCGCACAAGTGTTGAAAGTGATGCTTCGCGATCCAAATCGGCAGTGGCGCGTCGAAGAGCTCGCAAAGTCAGCCGAAGTCAGTCTTGGACACGTCAGCAACGTGCGTACCGGTTTGTTGGATAGAGAATGGGCCCAGGTCTCGAAACGTGGTCTGTTTCTTTCTGAACCTAATGCTTTGCTTGACGCATGGCGCGACGCTTACGAACCTCCCATCGAAAAGCGTATGAGCTTCTACACAACCATGCACGGCAGCTCCTTTGAAGCCGCAGCCCGCACCTGTCTTGGCACTGACCATAAAAAGGGCCGCGCGATCTTTGCCTCGTTTTCCGCAGCGCAATGGTTGGCCCCATATGGACGAACTGGGATGCAATACTTCTACGCCGATGAAGCTGGCTTGGAGAAACTGAAGATCACCCTACAGCTTTCTCTAGTTGGTAGAGGAGAAAACGTCGTTGTCACGATTCCGAAGGATCGCGGGCTCTTTGCCGACACCGTGGAACCCGCTCCCGGAGCGGTCTGCACCAGTGCGATTCAAACCTATCTGGATCTTGCGGCTGCTGGAGAGCGCGGTCGAGAGGCCGCGGAGCACCTGAGAGGAGAGCACCTAAAATGGCCGAAATAAATCGAAAAGAACCACAGTCTGCCGCCGACTACGACGACCGCACGACGCATGCTGTAAAGAGTGTGCTGATTGAGATTGGGCAGATTCTGGGAAGCTTTCAGGGCAAATTCGCAGTCGTCGGTGGGGCGGTGCCATGGCTACTGTTGAACAGCGAAGAAATGCCCCATGTCGGGTCCCTAGACGTGGATCTTGGGCTTGACGCCGAGGCGCTCGGCGACGGTGAGTATGCCAACCTTGTCGAGGCGCTCAAGGGGAAAGGCTATCAACAGAGAGAAGAACTTAAGCGATTTCAATTGGTGCGTGAGGTTCCCGTCACAGATGGGGGAGCGCCAATCGACATCATCGTCGATTTCCTCATGCCTCGGGATGCTGAAATCACCAAGAACAAGCCTCCGCTGATAGACAACTTCGCTGTTCAGCGAGCTGACGGTGCCGATCTAGCACTTCACTTTTACCAGCTGGTAGCGATCGAAGGGCCAATGCCCGAGGGCGGTAGAAATCGAGTTGAAGTAGCTGTGTGCTCCATCCCCGCCCTGCTCGCCATGAAGGGTCATGCGTTGAACGGTCGTCACAAGCAAAAGGATTCTTACGATATCTACTATTGCATCCGAAACTACACCGGAGGAGTAGAGGCTCTAGTTGAGGCGTGCCGCCCGATACTAGAGCATCCAAGCGGCGCACAGGGATACAAGCACATTGCAGCAAAGTTCAATGCGATAGATGACTACGGACCAACCTGCGTTCGACAGTTTGTCCAAGACACCGCAATTTTAGGAGAGCGTACGCCAGACCAGTGGCAACAAGATGCCTTCGGGCAAGTCAACGCTTGGCTCAAGGCCTTGGGGTTGATCCAATAATCTGTGTGTGCTCCATTTGTGCTCCGTTACCCGAGCCTCAGGTTAATACGCCGAATACTGGATGAAGTTGGTCCCACCTCATCCGCGCGTCGCGCGATCAGCCCAAGCACGTAACCAACTCATGTTGACGAGTATCGTGCTGCTTCGAGTTAACGCCGTATTCGCCCTGCGGCGTAGATCCTTCCGATCTCAGGATTTCGGAGTCACTTCGGATAGTATTCCTCGACATCGGGTCTCGGCCTCGTCGGCAGTTGAGCCATTGGCGGGACATCTCTCGGTGGAAAGTACTCCCAGTCCAGAGAACTCGCGAGGCCACAGGCATTCGCGAGGAAGTCGTAGTCCGTTTCGATGTCTGCTCTGTTCTTGAGACTTTTCGGCGGTCCGAGTTGCCGCCAACCTTCGCGGACAAAACCTCCCGGAAGCCGACGATGCTGCAACGCTCCCTGTAGAAGACGGAGTCGCCCACCACCGCCAATGACAAAAAGATCAAATCGC
>Ga0075030_100000548_pt1 | contig 32754 bp, 47 predicted proteins | sample LitLauG_LLR_2012_FD_71393 | JGI IMG/M metagenome (GOLD analysis project Ga0075030, IMG submission 71393) | Freshwater sediment microbial communities from Pennsylvania, USA - Little Laurel Run_MetaG_LLR_2012 | ecosystem: Environmental > Aquatic > Freshwater > Creek > Sediment | place: USA...
GCCCCAAAAACCCCAAGTTTGGATGGCGTAGAGCGCTGGAGGCCCGATGATCCACCCCCAGGTCCAAGTCCGTTTTAGCCATCGGCACATTCCTTCGCGTCGGTGCCAAGCCCATACGGCAAGATCGGCAACATACTTGTCTGTTTGCGCATCGTCATGCTCCTCCATACCTTCCCCTCCGGCACGTTCCGCACCCCGAGTGCATTGTCGAACGCTTTAGTAAGCAAGGCACTTCGCCACGAGCACGTCCGAAGCTGACCATGCGACAGCAAGCCCCGTGGTCTGACTGTAGTTCGTGAAAGTGACCGTGGTTGTCGTGGACGCGCTTACCCGTGTCGCGTTCGGGCCGGGATGGGTCACATCGTTGATATCGCATCCCCAGCCATGCGGCGCGGCAGTGGTGCCGAAAGAGATAACGCCAGAGGATGCGGTTCCGCCGGTTCCGACGTTAACGGTGAATATTGCCGACGACGTTCCGTTCGGGATCGACGGGCTAGTCCCGAACCCACTTGAAACAGTTGGAGCGGTGGTGGTTCCGATGAGCGCGTTGCCGATGTTGAACCAGTTCGTGCTGTTCGACGCTGGGCAATCAACACCGCTAGAGTATCCGATCAGGATGATCCCGGAGGCTGTCTGACAGGTGGCACTTCCCACGCTCGATCCAACAGCCGTTATACTGCTTCCTGATGTAACCGCTAAAAGGGTGTTGTATCCAAGTCCAGTATCTGCCGTGCCGTTGCACCCATACAGGGATGATGCGCCGACACCAACGGAATAGGTGCATCCGCTGCCACCTGTGCGCCCGGCTTGCGAACCCACCATCGTCGCGTTCCCGGCAGTCATGCTTAGACCAGCGGTGAACCCAACGTAGGTTTGGTTTGTCCCAGAGCCTGCGTTTAGCCCCGCCGCCCCGCCAAAATACGTGCCTTGAGTGCCTGTGGCGTTCTGTGCGGTGGTGTAGCCAAACGCGGTCATGTAAGTCTGGTTTGTCCAAGACGCCCCAGCTTGCCGCCCGTAGGCTGAGTTTCCGTTCCCGTCGGCGGTCGCGTTACCTCCGGACTCGTAACCGGTAAACACATCGGAAGTTCCAGGCTTTCCACCGCCGATGCTAATACCGTATGACGTGCTGGCAGAGTACGTATCCGTGTTGTTGTCGTTACCGATAAGGATCATGTATTGACCGGTTGAGAACGTCGTCTGCGCCACCTGTGGGCCGATAATGACGCTTCGAGATGCGCTGGTAACGCTGTTTCCTGACAACTCCCCTATGGATACCATATTATTGCCGGTAAATATGATTGAAGACAGAGCACCTAAAGCTCCATATCCGACGCACGTATTATTCGCGGCAGCACCCGATACGTTGCGCATACAGTCGGTGCCGTCAGCGGTGTTCCCGCTGCCAGTGGCCAACGTATAGCCGACATTACCGCTGCCGCCTGTTCCAAAGGCGTTAAACCCCGTGGCTGTGTTCTGACTGCCCGTGGCGCCACTGCCAGCACGGCCGCCAAGAAAAGTATTTTCCGCCCCGATGATATTGGCCAACCCGGCCGCCTCGGTTCCGGTGCCTCCGGCGTAGTAGTTCCCGCCGCCGTACCCCAGGTAGGCCGAAGTCTGCGTTGGCGTGTAAGGCCCCCACGACAGATTGAACGCGGCTCCAGACCCGCTCCCGGTGGTGCTGGCTTGCGAAAGCGTCCCGGATGGAGGCACCGAACACACGCCGGCGGTCTGCACAAAGAAATTCGTGACCGCCCCGGATGTCACCGCAGATACCGCGACTTTCGGCGCCGTGCTGCAGGTGCCCCCTGTGGTCGATAATGTAATCACATCGCCAACGGCGTTCCCAGTGCCACCCGCAACCGGCGCACCGGCCGAAGTCAGCAACGCTCCGTACGATGGCACCCATCCCGCGATGCTTACCGCGCCCCCAGAGGAGATCGTCATCGCATCCGTTGTCCCACCGTTCACGACAAAGTGGATGGCGTTCGCCGTTGATGTCCCGATGGCGAGGTCATCCCCAGCGGCATATAGATACACATTCCCCGCACCGCCCAGCGCCCCGGTCCCGACGAACCCTGTGCTGTTCATCCCGAAATCGCCGTAATACGTCGTCGCCGTCGTATTGCCATTTCCGACGATGTAGTCCGCCGAGGCGGTCGCACCCGCATTAGTATTCAGCAACGTCCACTGGCAGTAGCTGTTCTGATTGCACACCATAACGCCAAAATTGTTGGTGTCGGTGTAGGGCAGCGCGCCGTAGTTGAAAGCGCCCGTGGTGGACGGAGCGGTGATTGATCCGGTGGCGGTGACGTATGGGTATGTCCCCGGCGCACCGGGAGAAATCTGCGCCCAAGCGTTGCTGACAGAAAGCCACGCAAGCGCGGCCAGAATGGCAAGAAACCTCACGGCGCATACTCCACCATGTAAGTGGCGGAACCGGCTGGGCAATACAGCGCGATGGCGTCGGTGTGACAAAAAGTGCCATTGAGGAAATACGTCCCGCCGCTGCCGAACAGGTATGCCCCGGAACCGCTGTTTTTAGACGGGTCCGCACAACCGAAAGGATCGTTCGGGTCATTCGTTAAAACGATTTCCGGCGGGTTGGTATATCCAGAGCCACCTGACAAGATGGTGATGCTGGTTACGACACCGCTTGTCAGAACTGCCACGCCTTGGGCGGCTTGGTTGTATGTGGGAGTGTTTGTCCCGGAAATGACCGTGCCGGATGGCTGAGGCCAACGGTCAATTTGGCCGCGCCCATCCCAGTTTGATGCAGTGAGAGGCGCCAATAAATTACCGCTGCCGCTGCCGCCGCCCTTGAATTGAACAATTGGCGGCCTTGTAAAGCCGAACCCGCCGTTTAGTACGGCAATAGATGTAACCGCGCCATTGGTAATGGTGGCTGTAGCCCGTGCACACCCATGTTCAAGGTATATCGGGTTGGTGCCGATGTTTTGCACGCTCAAAAAAGCGCGCGACGTTCCTTCGGGGAGGATCAATTTCGGCGACGTGTTGCCGATAGTGCCGTCCGCCCGATACGAACGATGTTGACCGGATTGCCCGCCTGAATTTGGGAGATACATGACGATTCCTAGTTGCCTATCGCCCACCAGCTAAACGCTGTCGAGCCGACTGCTGCGCCCGTGATCGAACTGCTTGTGATAAACGTCCCGGTGGTTTGGGTTTTCGCGCCATTCGACACGATCAGACCGTTGGCCGCGTTGAAATCAATCGTTGGATATGCCTGCCAGCATGCCGTTGGGAACTGGGTTGGCCACACCAAGGTGATGCCGCCGCTACCGGTTGTGACCGACGACCCCCATTGCAGGAGAATGCCGCTCGGGAAGAACATTGACCCGTTGGCCGACGCCACATCCGCGAACTGGCTGAAATTCACGACTTGACTGCCGGAGGTTCCGTTGGCAGCCACAAGCGCCCCGCCGACAGATGCCGCGCCGGCAATCGTGGTCCCGCCCGTGACGGACAGCGTGCCCGTAATAGTCTGATTGGCCGCCCCCAGTATGGGGCCGCTGCGCAGCCATCGGCCAACCGTGGCCCCGCTTGGGGCAACCACCGTAACGCCGCCGTCGTCCGTAGCGGTGGACGTGGCGTTCCAGTAAAATGACCCTTGAAGCCCATCGCTTGGAGCCGCCCCCCCAAGAAGCACGACCATCTGATTGGACACGCCGGTAAACGCCCGGAGGTTCGCGACGAGCGCGCCACCTTGAATGAACGTGTTCAACTGATCGTCGGAGATAACCCCAACGCCATTGGACGCCACATTGAGAGACGGGACGCTCATGTGCCACCCCGGCGATGCACGATCACGTCAAGTGTGACAAACGGAACCACAGTCAGCAGACAAAAGGCGATCATCACCCCGAGGCGGAGCGGACTGGGGTCGCTTTCCGCCATGACAGCCAAAACGAAAGCGCCAGCCAAGGCCAAAAGTAGCAACACCCGAGACGCAAGCAACGCAGCGACCGCCGTCATGATCCCGACCAAGGCACTTTCCGCTTTGGGCGCGGGCGGATGCGGCGCGGGTTCGACAGGTGCCGCCGGTTTAGCTCGCGGCAGGACCGCGACCACTCCCTCGCGTTCCACCGAGGGCGCTCTTTCTAAGCTTGCTGAACTCATCGTCATCGCCTTCCGGGTCGATCTTGTATTTGACCGCCACCCAATGAACTCCGGCCTGGAACACTTTCAGCCGGTCCAAAAAGCCGATGTCTTCGCTGGATTGCGCTCTTTCGCAAGATTTCGCTTCGTCGCCGCCCGTTTTAACGCCTTGGCTTTCCGAAAGCAACATCTCAAAATAATCGTCTAACTTGTTGATTAAGCTGGAACCTTTTTTAGTATTGGTCATGGTGTGGTTTTTCCGGTGGGTAAATTTGTCACGGCGCCAGCAACACCAGGAAGCTGGGGCGGTCCAATGACCGGCATATCGACTGGCGGCTGATACAGCCGATTTTGGAAACGCGGACCCATCAGGTATCCTCTAACGATAGGACGTGACACAGGCCCCAACATAACTTCCGGGTGGCCAGATGCCATACCCATCGCGGCGCCAAAAAAATCGAGATTGCTGTGAGTTTCCACCCCACCAAACGCACTTGGCACTTGCGCCGCGCGAGGAAACGCCATGCCAAAATCCGAAATCTCTTTCAGCCCCCCGGTCAAAGGTCTGCCGCGCCGCGCTCTGCCTGCCAAACCAACCGCGCTCACATCGCCTGTCACGGGATTTGTGACGGCTTCCACATCGTAAGTTTTTGCCATGAGTCGGCGATCCTTGCGGAACTGCGCCACCATCGCGGGAAAATCGGACGACTGTTCGCGGGCCTCCGTCAACCGCTGAAGCCACATTTTTTCAGCCGCTTCGGCTTGTTCCAAGCGTCTCAATGTCTGAGGGAAAGCCGCTTGATATGCGGCTGCCGCGTCAATCATTGTCGGGTCGGCGTTGTTTTGAGCGGCAATGTCGCGAATTTGCTGTTGCTGTAAGGCAACTTGCTTTTGCGCGGCTATCCGGTCCAACCCTGCTTTTTTGAATTGAGATTCAAAATAAGCCGGTGCATTCGACACTCTGCGATCAATCAAATCCTCGATCAGATCGGCCGCCTGCCTTTGCGCCACTCCCAACGCATGGGCCGCATTATCGCCCGGCACGCGAAAATTTTGCGTTGCTTCAAGGCGTAATTGTCCAATTCGATCCAATGCCGCTTTGGTGGAAAATTCCCGTGCGGACAAAAGGTTTTGTTGCAGTTCTTCGATTTTCCCAAGGTCTTTGGTTTCACCGAAATATTTGTAGACCTCACTATCACGACCGGTCAGTCTGTTGACGCCAGAAAGATACGTTTGATCCGCCTCGATCATCGGTATTGCCGCTTCGATGGCGCCGCGAGACTTGCCCGCTTGCTCGCGCACCATCTCAATCTTGTCGGGCGTCAATTTGGTATTGGGCGGCAAGCCAAGATCGCGGGCCGCGATGCTGTTGGTCACATCCTGATTGTGATCGGAAAACTCTTGCTCAATTTTGTATTTTCCACCCAACCCCTCGGCTTTGGCGATCAAGCCCGTAGGCGGCTTTTCCAACCCCATTTTAGGCGGAATAGCGTAGCCGGATTGGCGAGATGCGATAGCCTCAGTTTTGGCGCCGGTTCGCGCGACTTTGGCGTTCAGCTTTTCGGCCTCAGCCAATTTCAATGCCATGCCATACTCCATCGGCCCCGCTGCCGGGCCGGCGACTGGCCGTCCAAGGCCAAGGCTGGCTTCGCTCAAAGCTTGCGCTGGTGTTGGCGGGGGCCGTTCGCCAAGAGCGGATTGACCGCCCATGACAGCAGCGGTCAATGGCCCAGTGACGATATGACTATAAAGCTGTTCGACGCCGGGCGCGGACGCTGGGATACCCAACGGGGCAACAACTTGATCGAAAGCGCGAACCGCCCAATCTAAAGGCGTTGTCTTGGCCAGCGTGCGGCCAAATTTATCAATCGCGCCAATTGTTTCGTCGGCTTTCGCAACTTGCGCCTTGCCCGCCGCCAATTGTTCGGCGCTGGGGGCGATGAAATCGCCTTTGTCCAAACGAGGTTCGTTGGCCGCCGCAACTGGCGGTGGCGAGGCCGGCGGGGGTTTGGCAGGCGGTTGAGCGGCCGGTGCCGCAAACGGATCAACAATGTCCCGTTTGCCTTGTGGGGGCGTTGCAAAAGGGTCAACGATGTCCATCGTCACCCGCCATATTTCTGTTTGTAGTAGGCAGTCAGGTCAGCATCCGACACGCCGGGGTTGACGGCGCGGGCTTTTTCAAGGAACTGTTGAAGCGTCGGATGATCGCTGGCGGCTGGCCCAGTAGGGCGCTTCATTCGTTCACGAATGACCGCAATCTGATCGTCAATGGCTTTTTCTCTCCGCCCGGCATCGGCTTTCAAAAGCGGGATCAATCGTTCTAACTGAGCGGCCGAAATGCTTTCCGGGACAAAAGACTGAATTTCCTGCCGGGCGGCATCGGTCAGAACACCCGCGAGGTTCGGGTTGGCGATGATCCGGGCCATTTCGTTTGACCACAAATGAAGCTGCGCGTTAAACGCAGTCACGTCCGGGTCGCCATCAACCGCGCGCCGCCCAGCCCTTATCCAACGCTCAACCACTGGAACGCCTGTTGTGTCTACGGCTTTGGCCAAATCCAAAAGGACATCGCCGTTGGCCAGTGCGGTATCAGCGAAAGACGCAATCGCCGTGCGCTGTTTAATAGCCTGCGTCAACGCTTGTTTGTCGGCTGCCTGCCCCGCACGAACGCCAACCAAATCGCCGCCGGCCATATCGTCTTTCGCCAACCGACGATCCAGCGCTTCTTGAAACGCTTGGCGGTCCGCATTCCCCGCAACGCCATAAGCGAACCGGGGAGGCGGTCCACCTTTGGCAACTTCGTCCGCCATACGGTCCAAGGTCTCGGGGCGATACGTTGTCGCGGTCGGGACGCCTTTGCTGCGCTTGATCGCCTCTTGAGCGACTTGCCCATCCGTCCAGTCGGGGTGCTCTTTGCGAATGTCGGCCTCTATCGCCACGGCATGAGCCGCTGTTGAACCTGCCGGTGGCGCTTTCGCCGCCGGGGCCGGTTTCAGCGTTCCCGCTCCCAAAATTTCGTTGGCCATTTTTTGCGCAGCAGCAATTTTGTCGGGGTCTCCGGAGCGCAGGTCGAGAACGATCTGCCCGACACGAATGGCCTGACCATCTGCTACGGCGCGTTGTTCAGGCGTGGCTTTCCGGGCCGCCAAAGTGCTGATATTCCGCGCCGCCCATGATTCCAACCCGTCAGCCTGCTTCGTCGGATCGTCCGAATGCAAATTGATCGCTATGCCTTCAAGCGTGGTGTTCAGCTTTCTGGTTTCGGTCGCGAGACGGGTGTTTTGTTGTCCGTTGGCGTTCACGAACCTATGCGCACCGCCCATACCTTCGGTGTCAAGAACAGATGTTAGGGCGGCATTTTTGTAAGCGCGTGCCAGCGTCCGCAGTTCTGCCTCCCCGGCCCGCGCGTCTGTCGCGTATTTTTGCAGCGCGTTGCGGTAAGCTGTCTGCTCAAACTGAGCCATTTTCAAGCCGTTCTCGCTTTCCACTTTCCATGTGTCGTAAGCTTTCTTGGCGGCGGCTTCGTCGAGTTGGTGTGTCGAATTCAAAACAGTCCCGGCGGCTTGGATGGCGGCCGTGAGCGGGCGCCGCGTCAGTAAGGAACCAAAGACCGCCAGCCACATCGCAGGTTGTCCAAACGCCTGAAACACGTCCGTTGTGGCTTCCTGACTGGGCGGGGGGCGCATCGCGGGCGGTTGTGCCGCCAATTCGTGGCGGGTCATGTCTTGCCTATCGGCCGCAAGACGGTCGCGCAAACCCGTCACTGCGCCCGCGACAAGTGGGTTGGCTGGACGTGCCGCTGGCCTTGGGGAAGGGGGCGGGGTTAGATCAATTTGGTCGTCCGCCATGCGTTACCCCGTTGGGTTGCCGGTGACGTTAACGGTCGGGCGAGCGGCAGCGCCAGCAAGCGTCGCCAAAGAAGCAGCCAATTGGTTGTCTTGGGCAAGCTGCGATTGCATGATTTGACTGTAAAGCTGCGAACCCAATTGAGCCTCGCTCACCCCTGTTTGCAGCAATTGCGTGGCAATTTGCGCACCCTGGCTGACAAGGGTGTTATCGACGTTGGCCAAATCTTGCGCTTCGGCGGACGATCCGGTCATGCCGCGAGAAGCGTATTGGCTTCGGATGGCAGCTTTCGCAGCGGCGCCAGCTTGATTGATGCCTTGCTGCACACCTGGGGGGAGGGTGCCAGACGTGAGGTAGCTCGTAAGCTGTTGCGATTGAGCCGTCAAGTTGTTCGCCGTGTTTGCCACTTGGTTATAACCTGGGATCGCCGAAAGCCCCTTGTTTGCATTGAGGGCTTGGTAGCCCATCAAAGCGGCGGGCAACAACAAATTGGCGTTGCTGGAGACTGCGTTCCCCAATGTATCCAGCGATGGGTTATGAATGAAATTTCCGATGGAGTTTCCACCATTGGGCGTGCCCCCGGCGTTTGGAGCCGCACTTGGCGTGCCAGTCCCGGCTGAGTTGCCAACAACATTTGAATCAGCCGGGGGAACATAATCGGGCGGCGTCGGCGGAACCGGAAACGTATTCGGGTCCGTGAAGTTTGCCACCGGGCTTGCAGTCGGAGACGCCGTTGGCGTGTTTTGGGGCGGTGTCTGGTCAAAACCAGACGTTGGCGTTTGATCAACTGGCGTTGTCGCATTTTGAACCAAAGCCAAGTTGGCCGGCCCGTTCCCCGCAATGCCCAACTGGTTTGTCAAAGCGGTAGAATCGGCCGAACTCAAAGTTGTTGTCGGGCTTGCCGTAGCAGAGGCGACATTCGTCAACCCACCGGAGACATCGCTTTGCGCAGTTGGGGACGCGGCATTGATCGGGTTGCCGGCCCCATCTACGGCCGAACTAAAATTGAGATTTGTCGTGTCGAGGCCAACGGTCGAAGGAGCCGCTGTCGCCACAGCAGACGCGCCCGGCCCTGAACTGGACAAGCCAGCACCAGAACCCGCCGATGCGCCGATTGATGTTTCTGGTGTCGTAGTGGCCCCGCTACCCGACAAAGAACCTGCAAGAGCGCCGCTAGCAGCCCCGGTCAAAGCGCCGGTCAATGGATTGGTGCCGCCCGCCACACCGGAAATGGCGCCGCCAGCCGCGCCGGCCAAAGCGTCTGCCGGAACAGCACCAATATCTAGAGTGGACCCAATTAACGGACCCGCAAAACCCGTAACCGCGCCGCCCAAAGCTCCAAGACCAGCATCCTTGAGAATGTTCCCCCCGGTAAGCGCCCCTTCCCCCGCGCCAAGAGCCGCGCCGCCTGCAATACCGCCAAGAGTATCCCCAATCAGCGTTCCCGTGCTTACCCCAAGAAGCGACGTGCCGGACAAACCAACAGCCTCCGCCGTTGCCGCGCCGGCAGTGGCGAAAAATGTGCCTATGGCATCGCCAATGGCTGCTACTGCGCCCATTTCGGCTCCTTTTCTAAGCCGAGGCGAAAAAGCTCGCCATAGGGTTCATAGCCAAGGCGACGATAGAGCGTCCCTAACCGAGGACCAGAACCACGAATGCCGGCGCGAGCAAAAACCTCCGACACCCCGCGCTCGCGCAAGCGGTCAACCGCGTTGCGTTCTAACTTCATGCCCAAGCCTGGAAAATCCGGGGAGGCATAAACAGGAAAATGCTGCGCCATCCAGTGATCGCCATCCAGAGACGGGGAAATGATGGACATCAAATACCCGAACATCCGGCCGTTCATCCGCGCGGTGACAATCTGCATCATGCCCATCTGGTCGATTTTGCGCGCAATGGGGATGTTCTTGGTGCGGAAATCGTCCACGTCCTGTCCGGTCACAACCATGTGCTGCCGAAACAAGTCCTGAGCATCGCGGAACCAATCGTCAAACCGTTCGACGTTGAATGTCATCCCGTCAATGTCTTTTGCTTTCGGGGCGAGCGCGGCCATCGACATTTGTCTTGCCGTCCGTGCCAGCTTTGTTAACTGTGGCGAATATGCCACGGCATACCGATGCTGCGCGAGCAGATCACCCGAAACTTTCGTCTGGTCCCACTCATGCCACCACGCCGTATCGTGCTGGTATGGGAGGCAATGCTCAAACACTTCAGCGCAGACATCCTCGCGCGGCAAATCCTCGAACCGGACGGACAGAACGCCGGGAACCCGCCGCTCAATTTGCGCCAACTTCTGGTCCGTGCGACGGATGATCTTGGCCATCGCGTCACGATCAAAGACAATGCCCGTTGCGGTCAAACTTTGCATAACCGCGTCTGTGTCACGGCGCAGCACGACAACCCGAAGGTTTGGCCATTGGCGCATAGCAAACCGCCAGAATGGCGCCGCCGCCGTTTCAACAGACCCCGTGTTTGGTTGTTTGAACCAAGAGACAAGATCGTCCTTGGTCCGCATACGCAAAATCTCATCGTGCCCGCATCGCCAATCGCGATAGGACAAAAACCGCGACATCCAATATGTCCGCGACCTCGGCGGTCCGAAAACGAGGAACGGCGGCGCTGTCATGCGACCCCAGGTGGCGCGGCCGATGGGGTAGGCGATGGCGGCGCGGTCTTGCCACTGGCCGCCCGCAACAAAGCAATGAACCCTTCCTGAATTTGTTTTTCAGCAGCGGCCAAGCCGGCCTGATCCGTTGTCGGCAGAGATTTCAATTGCTGGATGAAGGCACCCGCCTCTTGTGCGATCTTTTGCGCAACCTTGCCCAGCGTCATGGCCGGGGTTCCTGGCGCCATACCTGGGGCCGGAGCCGGCATACCTTGCGTCGCGCCCGCCACAACCGGACTTGCCGGCGCCGTCATTGTCTCGCTCATGAAACCCCCAATGAATCAGAAGCCGCTTCGTGTTCCAGGCGATGCAGATAAATCCAAGCCTCCAACTGAGACGGGTTCTTGAAATCAACCTGTTCCAAGTTGCTGCCTTGCGTCTTTAACACACCATTGAAATCGTTGTGTGCAAGCTGATTACGCGCAAGCCACCGTTCCTGCTGTTCGGGATCGATCGGATCAAGTGCGTATTCCGTCAAGGACACACCGTATTTGGCTTGGATCGCTTGCCGGATCAAAGCATGGGAGTCCCTATGAGCAAAGCTCCACACTGCCCAATCGGATGCCGTCCTCGGCGTATTCATCAAATCCGCGAGCATATCACTCTCCCGACCGGTTCCGGTTCCCGGTCTTGTGAGCCACCCCGATCAAATGGGAACTCGCACCCGGACCAAACGGCGTATCGGCATACCGATCCGGCATTGGCATTTCCCAACGCGAGCCATGGATGCCAGGGGCATAATTGCTTTGATGGTTTACCCCATCGCTTCGGTCCGTGGATATACCGTTCGGCGTGACGGCCACCATTCCATTCGGGTTCTCGCCGTTGGCGTAGAAACGCTTGAACCGATCCCTACTCATGCGACCTCCTAGCCGACCATGGCTTCTATGTCTCTATACGCCAAGCTCAAGCCAGATAGCAAGAAGTCCGCCGAAGTGCTTGTAATGACAGCACCAATAGCAGTGCCGGGGACGTTTGCGGTTTGGCCGCCCCAGCTTGGGAGCGTGCCGTTCGGCGCGACAATGTTGGGGTTGGTCAAGTTCTGGGCGGACTGCGACGAAAGTCCAGATGGATATGCCCCGGCTTGAGTGTTCCATCCCTCGCCTTGCATTGTCGCGGTCAAAGCCACGCCACTTTGCCCCGGCGATTTGTCGGTTATCCTGTAGAACATGAGCAAGGTTTGCTTCATGACCATTTCTCGTTCGCCACCATAAAGCTTGGTCGCAATGGTTTTCGCCAACGACGTGGAAGGCTGGGCAAACAGTGGATACAAGCTGATACCATCCGTGCCCCATGCCGTCATGGCGGAATTTTGTTCCTGCGTTCCAATAAATGTCAGGTTTACCGACTGGGTTGCAACGAAATAATTTTTCTGATCCCACGCGACCATGACATTCCGAGGCGCCATGGTGTTCGGGTCCACCACGGTCATGAGAAGCAAATAGACCGGGATTGTATGGATGTTCGCGACGGCCGAGGAGGGCAGCAGCGCGCTTCCGCTGGGAGGGAAAATGGCGTTGTCAAACAAGTCATTGATCTTGCTGGACACCCGCCGCACATCGCCGCCGTATATGCCTTGGATGCCGTTCTCATTGGCAAACAAAACAGACTGCCCGAAATCCTGGATGCTGTCGCGCCACGCGGCGCCGATTTGGCTGTTCGTGTTCTGATAATTGAACGTGGTAGAAGATGGATTGCCGCTGGTTTGCACGTTGGAAATCACGCTAACCGACGAATCACCCATGGGATACAAGTAGCCGTTGGATTGACGCAGGGCGGTATAGGTTGCCCTCAAAAACCGGTCGCTTGACGAATACAAAAGGCCGCCCGCCGACGTGGCAAAATTGGTGACAGACCCCGGAGCCGATACAACAAACGTCCCGGCGGGGTTGGCCGACCCGTTTTGTGCGCCCGAAGAAATCCACACGCGATTAAGAAAAGTCTCAATTGAAGTCCCGGAAATGCCATACGGCATGAGGGACAACGTAGCCGACGCCGCGTTGTTGAACCCCGGCGACACGATCACGGCCGGCACAGATGTATAGCCCGACCCCGGCGCCGTCACCGTAACAGACGCAATGGCGCCACCAGACATATTAGCTACGGCTGTAGCCCCTGTTCCTCCGCCACCGGAAAACGAAATAGCTGGGGTTGCAATGAACCCACCGCCACCGTTAGACACCGCGACGGAAGATACCTGCCCGGCGCCGATCAAGGCAATCGCCGCCGCGCCCCCCCCCCACCGCTGGCGAAAGAGACCGTTGGAGTGCTGGTGTAGCCCGATCCGTTGGCCGTCAAACCTATCGAAACCACAATCCCGCCGGCAACCGTGAAAACGCCCGCCGCCCCCGAACCGCCACCACCACCGGAAAACGCCAGAGCGTGAACGCCGTTCGTATATCCTGTTCCCCCGGCCAAAAGGGTAATGGCTTCGATTGTTGAAGCTGCCAAGGACGCTATCAGCACGGCAGCGGTATCCCCTCCGCCACCTGAAAAAGCTACCTGCACAACGTCATTTGGCAGATATCCCGTCCCCGCATTGGTAATCTGGTAAGAAACCACCGATCCGTTCGCTATCGCGGGCGTGAGAGTGACGCCCGAACCGGAACCCCCAAATACGGTGTAGCTTGGGGTGCTTGTGTAGCCCGCTCCCGCGCTGGTCAACTGACCAATCTGATAAGGTCCAACGGCGCCAGCGCCATACAGCACGGCCCCATCCCAAATCCAATAATCGTTGGACGTATTGTTGTTCCCAATAAGCAAGTATTGCTCGCCGCTTTGAACGCCAAACGGCAACTGGCCACCACGATAAAATGTGCTGAATGTGCTGGTAATCGTAGTCACGGCCCCGTTGGATTGAGCCACTTGGACAGCCGTCCCGTCGCTCAGAAAAATTGCGACGTATTGCGCGGTTCCAATGTTAAACCACGAAAAATACACGATTTTTTTGCCGCCCGTCGCGGTATAGAGCGCCGTTCCTTTATCCCAAATCGTGCGCAATCCTGCACGCCCCACCAACAAAAAATTTTCAAGCCAAAAAAACTCTTGGTCCGCTATGGCCGTGCGGGCGTCCTCTTGGTTCATTCCCGAAAACGGAAACGCCGAGTAGAATTTCATATCATTGGGAATGTTCAGCGCTTTTTGTTCGCGCTGCGTCAAATCGGCAAGCCTCCGATTGCTTTCAGACATTACATCACCGCTGGATATCGTGTCGGCACCTTGCCACGGTCTACCGACCCGCGACGCTCCGTGTTGCTCGCCAGGAAACGGCTATACATGATTTCTGCGGACCCGAATGCCCCGCGCGCTTCATACGCTCTGGCCGCAGCATAGTATTTGACGCCGGTTCGGAACGGGTCGGGGATCACGTCGTAATCGTCGTTGTTATAGATTGGGCCAGCCGTGCAAAATGTATCCCATTCCATCTCGTTTGCCGACTGCGGGACTGGGAACAACCAAACTTCCCCGGCTTCCCCGTCGTTGTAGACCGAAAACACCACCGGATAGTTGGTCACAAGGATGATGTTGGACCGGCAAAACGCCTGAAATTCCTCGAACGGCATCCAATCCAAAGAAGGACGCACAGCGCCGCCCCAAGACCCCGAAACCGAAATCACGTCGCAAACGCCGCGCAAACCCCTGAATTGTTGGTTCAGATAGTTGTTGGCATATCCGATAAAAGGATACCGCTCTTGACCCGGTATGGTGCTGAATGTGCTTCGGGGCGTTGACCCAGGCATAGCACCGCCTGCCACGGCAGAACCGGGCACGGCCGAAGCCCCAAAGGGAGAAATCCCCACGATCAAACGACGAACGCACCCCGTCAGTTCGGAAGTCGCGGCGCGGGCGTCGTTGATGTATCGGATAAGCTGGGGTTGCGTGACAAACAACCCCTGCTGATCCCGGATTAAGTCCCTGGTTTCGTCGATGTAGTCTTGCAGAGACACACGGGGTTAGCCCTGTTGAATCCACAGGAAGTCATTCTGCCCACCGACACCCAAGGTCAGCGTCGCCACCGTCAGCGCCGTAGCACCGATGGCCAGCGCGGAGATGTTGGACGTGATGCCGCCGATATGACCGCCGTCAATGAGCGTCTGACCGGTCGCGGTGATGACCGTGCCGCTCAGTGCACCCGTGATGCTCGCGGGGCGGGTGCGGAGGAACGATGCTTGGCTGTTCGGGTTGGTGTAAGCCGTCGCCGTGGTCGGGATGCCCGTGCCTTGGGTGACGATTTCCACCGTGCCGGTGTAGCCGGTGCCGCCGTTGGTCACCGCGTAGGACGTGACCGTCCAATCCATGATGACCGTCGCCGCCGCCGAGGCGCCACCGCCACCCGCGAAAGACAGGGTGGGCACCGTGCCGGACGTGATCGGAAACCCGTGATCGGTGCAAATAACCCCGGTAACGGTCTGCAACGTAGAAAGGGTCGTGGTCGCGGTCGCGCCGCCGCCAACCGTGTCCCGAGGATCGTTGAGCAGCGTCACGGACGGGGCGGTAAGATAACCCGCACCTTGGTTCAGGATCGTGATCGAAGTCACGGCGCCGGCCGAAATGGTGGCATAACCCGTGGCTGGGATGCCGGGGGATGGCGGCGGAGCGATGAGAACTTGCGGCGCATAGACGTAGTTCGATCCCGCAGTCACAACCGAAACCGTGGTGCTGATCGCCGCGCCCATGATGGCAACCCATTTGGAGTTGCCCGCCGAAGGCGTGATCGTCGGGGCCGAGGTATAACCCGCGCCGGCCTGCGTCAAAAGCGCGCCAACCGGGCACGATGTCTGGTTTGCCACGCGATAGTTGCTGCCGTCGCTGTCCACCTGCATCCACATGCCGGGGGCGGCGCCAACCGGGCGCCAAATGCCCATCACGGGGTCGAGGGTTTGCACCGACGAATACGGGCCGGGCGTGAGGTTGAAATACCCCGGCGGAACAATGAACACCTGACCGGCCTGCAACGAGATTTGGTTGCTGCCAATTTGGTTCAACGGCAGGGAGATACCAACGCCACCATAACGATTAGGCATGGGAGAAGTTCCTTATACCAGGGGTTGGCCGTTAAAGCCAGTTTGAGACGCGATAGCAGGCGGCGGAGACGGCGGGCCAGACCATGCGGGCGATTGAAGCCCGGTAAAGTGAGCGCCCGAGGAAGGTTTCATGCAGCACATATTCAACGCCGAAACCAAGACGCCGATGCTGGCCAACTGGCCTTGCGGGATCATGGACTCGAACCCGGTGAAGAACATTTGCACCGAGGGGTGCATGAACATCGCAAGGTAGCGCGAGTTGATCGCATACATTTCGCCCACCGGGCAGAACATATCCGGGAACACCGGCACATCGAGGATGCGAACCGCACGGAACCCGGCGTTGACCGGGTTATCGCGGCCATACCGCGAACGGGGATCGGTGTTGAACACCTCGGCGCCCATGAAGTCCGCCATCAACGATGCCCAGTTGATTGGGTTCATCACGATGAAGTCTGGCGCCTCGCCGCCGGCACCGGTCTGCGTCTTGATGATCGCGTTGGCAACGCCGAGGCGGTTCACGATGGTCGCGCTGTTCGGGTAATACTGGCCCTGCCAGTAACCGTTGGTGCGCGGGATGCCGCCGTAGGTGGCGACGTTGGTGCCGTTATCGTATGCACCGACCAAAGAATCCAACGCCAGCGGGTTGGACGTGTAGGAGTAAAGCGAGGTCGCAAGCGCCTGCTTCATCACCACCGCCGCATCGGATGTCACCGCCCGAAGCTTGGGGATGACGACTTCCGAGGACTGAATGATGCTTTCAAACCCGAAGAAGCCGATGGGCACCATGCCGGCTTTGAGGTTGAACTGCGCGTTGTTCAACGCGACCTGATCCTGCGGGATTTGGAAGTCGCCGCCGAAACCGCCCCACTGGAACGACGTGAAGGACGAACCCTGCACCGGGAAGGTAATCTGACCGACACCGCCCATCGCGGCCTGCGTGTTGGCCAGCAAAAGCGAAAGCAGCGGGTGCGACTGGTAGACCTGCACATAGACGCTGGGGATGATGGCCCGGCGCGTGATGTAGCTCAATTGCTGCCCGGTAAGACCACCGGGAACAATGCCGCCGCTAAGCGCGCTGGTAAATTGGGTAGAACCTGACATTTACCGTGGCTCCTTATGCCGCATTGCCGAGGCGAAGAAAATCGGGATCGCGAATGATGCTGCGCAGTTCGTCGTCCTGCCAGCGCGTCGGGTTTTTGTGCAAATTGGCCCACGCCGCGTCGTCGGAAGCCGTGCCGAACGGGTCAACCGTGGACGGTAGATAGTCATGGCCAGCCATAGGACCGGGACGTGGCAAAGATTCCGACACCCACGCGGCAGCGGCTTCGATATCGGGGTTGTTTTCTTCCCGCATCCGGTTCATGACCTTTTGCATGGTCTCATCCGAGAACCCGCGCTTGGCTTGAATGGCGGAAAGGCGCCGCGCAAGGTCGGTTTCTTGCGCTTTTTCCTCGCGCTCGCGATCCTTGGCTTCCCGTTCGGCCCATTTTGCTTCAAGCGCCGCCACACGGGCGCGCTCTTTTTCAAGCTCAGCCATGACAGGCGTCAAAACCGCTTCGCGCTGCCGGCGAAGGGGGAATTCCGCCGATGGGTTCAACGTCTCAACCAGCTTTTCAGCTTGCTCCGCCGTCCGGGGATCGCCCAACATGCGTTCAAGCAGGTTGGCGCCGTTTTGAACCAGCGTCAGTTGGCCAGAATCAACTTGCACAACGCCCGGCATGGTCAGCGCGCCTTGCCAACGCCGGAACCGACGTGCTCAATGTTATCCGGCCGCGACCGCAACCCGTCCGGCATACCGATGCTCGACGCGCCGATGTCCATCATCGGGAACGGAACCCGCTTCATCAATGGGTCGTCCATGTTGATCGTCTTCACATATGGAGAAAACGGGCCGGGCGGATTATTTTTGGTTTCCATAGCCATGACGGGAATCCTTCTGGATTACATCGCGGGGGGTTGATTGGGCGGCGCCATGCGTTGCAAAGCAGCCATTTGCGGGTTTTGACGGGCGGCAGCGATGGATTGCATCAGCGTCTGAGCAGTCGCTTGGGCCTTCTCTTTAGCTTCGCCCATCTGCTTGGAAAGTTCCGTCGCGACCTTTAAGATCGCGGCATGAAGCGGGGTGCCAATCGGGATTTGCGGGATTGCTTCGTTGATTAGCTGCGCCGCGCCGGACAGCTTTTCCATCGCTTGGGCGATGTTCCCCGGATTTGTCTGGGGGATGGTGTGAGGGCCAAGATTGGCCGGCGGGGCGGTCATGCCTTGCGGACCCATACCCGGCGGCAAACCGCCACCAGGGACGCCTTGCGGCATCGGCCCCTGCATCCCGCCCATCATTTCAGGCCCTAAGCCCATGAAACTCCTAAAGGAAAACGCCCGGCGCAACGCAACCGGGCGCTTGCCGGTTACTTGCGGCCGTGCTTACGGCCCTTACGGAAACGGATCATGACTGGTGTCCTTACAAAGGTTGCCCCGAGAAACCACCCACCGGGGACGCCGGAACCCCGGCGCGCTGGCATCTTAACTTGTCGCTTTAGGGAAAGTCAACAACCCATTGATATATAGTGAATTGGTCATGCTAAATTATTTTTTGTGCCCGCCTTTGTGCGGGAAGGCCAGTTCGGGGTGTTCCTGAACCAGCTTCGCTTGAGCGATTTCCTTGCGTTCCGCGTCTTCGATAAGCGCATCTTCGGCGGTCGGGTGCACCATCTCGACGACCCTTTGCGGCGATGCGGCGCCGATGGAATGAAGCTGGAATGCCAACTGGCGGGCTTCTTCGCGGAACGCCGGAGACGCCGAATGACTGTCCACCGCCACCTTGGCGCGGTCGGAAATGTGGCGAAAACTGAAGCTGACCGGTTGCATACCTTCGGCCGGAGGTTCAAGGCCGGGAGGCATCTCGGCATCAATCTCGGCCGATTTGATTCCTGGCATCACCCATGCGGTCATGACCTCGGTCGATTTGGCCTGTAACAGCGAAAAGCAAATCCCTCCAACTTTCTGAACCGATCGTTCAATTTTAAGGGACGCATCCTTATGCCGTGCCGCGCCAGTCCGCAGCAAAGTTTCGGCATGACCCTGCGACCGAACGCCTCCATCCCCTTCGCCCCGAGTGATCGCGGGAGTTCCCCCAATCACATCGAACATGGCGTTGATCTGGGTAAAGTCGCGCCATATGTCGGCAGGCAGTTCTTTCGCAAGGTCTTGAATTTTTGCCGATGGGCTGCCGTCCGTAAAAAACCCACCGGGGCGATTGAGCTTGGCATAGGCGTTTTGGTTGACCGATGTGGACCCGGACATAAACCGAGGCGGGTCTTCCTGCTTCCGCAGCATCATATTGATGCCGTCAATTCGCTTGTTTATGCTGCGTTGCAACAGGGCGACAAGGTAGACGTATGATATCCCCCAGAAATACCCATCCAACGGCTGAGGACAAAACTCGACAAACCCATGCTTGCCGGCCAAAGGATTGAACTGATCGTGTTGGCCGTGCTGGGAAGCAAAAGCGTTGAACAGTTCGTCGTTCCCGAAAACGATTTCCTCGCCGACAAGGGTAATCGTGGCCCAGTCGTCTTGAAGGTGGTTCCACACCCATAGCTCGTGCATGGGCACAAGATCGGCCACCACGCCGGCTTGCATGACCGGCTGAGGGGAGTAAAGGTGCGTCACCATGCCGCCGGATTGCTGAGCCGGGGAACCCGCCGAGGTATAAGGGTAAAGCCCGCCAACAATGACCTGTTTCAGCACATCGTTGGATTCTCCGCCGTCGCGGGATTTGACCGATATGCCGTCCACCGCCTTCATCAATTCTTTTTGGCGTTCCCGAGGCAGGCCGGAAATAATCTGCGCAAAGCGGCTGCGGGTCGGATAGGTGGAATGAACGAAAGCTTCCTGCCGGTCTAAGGTCGTGATGCTCTCATTGTAAACTCCGAACGCCTCGGGCTGGATCAAATAGGGTTCAAGCCCTCCCCTGGACCACACCATCTGCATGATGGATTTGCCCTTGATCATAGCCCACAGCGCGGCCGTGCCGCACGCCTCGTCCACTTCGGCGTTCGTCATGTGCTGGTAAAGCGCCGCCGCCGCCGCCATACCCTTGGCGCGCTCCACGGGGGACACCTGACCGTAGTAATCAATCGTGAACCGAAGATCGCTTGGGGAATACAGGAACGCCAGCAAGTCCCGGATGAAGTCCTGCGTTCGCAGGAACGTCTGCGGAACCCCATCCTCGGAACCAGTCAGAAACAGGTTCTTGAACGCCAATCCATTCTGGATGCGCTCAGATCGGGACTCCGTGCAAGCCCGGACAATTTGTGCCGCCCATGGGCCACGGTCGCGTGTTGGAATTGTCAGCGCCATGTCTCATGCTTAACACGTCGCTTTAAGTCCCGGCAATAACCGATTGATCTATCTCGCCCCGCTGGCGTAATCGGCAATGATGGTAGCGTGAGGAACGGCACTATCTCCAGGCCGTTTCCCTGGCGCCTGCAAAATAGGCTGTATGGCGGCGCCTTTGTCGGCCGTAAACCGAACCGCGCTGGGATCAACCTGAGCGCGCTCCCCGAAAATCGAGGACAAGTCGGCTTTCATGTTCATCATTCTGCCAGGGGTCGGTTGCGCTTTCTTCCCGGCGCCCCAGAAGTTGTCCGCTTTCTGTTGCAGGTGATGCGGCAGTTTGGGAGCGGCGCTTTCGCCCTCCCGCGCCCGGTCATTGATATCGGTCGCGCCAGCGTCTTGCATTGCGATTTCCATCGCCATGTCATGCGCGCGAACCGGGATCGCTCCGACTTGGGCCGGCGCCTTGCCGGCGGCCACATCCATACCAATGTCCGGCATGTTGCTCTGGCGGACTTTGCCCCCACATTTCTTTTTGGGGCACGGAGGGGTCTTCACCTTTGCCGGATCATCGGTCAGGCGCAACACCGAGAACCGGCCCCCACAAGTGCGGCACCTGAAAAAATGCTGGTAACGCGGACGGTCATCCATCATGCCACCATCATCCCCGGATTTACGAACCCATCCGGCATGCGCCAACAAAACGGCTCCCGGACAATCGGGTCACGGTTATACGGCACAGACCAAAAGCCTGTAGGAACCCACCGCCGAAGCAAATGATCGCGGCGCGTAGTTTTCCGCCACACCAAGGCCATGGCCATGTTGTCAGGGTCGTCAGGGTCAAACTTCGCCTCAATGATTGTGCCGTCCCGAGGGGCGGTTTCAATCAAGTCCCATCCATCACTGGCCTTATCGGTCACGTCAATTTTTTCCGGGGAAAGATTTTTCTTGTTTTCAGCCGGGGGCTTCATTTTGGCTTCTCCATGCCATGATCGCGGCCACTGCCGCGTTCAGTGTTTCGGGTAAGGGTTCGTCCGATATCACGAAAATCATCTCAGGGTCTTCCACGATTTGGACAAACGCCAATCGCAAAGTGGGATGCAGTTTCATGCGGCGGGCGGGCTTTGCGGCCCATGTAGGGTGGATTTCCAAGCACGCCAGACGATCTATCGTCACATCAACCCCCGCTGTTCAAAGAAGGTCCGCGCTGGCGGAAGGTCCGCATCGTCATCGGAGGACCGCATAATGCTAAAAATCCGCCGATTGAGCGTTGAAGCTATCGGAGAGATCGGCGCGGTGGTTGCTCCCTTACCCCCGTCCCAGCTTAAACCGTGAGCAATCAGCCCGGCTCGCAAGTTCTCGATCCATGTGATATTGGCCAAGGCCGTGGCGAAGGTCCGGTCATCCCGGTTGTGGCCCTGTGCTGCGGCACCAATGTCTGAATTGTCCTGCCGAACGGTGGACATCTCGTCCAAAAGCGGAACCGACCGAAGTTCCAGAAGGTTCATCACCCAAGAATCCCGCATCATGTTCATCATGCGGAATTTCAGGTCGCGGCCGATCTTGCTGTTATACATGTAGCCGGGACCGGGGCTGTCGATCCGACGATACATATACCAGTTGGCCGCGTTCAAGAAATCGTTGTCGTCGCCACCAATGGCAAGCGCTTTCACCCGGCCCTGATAAAGCTCCGACCGCATCATGAGGCGCAAATCTTCAAACGCCTGCATGACGGCCGATCCAATCCCACCGGTCATGTCAATGTTGATGCGGCAGTTCGCGTATTTCCCTGCCAGATACGCCGTCACCCACGCACAATGCCGCGTTTCGGGGATGCTATCGGCCCATTCCGCGACTTGCACCAGCTTATCGGCATAACACCGGTAAACCTCCACCGCGTGATTGTTCGATGTCTCGCTTCTTCCCCCGGCCGGGTCCACCCCTATAACATAATAGCCGTCTGGGTGCGGTTGCTCCCACACCCTGAGCTTAATCATGTCCGTGGGGATGTCTTCGGTAATCTCCTCCACCTTGGACATATGGTATTCTTCGCCGAGATAAAGACTGTATGCCTTGTAACCGTATCCACCTTCCTCCACCGACGCCGGTTCGGCCGAGGTAATCTGCTCTCGAACCTTGGCGACAAGCCGGGCTTGGAAAAACGACACGCCGGATTGAATGAACGCCTGAGCCGCGAACCACGGCTGGTTCTGATCCATCTCATCTCCGGATGCGTTAGGCTGCGTTAACTGCCAACGATACCAAGCCAGTTGGCTCGCATCTATCTCAAACCCGTATTCATCCCGCACCCGGCAAATCAGTTCGTTCTCTTGCGGGTTGGGCGGATGCAAACCGAACGCCTCAAAACGACGGTCTGTTATCTTGATCCGCTGTAGATCGTGCGACCACCATCCGACAAAAATGCACTTGGACGTAAATTCGTCCGCGACCGCCGCTTCCCATATGTCTTTCCAATGGTTCGGACCGTGCGCCGTACTCTCGAAAATATAGAGCGCGCGAGGGTTATCCGGGGCCATGGTGTGACGGAAAGACGATATGCCTTCCTCCTTGCCGTAGTTGGCCACCTCGGTCAGGTGCCCCAACATATATCCCTCACCCTCGGCCCAAGCTACTTTGGACCGGCCGGCTGTCAGCAAATCAAGGCGCGAACCATTGGAAAATGTGAGCGAGAATTTATTGCGCTTTAAGGTCTTGAACCCCTTGCCCATGAATGCCTGCAACGAGGCAAGGTAGGATTCCAGCGTGCCTCGGTTTTTGGCCGTGTTTTTGTCGGTGTCGGAAACCACGCACCCAATGGTGTTGGGATGCAACGCCAACCAAAACAGGACAATTGCCAGCGTGATGGTGGTCACGCCCAACTGCCGGGATTTCAAAATGTAGAAAGTGTGGATATCGTGTTCTAGGCCATCGACAATGGCCTCCATAACTCGCTTCTGCGAGGTCCACAGTTTGAGTTCCATCCCTTTGCCATCGGGATCGGACGCGGCGTGCTTGCTCTGAATCCGCAGGTTGGCAATGTATTTGCGGAAAAGCGGAACCCAATGCTGCTTATTTGTTGTCATGGGCCGCCATCACCATTTCGGTCAAAATTTCATTTATTGGCCCGGCAACTTGCGCGTCTCTGGCAATTCCCCATTGCGCCCATAAAGCGGGGTCTTTCGCGGCTGCACGCTGATTTCCTGCGGCATACCTCGCCGCCGCCCACATGGCATGCCTTGCCGCCCAAACTACATTATCCTCGGCGGCAGTAGCCCCCAAATGCATCAAAGCATTTAAGGTGTGCTTGTTTGCGTCGCGTCGTAAATTTTCATCGCCATTTTTAATGTATTCTTCAACAACGTCGGGCACACACCATAAATGGATAACGTCCAAGGCGCACAATCTGGCAAATTTTCTCAAAATTAAATTTGCCTCTAGACTCCATAAAAGTTCAGTTTCTGTGCTTACATACACATTGTTGCCGCCATCAAGAACTTCCCCTTTTATTTTGACGCAAAGAAGCGTGTCGCCAGTTGCCCACTCAAGAGCTTCCGTTATGCGCTGTGATCCGGCTAAATTTTTTGAAACCGGGGGGAAATCATCGCGGTTTATGAAATTCCAAGCGATCACGCGCCCAAGTCCTTCACGACGGCCGCGATGGCCGGCTCCCACCATCCCAACCGAGGCTGGCGGTAAATCTTCATGGACGGATACCACACCGTATCCGACCCCTTCATGCCCCACCGCCAGCAGGCGTCATAGCGGGACAGCATGAGGGTCGGGACGCCAAGGGAGGCCGCGAGGTGGCAGATGGCGGTGTCTACGGTGACCACGCGGTCAAGTTTGGATATGATGTCGGCGGTGTCCTGCCAGTCGTTGACCCCAACGAACCGCAATTCATCGCGCTGCAATATGACGTGGTTCCCGCCCGCGCCCATGACCGACTGTATGATCGGGGCGAACCTTCGCTCGTCTAAAGATCGCCGTTGATCCGTTGCGTGCGCTGCTGGGTCTTCTGGCCTCGGGCCACCGGACCAACAAATTCCGGTTGTTCTAGGCGGGACAAATCGGTCCATGTTCACCGCATATTTCAGCGGCGGCGGCACCGTCTCCGGCGTCGTGCCGAATAGCAACGGCAGGCTCATGAGACTGGTCTGAACGTCAAACTCCGGCACAACGTCCCGGCGATGCACGATGATCTTGGCTGGCAGACATTGGAACAGCCGCTCCAACTCCGCTTGCGTCTCGACCACCACCGAAGCAGCAATCTCCGCAACCAACGGGACATACCGGGCAAACTGAATGGAATCCCCGAACCCTTGCTCAGACCGCAGCAACACCCGCTTGCCACGCAACCCATCCAAGTCACCCGTGTAAAGCGGAGCGCCTTTGTATTGCCACGGCGATACCGGGGAGGGAATGTGCCACCGGGCCTCGAACTTGGGCCATCCCTCCGCCCACCGCCCCATCCGCAGCAATGTGAACGCCTCGCCGGCTTGGGCATGAGCATAGCCCGGCTGTAATTCCTGCGCCCGCCGATAATGATGAAGCGCCCCTTCTTCCTCGCCCAGATAAGAGCAAAGCGTCGCCATGCCGTGATGGCATTCCGGGTTGTTCGGATCAATCGTCACCGCCCGTTCAAGGCAGGCAAACCCTTCCGGGTGCTCTTGGCGCATCATGTAACACGCGCCCAGCTTGTGCCACGCCGAACCGATGGAATAGTCCCGCCGGATCACATCGCGAAACGCCTCGGCCGACGCAAGGAAATCCCCTTTCTCAAACAAAGCCATGCCGTGGTTCATGTGCAGCATGATGTTCTCGGGGTCCAAGGCAAGCGCCCGCTCAAACAACTCCGACGCTTCGGTCCAATCGTGCCGACGCATCGCAATCGCGCCCCGCGTCGCCAGACACAACGAAGGCTCATCCCCGGCAACCTCGGCCTCAATCACATGGCCAAGCGCCGCTTCCAAATCACCAAGGTTAACTTGATGCAGCGCAGCATAAAGGGTGGGGGAAAGCGTGGTCATTTTCGCTCACCATTACCCATTGCCGCGAACCAACCCACCCGGCATCCCGCCGTTTATGATCGCCTGCTGACGTGCCATCCCGGCAACCGTGGGGTCTTCCATCACCATCTTCTGCAAATGAGCCTGCGACCGCGCCTGACGCAACTCGGCCATCCGGTTGCCCTCCAAGGCACGATCCACATCCTGCATCAACACGATGTCCACCACGCGCGGGGATGTCACAATGGCACGCCCGAAATCGTCTTTCACCGACACCGCATCGTGTTGGGCATCGTCCGTCAATGTCTTCATCGCTGTCGTCGCGCGCTCAATCGCGAGATATTGCAGCATCATTCGCTCGACCTGACCGCGAACCAGAATTGTCAACGTCCACATGCTTCCGCTCCTTCATTGCCGCCTGAACGCGCCTGATCGCCGTTCGGCCGACTTTCAAATGAACCCGTATCCGTTCAACCGGCCAATGCAACGCCAGCAGACGCCTAATCTCCGGCTCTTGCGATGTGCGCGGTCTACCCACCGAAAACCCGTTCGAACCAAGCCGCCAGTCCGGGGTTGTTCACAAAGACCGACGACAATCCTAGCGTGATCGCCCGGACTGTGCGTTCTTCGTTGTCAGTTTCATCCACGCACCACGTATCGTAGATCGCGTGCAACAGTTCGTGCAACAGCGTTTCCGCTGTCTGACGCGGGCCATAGCTGTTGTCCACGCGGATAGTCCGGGTCGATCGTTCGCACTCACCGAACCGGTTTGCAGAATTGGCGCTGTGCGTATGCCAAACCTCAACCTTGTAGACCCATGGCCCAATTTTGACGGGCCCCGGCATGTCGGTGACGGAAATTGTCTCGGGCATTTTGGCGCCCTGTATCCGGGGGACAAACGCTTTGCGAGTGTTGGCGTCACGTTTCCCCGTCATGGCCTACTCCTCACGGCCGGTCAGCACAGACACCGCACTCGCCGACCGGCCGACAATGTGTCCAAAACCCTTGACCTTGCCGCTTTCGGACCGCGCATTCGCACCATCCAGCGCATCGCCAAGACGATCGCGATCTGGACCAGACACCTGATCCTTTACCAACTGGTCCACAACGGTATCCACCGGATATGACGGTGGGGTTGGCCGGGTGTCGCTATCGGGAACAGCGGCCAAATTCTCGTCCGGCACCCGCGTCCAATCATCGTGGTACAGCATGAAAGCGCCCCCCTTACGAAGACACTGGCGCAATTGGCCCCCAACCCAAGCGCCTTCATTATAGGCCACTTCGCTGTCGGCTGACGGATCGAAAGCCACGATCACACGATCAAAATATCCGCGCTCCCAGTCCAATATTATCGTTTGTGGATGCACAATAATCGCGTGCGGCCATTCCGCGTGAGCGGCCTCAAAGTTCCATGTGGCCACAATGGTTCGTTCAACGCCAACAGGCACGTCGGGGCTAGCCGTCTTTTCCGGGGCAAACAAGGCCGTTGCCAGATTATGCCGCATCTTTTCTTCAAGCTTATCCGAAGCGCGCCTCAAAGATCGCAAGAAGTCATCGGCATCCGTCTTTTGATAGACCGCGCCCGGCGCCGGCAGCACAGGATCAGACAACCCGCCTTCCGGAACCACACTGATAGTCCCGTCCGCGCGAAGAACCATCATCGGGTTCGCGGCTTTGTGGTGTGCCTCCCAAGCCTGAGCCAAAAACGTTTTGCCGAGACGGCTGTTCGCGATGAACACTTGATCGCTATGGACATCGAGGGCTTTCAGAAGCGCCTCCGGGTAGGAAAGCAACTTCGGATTGTCGCTCTCAGACATCGTTGCCTCCCATCAAAAACTTGTGAATCGCGACCGCCAGAAAACCAACATTGACATCGGCGTTGCGGACTTGAACCGCCAACCGGGCCGCCTCAAGCCGGACATCGTAGTCCGAAGGAAGGCCCGCAGCCTCGACCCCCGGACCCGGCAGCACAGCGCCAACATCCATCAGCCCGCGCTCCGACATCACATCCCGGACAAAACCAATCCGATCCGACATATCAACCCCCCATCTGCCGCACCACCCAAGCCTTCATATGCGCCACCACATCCGCAAGCGTCGCATGGTCCACAGCGCCACCCTCGCGCGGCCACTCATAATCCGGATTGGTCCGATCAACCGGAACCGCCACCGAACCTTCAACCACACCGCCCGCCGGCACGTCACCAACGTCACTCATCGCAAACCTCCATCAAGTAGGAAACAAAGCCCCGACCACGGGATCAAGCATCCCCTTGATCGTCCCATACGTCGCAGCCGTAAAGTGCACCCCATCCCAAGTCGTCCCCGGCAAAGCCGTCCCGTCCGACCCGCGAAACGCACCGTGCAAATCAACAACCGTCGCACCAAACGTGTCCGCAGCATCAGCCATCTGAAAACTGATCGTGTCCAGCCACGAACACCGCAACACACAATCCGCATCTGATTGCTTTGTCGGGAAACCCTTCTCCATCGGAACCGGCGTCGTCAAAACCAAATGAGGCGACCAATCCCGGCAAGCCGTCAGCAAAGCCGTCGTGTCCAACACAACCCTCTCCCATTGAGGATCATCCAACGGGATCCAAGTCAAGTTCACACCCAACTGTATCACCAATACCCTCGGACCCAAATTCTTCACCGCCGGAGGTATCCACGTCACGCCCTCGTTGATCGCAATCCCAGGCATCCCAATCGAATAACAAGGTGCACCACCCAAAACCTGGATCGGCGAAGCCTCCGCCCGGCTGTCCCCCGTCATCGCAACACACCATTCCAAACCAAGACCCTGCCTCAACCCATAAACCGCCGAAGCAATCCCAGCCCAATAGTCCGTCAGCGTCGTCGGAGAACCCATGACCACAATCCCCTATCTGTCACCAAACATATGACCAATACCCACCCACACACAACCCCCAATCGGTCATGACCCAAATTTTCTGGGGGAAAAAGAGGATGTGCGCTTCCGTCCCTGGGGCGCTCGCGTCCCATCGCCGCCCGACGTTCGCGGTTTGGTTCGGCCGGGCGCCACCCTGGGGGCCTCCGGGGCACGGGACCGTTGCCGGATCACACACATGGCAAGAATGGCGGAAATCTGCGAGCGTCAACCGCAGATGGGATATTATGTAATCTTGTCGTTAGTTGTTAGCGATTAGTTGCTGATATATAGTCGAGCTTAACAACACCGCATTGTTGCGCAACGATAGGCTGTAACCCATTGATCTATGGTGTCCTCGCACAGTCATCGATCCGTGAACATTCCAGCCTTCCGCACCGCTTTCGGAGGCTTCGGGGCCAGCGTGGGGGGTGCGCCGTTTTTCTGGGGGAGCGAGCGTGAGACCCCTAGCGCGTTCGCGGCGCAGGCGTGTTGGGTGGGAATGGTAGGGAATGCGGGAAGTGTATCGTTTGATAGTGTTTCCCGTTTAGGCTTGATTGGCCTGCCTTTTGTGGTGCGGCAGGCTGGGCAGCGTCTTCTAGCCGAGTCTACGACGGCTTCGCGTGGATAGAGTGGGTGGCGTTGAAGGAATGGCGCGGTGCAGTCTGGGCAGTTTGAGGCCCATATAGCGATTCGTTTGTTTGGCCTTCCTGTGCGGTCAGGGACGGTATCGTATCCGACTTTGACGAAGCGCTGCCCTGCGATGGTGAATTCGTCGAGTTCTCCGCCTCGGCCTTGTGCCATGTGGTGCCTGCGTTTGGATGATGGTTCGGATCGCCCTGCGCGCCCGAGGGCGCTTGAAGCGGGCGGCGGTGTGCTGCGCACGGTTATGTTTTTGCCCACACTCCCCCAAACCCCCTCTCTCCCTTCCGTTTTGTTAACGGGCGCTTTGGCGCTTGGGATCGAGTAGCGGGACGCCGCACCTACAGGTCTCCCCTAGGATTGTGGCCGTCGCGCGAGGCTTGAAGTGTCTCGTTCAGCACGCGGGCAAGTGAGGCGTCCGCGAGGGGCTTAGGTTAATTGGGTCGGTAGCTTGCCCACTGTTTTGGCATCATCGGCACGCGGCCTTGGGCGCGGGCGTTTATGGCGTAACGCGCGTATTTGAGCGCGGTGCCTGACGCTGGCCCTGGCGGGTCGATGGTGACGGTCTTAGGATCGACGCGGATGCACTTGCCAGCCCGGCCATGCTTGCCACCCCGGAAACCGCGCGGGCGGTCGGGGGAGAGTTTGTTGCCTCGGTCGGCGCCAGACCTGAAATCCCGGTTTGTCACGCCCGCAAGATGCGTTCCGCCCGCCCGGTTGTCAAGATTGAGCGCCGCTCTGTTACAATTATCACGAAATCGTGAGCGCACACATTTCCTGTTGCCCGATAGGCCCGCTGGTCCTATACCTATTTCCACCGGACGGGATGATCCTCCGGGCAACGGGAGACACGGAAATGACAGCTTATGAAATTCTCGCTCTTCACAACGCCTGGTGCCGGGCCGATGGTGAACGGATGGCTCGCCGCCCGGCTGGCATGTGCCGCGCCGCGTGGCGCTACGAAAATCCGATCCCGCCAGTCGAATACCCGACGATGCGCGATACGGCGTTCAAAAGCCGTCCGGTGCGGTTCCCTTGGTTCATGGACCATTCGGGCTTCCTACACATTTCGTCTCGGCGGCGTCACATCGAGGTCATTGACCTGCGTGCGGCGGACGCGGACGAAAAGCTCGCTCGCTACGAATTCGCCGCCTGATCCGCACGCTTCCCATGCCTCGGCATGGGTTTCGCGGCGACCAGCCTAACACCAACGGGAGATATAGATATGGCAAACGCTGAAAAAGGCAAGAAAATCACCTTCAAGCAACTTCTTCGGAAATCTGCTTTCGTAGCCGGGGTCAACGCCGCACGAGCCGGGAAACCTTTCGATTACGACGCTTACCGGGACGATATCCCGAGCCAGTGGTCTTATGAGCGCGGCCGGATTTTGGGTCTGACTTTCACGGGCGCAATCAAAAACGGGCGCAATGTCACGCTTGAAGCCATATGGGCGGCTCACACGGCATACTCCGACAAGACCATGATTTGAACCGCAATCCGCGCCTAACCCATCCAGGAGACATGACAATGACACAGTTTCAAGTCGGCAAAACCTACTGGACGCGCTCCCCGTGCGATCACAATTGCATCATCTCCGCCGAGATCGTGGCGCGCACCGCAAAGACGGTCACAGTCGCCAAGGCCGCGCCGAACGAACGCCAAACTTTTCGCGTGGCGGTTTGGGAAGGGGTGGAGACTTTCAAACCATGGGGCAGTTATTCAATGGCCCCCATGATCAGCGCCGACAGGATCGCCGCCTAACCCCACCGGGGGCGGGCAACCGCCCCCACAACACACAGAGGCATTCCATGAACATCCCCGACCTTCTCCGCTTTGCCCTTGATCTGGTGACATACGCCACCGTGACCGGGTTGCTCCCGATCTGCTTCCTGGCGTTCGTCGCGTGGCGGGGGTTGCGGAAATGACCGCCGCTGATTTCCACGCCGCGCTTGCCGCCCTTGGGATGACACAACGCGCGTTTGCAGAACGGTGGAACACGCCGCTTAGGACGATCCGGCACTACCTTAACGGGACGCGGCCTATCCCGGGATGGGTGGCGGTGGCAGTCCGCTACACCCAAAAACACGGGCCGATCGGACCTATTACGCCGGGGAGGTAGGCGCCAAGCGTCCCTAACTGGCCAGCGTTGGCTTGTGCTTGTGCCAACACCGCCTGCCGATAATATTCGGCCGCCATGTCTTGCGCCCCAAAATGCCATTCCCACGCCACCGCTTGGGCAGCCCAATCGAAATTGCGTGAATCGTCCAAAAGTTTCCCGCGCGCGATTGTCACCCGGTGCGTTTTCCCGCCCGTGCGCCGCCATAGGATCGTGGTGTCGGTCATTGCAAAAAACCTCCCGTTGCTATCATTGACCACCCGAGAGAAAGAAAAAAAGCACCCGCTAAAGCAAACCACATTCCGCGTCGCTGAGCGGTGAAAGCCATCATCCAGGCGCCGCCGACGACCAAAGCGGCAGCGGAAATTTGAACAAATACAAACATCATTATTCTTGCCCCCGCGCCGCAAGCTCTTGCTCAATCTGCCGGGCTTCCGCGTCCGCTTTGGCGTTGTTCAACGCTTTTAGCCAATCCCGCACGATCCATTCGATCATGCTGGTTTTGCTCCGCCGGCGTTCGGACGCGACAACACCCACCGCATCGCAAAGATCGGCGGGGAGACGGTATGCAAGGTCAGTGCGTTTTGCCATGCTTGCCTTATACCCGCCGCGCGCTCACCGTGCACGCACTTTTTTCATTAACCCCGCATTTACCTATTGACGTGAGCGCACAGTGAGCGCATACCCCTCTCACCGGCATGGAGCCGAAGAGAGAGGATCAGGACATGGCACACATCGAAATTCGCAAATACATCGTGGCGGACAACGCGACCCACGAGAAAGTGCTCATTACCTACGCTGCCAATGAACAGGCGGCTTTGGACGAATATGCAGCCATCCGCTCCGGCTACGACACCATGACCGAGATGGCCCGCAGCGCGACCTTCCGCGAAGCTTCCAAGGTCTACGCCTACCGCGCCGTCTAACCCCACCGGCACACCACACAGGAGGATCAGGACGATGACCAGAGATACGATTATGGAAGAGGCCCTTATGGACATCGCGGGTGCCCACACGCCAGCCCAGCCGGCAGCCTCGGGCTGCGATGAGGCGACGTGGGTCATGCAGCATGTCGGAAATCTCCGCCGGCTGGCGCGGAACGCATTGGACAAGATCGCATCTGCGGAAAACGCACGGTCCGAGTGGCAGGATGTTTGCTCCGGCGTATCCCGTATGCCTGTTCCGGGCGGCTGGATATACAACATGGCCGACAATGTTGGCGGTTCCTCGTCCGTGTTCGTGCCAAAAGAGGACACGCGATGAAAGGCGATCGACGCGGTACTGTGATCGTGGAAGTGAACGTCTGCGGCCCTGTCGGGTGCGGCAAAAGCGCAATATGCGGGGAGATCGAAATTGCCTTGCGAGCCATCGGCGTGAAGGTGTCATGGCCGGATGGTGACGACGAAAAGCGCCTCACACATGCCGACTGGCAGTCGGCGCTGGACCTGTATGACCCCACCGTCGTCATCCGGGAGATCATCCAGAAGCCGAACCAGACACCCACAAACCCCATCCCCGGCACAGCCGGAAAATGATGGAGACGACGAACCATGACCGCGACGAACGCCGCCAGCAGTTGTCAAGCAATCCTTGACAACTCAGCCATGACCGACAAACCAACCGAGGCGATAGGCTATTGGGATTGCGACTGCGGGAGGGAGTGCCGGCACAAGAATGGACCGCAGCGACTGCCCGACTGTCGGGCGTGGTGGGTAAGTCTTGATGCATCCCCCGAGCAAAGGAGAACGATGATGTCCGACACCGCAGAATGGACGACCGGGCGCCTGCGGCAAGAAGCCGAGGCTTGCGAGAAGCGTGGGGAATGGGGCCGCGCGATTGATGTCTGGCAAGCCGCGATGGACAACTACCCTGGCCGGGATCGGCCGTTGGGCGCGTTGGCGAAGCGCGAAATCGCCGAGATGGAACGCCGCCAACAGGCTTGCCTCGCAATGTATTTTCCCGCCTGACTTCCGGCGCAACGCGCTTCACGCCGCCTAACCTCGCGGGCTTCGGCCCCGGCAATACCAATGGAGACAAAGTTGCTGTTCGAGACTAGGTTTTATTCTACGGGATGGGCGTTTCGCTTTGGTCTGCTGCAATTCCGATGGAAC
>Ga0075030_100000553_pt1 | contig 32634 bp, 26 predicted proteins | sample LitLauG_LLR_2012_FD_71393 | JGI IMG/M metagenome (GOLD analysis project Ga0075030, IMG submission 71393) | Freshwater sediment microbial communities from Pennsylvania, USA - Little Laurel Run_MetaG_LLR_2012 | ecosystem: Environmental > Aquatic > Freshwater > Creek > Sediment | place: USA...
AGCGAGAGTAAGAGTGGGCTTGGGGCGTCCCGTGATCATGCTAGGCAGCTTATTCTAAGCCCATTACTTATGCTAGTTATTTATGGGACACTACACTAGAACAACCATGAAGCGGACATTTGATCTTGTGCTCGCCAGTGCTGGGCTGGTTTTCGTCAGTCCCCTGCTCATACTGCTGGCAATCTGGATCAAGCTAGACTCGACAGGTCCCGTATTTTATCGAGGGCTAAGGGCGGGAAGATTTGGCAAGCCATTTCGCATCTTCAAGCTACGCACGATGACGGCCGATCCCAACGAGCGCGGAGGGGCTTGGACAGCCAGTGACGATCCTCGCATAACCCACATTGGCGCCATGCTTCGTCGTTACAAATTCGATGAACTACCGCAGCTCATCAACGTGATTAAAGGAGACATGAGTTTGGTAGGGCCGCGTCCAGAGGTTCTAGACGAAGTCCAGCGTTATACCGCTGAGGAAAAGCAACTGCTCCTGGTTCGCCCTGGAATCACAGACTGGGCCTCAGTCAAGTTTTGCCAGGAGGGGGAAATCCTTCGAGACAGCCAGGATCCTGTTAGTCACTATTACCACTATATTCGGCCGGAGAAAGTTCGGCTGGGTTTGGAGTACGTCCGCAACAATTCACTGCTGATAGATGTTCGCATTATTTCTCAAACCCTGACCCGGCTTATCCGAGAAGGACATCGAGTTAACCCCAGCATTTAACGGCAGAGCAGCCGCAATGAGATTTCTAATCCTTACTCAATATTTCGCTCCCGAGCCGGGCGCCGCACAGGTACGATTGGCCGCTCTTGCTCAACAATTAGTGCGTGCAGGGCATGAGGTAGAGATTGTCACTGCCATGCCAAACTATCCCACGGGGCGGATTCTCGACGGCTATCGCCGTAGTTTCTATCGATTCGAATCATGGAAAGGCATACCCGTTCACCGGCTATGGTTGTACGCCTCCGGGGGAGCTGGCATAAGGCGGATGATCAACTATGGCTCGTTCGCCTTGACCTGTCTGATTGGACTGGCCAAGGCGCGGAAACCCGACTACCTGTTTGTAGAATCGCCACCGCTCTTCTTGAGTATTGCAGGATTTATCGCTGCCAGGCTCTGGGGCATACCTTGGATCTTTAATGTTGCAGATCTCTGGCCAGACTCGGTGGCTGAAATGCAACTGCTGCACCCTGGGTGGCTATTACGGGCCGCGTTCGCCTTGGAGGAGTGGACATATCGCCATGCCACCTACGTTAGCGCAGTGACGTGGGATATCCGTCGACAATTGCACGCTGAAAAATGTGTGTCGCAAAAAAAACTATTATTCTTGCCTAACGGCCTGGACACTGAGTTATTCAGACCGCTGCCTCCTAGCCAGAGCCTTCTGCAGCGCCTCGGATTGGCAGGAAAGCAGATAGTGATCTTCCCCGGCACTCACGGCTACGCACACAGCATGGAAAGCATTCTGCAGGCGGCCGAGAGACTGCGCCAAGACGAGCGCATTCACTTTCTCCTGATTGGATCGGGTTCTGCCAAACCCGACATGATGTTGGGGGCACAGAAACTCGGCTTGCGGAACATAACCTTTCTGGACCCAGTGCCCCCAGAGGATATCCCACAGTTCATTTCCATTGCATACTGCGGGCTGGTCAGCATGCGGGACATTCCCCTGCTACGAGAGGCAAGACCAGTCAAGGCATTAGCCATTATGGGTTGTGGAAAGCCGGTAGTACTGGCGGTCGGAAAAGGTTCCGGAGCATTTGTGCAGCAATCGCAAGCGGGTTTGGTTGTGCCGGTGAACGAGCCAGACGCAATTGCCGGCGCGATCCGCGACCTAGTTGACCATCCCGCAAGGGCCATTGAGTTCGGCAGTAACGCGAGATCTTATGTGTGTCAAAACCTGCAATGGCCCAGGTTGGTGGCCGAATGGTTGGAGCAACTACCCGGAGCGGCGAAGGCTGCCTAGAGAGGAAGCTCTATGAGTACGGCGACCACTGAAGCAGTTCGGTTCCTTCCCTTTCACACTCCTCTCATTGAGCAGGAGGACGTTGATGCGGTGGCAGAGGTTGTCAAGAGCGGCTGGCTCACCTCCGGACCAAAGGTCGAAGAGTTCGAAAAGAGATTTGCTCGCTATTTGGGGGCTCGTCATGCTGTGGCCGTGAACTCCTGCACGGCCGCGCTCCATCTGGCGCTCGAAGCAATCGGATTGAGCGAGGGCGACGAAGTGCTCCTGCCCACTCTGACCTTCACCGCAACTGCAGAAGTGGTCACTTATTTCAGGGCTAAACCAGTCTTGGTTGATTCCGAGCCCTGCTACTTTAATCTGGATTGCGATCAGATGGAGACACACATTACACGTCGAACCAGGGCGATCATCCCAGTGCATCTTGCCGGACATCCTTGTGAGATGTCACATATTCTCGAGTTTGCTCGCCAGCGGGGCTTCCATGTCATTGAAGATGCGGCACACGCCTTTCCAGCCAAGTATCATGATCGCTTTGTGGGCACCCTTAGCCCTCTCACAGCCTTCAGCTTCTATGCCACGAAGACTCTGACGACTGGTGAGGGTGGGATGGTAACAACCGACGACGATGCATTCGCTTCCCGCATTCGCACGATGCGGCTTCACGGGATGAGCAGGGATGCGTGGAAGCGCTACAGCTCTGAAGGGACTTGGCGCTATGAAGTTGTCGAGGCAGGGTACAAGTACAATCTCACCGACATGCAGGCGGCGCTGGGACTGGCTCAGCTGGCGAAAACGGACAGAATGCTGCAGAAACGAGCCCAGATTGCGCAATTCTATACGGAAGGTTTGAAGGACTGCGCGGCGTTTTGCTTGCCGCGTATTTCCCCCTCCGTACAACATGCCTGGCATCTTTATGTGATTCTCGTTAGGCCGGAGAGTCTGACGATCAGTCGCGACAAACTCATCGAGGAACTCCGACATCGTGGCATCGGCACCGCCGTACACTTCATTCCTCTTCATCTCCACCCCTATTATCAAAGGAACTGGAGCTATTGCAACGGACAGTTTCCGGTAGCGGAGCGTTATTTCAATCGATGCTTATCCTTACCTCTCTATCCCGCGATGACCCTAGAGGATGCCGAGCGAGTCGTCGACAGCCTGCACGATATCGCTTACAAGTTCAGAGCGTAGACCGCCAACATAGGAATCTCCGATGAATCGTCTCGGACAATTCGCTGCATCCTCCGCCAAGTTCGGCAATCCGTCGTCGCTGTCGCTCAACTGGCAATTGAAGGAGTCTATTGCTGTTCCAATATGCTGCGGAGTGCTGGTTGCGGTTGCTGTCGCCATCCGGTCATGGATCATGCTGGCAGTGTTACTCGCCATACCACTGGTCATGCTGATCCCCGTCGAATTCGCATTCGGACTACTTGCACTGGCGATTTACTTTGACAATCTAAATCCGCTTGGCGGCACCGTGACCCTTAGTTTTCTCGTTGCCGCTGTGAGCGGCGCCGTATTGCTGGTAGCAACTCTGGCAGGCGCGCGACTTGTGAATCCACCTCGTGCTGCGAGCTGGTTCGTTTTACTATTCCTATGGACAATGCTGAGTGCATTCTGGGCGATGGATCCGAAAGTCTCCTTGGAGCGACTGCCGTCGTTAGCTGCGCTTGGAGCGCTCTACCTAATTGCGGTCTCGATGCGCATTTCGGAACGTGAGTTCGCATGGGTGACCCGGTTGATCGTGCTCGGTGGCTGCATTGCTTCCGCAGTTTCCATGTACCAATACGCGCACGGCATCAACGTTTCGGATCGTGCCTCGATCGTTTTGGGCTCAGTTGTCACCAACCCCAACGACTTAGCGATTACGATGCTTCTACCTTTGTCGATAACAATCGGCTTGGTGCTCTCAAATCGCGGCATCACGCGCGCGTTATCCGTGGTAGCGGCCATGCTCTTACTGGCATGCTTGATTTTAACCATGTCTCGTGGCGGGTTTGTGGCACTCGGCGTCCTAACCGCGGTATACATCTACCGAAAAGGTTTTGACTGGCGATTGCTCGCCGTCGTGGGCCTCACTGTGGTTGCAATTCTATTCGCACCCGCCCTGTTGATGACGCGAATGGGGGAAGCATTGACCAGCCGTGCACAGGGACGCTTTGACATTTGGCTCGTTGGATTTGAGGTAATCAAGCACCACGGGCTTTTTGGCGTGGGTCTGGACAACTTCCCGCTCGCATTCGAAAAATACGCTGGTCATCAGGTGGTCTTCCGCCGTTTCTCGCTGGTGCCGCACAATATTTATCTGCAGGCGCTGGCGGAGACTGGTGTAGTCGGCCTTTTCCTACTGCTTGGTGCACTGAGAATTCAGATGAAGCAAGTGGCTGGCGCACTGAGAGAGGGTGGGGCCCGCGCAGCGGCGCTGCTTGTTCCGTGTGAAGCTGCCGCTTGGGGCGTAATGACGCACGCCATGGTTGCGAACGTGCTGTGGCGTAAAGTCTTCTGGTTCGTCTGGATTATGGTGGCACTTGCGGTCCATCTCGAGCGACGGCTACAGAACTGCGAGGGGCAGACCTCACCAACATGACTCCGAAACAAATAGGGGTGAGGCGAGCGGAAAACTCGCCTCCGAAGAAGAGCCACTGATCCGAGCACGTCACTCGAGTTGAACGCAGCCAGTATCAGTGAGATTCGTAGGCGCCGATATCCGGAGCGGCGCCCTGCGGACGCACCGTACCCTCGAAATCAATGGAAGGGGCGCCATGCGGCGTGCCTGCGTCTATGCCTGCACTCCCAATCGCCAGGTGATAGTCTCCCGTACCATTGTTCTGATAATTCACAAATTGCGGATCAGCGTTTACGTCGTGGGTATAGGTTAGGCCGGTTCCGATATACCGCGCGTCGGGGACACTCCACACCAGGTTGTATTCGATTGTGTTGTGAGTCCCGTAATGTGCGCCGCTATTGTAAATGCCATATGAAGGGGAATTTACATCCACCAGAAAGGCAACGATGTTATTGCCAATATCGTTGTAGTCTGAGAACCCGTTTTGGTCGGCGGTGGCTATAATTCCCTTTCCGCAGTAGAAGATCGTGTTGTTTGTGATAATCGAGTGCCATGGTTCCTGATTCGGATGGCCGACGCCGTAACTATACAGTTGGATGCCGATCCCGGACGCCCGGTAAATCAGGTTGTTCTGGATGGTGGAGTAGTAACCGTGCAGGTAAATTCCGTGGATAAGCTTGCCGGCAGTGGCCCCGATACTTGTGCCGCAATCGTTGATCTCGTTATTGACGACGGTGTAGTAGTCGCTTCCGGACCCGCCCACCACGCACGCTCCTTCGCCGTCATTCACGATATTGTGAATATGACTATTCTTAACGACCGTGTAAGCCGCACTGGACTTGATTCCGTTGTACGTGCCTGCGTAGTTTGAGGAAAGATCAATTCCCTCGATCGTCACATAAGCGCCGGTAATGGCCCAAACCGTACTGGCGGTGCCGGTGTGCACGATCTTCACAGGCCAGTTCCTGGCAGCAAGATCATAGTCTGTACCCACGAAAGTTATCGGTGCCGAGGCGGTTCCTGAATTTGACGTGGAAAGAGTGCTCGACAGCGAATAAGTCCCCGCCATGATGTGGATTGTCGACGCAGGTTTGGCCGAACTGGATGCCTTCTGCAAGGTCGCCCAGGGCTTGCACGCTGATCCGTCGTTGCTGTCGCTGCCGTTGGTCGCCACATAGCGGTCAGTGGAATTGAGTGGAGCCGGCGTAAGCGAAACTGCGGCACTGGCCGAAGCGGAGGTGGCATAGGCACTCAGCGCGGTCACGGTCGCCGTGTTGTTTGCCGGACATGCGGGCGCCGTGTATACGCCAGTGGAGGATATGATCCCATTGGTGCTGCTGCCGCCTTTGGTTCCATTGACCAACCAATTCACGCTCTTGTTGCTTGTGCCTGACACCTTCGCGGTGAATTGTTGAGTCGCATCCCCTTGCACGCTGGCGCTGGTCGGAGAAATAGTTACGTTCACCGGTTGACCCGATGCAGCCAGCGTGACTGAAGCGGCGGCTGATTTGGTAGTGTCGGCGGCGCTGACGGCAGTCAAAGAAACCACGCCACCTGACGGTACCGACGCGGGCGCGGTATACAGGCCACTGGAGTTGACGGTGCCATCGCTGGCATTACCGCTCTTCACGCCATTGACGTACCAACTCACGCTCTTGTTCGTCGTGCCCGAGACAATTGCCGTAAATTGCTGGGTAGCACCTACCTGCAGGACTGCCTGGGCTGGCGACATGCTCACGGCGATTGGTGGTGCACCAACCGTTCCCACAAGAGGAACTGAGATCGTGTCAGCAGAATTCGATGCAACGACCAGAGATCCATTGAAACTGCCCGTCGTTGAAGGGTCGAAGGCTATCGCCACATTGACGGACTGGCCGGATTGGAGCGACAGCGGTAGGTTGGTCTTCACAACCGAAAAGGCAGAGGACCCGGAAACCGAGATGCTCTGAACAACGATTCGCGAGGTTCCCGCATTTTGGACGCTCACATTTTGCTGAGCGGCGGTGTTCGGGGTCGGAGTCGAGAAAGACAAAGCCGACGGTGAAGCGCTAAGGGGTACAGCGCTGGCCGGGCTAGTTACCGATTTGCTAATGCCTGAACAGCCTAATGCGGCTGTCATGAGCACAATACTTGCAAACAGGGGGAAACGGACTGCAAGTCGTGACATGTACTGATGTACTCCTGATTTACTCTGCCTCCGATAACGGAACGCGGAGCTATTGACTTGATCCTGCGCAATTCAGCAAAAAGCAGCCTTCCAACGCTGTACCAACGTCGACGTCTTGGAACTGCTCGGATTTGTTGGTAGATCGATGTAGCGAGAACTGCTTTTGCGGCGCAATAACGTTGTTGCCACCTTATAGGACGCTCGCCGGTACACGCAACTCTCGGAAGTACATGCCCAAGTGACTGATTCCCATAGAACACCGGGAACGCCGATGGTGCGGTTGCAGGCACCGTCGCGGAGAATGAATGGCGAAAAAAAGGAAACGACTGTGCTTGATTCTTTGCACTATCGATGTCGATCTTCCGCCATCATGATGATCTTGCTCGCGACTGTGGCTTCTCTTTCACCAGCAGCTCGGATGGGGAACCATGCAGATGCGAAGAATCGCTACGTAGCTGTAACCGGGGTCGATTGGACAAACGACGGTTCTCGACTACATCCCTGGCGGACTCTCGAATATGCCGGCAACCTTGCGACGCCGGGGACCACCATCCATGTCCTCCCCGGAACGTATGCAGTGTCCCGGATCATCGTCACACATGCGCGCGGGACCGAGAAAGAGCGGATCCGCTACGTCTCCGAGGAGCGCTGGGGCGCGAAGATCGTAACGTCGGCATCGCAGGGTTGGATGAACACCGGAGACTACGTTGATATTGAAGGTTTCGATGTCAGTAGCACGAGTCTTGTCACCTACATTGGAATTCACAGCCAGGGCAGTTACGACCACATTCTGTACAACCACATTCATGACCTGCATGCTCCGCCGGGAACCTGCCCACAAGGCGGGGGAATCATGATGGGAGATCCTAGAACGGTTGGACAGGAGGCCGAAGGGAACATGGTGCATGACATCGGCCCGCCTCCGGGTCAGTGCAAATTCATCCATGGCATTTACTCTTCGACGCCGCATTGCAAGGTCACCAACAACCTGATCTTCGACAATTCCGGGGTAGGGGTGCATTTGTGGGGGCATCCAGATCATTGTCTGATTGCTAACAATACGATTTTCGGCAACGGGCGCGGACTGGTGGTCGGAGGTGATCCAAAATCCGGTGTGAATGATTTCACCGTTGTTGCCAACAACATTGTTTATCGGAATCGGGAAGTCGGTATTTACGAAGCCGGCTTGACTGGGCTGAACAATCGCTACATCCGCAACCTGTCCTGTGGAAACAAAGTCGACTGGTCCCTCCGGACCGGCACTCAATTCAACAGCATCGCAGCTGATCCCCAGTTCGTTCGTAATACGGGCACGATCGACGGCGACTACCATCTAAAGAGCAACAGTCCTGGTGTGGGCACGGCCGATCCAAGACTTGCCCCACCGACTGACTTTGACGGCAATAGACGCGGCTCTACCCCAAACCTTGGGGCCTACGAAGCGCAGCAGATGGGCCGATCCGCCGAGCGATAGCCGCTTGCAAGCGGGAGGCGTTCACCACCCATGTCCGTTCCCATACCAGCTCAGACAGCCGGGTTCGTGACTTCCAGCCCCACAATCGCCAGGCGATCCAGCTTCGCGGGCGACGTAGTGCGTCTCGCGGCTGGTACCTTATCGTCGCAGCTGATTGGTGTTCTGGCCGCGCCCTTTATCGCTCGAATGTTCTCGCCGGTTGCTTTCGGCGAACTGGCCGCGTTCGCAGCGATCTCGGGAATCATTTCCGTCGTCAGCTGCCTGCGGTACGAAATTGTCATCAATCTGCCCAAGGAGGAAGAGGAAGCGGCGAACGTCGCGGTTCTTTCGCTCTCGCTGGCAACCGTGACAAGCTTCGCAACCGCCTTGCTGATCCTGGTATTCGGCAAGGCGCTCGGGCGGTTGGAGCACGCTCCCGAACTGACCCGATATCTGTGGTTGCTGCCCCTGAATGTCTTCCTCACCAGCGTCTGGACGATACTGAACTGCTGGAATCAGCGTAAACGTGCATTTGGTCGGCTCACAATCATGCAGATCGTTATGCGGGTTGCGCTCGTCAGCTCACAACTCACAGTGGGATGCTCAGGATTCGTCAGTGGGCGCGTCCTGATTCTCACGACGATCTTCGGGGCACTCGTAGCTTCCTCCGTGCTGGGCTGGCAGACCCTCCGCGAGGACGGGACCCTTTTTGCCCGCGCTGTGTCATGGAAGGAGATCATGCGGGTTAGGCGAAGGTACGAGAAGTTTCCCCGCCTTGGCTTGGCCGCAATCCTACTGAACTCAGTCTCCTTTCTCTTGCCGATACCACTGCTGGCGAGTTTCTTCAACATGGCGGTCGTGGGCAGCTATTCCTTCGGCCTCCGGATATTGCGTGTTCCAGGTGACCTGATCGGCAACAACATAAATCGAGCTTTCTTTCCGCGGGCGGCAGAAGCCAAGCATCAGGGTACTCTCGGTCGCTCTGTAGAGCAGGCGCTACGGTACCTTGTGATCCTAAGTTTCTTTCCATGCTTCCTGCTGACTTTGACAGGCGGATCGCTGTTTACCCTGGTATTTGGCTCCAACTGGCACGAAGCTGGAGTGTACGCGCAGATTCTGAGTGTCTGGCTCTTCTTCTGGTTTGTATCATCGCCGCTGAACACGGTCTTCGCTGTACTCGAGGAGCAAGGGCTCGAATTGCGTTTCCAGATGGCGAATATCGTGACCCGGTTAGTTGCCCTGGTTACGGGAGGCTTGTTCGGCAGTGCGCGGGTGGCAATAGCGCTGTTCGCAATCTGCGGTGTCGGTGTGTACGGCAGCTATTGCGTGGCAGTGATCCGGAAGTCGGGAGCTTCGGGGTCGCTTGTTGCGCGCGTGATGCTGTCTCGTCTCCTGCAGTTTGCTCCGGCAGCCGCCCTCATCGGGATACTAAGAGCCGCGGCTGCGCCTCCGGTGGCCATCCTGGTTGCAACTACGCTTATCCTGCTCGTGTACTACTGGAACTGGGTGCGCACGGACTCGGCTGCTCGCCAAGTCATCTCACAGTTCATGCGGCGCCCTTCCTTGGCTACTGAGTAGACCCCACGAAACCATATTGCAATGAAAACCAGAGTCCTATTCGTGGCCGGTTCGCTGCACATTGGCGGGTCCGAACATGTCCTCATCGGAATCCTGAAGAGACTGGAGCGCAACAGTTTTGAGCCGCATCTAGCCCTCTTATCCTGCGAGGGGGATTTCCTGGATGCGGTGCCTCCAGACGTAGCAATCCACTCATTGGGTGCGCACCGAGCTCGAATGGCAAGCTGGCCGATTGCACGTCTCTGCTGGAAGCTGCGCCCGCAAGCTATCGTCTCGTTCGCTGCGCACGTCAACTCAGCAGTCATTCTGGCCAAGCCGGCTCTTCCTGCTAAAACTCACATCCTTGCACGCGAAGGAGCCAACATTACCCTGGCCGAAATTACCAGCGCCGCGCAGCGAATCGTATTGCGGATGCTGTACCCGCGTGCGGATCTGATAATTTGCCAGAGCGATGACATGGTGCGGCGCATGGCCAGTCGTCTGAGGATTCCCAAGGACAAACTTGTTCGCATTTATAACCCTGTGGACGCTTCTGAACTACGACACTTCGCCCAAGGAGCCTCTCCTTTTCATGGCCGAGGGCCACACCTCCTGTCCGTCGGGAGTCTTCTTCGGGTTAAGGGCACGGATCTGCTCATTCACGCGTTGCCAGCCGTCCTAAGTGCCTGTCCCGACGCGGATCTTACCGTGGTCGGAAGAGGGCCGCTCGAAGGTGAACTCCGCTCGCTAGCGGCGCACGCAGGGGTGGAAAGAGCAGTGACCTTCGTAGGAATGCAATCCAATCCGTATCCATTCATCGGGCATGCAGACTTACTCGTCATTTCCTCGCGTTCGGAAGCGCTGCCTAACGTTGCCCTCGAGGCGCTTGCCCTTGGGACGCCGGTGGTAGCGACAGACTGCCCCGGTGGAATTCGCGAAATTGCGCAACGCACGGAGCGGCTTTCGTTGGCGACAGGGGTTGACTCCAGAACACTGGCGCTTGCAATCAACGAGAAGCTTGCGATCCTTTGTGCCAACCCAGATCGCACGGCCGAGGACCAATTTCTGTCGGAGTTCTCACCAGAGCGAATTATCCCGATGTATCAAGACGTGGTCGAGCGAGTCGTTGCAGCGTAATCGTTAGGCAAGACAACGGAGACCGTCGGGCGATGAGACTGATTTACGTGACTTCCAGTTTTCCGTTTGGGCCGGGTGAGGCGTTCGTCATGCCCGAATTAGCCGCGCTAGAGAATCAAGGTCAAAAAGTGCTTGTGGTGCCTCTATGGCCGCGCGGTGGGCCGTTTCATACCGATGCCGCCCGCTTTCTCGCCAATACCGTCTCCGCTGGTCTCTTTACTGCTGGCATTGCCCGTGACTGCGCGGTTGCGGGCGCAAAGCCAGCGAGCACTATTTATCGCGTGGCCCGCAGTTTCAGCAGGTCTAGTTCCACATTGCTGGCTAAAGATCACGTTGTACTGCCCAAAGCAATATGGCTGGCGCGATTGGCAAGACTCTGGAAGGCCGATCACATCCATGCATTTTGGGCTTCCGGACCGGCCAGCCTTGCTCTGGCTGCGTCTGAGATCTGTCGAATTCCATGGAGCTTTACCGCTCATCGGTTTGACATCGTCGGGAACAAGCTGCTTCCTTACAAGGCCGAACAGGCGCGCTTTGTGCGATTCATCTCTGAGAGCGGATTCCGCATGTCAGGGTTGGCTGGAACACGCCTGGAGAAAAAGCTAACGGTCTTGCATCTGGGCGTCGAAGTGAGAAAGGGCCCTCCAGTAGTCAATTCACCGAATGCGCCGGTAATTGCGTTATGTGCTGCCAGTCTGATTCCGGTGAAGGATCACCTAGACCTGCTGAAAGCGATGGAGATCCTGCACAGTCGCGGCCTTGATCTCAAGCTGTATCTCGCGGGAGATGGCGAGTTGCGCGAGAGGTTGCACAAAGAGGTGGAGCAACGTGCCCTCGGCGATCGAGTCTATTTTCTGGGTTCGGTCGCGCATTCGGCCCTGATGGATCTTTATGCCAGCGGAACCATATCCACGATTGTTTTGGCCAGCGCTGATCTCGGTCGCGGGCTCTGTGAAGGAATCCCAGTGTCCCTGATGGAAGCCATGTCGTTTGGCATTCCGGTCGTCGCAACGGAAACTGGCGGCATTTCGGAACTGTTGGAGGGAGGTGCTGGATGGATGGTCCCCCCACAGAATCCGCTGGCATTTGCGGATGCCCTGCACCTCCTTATCCAGAATCCAAAATTGCGACAAACACTAGGCCGGGCAGGACAGGAAAGAGTCCGTAGCGAATTCTCGGCGTCGCAGATCGCTCGCCGATTAACAGAACTGTTTTCTGCACCTGTTGAGACCTTCTCCATGCAATTCTAATGAACCGGATCGAATCCATGCAATCAGTCGTCAGCATCTCTGGAAGGATCGAAACCAGGTTGTTGTGTCTCGCCTTCGCACAACAATGGGTCATTGGCGTATGCCGCGAGTCTGACTTGAGGCTGCCCGCCGGGATAACAGAGTTCTCGGTGCTCGAACCTCCGATCGGGGTGCACTATGCCGACCCTTTCATCATCTTCAGGGCTGGGAGAAGCTACGTATTCTTCGAGGTCTGGCGCGACGATGACAGCAAGGGGAGTATCTGGGTAACGGCGCTCGATGCTCATAGACTCTGGGGTTGCCCTGAACCTGTCCTCGAACGTCCGTATCATTTGTCCTATCCCTTCGTGTTTGACTGGCACGACGATCTCTACATGCTGCCGGAAACACAGCACAACCACACCATCGAGTTGTACCGCTGCGTGAAGTTCCCCCGCCAGTGGGAATTGGCCGGGGTGCTCATGGATCGCGTGGATGCGGTAGACACCACACTTTTTGAGCAAAACGGGCGATGGTGGATGTTCGCGGCCGGATTCGGCGATACGGCCGCGCGATTCCGACAATTGTCGGTCTTTTATGCAGATTCACCTTTCGGGCCGTGGCGGCCGCATTCGCGCAATCCTGTTGTAGACGACCTCAGTGCTGCCAGACCGGCGGGACGGCTGTTTATGCATGATGGGCATTTGATCCGTCCGGGGCAGGACAGCCGTCTGCGATACGGTCACTCCATCGCGTGGAACCGCGTGGATATTCTGAATGACGGTGAATACCACGAGACATGCATAGGTCGGCTCAAGCCGCGACTCTTAGATGGCTGGCTGGCGGCTCACACTTTCAACCAGGCCGGCGATTGGCAAGTTCTCGACGGCAAGCGTCTCGTCCGCCGTACGGCTGCAAACCGGGCAGCGTAAATGCATTTATGAATACCGAGATAACATTTCCAGTCGTCTTGGCGCCGCCAACTCACATTGGTGGAGCTATTTGCCCCGAGATCGTCACGGATTTCGATGTGCTACTGGGCTTGGCCGACAGCTGGTCCCGGCTGTGGAGTGACAACTCGTCGGCAACTATCTTCCAGAGTCTGCCGTGGATCCGCGCCTGGTGGAAAGCTTTCGGGAAGCACCTCATTCTTTGCACCCCGGTCGTACGCGAGGGCTCCGAAGTTGTTGGTATCTTGCCCCTTGTGCGCAGCGGAAATGTCGTTCGTTTTGTCGGAACCCCGGGCGCCGACTACTGCGACATCCTTTCCGAAGAGCACCGTGCCCGTCAAGTCATCGACGCCGCACTACGTTCCCTGTTCAACATGGACGGCTGGCGCACCTGCAAACTCACCAACCTGCGGGACGATTCCCTGTTTGTTCGCTACTCGAGGGATCTGCCTACGGACATTCTGCAGTACATGCATACTCAATCCGACACGTGCCGGTCGGGCCTCGTCCTTGAGGGAGATCGCAATGCCGTGATCGATGCCATACGGCGCAAGCCTGCGCTCAGACGCCACCGCAATAAGCTCCAGAAAACCGGAAACGTCCGCTTTTGCCACCTCGACCAGCGGGCACAGATGCACCGCTATCTTGACACGCTCTTCCAACAGCACATCGGCCGCCGTGCCATGGCGAACGAGTCCAGTCAATTCCTCTCGCCCGAGTGGCGCGAGTTCTACCACGCGATGGTGGACGAGTTGAACCCGAGAAATGAAGTACGCTTCAGCATATTGGAACTCGACGGCCGCACGATCGCCTGTCACTTCGGCTTTGAGTGTAAGGGCAGTCTAATCCTCTACAAACCAACGTTCGACGTCGATGTTTGGGACCTATCTCCAGGGGATGTGCTCTTGAGCGAGTTGCTCGCCTATGCCCGCGAACGGCAACTGAATGAGGTTGACTTCACGGTAGGCAGAGAATCCTACAAGGAACATTTCACCAACCAAAGCAGAGACATGTACTGCACTGTGCTTTATCCCAGAGATTTTTGGGCTGACTTTCGCCGGATATTCCAGCCGTTGTCTGCACAACTCAGTGACTGGGTTGCGATGACAGGTGTAAAACACGGAGCGGCTCGCAGTATGCGCTGGGTACGTGAACGATATCGAGAGTTCTCAGTTGCCACGTCGTTGCAGCGGATATGGAGACCCGGTCTGTTCTATGTGCACACAACAAGTTCAGCAAAATGCGACACGAATATCGACCCAACAGCTCGACCTGCGATGTTCAGCGACATTACGGGGATGGCAATGCAATATCCCCACTCGATCAACGCAAAATCCCTGCAGATTTACCTGGCGCGACTGCATCGCGGCGACCGCTGCTATCTAATCCGCAGTGACGATTGCGAATCTATTGGGTGGGTACGCAGTGTAATTGTGCCAAATCCTTCTGACACAACGGGGCAGCCCAAGCCCGTCGCCTTGCTCTACGATTTTTGCGCACTTGGCAACACTTCTCAGGACCCTATCAGCAGCGACCTGCTTGATTGGTTCGTGTTGTACGCAGAAAACAAAGGGTCAGTGGCTTGCGTCCGCATCCCGAGACTGGACTTTGCATCCCGTGCGGTCATCAAGAAAGCGGGTTTTGCCCCCTGGGCAGACGCGCAATGGGCGGAGGAGCAACAAGTATGCAACCGCTGACTACAGTCGCGCCGCCTGCGCCCGTCGTGCCTTACCAGGTAAGGCTAGCCGACGTTGTGAGGGATGAGCCGGAGATTCTCCGGTTGTGTCAGGCAAGCGCGCTCCACTGCCCTCCCGAGAAGTATCAATGGAACTACGCCGCCAATCCGCTGCGGCAAGCCTGGTGTTCATTGGCGATCGAAAGGGCTAGTCAGTCTGCCGTGGGCACGACTGCGCTCTTCCCACGCCGAATTCTTGTAGACGGCGTACCGTTCAATGCGGCGGTTTCAGGCGATTTCGCGGTTGATCGGCAACACCGAACGCTGTATCCAGCCCTCGCACTGCAAAAGGCAGCGGTAACGGCCTGCCGGTCCGGCTGCTTCGATATCCTGTACGGCTTCCCGAATGATGCGGCGCGCCGCGTACAAGTGCGAGCAGGATACCGTGTCGTGGGCCGCCTACGCGCCGGCATCCGGCCGTTACGAATCCGTCGAACTCTGGAGCGGTCAGGTCGGAAGTTACATCGACTGCCTGGGATCGGCATTTTGGACTCACTGATCAGCCTCGCGTCGAAGGAATCTCGCGTCTGCACGCCAACTAACTACAGGTACTCTCAGTTGCCCGCTTTTGATATACGGTTCGACCGATTCTGGATGCAAAGCCTGCCTCGTCATCGGGTCGTAGTAGAACGCAGTTCCTCGTACGCTAATTGGCGATTCATGTCATGTCCGAGCCGCGAGTACTCGTTGTTTGCGGCGGTACACTCCGTGACGGGTGAGGTCGGTGGCTACGTCTTGTCGTGGTCACACGATGGGCACATACACATCTCTGACATCGTGGCTCACGACGATGCGTTCGATGGCCTGCTGACGCTCTTTATCAAGCGGCAGCGCGAGCAGGGGGCGCACTGCATTACGGTCGTATATTTTGGCGGAAGCCGATTGGTGCGCAAGATTCGACGCTTCGGATTTGTGTTCCGGAGTACCCGCTCGGAAGTCTTGCTATACACCAAACCGGAATTGCCCGTGGCCGAACTGCTTTCTTGTCCGGACAATTGGTATCTGTTCGACGGCGACTCTGATTTTTGAACCCCATAGGTTCCGCACCGGATTACTTGCTGACGCTCAGTCGCCAAAGTGTTGCAAAACTCGCTCGGTACCTCCTCCGTTGGAGACTCAGCGCGAGACGCACCTAGCCAGGCGTATTTCAGAACAAGGCGGACTACCCACACCGACGTTTTGGTCCGCTACTTCTTAGGTCAGGCACCCAGATTATGCACTGTGCTTGACAACGAGGACCTAATGAAAACTCTACTCCTTCTTGCTCTTGCAGGTTGCTTGATATGCACCGCGTGCGGTGGCAATTCGACAGGCAACAGCGCGACCACGCCACCTCCAACACCAGCCCCAACCCTGACCTCGATTCAGATCTCGGCCGCTTCCACGACAGTCCCACAGGGCACGACCGAGCCTTTGACCGTAACGGGCACCTATAGTGACAACAGCACGGCTAACCTTACCAGCAAGGTTACGTGGACTAGCTCGGCCACCAACATCGCGACGGTGAACGCGGGAGGCGAGGTTACTGGGGTTTCCCTGGGACCTGTCACGATCACGGCCACCAAGGACTCACTGAGTAATAGCGTTTCTCTTACTGTCGGGCGGGCGGTGCTGTCGCGGATCGACATCACCCCCTCTGGACCCAGTCTGCCAGCCAACACGGCAATACAACTTGTCGCTTTGGGCACCTTTACGGATGGCACGACTCGAGAGGTCAACGACCTGGTGACATGGAGCGGCTCCGACGACACGAAAGTTTCCGTTTCATCCAATGGGGTGGCTACGGGCCTCAGCAGCGGGACGGCAACCGTAACCGCCACAGTCGGAGCCATTTCAGGATCGGCCAACGTGAAGGTGTCGACTGCGCAACTGGTGCGGCTTGCCATCCTCCCCTATCAGCCTGCTACCGGCATCGGCGTTCTACAGCATTTTGTCGCACTCGGCACCTTCGATGACTACACCACGTCCGAACTGGTATCGGTATCGTGGAGCAGTTCCGATCCGTCGATGGCCACGATTACTACCGACGGTAAAGCGACCCCGCTAAACTCCGGCTCCGCGACGATTACAGCAAGTGTTGGCGCGATCCAGGCTTCTACGGTGCTCACGATCCTGCCCGCCACTCTTCTGTCGGTGACGGTAGGTCCAGCAAGCTCGTCGATTGCCACAGGGACGGACCAGCAGTTTGTAGCGCAGGGGATTCTAGGCGACGGAAGCATCATGGATTTGCCCGCGGTGGACTGGAAATCGAGCGACAGTACAGTAGCATCGGTGGACGCCAATGGCCGGACGTTGGCAGTTGCTCCCGGCACGGCGACTGTGTCGGCCAGCGTGGCGGGAATAACAGGGTCAAGCACGCTCACGGTCACAGGCGCCACTCTGGATTTCATCACTGTCGCTCCAGCCGTCCCTGTTGTGCCGGTTCTAGCGATGAAACAACTGTACGCCGTGGGCAAGTTTAATGACGGGTCCGTTCAAGACATAACGACAGTTGCCAATTGGTGGTCGAGTAACTCCAGCGCCGTAACCGTGAGTAAAACGGGATTGAGCAGCACCGTTGCGAAGGGGCTTACCACCATCTCCGCTTCATTGGGAGATGTCTGGGGCTCCGCTCCGCTCCAGGTTTCATCGTTGACGGTGGACTCGGTGGAAGTGATCCCGGCGACTGGTACTCTCCCCAAAGGAGCCAAATTACAGTATTCGTTGTTAAGTCATCTCAGCGATGGCAGCGCGACCAATCTCGACGCTCCGCGCTGGCTCACGTCTCCGATAACGATGGCAACCGTCTCACAAACGGGGCTCGTCACTGCGCGCACCGCTACGGTCGGAAAGGTCTATGGCGAAACGTGCTGCAAGACCGCCTACACGCAGCTCACAGTGACCAGCGCGCAGGCAACGAGCCTGGCGATCGACGCCGACGACCTTTCCATTCCACAGGGTGCTGTGCAGCCGCTCCATGCAGTCGCAACGTTTAGCGACAGCTCAGTCGTGGACGTTTCCAATGCGGTACATTGGACGTCATCTCAACCTGCGGTGTCACTTGTCGACGGAGCGGGTAATGCAACTGCCAAATCGGCCGGACATACTACGATCACCGCAGTATTTGGCCCGGTTGATGGAAACACAAGCACAGTGTCGGCAACGACCACCCTCACGATCGTTCCGGGAAGTCTCACGGCCTTGACGATTGCTGGGAATAAGTCCATTGCGCTGGGTCAATCTCAGGAGTTCACAGCCCTCGGCGCCTTCAGCGATTCAAGCACGCACGCGGTACCCGGGTTGACCTGGCAGTCGTCTGATCCCTCGGTAGCAATCGTGCTTCCTTCGGGCTTGGTCATCAGCACCGGCCAGGGAAGCGCGGTCATCACAGCCGTTTCCGGTTCGGTCCAGGCAACAGCCAGTATTACCGTCCAATAGCTGAACGGGCGGGCAGCGAAGCGCGGGCGTCATTGCCCAAACCCCCACGTTCACACGTTCAATCGACAAATAGAGATGCCGATGGCTATGGCGGTCAGCGCTCCCCCACGCAAGGTAGCCATCGGATGAGACCGGCTTGAGGGCTCTGTGGACAGACCATAAACCGTGGATGCACCACACGTCTCCTCAAGCCGCGTCTATGACAAATGAAGTCGAATATTTGCGGTGAGTCCGAGCAGTTATTGGAGAAAGCCCCGTGTGTGGCATCGCTGGCATCCTCAATTCGGGTGGTGCGAGAGTTGACCGCACTTTGCTGCAACAAATGATCCACATGATCCGCTATCGCGGACCCGACGAATGCGGTGTGCATACGGGCCGTCGAATAGGTCTGGGCCATGCGCGGCTAAGCATCATTGATCTGAGCACAGGCCAGCAGCCGATGCACAACGAAGACGAGTCGCTGTGGATCACCTTCAATGGAGAGATTTTCAACTACATCGAACTCAGGGAAGAACTGACGCAAAAGGGACACAAGTTTGCAACTCGCTCGGATACCGAAGTGATTTTGCATCTCTACCAGCAAGAAGGAGAAGAATGCGTTCATCGCCTCAATGGGCAATGGGCGTTCGCGATCTGGGACGAACCACGGCAGAAACTCTTCCTCTCACGCGATCGCGTCGGTGTGCGACCACTGTTCTACACGCAAACTCAGGACAACTTCTTGTTCGCATCGGAAATCAAGTGCTTCCTTGCACATCCCGATGTCGGATTCGAGCTGGACTTGGAAGCTCTGGACCAAATCTTTACCTTTTGGATAACCCTGCCGCCTCGCACGGCATTTAAAGGTATTTGGCAACTTCCTCCTGGCCATTCCCTGGTGGTTGAGAACGGCGACGTTCAGATTCGGCGCTATTGGGCCCCCTGCTATAGTCCGGAGTCTGCGGTGTCTCCCAATCGAGAGAAGCAGCTCACCGAAGACTTGTTTAACTTGCTGCTTGATGCCACCCGTATCCGGCTGAGATCTGACGTTCCAGTGGGCGCTTATCTTAGCGGCGGCTTGGACTCCACCCTCATTGCCGCTATGACTCACAAGCTCGTAGGAGACCGGCTGCGCACCTTTTCTGTCACCTTTGACGACCCTGAATTTGACGAAAGCTCGTATCAACAGGAGGCTAGCTCGTTCCTGCGCACGAACCACAGCAGCGCGCAGTGCACCTATGACAACATCTCGTCTGTTTTCCCGGAAGTGATCTGGCACACGGAACAGCCGATTCTCCGCACCGCTCCTGCTCCGATGCTGCTTCTGTCGGAACTTGTCAGGAGCAGCGGGTTCAAAGTTGTGCTCACTGGCGAGGGGGCCGACGAGATGTTCGGCGGATACGACATTTTCAAAGAAGCGAAGATCCGCCGCTTTTGGGGCGAGAACCTGAAGTCTCCTTGGCGTGCACTTCTGCTGAAGCGGTTGTATCCGTACATGGATGGCATTCAGAGGCAATCACTCATATACCTGAAGAATTTCTTTCACGTGAGTGAACGCGATCTCCTAAATCCATTTTTCTCGCATCTGCCGCGATGGGGGCTCACGGCGAGATTGAAATCGTTCTTTTCTGAAGGAGTTCGTGCCGAGGTTGCTGGCTCAGACTCCATGCTCGCTCTTGAGCACCAGTTACCCGACTCCTTTTCAACGTGGGGGCATTTCAATCAAGCGGAATATTTGGAGGCTGCATATCTTCTCCCGGGATACATTCTTTCGTCCCAAGGTGATCGCATGGCAATGGCGAACTCCGTCGAGGGACGATACCCCTTTCTCGATCACCGGGTGTTAAAGTTCGCGGCCGCGCTCCCGCCCACGTTGAAGATGAGGGTTCTAAATCAGAAATACCTGCTCAAACAAGCGTCGGACGGACTTATTCCTGACTCAATACGGAATCGGCACAAACAGCCGTATCGCGCACCAGACGGAAAAAGCTTTTTCGTGTCGCGCCCAAGTTTTCTCTTTGAGATGCTGTCGCCGGAAAGAATCCAACAGGATGGCATTTTTCACGCCCCATCTGTATTGGCCCTGGTCAATAAGTTTGACTCTGGGCAAGCGAATAGCGTGAAAGACAACATGGCACTGGTAGGAATATTGTCAACCCAAGTCCTGCTCCAGCAGTTCGTGCACGAGAAACGAGGACGTTCGTTATGCAATCACCTTTCGTACGAGAAGTACGCGCCTTCGTTGTAAATAATTTTCTCTTGGGGAAAGGGGATACGCTCACCGACGATGCTTCCTTCCTGGAACTCGGAATCATTGATTCCACTGGGATGCTCGAACTTATCTCGTATCTCGAAAAAACCTATGAGATCGAAATTACCGATGATGAGCTGAATCCGGACAACTTCGATTCCATCGGCAAAATCGTTGACTACCTTTCGAAGAAGCTTCCAGATAATAAGGTCGATACGGTCGCGATCAGGCAGAAAGCATATTCGGCAGATTGATTACGCCGGCCCAGAATGGCCAGGTAAAGATGGTATGAATGTTCACGACTACCTGCTTGAAGGGAAACCCGCGGGCGCAACGGCTCTCCTCACTCTCAGCGGTCGGCACACTTATCGAGAGTTGGAGTACGCAGCCAGGTGTGTAGCCGACTCGCTCTCTATTTCCGGCAGCAAGAAAGGGGACTGTGCGGTTCTGCTGGCCAAGAGTGGTTTGTTTTGGGTCGCTGCATATCTTGGGATCATTCGTGCAGGACTCATATGCGTGCCGCTCCCCCCCAAGATTCCATGGAAGGAACTCGAATATATTGTGGAGACTACAGAGCCACGGTTCGCGTTTGTAGAGTCGCGAGCCGCTTCCGAGATGGCGGGCCATTTGCGTGCTGCCACGCTTGTTACCGATGTGCCGGTCGCTCTTCCCGATGGCAGCAGCCCCAAAAGCCTAAGCCAACTGCAGAAAGTGAACGGGAGCAATGTATCTGGATTTCCCGAGTCCGGTGCAGATGATCTCGCCGCGTTGATGTTCACATCAGGATCGACGGGCAGGCCTCGCGGAGTCATGGTTTCACATCGCAATATCATCGCCAATACCGACTCGGTTATCCAATACTTGAGGCTGACTTCCCGCGATCGGGTCATGGCGGTGCTCCCTTTTGATTACTGCTTTGGAACGTCTCTGCTTCATACGCATCTTCGCGTTGGGGGAAGCATCGTCATCGACTCACGTTTCATGTATCCGGAAGTGGTCTTGCAGAGAATGCGCGAAACGGAGTGCACGGGGTTCGCGGGCGTGCCCAGTCATTTTCAGATCCTGCTCCGCAGATCGAAGCTGGCCAGCATGCCGTTGCCACATCTGCGCTACGTGCAACAGGCCGGTGGCCAACTTGCACCGGCATTCATCGCGGAACTCGTTCAGGCATTACCCGGCAAGCAGATCTTCATTATGTACGGCCAGACGGAGGCTACCGCTCGGTTATCGTATCTGCCGCCCGAGTTCCTCGACACCAAGCTTGGGTCGGTTGGGAAAGGCATTCCTGGAGTTCACTTAAGTGTGCTGAATGATTTGGGCCGGCCCGTCGCACCCGGTGAATCTGGAGAGATTGTCGCTGAAGGCGACAACGTCGCCTTAGGTTACTGGCACGACGAAGCTGAGACAGCGCGCTGCTTCCGTAACGGGCGCTTGTACACCGGCGACTTGGCAACCGTGGACTCGGACGGGTTCATTTACATCGTTGACCGTGCCAAAGATTTCTTGAAGTGTGGGGGCAAGCGAGTCAGTTGCAGGCACATGGAGAACGTTCTGCTTGAACATTCGGGCCTTCTCGAGGTCGCGGTAGTGGGCGTTCCGGACGACGTACTGGGCGAGGCTGCGATCGCTTACGTCGTGCCACGAGATCCGAAGGCTGCGCCCACACCTGAGGAACTGAGGTCTCATTGCAAGCAACGACTGCCTCTAACCTTCGTTCCTAAGCGTTTTGTCCTGCTTAGATCACTGCCGAAGAACAGCGGTGGCAAGGTGCTCAAAACAGAACTGAAATTGAATCCGCCGGATCCGATGGCTCTGGAACCTGCGTGGCAGGCGGGTCACGACCGATCCCCACTCGCGATTGAGTGCGAAAACGAAATTGGATCGTCGCCCTGACCACGGACAAGTTCAATCTTTCACTCTCAGGCAAGAGGTGTATGAAATGAATGTTTCTACGTTTTCCTCCACCGATTTACTGCGTCTTGACCTAGCAGCTGAAACTGAGCGAATCGCCGCTAGCATACACGATATCGTTCTAGGCCAATTTCGCCGCAAAGGTGCGGTTGTTGCCGTTTCCGGCGGAATCGACAGTAGCGTGGTCGCCGCGTTGTGCGCGCGTGCATTGGGTCCGGAGAGAGTAATCGCACTATTCTTGCCGGAGGCCGACTCCTCCGATGACAGTCTACGACTGGGTGCAATGCTTGCAGAGCGACTTGGGATTCGATCATTCACCGAGGATATCCGCCACATTCTTGAGGCTGCCGGTTGTTATCGCCGCCGCGATGAAGCGATCCGCAGTGTGATGCCCGAGTACGGCGAAGGTTACAAGAGCAAGATCGTCCTGCCAAACCTGGCGGATGGTGATCGTTACGCCCTGTTCTCGTTGGTCGTGCAGTCACCAACCGGGCATACACGGAAAGTGCGTCTTTCGCTTGACGCATATCTGGGCATCGTTGCCGCCACTAATTTCAAACAGCGTACGCGCAAAATGATGGAGTACTACTACGCGGATCGTTATCACTATGCCGTAGCGGGCACTCCAAATCGGCTGGAATATGATCAAGGATTCTTTGTAAAGAATGGTGACGGTGCGGCAGACTTTAAGCCCATCGCTCATCTTTACAAATCGCAGGTATACCAACTAGCGGCGTACCTGGATGTTCCTCACGAGATTCAGCGAAGGACACCAACGACCGATACTTATTCTTTGGAACAATCGCAGGAGGAATTTTATTTTTCGATGCCTCTGCGAACGTTTGATCTCTGTCTGTACGGCAAGAATCATGGGTTCTCGCCGGAAGAGATCGCCGCACTGGCGGGACTGACGTGCACTCAGGTGCAGGCGATCTTCGCTGCGATTGACTCGAAGCGCAAGGCGACCGCTTATCTCCACCGGCCGCCGGTTCTCATTGAGGACGTAGCTGACATTCTTTCCTGACGTGACATACCTTGATCGCCCGTACCCTGAATCGCTTCATGTCACAGATGGCTCAGGAGTTTCCGATCCAAGAAACACACCGGAGGACATCATGCTCGCCAGCACTGTAACTTCTTCGCCCGCTGCCCTACTGCGGTCCAGGATCCAGAACCGGACCGCACATGTAGGTATTATCGGTCTTGGCTACGTAGGTCTACCCCTGGCATTGCTGCTCACCGAGGAACGGTTCCCGGTTACTGGATTTGACATCGACGCCAAAAAAGTTGATGTCCTATCACAGGGGGCCTCCTACATCTACCGCATACCCGCTACCGAGATCAAGATGGCGCGCGATCACGGTTTTAAGGCCACCACGAATTACTCAGAATTGACCGGGATGGACGCGATCATTATCTGCGTGCCAACTCCTCTCAATGAACATCGGGAACCCGACCTTTCGTATATCACCTGCACGCTGGAGTCCATCGCACCTTACCTACAACCGGGACAGTTGGTGGTTCTTGAGAGCACAACTTATCCCGGCACGACTGAAGAAGTCATGGTCCCTCTTCTGCAGAGCAAGAATCCACTCGCGCTGAAGGCGGAGCGCAACGGTGAAGATCGGGAAAATATCTTTTATGTTGCCTTCTCTCCGGAGCGGGAAGACCCGGGGAATAACACGGTTGCGCGCCGCGATATTCCTAAAGTTGTCGGGGGCCTTGGCCCGACCGCCACTGCACTGGGCTGTGCGCTTTATGGTTCAATCTTTAACTCCACCGTGCCGGTCGCGTCACCGGCGGTAGCTGAGATGGCCAAGCTTCTCGAAAATATTTATCGCTGCGTCAACATCGCGCTGGTTAATGAATTGAAACTGCTCTGCTTGCGCATGGGGATCGATATATGGAGTGTCATTGATGCCGCTCGCACGAAGCCATTTGGCTTTCAGCCTTTTTATCCAGGCCCTGGCCTCGGTGGTCACTGCATTCCTGTGGATCCCTTTTACCTGTCCTGGAAGGCCAAGGAGTGGGATTTTCAAACACGTTTCATCGAGCTCGCCGGGGAGATCAATGCATCCATGCCCTATCACGTCGTAGATGCCATTTCATCGGCCGTCAATCATCGAGCCAGGCCGCTCCCCGGGACGCACCTGCTCATTCTCGGGGTCGCTTACAAAAAGGACGTGGACGACCTTCGCGAATCCCCGGCTCTGACTGTGATCGAACTGCTGCAGAAGGCAGGAGCCATCGTCAGTTACAACGATCCCTATGTACCAACCATCGGGCGGGGACGCAAGTACGACCTCAACATGACTTCCACGCCCTTAGAGAATCTGCAACAATACGACTGTGTTGTTATCCTCACCGATCACTCGGACTATGACTATCAGCGCATTGTTCAGGAATCACGTCTTGTCATTGACACGCGCAATGCGACGCAGGGCCTGGCCTCTTGCAATATTCTCCGCTGCTAGATCATTCCCTTGTCATCGGAAGGTAATGCAGATGGGAATCCGGGAGTCACACTGAGCAGCTAACCCAGTTTGAGAGCGAGCTTTCCGCACAATCCTCCTTCGTCGGATTTATCCGTATGAAGCGGCTCAGGCCTCGAAACGTTATGGAGGAGGCCGCCCGACAGCGAGGCCATGCACCCAGGAGGTGCACTCATGCAAAAACAGGCAAGAAGAATTGTCATATCGTGGTTTGTTCTGTTCGCATCCCTACTCTTGGTTCCGACTGCGTCAGCTCAGAATACAGATACTCCACCTGCAGGACAGGCTGGGACGCGAGTGACTCCAGTACAACGGAGCGTGACGAGTCAGGAGGTCTCTCCTGCTCCCCAGTCTCCTGCTGCCACGACCACGCCGCTCGCACAAACTTCTACCGTTCCTGCGAACAGTTCAGACCTGATTATTGGTAGTGGCGATCTGCTGGAAGTCAGCGTGTACGGAGCTCCGGACTTCATCAAACAGGTGCGCGTCTCAGATTCTGGTCAAATCTCGCTACCCCTAATCGGCTCGGTGCAAGTGGCGGGACATACCATCCACGACGCGGAGCTGATCGTCCAAAAGCGACTTGCTGACGGAGGCTTTTTTACTGATCCGCAAGTTTCCATCTTTGCCCGGGAGTACGCGACGCAAGGTATTTCGGTACTGGGCGAAGTACAAAAACCTGGAATCTATCCCTTGCCCGGTCAGCGCTCTCTGTTCGACGCGATTTCAGCGGCTGGAGGCGTTACCCCCAGGGCGGGCAATACGGTCACCATCACGCACCGAGCCCGACCCCAGGAGCCGCAAACCGTGCAACTGCCGTCTGGTAAAACCCTCCCCTCAGAAAGCAACGTCGATGTGTTTCCAGGAGACACGATCGTCGTCTCCAAAGCCGGAATCGTCTACGTGGTTGGGGACGTACATTTACCTGGCGGCTTCGTGTTGGAGAATTCGGATCTTACCGTTTTGCAGGCTGTTGCCATGGCCCAGGGAACCAACACCACCGCCAAACTCGACAATACGGTCCTGATCCGTAAGACACCGGAAGGACGACAGGAAATTCCTATCCTTCTCTCTAAAGTAATGACCGCAAAAGCTCCGGATCCGAAACTTCAGGCCGATGACATCGTGTTTGTTCCGCGGAGCACAGCCAAGGCTGGCTATCGCCGCGGACTTGAGGCCATACTGCAAACGGTCACTGGCGTAGTCATCTATCGTCGGTAATGACCCGCCGACTGTCCTTTCCGATTGAAGGACTGCCATGTCCCGCCGAAAAGAAAAGGCTGGGCGCATAAGAAAATCGCAGTCTGGAAAACGCAAACTCAAACCAAGGAGTCGCGATGGCAGCAGCAAGCTCTGGGACCAGTCCGACACTGCTGGAACGCTGTCCGGAAATCTGCGCCGTACCCGTCTTGGCCCTAGGTAGGGGGATCACGCTGGTAGGCGTGATGAGAACTCTCGGGCGTGCGAACCTCCCGACCTATGCGATCTGCGATGAAACGGACTTTGCGGTGCGTTCGCGGTGGTACCACCGGCCACCGTTCAAAGGCCAGTTAAGCCTCGGACCCACCGAACTCGCCACTTTCCTCCAGGCCCTTCCGCTGACAGATGCCGTCTTGATGCCATGCGCCGATGACTGGGTGAAGGCAGTCGCGGCACTGCCTCGCTCTCTCGCTGCGAGGTATCCTTCGAGTGTCGGATCAGAGCGAACCATTGGCAAGATGGTAGACAAGTGGCAATTTGCACAACTCCTGCAATCGCTTGGCATACCACATCCGAGGACGATTCTGATCGTTTCATGTGCACAACTTGAGAGTCTCTCCGCCTCCGAATTTGGTACCCAGATCCTGAAACCCCTCAGTTCCCGCGAGTTCCTCCGTAGTCACGGTGTAAAAGGCTACCTGGTGACCAGCAGCGAGGAAGCGATGCAAATCGCTACGCGCATCCAGTTTCCGATCATGCTGCAGGAATACGTTCCTGGTGCGCCATCGGCAAGCTATTTCATCGACGGATTTGTCGACCGTCACGGCGTAGTTTGTGCGCGCTTCGCACGCCGCCGTTTGCGAATGTATCCTCCACACCTGGGTAACAGCAGCCTGATGGTCAGTATTCCGCTGGAACAGGTTGACGGGGCTCTGGAGGATCTCGATCGTCTGTTGGCTGCGGTTTCCTATCGAGGGATCTTCAGTGCCGAGTTCAAGTACGACTCACGCGATGAACAATTCAAGATTATTGAAATCAATGCCCGACCCTGGTGGTATATAGAATTCGCTGCGCGCTGCGGTGTTGATGTTTGCCGGCTCGCCTATTTGGATGCGTTAGAACGGCCCATCAAACCTGTGCGCAATTACAAAGTCGGTCGGCACTGCATCCTTCTGTCCAATGACCTTCGTGCGTACGGAGAGATGCGTCGCAATGACGGCGCGACGCTCCGGTCTTGGATTCGCTCTTGCATTGGCGCTGATGACGCTCTTTTTGCGTGGAACGACCCGCTGCCATGGATCACTGACTCTCGGCGTGTCTTGACACTACTCCTTACGCGTCAACTGCACAGAGCGGCGAACCGGGGTACATCGCGCTTCAGGACATTACCAACCTGACTTTGGAGTAAGACCATCGGGGTTTGGCAAAGCAGTACCTGCGCGCAGAACTTCCTTTTCCTTGGACGAGGCGTCCATTACCCGATCGCCTCGGAGGGCGCGTTCAAGCTGAAAGAGATCTCCTACATCCACGCCGAGGGCTATCCTGCGGGAGAAATGAAGCATGGCCCCAACGCGCTCATTGACGACACCCTGCCGGTGGTGATCATAGCGACGCATGACCCGGAAGACGCTGGCTCTGCCATTTGGTACGAAAAGACCAGTTCCAACCTGCAGGAGGTGAAGGCGCGCTCAGGACAGGTCATCGCCCTTGCCACGGAAGGTGACAGCCTCATCAAAGAGGAGGCGGACCACGTAATCTACATTCCGCCGACAACCGAGGAGTTATCCGCAATTCTCGAAGTCCTGCCGCTGCAGATGCTGGCGTACGACATCGCGGTCCGCCGCGGGTGCGACGTGGACCAGCCACGCAACTTGGCCAAGTCGGTGACGGTCGAGTAGCGCCCGGAACTCATCTACATCTTGGGCGTCCGTGTCGGCAACGTCGCAGACGTCCAATACTCTTTAGTTGGCCGGAAGCCCTTGCCCAGCGCCAAATCCTTTTGGCAATCGATTCAGAAGTGAAATCAGCAGCGTAGCCGCGGCAGCGTTTTACCTCAAGGACACACACAATGTTGTTCGGCATCTCATCCCAAAACGAGTTTGATTTGTGAAAAACAGACCCAAATGCAAATTCCCGCAAGGCGCGGTACCCGAGTGGTTAGGGGAGGGCCGGCAAAGCCTTTAATGCAGGTTCGAATCCTGCCCGCTACGAAGCACAATTCTGACGCGACGTTGTGCCCTCGAACTTACAGTCTGGAGTACCGGCCAAATGGAGACAAGACACCGTACTTTGGCAGAGAAGTGTTCGCTTCACCCTGGTGGTCCAAGTTAACAGTCGCAACGAGCGGTTCTAGATAAGGTTCGTCCGCACCCGAAATACCACATGTAGCAGGCCGAATGGTAGCCCTATTTACCTCCGGATGGGCGTGCACAATGACATGAGGCCCATTCCTTGGGACCAGGGTCCGCTGCTTTCGAGGAGGGTTTAAATGAACGTTTTCGTATATCCTCGCTACGTCCGAAGAAATCGAGAAATCGGTATGTCTGACTAGCGCTTCTCGTGGTACTTGTCTCCGTCCTACTTCCTAAGTCCACCGCGACGCCTGCCAACCGACAGTACTATGTCGCAGTGACAGGTAGTGATTCCAATGATGGTTCCTCTGCCCGCCCCTGGAAAACGATCCAGCATGCGGCCGATCTGGCCCTGCCCGGATGGACGATCCACATTCTTGCGGGGACTTACAGCATTTCGACCACGGTTACGACGTCTAATTCCGGTACACCCGGGTCGACCTGTAGGACGATTTTTCCATTCCATTCGACTCTTGCCGCAGCTGTCGAGCAGCGCTCTTTACAAACCGCACTGCCACGCCCCCCTGCAAGCCCTCCACAGCACCTCGCCCTCCTGACCGCCCGCCAAAGCGCTTCCATGCCACCCCATGAGGACACAGGTTTGCTTCGTCCTGCGGAGGTTCCGCAAGCCTCATCAGGTCAAGCACAATTGTATTCCATTGGACACCAATGATTTAGGGGTGTTTTCCCCTGAACGCGCTTGGGATTTTAGAATTGACAGCGTTAACGCCTGCGAAGGCTCAATTTGTCTCAGCGTGATGATATCGCTGGCCAGGATCATTACATCTCCATTGTGCATCTAGCGGCAATATCCAACCCGAGCCAAATTCAAGATGCAGGTCGCTGTAAGTGATGATTCTCATGCTCGTAGGAGAATGGTTGTTTGAACCGACAGGGTTCAACTTGGGGCGGAGCTCGTTTCGGTAGAACTAGAAATCTGACATTCCCCGGATAGCTGAATAATAAGCCGAGGCGCAAAGGCCAGTGTCAAGGCTCTTCGACCGCGAACGCGGTGCGCGCAGCGCGGCCTTGACACTGGCCGTTCCTCGGCTATGCTCTGGCTATCCGGGGAATGCCATTTCTGAATTACTACACTACAGACCAAGACCGAAACCGTGACCAATCTCATTCGTGAGCGCCGGCTGGCGGCGGGGCAGACACGCCTAGCTGAGCTGGGTTCTGGCAAGGCGGTCCTCCCGGCTATGGGTTCCGACGCCTGCTGGTCACCCCGGAGGGCAAGCCAAAGCAACTGTTAGCCAATGGTGAGAGGAAAAGCATCGCCACGGATCGCGTAGCCAGTGAAGTGGAACAGGTACAGGACATTTTTCGACTGTTCACAATCGAGAAACTAGGCTTAAACGCGATTGCCCAGAATCTCAACCGCCGCAGAATCCCGAGTCCCCAGAACCGACGATGGACGCATTCGGTAGTGGCTTCGATACTCTCAAATCCGAAGTACGTGGGATGCAACGTGTTCAACCAAAAAACAAAGAGACTTGGGAGCCGTGAGGTTAGGCGACCAAGAGCAGAGTGGATCATAATCCCGGGCGCTTTTGCGGGCATCGTCGATCCGAAGACTTTTGCATTCGCTCAGGAGATTTTTGCCAGCCAAACCATCCGTAAAACCGACGCGCAACTCTTACACGAACTGCGTTCTTTATTGGCTGTAAAGGGTAAGATCAGCAACAAGATCATCGACGACAGCGTCGGGATGCCCGCCGCTCGTACTCTTTGGTACCGATTTGGAGGCATACGTCGCGCCTGCGAACTAATCGGCTTCGACTGGAAAGAAAACAGGCGTAAAGCGGATGAGCAAATGTTGCAGGATCTGCGTTCGCTGTTAGCGGAAAAAGGCCGACTCAGCACGAGAATCATTGACGCTGCACATATGTTGGCTTCTTCACACAAACTAAAGTGGCGGTTCGGAAGGCTCGGCCAAGCCTATGAGTTGATTGGCTATGACTGGAAGACGAATATGTCGAGAGTGAGAGGGGCGAGATAAGGGTTCCGTCAATCACGCTCACAGAAAGCCATTGTCGCAAGCAACCCATGTGAGTTGAGCGAACTTTCGTGGAGAGCGAGGTATTGGTTAAGACCGGGAGCGGATGGAAAATCGCTCTCGGCCATACCTCACTACTCCCAAAAGTCAAGAAATAGTGTTCCGTCCTCCGACGCCTGACGAAATCAGGCCATTACGCTCAAAACCCCTCAATGAGCGTTATCGCGATGTTTCACCAATTGACGAAGCATTTTGCGCTCGCTAATCGGGCAGGAGGTTCGAATCCAAGGACGTTCGGACCGGGGAACGGTTGGGCTTTAAGGACACACTGGTGAGACCCGGATTGCTGCAGTCAAGTGTCGTGTGGTGAATCCATCGGCGCAAATCTTTATCATGCCGCAAGGCACTCCTTATCTGCAGCCCAAAGAACCCCGTATTGGTGTTGACGAAACCTGGGGTGATGCCCCGATTGCGGCCGTGCCCGTTGATCAGAATTAGCTCCCGCTCCCCCATCTCCCAGGCTTGCTCCACGAGCTTCGCAAGGACGCCGCTCCACACTATTTCCGCTGGATGATATCCGTGAAGATCGATTTGCATGCTGACCCTCGGACAGGTGAGCCTGCTAAGAGCTGACCGGGGCAGGTCTCACAATTTGACCTGCGCTGATCCTGGGCGCCGCTTTGGGAATTCGCAGAATCATCAACCCTGCGATGAGCGCCGCCGCCATCACAAACCTCAGCCCCAAAGAGAATGACGCTCCGGTGCGAGTGTACACGTAGCCGAAGATGTAAGGCCCGGCAAATCCCGCTACGCTGCCGACCGAGTTAATTAGTCCCACCGCCGTGGCTGCTTCTGACCGGCTCAAGATCTCGGTGGGGATCGCCCAGAAGGTGGAGAGATAAGCTGTCGCAACCCCCGCGACCGTGAACCAACCGATGGTGAACACAACCGAGTGGCCCGGAAGGGAGAGGAAGAAATAGGCTATCCCGGCGACGAACAGCGGCATTGCAGCATGCCACCGTCGCTCCGCCTGCTTGTCGGAGTGCCAGCCATTGACCTGCATAGTTACGAAAGCGGCCAGGAACGGCAGAGTGCCCACCATCCCAACGCGCATATCGGTGAAGCCCGTCAGCCGCTTCAGCATGGTGGGAAACCAGAAGACGAATGTGTACTGGCCGATGTAGGCGAGGAAGGTGAGCGCAGCCATCCAAACAATGGTCGGCGATCGCATGGCCTGCCAAACCGTGATGGCGGCACTGCAAGGCGGTGTCTCCTCTCTAAGTTTCCGCTCGAGCCATTTTCGCTGCTCGGCAGTGAGCCATGCGGCTTCCCTTGGCCAATCGGTCAGAAAGAAGAATGCAACTACTCCCAGCAGAATCGCCGGGGCTCCCTCGACGACAAACAGCCAGCGCCATCCCGGTAACCCCAGCAAGCCGTGGCCCAGAATCCAGCCCGCCAGCGGTGATCCCAGCACCGCTGACAGCGGAATGGCGCCCATGAAGTTGCTGGTGGCCTTGGCGCGGTCTTCGAAAATGAACCAGTGGCTCAAATACACGATGACGCCGGGGAAGAAGCCCGCCTCCGCTGCGCCCAGCACGAAACGCGCCAGGTAGAGCTGCGAGGGAGTGTGCACCAGCGCGGTCAGCACGGTGAGGCAGCCCCAAGCAATCATGGTGGCCGATATCATGCGGCGTGCGCTCCAGCGCTCTACCAGCAGCGCACCCGGAATCTGTAATGCCAGGTAGCTGATGAAGAAGATTCCCGCGCCCAGGCCAAACACGTGGTCGCTGAACCCCAGGTCGCGCGACATGCCCACCGCCGCGTAGGCCAAGTTCGTGCGGTCTACGTAATTAACGATGTACAGAATGAACAGGAAGGGCAGCAGGCGCAAGCCGACGATGCGGCGAGTGTGTTCGCCGATTTGTGTCGCGTCGGGCGGCATCATAGTGGAGGCAGCTATTGCCTCTCAGTACTCCTCGGGCAGTCCTGAAGGCGCGGGGAAGTATATATCGGAATCAGGTTTTAGGCGCAACTGAGTCGGTCGCCAGAGGCGGAGAATAAGTAAGAGGCAGAGTTCGCTTGACGAACGCTCACGAAGCCGGGAGGTTCCTTCGTGATCCTTGGAAATGCCATTTTCCGGCGCCTGGCAATTTGCACCAAGCCGACCAGTTGCGAGTAACTTCTGTTACCAGGCGATTTCGCTCAAAACCCCTGCGGCGGCACGATGAGTGCAATTGATTTATCAACAACGAACACAGACCACGATGTAAACTTCG
>Ga0075030_100000555_pt1 | contig 32593 bp, 26 predicted proteins | sample LitLauG_LLR_2012_FD_71393 | JGI IMG/M metagenome (GOLD analysis project Ga0075030, IMG submission 71393) | Freshwater sediment microbial communities from Pennsylvania, USA - Little Laurel Run_MetaG_LLR_2012 | ecosystem: Environmental > Aquatic > Freshwater > Creek > Sediment | place: USA...
TGCATCGAACGCCAGTGGCTCATCGGCACGATCAAGAAGGTACAGCAGATGATCAACCGGCTGGAGCTGGAAATCCGCTAGAGCCTGCCATCCTGTACCCGCTGACGGACCCGCCGTTTGCGGCCCCTAATGGCGGAATCGAGGGTAGTTGACGTACCACGCGCGACTCGCCGAATTTCCCGCACTCGGGCCAGAAGGCCGCGTTCCAGGAAGTTTGACCGAACTTGGCCCGAGGCGGGATCGCGCGAGCCGAGATCACCTTCGATAGCGTCTTAGTCTAACGCCTATGGGCAGGCCGGAGGCGTACCCCACCTCACGCCCAGAACTCCTCACCCGGGGCCAGATTCTTTTTGAGGAATTCGGGGTTGATTTCCAACCCCAGCCCCGGGGCCACCGGCACTTTCAGCATCCCTTTGCGCACCTCAGGCGGGCTGCCGGCAGCCATGGCTTCGATGTAGTGGTTCGGCCGCCCGAGTTGGCTTTCCGAACGGTAGAAATTCTCTATGGAAGAACCGAAGTGGGCGTTGGCATAAGTCAGCACGAGCGAACCGACGTTGTGCAGCGCCACCGGCGTGCGGAACTGATACGCGTAGTCTGCGATCTTTCGCGTGCCCGTGAATCCTCCGGCGAAGGCCAGGTCCGGGTGGATAATGTCGACCGCCTGGTTGTCGACGAATGGTTTGAATCCGCGCACCATCTCCAGCTTCTCGCCCGTCAGCAGCGGAACGCGGGTCGAACGCCGCAGCGCCATCCAGGCCTCCGAAAACGGCGGGTTCAGCGCGTCTTCCATGAACAGAGGATTCATCGGCTCCACGGCCTTGGCCACCGCGATAGCGCTCGGCGTATCCAGTTCGTTGTGGCAGTGGACGGCGATATCGATGTCGTCGCCGACCGCCTCGCGGCAGTTGGCGTAGGCATGCGCCACGTTGCGGAGTTGCTGCGTGGTGACCGTGGGCGCGAAGCGGGCCGACGGCACGCCTAGCACGGGGTCGATGCCGTTCTTGAACGCGGTGAAACCCTCGGGCATCTCTTTGATGCGCTGCGCCCAATCGCGGCAGGATGCCTTGTCGAGCATATTGAGGCCGATGCCGTGCGAGTACATGGGGATCGACTCGCGGAATGGCCCGCCGAGCAGCGTACTGACGGGCGCGCCGAGAATCTTGCCCGCGAGGTCCCAGAGCGCCATGTCGATGCCACTGATGGTGGGGATGTGGGCCATGTAGGTATGCATCAGCGACGTCATGTTGTGGAAGTGCACCTCGATGGTCAGAGGGTCTTTGCCGATCAGCAGGCCCCGCATGGTCGCGATGCGGGCGCGCGCCATAGGGCCGGTGGCGCCGGCCTCGCCATAGCCTGTCAAGCCGCTATCGGTGTCGATGCGGATCAGGCAGTTTCCGGCGATGTTCTGGATGGCCATAGCGCGGATATCGGTGATCTTGACGCGGTTCAACGCCGGCGCGGCCAACGCGCGGTAACGGCTGAACAGCCCGGCTGAGGGCAGCGCGACGGCCAGGCGAATCAGATCGCGGCGGGACAAGGACGTCATCTTGGGAACCTCCTCGTAAAACGCCACTATACCGCCGAGCGCAGAACATCGCCGGCGAACGCTTTATCTCCGCGCAAACCGGTGCACTCCGGTCGGATCGTCTGGCGGGAACGGCGGTGGACCGGTTGGCTGAGGGCGATCGCCCATCATGCGTTGAATCCGCTCCCGCGCAAACGCCGTATCGGTGATGTAGCTGCGCCGCGCTGCGGTCACCCAGCCGTGCCGGCCCACGCCCTCGAGGATCTGCTCTCCGTGCAGAAAATCGGACGCTTGCACATTGCACACCGACCGATAACTGTCCATACCGATGGCTTTCGAGAACGCACTCGTTGAGATATCGCTCAGCCAGTGCGCGATGCCGCTCTCCTGCCAGGTTTCGGCAGCCAACGCTTCCACTGTCGCAGCAGGCAGATACATGAGCAAGCCCTCCGTGATCATGAGCGCCGGCGCCGGGCCGGCGGCTGCATAGAAGGCGCGCCGCTGCCCGGCGTCGTTCACGTCCGCCGTGAGACGCTCGCGGCGGCATCGGGGTTTCTCCGCGGACATCAACGCGTCCTTGTAATCCAGCATGTCGGCGAAATCGACCTCGATCCACCGCAGGCCGGGCGGGAGTTCGAGCCGCCACGGCCGCGTGTCCAGACCACAGCCCATGCTGAGAACCGTCGCGATCGGTTCCGAGGCCAGGGCGTCTAACAACAGCTCTTCCATAAAGCGGCAGCGCACCCCGATCCCGAAGCGCATCATTTCGGGATTCGGCAGCTTCCGGAGTATGGCCATACCGCGCTCGCCCGCCAGCCGCGCCGCGAATGGATCTTGCACGAAGCCGTCTGGGGACTCGAATTCAAGCGCCCGGCAGGCGGCTACCATGAGGGCTGTGTCGCTGACGTGGGTGATTTCGCCGTGCGGTAGGGACATGACATCCATTATCCACGTCCGTGAGCCGCGCGCGCGCCAACCCGGACGTTTATCGCCAGTGGCCGCGGTAGAAGCGGTAATGGCCACGCTCACCGTGCCAGTAGCCCGGAACCCAGACAGCCCGCGGATGGGGCGGACGCAGCCATACGCCGTTCACCCAAAACCAATTGCCGCCGCGCCAGTCCCAGTAGCCGTCGGTCCAGACGTATCCGGGCCCGGGAGCCCTACCGACCATTCCGTAGCGTGGAGGCGGCGGCGGTCCGTAACGCGCCACGTACGCGCCGTTGGCGGCGCAACTGGTAAACAACGTAGCCATCAGCAAGGTCGCAGCCGGTAGCAGTTTCTTCATTTCCGTAACCTCCCGATGGGTGAAACGCGCGGACTGATTGCCGCGTTGCGAGTCTAAAGCTTTGTTAACGTTATTCCAAATTAATGCTCCCGGCCCGCCAACGTGTCGGACCCGCGCGGGCATTGGCGGGCTGAAATACTCGGCGGGTGGCATAATACCCCTATGAGTAGGATCACCGAACTGGATGTCAACGGTGCGCGGCGGCGGATGGATGCCGACGCGGACCGGACCTTGCTGAGCGTCCTGCGGGACGACCTCGATCTTACCGGCGCCAAGTATGGGTGCGGCGAAGGCCAATGCGCCGCCTGCACCGTTCTGGTGGATGGCCAGGCCACCAAGTCGTGCCTGACTAAAGTCGGGTCGGTGGCCGGCAAACGCATCGTCACCATCGAAGGGCTGGCCCAGAACGGCAAACTCCATCCAGTGCAGGAAGCCTTTCTGGAAGCCGACGCGCTGCAGTGCGGTTATTGCACGCCCGGCATGATCATGGGTGCGGTATCGCTGCTGCGGCGAACGCCCAACCCGACCGACGTCGAAATCGTCCGCGGCATGAACGGCCACATCTGCCGCTGCGGCACCTATCCGAGAATCGTCAGCGCAATTCAAGCGGCGGCCAAGAAAGGAGGCCGCTCATGATTAGCCGGCGCGATTTCTTTGGAGTGCTGGGCGGCGGCATCGTAGTGGTGTTGATCGCGGACGATTGCGACGCCCAGGAATCGGGCGGTGGAGCGCGGCGTGGGACCCGCGAAGCGACGCCCGAAACCATCGGCGCTTGGTTGCATATCGGCGAGAACGGGTTGGTCTCGGTTTTCACCGGCAAGGTGGAAGTGGGGCAGAACGCCCGTACTTCGCTCACCCAGGCGGTCGCCGAAGAACTGCACGCGCCACTCGCCGGCATCAAGATGGTGATGGGGGACACCGCGCTCACGCCCTTCGACATGGGCACGGTCGGAAGCATGACCACGCCTCGCATGTGGCCGCAGATGCGCAAGGCCGCGGCCGCCGCGCGCGAAATGCTGATCGACTTGGCCACGCAAAAGTGGAGCGTGGACCGGGCGTCGGTGTCCATCGCCGACGGCAAGGTGACTTCCGCCAGCCACACCGCGACCTTCGGGGAGTTGACGCACGGCGAGAAATTGACCAGGACGATCCCGGGTACCCTGGCGCTCACGCCCGCAACCGAGTGGAAGGTGGCTGGAACATCGGCCCCAAAGGTGGATGGCCGCGACATTGTCACCGGCGCTCACCAATACGCTTACGACATGAAGCGGCCCGGCATGCTGTGGGCCAAAGTGCTCTACCCGCCGCAATTCGGCGCGACGCTGCTGTCGCTGGATGCCAAGGCCGCTGAAGCCATGCCGGGCGTGAAGGTGGTGTGCGACGGCAATTTCGTAGGAGTGGCCGCGCCCGACCAGGCAGCCGCCGCGGCGGCCGTAATGGCGCTCAAGGCCCAATGGAAGCCGCTGACCGCCGAAACCTCCGCCAAGGACGTGGCTGCCTATTTCCGCAAGAACGCGCGCGATGGCGCCGCGCCCGCGGCGCCCCTCACCACTTACAACATTGCCTACATCGCGCACGTGCCGCTGGAGCCGCGGGCCGCAGTGGCGGAATGGGAGGATGGCAAACTCACCGTCTGGACCGGTTCCCAGCGCCCGTTCGGCGTGCGCAGCGAACTGGCCAGCAGCTTCGAGATTCCCGAAGACCGCGTGCGCGTGATCGTTCCCGATACGGGCTCCGGCTACGGCGGCAAGCACCAGGGCGACGCCGCGTACGAAGCCGCGCGGATCGCCAAGGCAGTTGGCAAACCCGTGAAACGCAACTGGACGCGCGAAGAGGAACTGACGTGGGCCTATTTCCGCCCGGGCGGTGTGATCGACGTGGGCGGCAAGCTCAACCCCGACGGCACGATTGCCGAGTGGGAGATGCACAACTACAATTCCGGGCCGTCGGGACTGCAGACGCCGTACCATGTGCCTTCGAAGAAGGAGCAGTACCACCAGACGAAGTCGCCGCTGCGGCAGGGATCGTACCGCGGCCTTGCGGCCACCGCCAACCATTTCGTGCGCGAATCGTACATGGACGAACTGGCGCACTCGGTGAACCTGGACCCGCTCGAGTTCCGTCTGAGGAACGCCAGGGACGAACGGTTGCGCGCGGTGATCGAGGCCGCCGCCGCGAGGTTCGGCTGGAAGGAGCGGAAGAAGACGGCGGGCCGGGGCTTCGGTATCGCCGGCGGATTCGAGAAAGGAAGTTACGTGGCCACCTGCGCCGAGGTCAGTGTCGACAACGCCACTCGCGCTGTGAAAGTGCTGCGGGCCGTAGTGTCGTTCGAGTGCGGGGGCATTGTCAACCCGGAGCATCTGCGCAATCAGGTGGAAGGCGCAGTGGCGATGGGAATCGGCGGGGCGCTGTTCGAGCATATCGATTTCGCCGACAACAAGATCCTCACCAACCGGCTGTCCAAGTACCGTCTGCCGCGGTTTGCCGACATGCCGGTAATCGAGAGCGTGCTGCTGGACCGCAAGGACATTACGCCGGCGGGCGCGGGCGAAACGCCGATAGTGGGGATTGCGCCCGCGGTCGGCAACGCGATTTTCGATGCCACAGGCCAACGGCTGCGCGCCTTGCCGCTGGCGCCGTAGGGCGCGCCTCGTCCGCGGTTGGCGGTCCGGCCTCATGACCTTTGCGTCCGCGCAAACCGAACCCTGCCGCGCCATTTTGCCGCTCAGGGTTGATCCCTTGCGGCCCTGGTGTCCCTTCCGGCGGGCGTGCGGCGTTCTCTCTGCGACGAGGGGCCGGAAGTGATACGATTGCCATACTTGATACGATGACTCCGCCGGGCACCAAACCATTCGCACTGGCTCTTTTCCTTCTCATGTCAGCTCAGCCATTGCTCGCGCAGCAGCCGTTCGCGAGCCGATGTGCGGCTTGCCACGGCGAGGATGCGCGCGGCACGTCCAAGGGGCCTGGCCTCGCCATGAATCCCAGGGTGGCGGAACAGTCCGCCGAGCAACTTCGCGCCTATCTGCAGCGCGGCAATCCCAGCGCCGGTATGCCTTCCTTCGCCGATCTGCCCGCCGGCGATCTGGCGTCGCTCGCCAGATACTTGCGCCGCATCAATGCGGACACGATTCTGGCGCCCGTGAATGCAGTGGAGCCCACTCGCAAAACCGCCTGGGGCGCGCCTCAGCCCGGCGACTGGCGCACTTATAACGGAAGCGACTCGGCCAATCGCTACAGTCCCTTGAAGCAGATCACCACCGCGAATGTGTCCTCGCTGAGGTTGAAATGGGTTTTCCCCATTTCGTATTTCGGGCTGGAAGTAACTCCGATCGCAGCGGATGGAGTGCTATACGTCACCGGTCCGAATCAGGTCTTCGCACTCAATGCGCTTACTGGCGACCCGCTTTGGCATTATTCGCGCCCCCCGAGCATCGGGATGGTTGGCGATGCCAAGCTTGGCACCAACCGGGGAGTCGCCATTCTGCGCGATAAGGTCTTCTTTGTGACCGACAACGCCTATCTGCTGGCGCTCGACCGCGACACCGGGAAACCGATCTGGGAGACGGCGATGGCGCCCGCGTCGAACGAGCACCATACTTACGGCGGTACCGTGGCGCCGCTCATCGTCGGTGAAACGGTCATTGCCGGCGTCGCCGGTGCCGATGAAGGCATTCGAGGTTTCGTCGCCGCCTTCAGGTCCGATACCGGCGCTCTCGTCTGGCGGCGCTGGACCGTGCCGCGGCGGGGCGAGCCCGGAATCGAAACCTGGCAAGGCAAGGAACCGATCACCGGCGGCGGTTCCACCTGGCTGACCGGTTCGTACGATCCGTCCACAGACACCCTCTACTGGGCCACCGGCAATCCCTGGCCCGACGGTGATGACCGCGACCGCCCTGGGGACAACCTCTATACCGACTGCGTCCTCGCACTCAACCCCAAGACCGGGGACCTCAAATGGCACTATCAGTTTACGCCTCACGACGTGAAGGATCGCGATGCCACCGAACCCAACGTTCTGGTGGACACCGACTACCACGGTAAGCCGTCCCATCTCCTGCTCCACGCCGACCGAAACGGATTCTTCTACGTGTTCGACCGGACCGATGGCAAACTGCTTCTAGCCAAACCCTTCCTTCGCCGCGTCGATTGGGCTTCGAGCATTGCTCCCGACGGCAAACCCGCAGTGATCGACCCGCGCGGCTGCCCCAGCGATGCCGCCAATTGGGATTCCACCGCATTCTCGCCGGAAACGCATTTCTACTACCTCATGGCGCTGGAGGAATGCACCGGCCAGCCCACCGGCTACCCCGATCAAACCGGCCAGCGATTCCTGCGGGCCCTCAACATCGAAACCGGCGAGATTGTGTGGGAGGTGCCGCAACCCGGAGCCGCGCGCGCTAAAACCTGGACCGGCGTTCTTGCCACCGCCGGAGGTCTGATCTTCTACGGCCGCCCGAACGGCGGATTCAGCGCAGTGGATCAGCGGACCGGCAAAACGCTCTGGCAGTTCCCCACCAACGTTCGAATGAAAGCTTCGCCAATGACTTTCACATTTGGCGGCAACCAGTACGTTGCGGTGGCCGCCGGTCCGAATATCCTCTGCTTCGGTCTCTGACCGGCCGCACATCGGGTGCGCACGGAGTCGACGAGACACATTGCGCTGGCTCTGACAGGCATCGTTTACGAGCAGTTCCGCGAAAAGGGGGGACCGGAAGCGCCTGGTGGGCGCGCGCCGCGAAGGCGCCCCCCGACCCTGGTAGCGGCTTCGGACCGGCTACGCCAGACGCTGGGCTGGAGTTCCAATACGCGGGCCTCCCGGCCGGCGACAAACGGGACATCAATGTCCCGTTTTCGGGGTTACATTTATTGAAAACAAAGGCCTTGTGCTGTTTGCACGGGACATTTTTGTCCCGTTCCCCGGTTTCTTTTGAGAAAGATCTATGGGGGGCGCAGGCCTCCTTAACGTCCATAATGGCACGCAGGGGTAGGGGCACGAAGGGGCGAAGAGGTGGCGGGTGGCCGTAAATCGGTTGATTTATAAGGTAGTTACAGGCCCGAAAATATTTTTGAAAAACGTGTGACTGAAAAGACGCGAACGAGTGGGCGGGCGGTGGTGCCGGCCAGACCGCCGGCGGATAGGAGTGGCCCCCGCTGCTTTGCCCGTCACGGGTAAGGGATCATGCGGGAGGTGGCCCGTCAGTCGGATGAGCAGTACCGGACGATGACCCCAGGGCGACACTATCGTCTAACCAAATTCGGGCGTCGAGTTCCGCAGGCGGACGTATCGCGCCTCAAAACGAGTTGCGCGGGAGGCAAGTTTCGCTCTGCGAGAGCCGCGGTAGAGATGCGGTGCGTCTTCGACGAGGCGGCGCTATCCACGGGGTCCTTTACCCTGATCCGGTTGCGTTGCTGGCGCGCCAATGGATTTTGCGTTCGGAATCCTGGAAGCCAGCCCTGGCTATTCTCTGTTCGAACACGCGGGACCCCTCCCGATTTGCGTGGGCCCCCAATTCGGTTCATTAAGCGCAACAGGCTCGCCCCACGATGGCCCACGGACGGCTTCGCCGCTACACTGGAAGTTCACGATGCCCGCGGATTCCGCAACCACCGCCGTGCTGGCCGAGAAGCCCTCGGTCGCCCGCGACATCGCCCGCGTGCTCGGCGCCACCGGCCAAGGCCAGGGCTACCTGCACGGGAATGGCTACGTGGTCACCTGGGCCATCGGGCACCTTGCCGCGTTGGCGCAACCACACGAGATCCACGCCGAATGGCGCCAGTGGCGGCGCGATCTGCTCCCCATGCTCCCCGCCGAGTGGCCGCTGGTGGTCTATGAAAAGACCAAAGACCAGTTCGAGGTGGTCCGCAAGATCCTCACTTCGTCGCGCGTCTCGCAGGTGGTGTGCGCCACCGACGCCGGCCGCGAGGGCGAACTCATTTTCCGCTACATCTACGAAGCCGCACACTGCACCAAGCCTTTCAGCCGCCTGTGGATCTCCTCCCTCACTCCCGACGCCATCCGCAAGGGTTTCGAGAGCCTGCGCCCCGGCCGCGAATACGACCCCCTGGCCGACGCCGCCCGCGGCCGCAGCCGCGCTGACTGGCTTGTGGGCATGAACCTCTCCCGCGCCTATGCGCTGGCCTACGACGTGAAGGATCTCTCCGTCGGCCGCGTGCAAACGCCTACGCTGGCGATGGTGGTGGAGCGCGAGTTGGCCATCCGGCGGTTCGTGCCCGAGGACTACATCGAAGTGCTTGCTACGTTCCATCCCACCGGCGCGCCTAAAGACCAGACCTATCAGGGGACGTGGTTCCGCGAACGGGCCGCGCAGGGCGGCGATCCGGAATCACTGCAGCAGGCCATGCGTCTCCCGGCCGATGGCGAAGAGGCTGAGCGCATCGTCGCGCGCGCACGCACCGGCCAGGCCGCCATCGAATCCATCGAGGCCCAGACACAGCGCATGCCGCCGCCCGCGCTGTACGATCTCACCGAACTGCAGCGCCACGCCAACCGCCTGTTCGGTTTCAGCGCACAGAAGACGCTCGATACCGCGCAGGCCCTTTATGAGCGCTACAAACTCATCAGCTATCCGCGCACCGACAGCCGCCACCTGTCGCAGGACGTGGCCCGAACCCTGCCGCGCATCGTCGAGGTGATCGCCGGGCCGTACCGCGAGCACCTGGCGCCCGGCACCGGCCAACGCCCGCTGGGCCGCCGCTTCGTGGACGATTCCAAAGTTACCGACCACCACGCCATCATCCCCACCACGGTCCTGCCCGAACGCGTCTCGCTTCCGGCCGACGAGGGCAAAATCTACGACCTCATCTGCCGCCGCCTGCTCAGCGCGTGGCATGACGACCACGTCTGGTCGGTCACCACCGTGATCACGGCGATCCGCAACCCGGGTGTGATCGATCGTTACCACACGTCCGGCAGCGAGGTGCTGCACGTGGGTTGGAAGGTGCTGGATCTCGCGCCGCCCGGCAAACCCAAGAAGGCCAAGCCCGGAGCGAGCGATCCGAGTGAGGAACAGGCATTACCGCCCGGCCTCGCCAAGGACCAGCCGCAGGACGTGGTGGATGTAAAGGCGCTGCGCAAGAAGACGCGCCCGCCCAAGCGTTTCACCGAAGCCACGCTGCTGACCGCCATGGAGACCGCCGGCAAGACGCTCGACGAGAAGGAACTCTCCGACGCCATGAAGGAAACCGGCCTCGGCACTCCCGCCACGCGCGCGGCCATCATCGAGGTGCTGCTCAAGCGCGACTACATCGTGCGCGCCGGCAAGAGCCTGGAAGCCACCGACAAGGGCATCCGCCTGATCGAGGTGGTCCACCCGGAAGTGAAGAGCCCGGTGATGACCGGCCAGTGGGAAGCCTACCTGCACCGCATCCAAAAAGGCACCGCGCAGTTGGCCCCCTTCCTGAAAGGCATCGAGGACTATGTCACCGAGGTGGTGGGGAAGGTGCGGCCGGTGGCCGGTGGCCAGTGGCCAGTGTCCGGAACCCGGGTGCAAAGCGGGCCGGACCTCGAACCACCGGCATCCAGCATCCCGCCAGCGGCCGCCGGCCACCGGCAAACCTTACCCGATCCCAGTCTGCCACCGGCATCCGGCATCCGGCATCCGGCATCCGAGCAAAGCGAGCCCACCGAGCTCCTCCACCGCGCCTTCGGCTTTCCCAGCTTCCGCGCCAACCAGGAAGCCGTCTGCCGCTCCGTGATCGCAGGCCACGACGTTCTCCTAGTGATGCCCACCGGCGCCGGCAAATCCCTCTGCTACCAGTTGCCCGGCATTGCCCGTGGCGGCACCACGCTCGTCATCAGCCCGCTGATCGCTCTAATGGAAGACCAGGCCGCCAAGCTCCAGCAACTCGGCTTTGCCGTCGCGCGCATCCACTCCGGCCGCGACCGCGGCGACTCACGCCAGGCCTGCATCGAGTACCTCAACGGCGCCCTGCAATTCCTCTTCATCGCGCCCGAGCGCTTCCGCGTGGCCGGCTTTCCGGAGATGCTGGCCAAACGCAAACCCAACCTGGTGGCCATCGACGAGGCCCATTGCATTTCCCAGTGGGGCCACGATTTTCGCCCCGACTACCGCATGCTCGGCCAGTACCTGCCCACCTTCCGCCCGGCGCCGGTGATCGCGCTCACCGCCACCGCGACCCCGCTGGTCCAGGACGATATCGCCGAACAATTAGGCCTGGCCCAGCCGGCGCGTTTCATCCATGGCTTCCGGCGCGATAACCTGGCCATCGAGGTGATCGAGGTGCCGCCGAATCAGCGCGCCGATCTCACCGCCGAACTGCTGGCCGATGAGGAACGGCGGCCGGCCATCGTATACGCGCCCACCCGCGCGCAGACCTCCGATCTAGCCGCCAAACTTTCGTCCGACTTCCCCGCCGGCGCCTATCACGCCGGGCTCGATGCGCAACACCGCAAGCGCGTGCAAACGGAGTTTCTGGAGGGCCGGATCGAAGTCATGGTGGCCACCATCGCCTTCGGCATGGGGATCGACAAGCCCAATATTCGCACGGTAATCCACACCGCGCTGCCCGGCAGCCTGGAAGCCTACTATCAGGAAATTGGCCGCGCCGGGCGCGATGGCCAGCCCAGCCGCGCCATCCTGATGCACGCCTACGCCGACCGGCGCACTCACGACTTCTTCTTTGAGCGGGATTACCCCGACGCCTCCGTGCTGGAGTACATCTTCTCGCGCCTGCGTCCCGAACCTCAGGAGAAGGAAACCGTGCGCCGGCAGGTGCGGCTCGACGAGGACGAATTCGACCGCGCGCTGGAAAAGCTCTGGATCCACGGCGGAGCCATGGTGGATTTCGCCGAGAACATCAGCCGCGGCCACGACCATTGGAAGGAATCCTACATCGCCCAGAGCGATCAGAAGCAGAAGCAACTCAATCTCATCCTGCGCTACGCCGAGTCCAACCAGTGCCGTATGGCTGCCGTGGTGCGCCACTTCGGCGACCTTGCCGACAGCCAGAAACCCTGCGGCATATGCGATTTCTGCGCCCCCGCAGACTGCATTGGCCAGCACTTCCGTCCGGCCGACAGCTATGAGATGGAGGCGGCGCAACGCGCTATCGCCGCCCTGGCCGCTGGCGGCAGCAAGACCACCGGCCGGCTGCACAGCGAGGTCTATCCGAACGGGGAGATGGCGCGCGACGATTTCGAGGAGGTGTTGGGCGCCCTGGCGCGAGCGGGCCTGGTGCGCCTGACAGAAGAGGTTTTCGAGAAAGAAGGCCGCAGCATTCCGTACCGCAAAGCCCACCTGAGCCGGACTGCCGCCGCGCCGGAGGACTCCGCGCCCATCACGCTTCTGATGAAGAGCGAAGCTATTCCGTCGGTGAGTTCCCGCAAGAAAAAACGTAGGGTAGGCCTCCGGCCTGCCAAATCAAAGATCAGCACGAAACGGGTCGCAGCCGCCGCCACGCCACCCGGTGCCCGGACGACGCCCGCCGCGCCGCAGCCACCTGCCGCGTCCGGCCTGGAAGAAAAGCTGCGGGCCTGGCGGATGGCGGAAGCCAAGCGCCGTGGCATGCCGGCGTTCCGCGTGTTCAGCGATCAGGCCCTCAAGGCTATGGCGGCCAAACGCCCCGGCTCTGCCGCCGAACTTCTGGCGATCCCTGGCATCGGCATCGGTACGGTAGAAAAATATGGCGCCGTGATTTACCGCCTGCTGCACGAGGGGCGTGCATGACGCTTGTCACGATACAATGGCGGCTGAATATGTTCCGGCTGCGCCGCCTGGCCCTACTGCCGCTCCTCGCTTGTATTCCGCTGGCGGCCGAGGTGCGGTCCCTGACTATTCTTCACACCAACGACCTGCATGCCCGCTTGACGCCCTCGGAGAACCATCGTGGCGGCTTCGCCTATCTGGCGTCCGTGATCCGCCGCGAGCGCGCCGGCTGCGCCGGCTGCATCCTGCTCGACGCCGGCGACATTGCCCAGGGCACCCCCGTTTCCACCGTCTTCCATGGCCTGCCGATCTTTGAGATCGCCAGCAAGCTGGGATTCGACGCCGGCACCCTGGGCAACCACGATTTCGACTATGGCTGGATGCAGGCGCGCAAGTTCGTCGAGCTCGCCGCCTACCCCATTGTCTCCTCGAATGTAGTGGGCCCGGGCGGCGAGCTGTTCACTCCCAAGCCGTATGTGATCCTGACGGTCAACGGGTTGCGCGTCGCGGTCATCGGCGCCATGACGGACGATTTGAAGACCCTCCAGTTTCCGAAGGCGATGGGGGATTGGCACACCTTACCGGTGATTGAGACCGCCCGCCAATACGCCGCCGAACTGAAGAGCAAATCCGACCTCGTTGTGCTGCTGGGCCACATTACCGGGAGGGAAGAAACACAGTTTCTGGCCACGGCGCCCGAAATCCCGGTGCTGGTCACCGGCCACGTCCACTCCGGGTTGGCTGAGCCCATTGCGAAAGAGGGGCGCATCCTGGTGCGCGTCAAGGGCAATGGCGAAGAACTGGGCCGGCTGGACCTGCAGGTGGATACCGAGAAGAAGGCGCCGGTTTCGTTCACGTGGAAGCACATCCTGGTGGATTCCAGCGCGGTGGAACCCGCAGCCGAGGTGGCCCGCGAGGTGAAGCGCTGGGAAGACGATGTGAAGGCCCGCGTCGACCGGCCGCTGGCCGTCTCCAGGCGCTCGTTTACCAGGCGCGAAGTGAAGGCGCTGATCGAGCAGGCGATGTGCGCCGAGTCGGGCGCCGATTTCGCCTTCATGAACATGGGGGGCATCCGCGCTGCGATTCCCGAGGGCCAGTTGCTGGAGCGCGCCATCTGGGACGTTATGCCCTTTGACAACCGCCTGGTCTTCGGCACATTCAAGGGCCGCGACCTGCCCCCGGTGGTGTTGGGCGGCCGAACGGTGGAACCGGACCGCGAGTACACCCTGGCCGTGACCGATTTCACCGCGGCCAATCAGGGAGCGCCGGAGAATCTACGCAGCACCGGTCTGAAATTTCCCGGCGACGCCGGTCTTCTTCGCGATGCCTTGATCGATTGGTTCCGCAAGAAGAAAAACGTCGAATGAAAGGCGCCGGAGGTTAGCAGAGTACTGCCAACCGGTAGAATGGTCAAATGACAAATTCTCTGGCGCTCCGTGCCATGGCTTGCGCCGTACTGATCTCGCCCGGTCTGCGAGCTGCCGACAACGAGCTTACTGCACGGGAGAAGGCCGCCGGGTGGCGATTGTTGTTTGACGGCAAGAGCTACGCCAACTGGGAGGACCCTGCGAAGAAATCGCCGCCGGGGGATTCGTTTACCATCGCGGACGGCTGCCTGAAGCCCACCGCGCATGCGCGGATCGAGGAGGATCTTTTTACGGAAGCTACCTTCGCCGATTTCGAGCTGGTGTTCGATTGGAAGATTTCGCCGGGCGGCAACAGCGGAGTCAAGTACCGCATCCAGGACCGCGGCTTTTTGATCGATGCGGGAGCGCAAAAAATGAAGTTCGAGGACCTTGCTAACGCGTCGTTCCGGAACAAGCGAACCGATCGTCCGGCCAAGGGGCAGGAGTATGTGGTGGGGTTCGAATACCAGGTGCTGGACAACGCCCTGAATCCGGATGCGCTGCGGGGTAAGAACCACCAGGCTGGGGCGCTCTACGACATGTTTCCGCCGCTGAAGGACATGACCCGTCCGGTCGGCCAGTTCAACCATGGGCGGCTGTTGGTGAAGGGCGACCACGTGGAACACTGGTTGAACGGAGTGAAGGTGGTGGACGGCAGCCTGAATGCGCCGGAGATCGCCAAAGCGACCGGGGAGCGGTGGGGCGTCGGATCGCCGGTCTACGAACTGTTGGTGAAGCACCGGCGCAACACCTGCCAGATCTCGCTGCAGAACCACGGTAGCGAAGCCTGGTTCAAGAACATCAAGATTCGGGAACTGCAGTAGTGCGGCTTTTTCCTCTAAAGATCGCCAAGACGACCGATAAGCAATTATGTGAGCGCGTTCCTGCAACAGGCGGAAGACATCCTGGACGTGGCCGTGGCCGGCCAAGGTCCGGGCGCAAGCGACATCGCGATCCTGATCGACCGGCTGGGTGGAATGCGCATGCTGGATCCGGCCGGCTGGTCGTTGCCCGCTCTGGGCGCGGAGTTCGGCGCTACGGCTGTCTATAAGGTGGAGCGGCGGCTGGGCACGGTTCGGGTCGAAGGCTGGGGTGGCGGGCAGCGCTGCCTAATTCAGCGGAACCTCCCGCCGCCCCCGACCACGTTGTTTCCCGCGCTCTGTCTCAGCTACCTTTAAGGAATGCTGTCCACCCCCGACCGGGCGTTTGGCTTCGCCACCCGAGCCCTGCACTCCGGGCATCGGCCCGACGCCGAAACCGGCGCCCGCGCCGTGCCGATCTACCAGACCACATCGTACGTGTTCGATGACACCGCGCACGCTGCTGCCCTTTTCAACCTGCAGCGGTTCGGCAACATCTACACCCGCATCATGAACCCCACGACGGCAGCGCTGGAAGAGCGAGTGGCCGCCCTCGAACGCGGGGTTGGAGCCTTAGCGGTGGGCAGCGGGCAGGCCGCCCAGTTCATTGCGCTGGCCGGAATACTGGAGGCGGGAGACGAGATCGTGGCGGCCAAAACGTTGTACGGCGGCACTTACACGCAGTTCGACGTGAGCTTCCGGCGCTTCGGCATCAATACCACGTTTGTCGATCCCGACGATCCCGAAAACTTCCGCCGCGCCATCACGCCGCAAACCCGCGTGCTCTACGGCGAGACGATCGGCAACCCGCGCATGAACGTGCTGGATATCGCGGCGGTGGCGGCGATCGCTCACGAAAACAACCTGCCGCTGATGATCGATAACACGTTTGCTTCGCCGTATTTGTGCCGGCCCATCGAACATGGCGCAGATATCGTGGTGCATTCAGCCACCAAGTTCATTGGCGGCCACGGAACGTCGATCGGCGGCGTGATCGTGGATAGCGGCCGCTTCCCTTGGGACCGCGGCCGCTTTCCGCAACTTCTGCAACCCAGCAAGGGGTACCACGGCATCCGCTTCTATGAGACCTTCGGTGATTTCGCTTACATCATGAAGACGCGGGTGGAGGGGTTGCGCGATTTCGGCCCGGCGCTGAGCCCGTTCAACTCATTCCAGTTCCTGCAGGGTTTGGAGACCTTGAAGCTGCGCATGCAATGCCACTCCGAAAACGCCCTGACCGTGGCGCAATTCCTGGAAGGGCATCAGGCGGTGGCATGGGTAAACTATCCCGGCCTGCCGGGGAGTCCCTACCATGCGCTTGCCGAACGCTACCTGCCTCGCGGCGCGGGGGGCGTGCTGACGTTCGGCATTCGTGGAGGCCTCGATGCCGGGCGCCGCTTCATCGAAGCGCTGCAGGTGTTCTCGCACCTGGCTAACATCGGCGACGCCAAGAGCCTCGTGATTCATCCGGCCTCCACTACGCACCAGCAGTTGACCACCGAGGAGAAACTGGCCGGCGGCATCACCGACGACATGATCCGCCTTTCGGTGGGGATCGAGGAGATAGACGACATCCTATGGGATCTGGACCAGGCATTGAGGGCCAGCGCATGAGCCAGTGCGCCATCCGGTTTTTCGGCGACGGCGTAGGCGGGAATTCGCCGGTGAACCAGGGCCGTTTTGCCCAGTCGGCATTTGATCGATTGCGTATACTGGAACGATACCAGCGCATCGCGATGGTTGGGTTGTCGTCGAATCCATTCCGGCCGAGCCATTTTGCCGCGATTTACCTGATCTCCGAGGGCTATGATGTGATCCCGGTAAACCCACGCGAGTCGGAGGTGCTGGGCAGGCCGTGTTACGCTTCGCTCGCAGCCATCCCGGGCACGGTGGAGGTGGTGGACATTTTTCGCGAACCGGCCGCCGTACCGGCCATCGTGGAGGAGGCCATCGCCATCGGCGCCAAGGTGGTGTGGATGCAACTGGGGGTAATCCATGAAGAAGCCGCCGGGCGGGCCCACGCGGCCGGCCTCGAAGTGGTGATGGACCGCTGCATGAAGATCGAACACGCCCGCTTTTTTGGCGGCCTGAACACGATCGGCATGAACACAGCGGTGATCACGTCGCGGAGACGGACGCGGTAGCGGGCTGTAACCTTGGTCGAAGGGTAAGATTCGCCCGCCGTTCACTTAGTCGCTAAGGAATAGTTCCATAGGCGCCTCCCTTTCCAACTCGAGCTGATCACTTATGCTTTCTCGTCCAGCGCAGATCAGCAGGCGCGCCGCCGTTCGTAATCGTGGAGGCGGAAATGGTATACTCATCGGGGCTAGCGATTCCAAGATGGCGTCCCTCACCTATCCGGCAGATTTCTTTCACTCGCAGAAAATCGAACCAAAGGCCGGCTACTGCTTCGTTCTGATGCCATTTGATGCGCCGTTGCGAGAAATTTTCGAGACCGTGAAGGAAACGCTGGAGGGTCCTCCGTGGAATTTTACTTGCCGCCGGGCCGATGACTTTTTTGCCGGCGGACACGTGCTCACGGATATCTTGCGCGGAATCGCCGAGGCCGAGATCGTTCTAGCCGATTTGACCGGGCGAAATCCCAATGTCTTCTACGAACTGGGAATTGCACATATGCACAAACCCCCGAGCGCAATCGTCTTGCTGACGCAGGGGATAGACGCCGTACCCTTCGATCTTCAAGGGTTCCGCCGCATTGTCTATACGCAAAGCATCCAGGGAGCACGAGAACTCAGGAAGGATCTTGCAAACGCGCTGGAACAGATCACCAAGCCCGTATATCGTTTTGAGATTCGCCAGGGAGAAACTTATGAGTTTCCTCATCGACTCGGAGGGGAGTCCCGCTGTCTGTACGACTTCTCGGTGTTCTCCGACTACCTGGGTGTGGACTTCGCCAAGTACACGCTACGGGTTCGAAGGTATGTGGCGGGCCAGGCCGCGGCTACCGAAGTCGATGTAAATGGCTCCGGCCTTGAGAAGGGAAAATCTGAACCAATCCCCAAAATACCTTGGGATCTGAGGCTGGAGCGGTCGGACGGACAGAGGGCTTTGTTCAGCGTGGTTCAGCAGTTACAGCCGCCGGAATCATCGTAACTGCGGCCTAAGTGAACGGCGTCGCGACTGGACCCGATGGCGACCTTGCGGGGCGATTCGGCGATTACCGAATCGTAATCTGGTGCCGGTTCCCCGCCTCCCGCGCGCTGCGGTATTATCAGGCTGACATCCACGCTTCACCCTGGAGGTGCTCCGATGTTCAGTTCGATGATGAACGCTTTCCACGAATATTTGGGAGGGCTGAGCCGCCGCGACCTGTTCCGGAGAAGCGGGCTGCTGGCGGCCGCTTCGGCGCTTCCCGGCGCCTCGCGCTCCGCGTCCGCGGCCACGCCCGTCACTGCCGGTAAACTTCAGCTTTCGCCGGACATCTGTCAATCGATCGGCGTCCGGCCGCTGATCAACTGCCGCGGAACGCTGACCGTGATCAGCGGCTCGCTGGAACTGCCGGAGGTGCGGGCGGCCGTGGACTATGGCGGGCAGCATCACGTGGTCCTGGACGAGTTGATGGAGGCGGTGGCCCGCCGCCTGGCGGAACTGACCGGCGCGGAATGGGCGCTGGTATCGGCGGGTTGCGCGGCCGGTATGGCGCACACCACCGCGGCCTGCGTCACCGGCGGCAATCCGGACTTGCATGTGCGCATTCCGGATTTGACGGGATTCGCCAAGGACGAGGTGGTAATTCCCAAAGCTTCACGCAACGAGTACGACCAGGCCATCCGCTCGGTAGGCGTGCGGGTCATCGAGGTGGAAGACGCCGCGGAATACGAAGCGGCGCTCGGGCCGAAGGTAGCCATGGTGTACATCATGACCGGCACCCGGATGGAGAACGGCCCGCTGACCTACGACACAGTCTACGGCCTGGCAAAGAAAAAGAACATTCCCGTCTTCACCGACGCGGCTGCCGAGATGCTTACCATTCCGAATACGTACCTGCAACGCGGCTCCACGTTCGTGGGCTATAGCGGCGGCAAATGCCTGCGCGGTCCGCAGTGCTCGGGGCTGGTGCTGGGCCGCAAGGATCTGCTGCAGGCCGCGTGGGTGTCGAGCGCGCCCCATCACGGCCACGGCCGCACGATGAAGATCGGCAAGGAAGAGATCCTCGGGCTGCTGGCCGCGGTCGAAATGTGGGTGCAGCGCGACCATAAAAAGGAGGACGAGGTCTGGACCCAGTGGATGCAGACCATTGCCGATCGCGTCACCAAGATCGACGGCGTCACCGCCGCGGTCCGTCAGCCAAGGGGAACTAATAACCACAGCCCGGGGCTTTCGATCAACTGGGATCCGGCCAGGTTGGGGATCACCGGCGAAGACGTCTCGAATATCCTGTGGACCACCGAGCCGCGAATCGCTCTCGGCGGCGGCGGTGGAGGCGGTGGCCGCGGCGGGCGCGGCGCCGCGGGCCAAACCGGCGTTTCCATTACCGCGTACATGATGATGCCGGACGACGTCCAAATCGTCGCCGACCGGCTTCACCAGATTCTGTCGGCCAAACGCCCCGAGTGGAAACCGGAAGCTCCCAAGCCCCCGGCGAGCGATCTGACCGGGCGATGGGATGTGCATATCGAGTTTGCCGCGGGCAGTTCGGACCACACCTTCCACGTCAGACAGCAGGGCAACCAACTTGTGGGTACTCACCAGGGCGATTTCGTGGCGCGCGACTTTTCTGGCCGCATTTCCGGCAGCGATGTGCGCGTCACAAGCTCGGTCGGGGAGGTACACGGCGCCGCTCTCTCCTACACCTTCACGGGCAAGGTGGAAGGCGACAAGATGTCAGGCGCTCTCAATATGGGCGAATACCTGGACGCGAAGTGGACCGCGACGCGCCACTCGTTCGGCCGCGGCCAAGGAGATATCGGATGAGACTTGCTGCTGCATTCCTGTTCGGCGCTTTCTGCGCTCAAGGCCAGTTCGTACTGACCAAGGAGCAGATGATCGCGTACACACCCGACAATCCGTACGAGCGGTTTCCGGACGGCCGTCCCAAAGTTCCCGACGCACTGCTCGAAAAAGTAAAGAACCTGGTCATCGAAGAGGCCTATGGGGCGGTCAAGTCGAAGGGCTTCCCGAACCAGTTTGCCGGCGACTGGAAGATCTTGCACCCGGACAAGCGGCTGGTTGGGCGCGCCTTCACGGTGCAGTTCATGCCGCTGCGGCCTGATGTGGCCAAGGGCATGCAGGACGAAGCCACCAGGCGCGGCATCGGACGCCTGCGCAATCAGACGGTGATCGATATGCTCGGCCCGAACGACGTGGTCGTGGTTGACCTGTTCGGCAAGACGGATGGGGGCACGTTCGTCGGCGACAAACTGGCGTACTACATCTGGAAAACCACCGGCACGGGGATGGTGGTGGACGGCGGCATGTTCTGGTTGGGCAAGTTGATTCCGACCGGGATGCCCGCTTATTACCGGGGAACCGGGCCGGACTCGTTGAATAACGTCATGCTGACCGGCATCAACATTCCGATCCGCATCGGCAACGCCACGGTGATGCCGGGCGATGTGGTGTTGGGCGATGAGGAGGGCTTGTTCTTCATCCCGCCTCATTTGGTGAAGGACGCGATCGAAGCGGCTCAGAGCACGATGGCGCGCGACGAGTGGATCAAGTCGAAGATGGATCTGCGGCAGTACAAATCCAGCGACCTCTACGGGCGGCCGAGGGATCCGGCGCTGCTCAAGGAGATGGAAGATTACATCAAGACGCATCAGCCGCCTAAGCAGTAGACCTGCAGGAGAGGGCCTACTGCAACGGCGTCACGATCAGCGACACCGGTGTTGGCAACGATTTCACGCTCCCCGGCGCCGCCCAGCGCAAAGAGCAAATCCAGTTGAGGATTAACCACGCCGCGGAGTTCCACAGCGAGCAAAAGGGCAAACCCAGCCAGGAATGGCCGTGTTTACCGTTGCGCGGCGCCGGCACGGCCCATGATCGGCCAGACATCCACGATCTGGTCGCCGCGCGCGATGTAGTAGCGATCGTAAACGGCCGTACTCATGTCGAGCGTCGTGGGGTAGATCTCCACCCGCTCACCGAGCTTGAGGTCGCGGCCCGGGTCGGTCCACTTCAAGGTTCCGTACTCGGCTCCCTGGCTGCCTACCTGTAGCCACGGCATTCCCTTCACCTGGTCGGTTGGCCGGGTCAGGGCCTTGTTGCCGTAGTCGGTGGTGACCTGGTTGGCGTGGCGCTTGCTGTCCACGGTGGTGAGGATGGTAAGCGCGCCTTTGAAGTCGTTGTAGGTCGTATCGTCGTCCTTGCCGCCGACGCCGAAATACGCGGTGTCCATGAACACGTAGGAACCAGCCTCCAGTTCGGTGAGGCCGTTGTCGTTGTCGATATTGTAGGTGCCCGTGGAGCCGCCACTGACGATGCTGACGGGCAGTCCGGCTTTACGCGCCAGATCGACCGTCTCGCGAACGCCCGCCAGATCGTCGGTTGACCGTTTGCGCCGCGCCTCCCAGGTCTTGGTATGGGACGCGCTGCCGCTATACGCCATGAAGCCCTCGAACGTCATCCGCTTTGAGGCCGTCAGCTTGTGTGCCAGGTCGATGGCGGGCTGTCCGTTCTCAATACCCTGACGCGTCATGCCGGCAAACACCGAGACCGCGATCCGCAGGCGTGCATTGGCGGCCGCCGCTGCCTCGTCCACCCACGTGACCACCTGCGGATCGTCCACTACGAACATGAACGTGGGGTCCTTCTTGGACAGCGCCACGGCTCGCGAGATGTTGTTGACGCTGGCAGGCTGCTTCGTCCAGAGCACGTGCTTGATGCCGGCGCCCGACATCAATTCCGCCTCCGCCACGGTGGCACAGGTCAGCCCGATAGCGCCCTCCGCAATCTGGCGCCTGGCGACATCGACGCTCTTGTGGACCTTCACGTGGGGGCGAACGTGGATGCCGGTTGCCTTGCAATGGCCGGCCATCTTGCGGACGTTCTGCTCGAATAGGTTGAGATCGACGATCATGCACGGCGTGGGCAGAACGTCTTTGTTGATATCGCGGAAATCCCGGCGCGCGATGCGTGCCTCGAACTCCAGATATGGAAACCCGGCCGGGGCGGTCTTGGCCGCGCGGATTCGAGCGGCGCTGAAGAGGCCGGCGGTTCCCGCCAGAAGTACTTGTCGGCGTGACGTCATGAAACCCTCCTGTTCGATTGGAGCCCTCCATAAGAGTTTACAGCCATCGGGCCACCCGCAGATGGCGCCGGCAGCGGAACCGTTCAGAGCTGTGATACGATCCCGGCCATGGGTGCGGAACAATTCGCCGGAGCGTTCTTCCTCTTGACCATGACAACTTTCGCTCAAAACTACAAAGCCGCGCAGGTCTCCGATCATGGAGTGGCCATCGTGCGTCTCAGCGATGCGGCGCACGACGTGGAAGTTTCGATGGTCCCCTCGATCGGCAACCGCGCCTACGAGATGAAGGTGCACGGCAAGAACATCCTTTACTTCCCGTATGCCGACGTCTCCGAGTTTCAGCAGCGGCCGAGACTGTGCGGCATTCCCTTCCTGGCACCGTGGGCCGACCTGCTGAACGAACCCGCCTTTTGGGCCAACGGCAAAAAGTACCTTTTCAACATGGGGTTGGGCAATGTGCGCGGCAACATGCCGATCCACGGGCTGCTCACCAATTCGCCGCTGTGGCAGGTCACCGAAGTCGCCGCCGACGCGCACTCGGCGCACGTTTCAAGCCGGCTCGCGTTCTGGAAGAGCCCCGACCTCATGGCCCAATGGCCATTCGCGCACGAGTACGAGATGACCTACAGCCTGGCCGAGGGTGCCCTCGAGGTCAAGACGACCGTGAACAATCTGAGCGCGGAGCCCATGCCGCTTGTCCTCGGCTATCACTCCTTCTTTCAGATCCCCGGCATCCCGCGTGACGAGTGGACTGCGCACTATCCGGCTCGCGTGCATATCATCGCCGACGAGCACAACATCCCGACCGGTGAGATGCGGCCGCTCGACCTGCCCAATCCGCTGCCGCTCGCAGGTCGCACCCTGGATGACGGGTTTACCGACCTGGAGCGCGACGCCGAAGGGCGCGCCCACTTCTCGATCCGGTCTGCCGGCAAGACGGTGGAAACGCTCTTCGGGCCGAAATACCCGGTCGCCACGATCTGGCTGCCGTCGGGTCCTGGAGGGCAGCCTCGGGAATTCATCTGCTTCGAACCCCTGGCCACCATTATCAGCGGCGTGAACCTGGCCCATGAAGGCAAGTGGAACGGCTTGCAGACCGTGGCGGCCGGCGGCGCCTGGACCGAGAGCTTCTGGATCCGCGCCAGCGGGATCTGAGGCTCGCCGCCCGCCGCTACTCCTCCTCTTCCTCCACTTTCACGGGTTCAAGGTCTTCGGCTTCGAAGATCTGCCGGCAGTCGAGACATTCCACGTAGTCGACGCCGTCTCTGCGGGCCAAAATCTGGGTACGAGTGTGCTCACAAGCGGGTTGCATAACAGCGCTTAGATGAAGATTATTCTAACCGTACTCCAGCCCTTGTCAAGCCCCCCTCCCATGGCTGGCGTACTACTCGGGTTACAATCCTGGTGTATGCCGTTCCCAACCCACCGCCTCCGCCGTCTGAGGGGCTCCGAGTCCTTACGCAACCTGGTGCGCGAAACCAGGCTCAGCCCGTCGCAGTTGATTCTGCCGCTGTTCGTGTGTCCGGGTGAGGGGGTGAAGCGGGAAATCGGCGCGATGCCGGGAAATTATCAGATGTCGATCGACGAACTGGTGCGCGAGTGCGACGAAGTCGAATCGCTGGGCATCGGCGGCGTCATCCTGTTCGGCCTGCCCGAAACCAAGGACGAGATGGCCTCGGGCGCGTACGACGAGAACGGAATCGTACAGCGCGCCATCCGGGCCATCCGTCGCGAAACCAGCCGGCTGCTGGTGGTGACCGACGTCTGCAACTGCGAGTACACCAGCCACGGACACTGCGGCTACGTCAAGGATGGCGACGTGGACAACGACACCACGCTGCAATGGCTGGCCAAGTCGGCGCTTTCCCACGCGCGCGCGGGCGCCGACATCGTGGCCCCTTCCGACATGATGGACGGCCGCGTGTGGGCCATCCGCCAGGCGCTGGACGCCAACGGTTTCGACAAGACGCCGATTCTCTCCTACGCCGCCAAATTCGCCTCGGTGTTCTACGGGCCGTTCCGAGAGGCCGCCGAATCCGCACCGCAGTTCGGCGACCGCCGCAGTTACCAGATGGACCCGGCCAACGGCCGCGAAGCCATGCGCGAAATCGAGCTCGACCTGGAAGAGGGCGCCGACATGATCATGGTAAAACCGGCGATGCCCTATCTCGACCTGATCTCGCAGGCGCGCCAGCGCTTCGACGTTCCCATCGCGGCCTACCAGGTGAGCGGCGAGTATTCCATGATCGTGGCGGCGGCGCGCAACGGCTGGCTGGATCACGACCGCGCCATGATGGAAAGCCTGACGTCGATCGCCCGCGCCGGAGCCGGCATCATGGTGACGTACTTTGCCAAGCCGGCGGCGAAATTGCTGGCCTGAAATGAAAGTTCGCGATGCGATCAGATTGGTTGAAAAGGACGGATGGGTTCTGATCAACTATGTGGCAGCCATCGGCAATACAAACACTCAGAAAAGAAGGGCCGTGTGACCATCGGTGGCCATCCTTCGATGGATCTCGACCCCAAGACGCAAAATAGTATCCTGAAGCAAGCGGGTTGAAATGAAGTACGCCGTGTTATTCCAACGAACCGAGACCGGGTATAGTGCCCACGTGCCGGATCTGCCTGGTGGCGTCGCCGCCGGTGCGACATTCGAAGAAACCGCCGGATTGATGCGTGGCGCAATTCAGATGCATCTCGCCGGGATGCGCGAAGGCGGCGAGCCTGTCCCTGAGCCCCGGACCATCGCGGAATACATCGTCGCTGCGTGATCAGACGCTGCAGCACGGAGGTCCTCCTTGAATATCTCACGCCGAACATTATTAGCCGCCGCCGCGGCAGCGCCGCTGCGGGCGGCCGATGAAGGCTGGCATCCGTTGTTTGACGGCCACAGCCTCGCTGGTTGGCAGCCCAGCGAACACAAAGACGCATGGCAGATCGTCGACGGCCAGATCGCGGCCAACGGCGCGCGTTCCCACCTCTTTTACAACGGCCCCGTGCACGGGGCGAATTTCAAGAACTTCGAGCTGGAAGTCGACGTCATGGCGCGGCCCGGCTGTAATTCCGGCGTCTACTTCCATACCGCCTACCAGGAAACCGGATTCCCGATCAAAGGTTTCGAAGTCCAGATCAACAACACCGCCACCGGCGAAGGCGCCTACCGCGAACGCAAGAAGACCGGCTCTCTCTACGGCCTGCGCAATGTCTACAAGCAGCTCATTCCCGATGACGCCTGGTTCAAGATCCGCGTCGCCGTGCGCGGCAAAAACGTCCAGATCCGGCTCAACGACCTGCTGGTGGTGGACTACCTCGAGCCCACGCCGCCCGTCATCCCGGAGGCCGAGGAGCGCGAGCGTTTCCTCGATCGCGGCACCTTCGCCTTGCAGTGCCATAACCAGGGCTCGCGCGCCTTCTTCCGCGGCGTGCGCGTCCGGCCGCTGCCCGACGACACGCCCACGCCCCGCGGCCCGGCTCCCGAAGTCGACGAAACTTTTCGCCAGGTCATCGCCATCGGCCGCAGTAACTACCCGATGGTGGATTACCACGTGCACTTGAAGGAGGGACTGACCCTGGAGCAGGCGCTGGCCAAGTCGCGCCGTGATGGCATCGGCTATGGCATCGCGGTCAACTGCGGCAAGGGCTTCCCCGTGGAGAACGACGCCGGCGCGATCCGCTTCGCCGAGAGCATGAAGGATCAGCCGGTCTTCATCGCCATGCAGGCCGAAGGGCGCGAATGGACACAAATGTTCTCCCGCAAGGCCGCCGCCGTCTTCGACTACGTCTTCACCGACTCGATGACGTGGACCGACGACCACGGCAAACGCATGCGCCTCTGGATGCCCGCGGAAGTCGGCGCTATCCCCGACCCGCAGGCCTTCATGGAAACGCTGGTCGCCCGTACTCTTGGCATCCTGGAGCATGAGCCCATCGACATCTACGTCAACCCCACCTTCCTGCCCGACGTCATCGCCAAGGACTACGACAGGCTGTGGACCGAGGAGCGCGCCAAGAAGGTGGTGGAAGCTGCGGCCCGCAACCACGTGGCCATCGAGATCAACAATCGGTACAAGCTGCCCAGCCCCCCGTTGATCCAAATGGCCAAAGCGGCCGGCTGCAAATTCACCTTCGGAACCAACAATACCAGCGCCGCGGACCTGGGCCGCTGCGAGTACGGTTTGAGCATGGTGCGCGAATGCCGCCTGGCGTGGCAGGATTTCTTCGTGCCGGGTGCCTGGTGGCCCAAAGCTGTGGAGCGGAAAGGCGAGGCGTTAGTGGCGTAGGTATCCGCGCCTGCGCTAAAGTCATAACTCAGTACTTATGCTGGGCAAAACGATCTCGCATTACGAAGTGGTGGAGAAGTTGGGCGCCGGAGGCATGGGCGACATCTACAAAGCCCAGGACCGCCGTCTGAACCGCTTCGTGGCGATCAAGGCGCTCTCCGCGGCCAGCGCCGGCGATCCCGAACGCCGCCGCCGCTTCATTCAGGAAGCCCAGGCCGCTTCCGGCTTGAACCACCCCAATATCATTACCATCTACGACATCGTGGAGCTGGACAACACCCAATTCATGGTGATGGAGTTCGTCGCCGGCACCACTCTCGACGACATGATCCCCAGGGGCGGCCTCGGCACCGCCAAGGCGTTGCAGATCGGTGTGCAGATCGCCAGCGCGCTCCAGGCCGCGCACACCGCCGGCATCGTGCATCGCGATCTCAAACCAGCCAACATCATGGTCACCAGCTCGGGCCTGGTCAAGATCCTGGACTTCGGTCTGGCGAAGATGACCGTCGACACCGGGCTGACCGATGCCACCCAGACCCTCGGCGCCGGCCCGCTCACGGTGGAAGGCTCCATCATCGGCACCGTTAGTTACATGTCGCCCGAGCAGGCTCAAGGCAAACGCGTCGACCAGCGGTCCGACATCTTTTCGTTCGGCCTGGTGCTGTACGAAATTATCTCGGGTGTCAAAGCGTTCTCCTCCGATTCCGCGCTCTCCACGCTCTCGGCGATCCTGCGCGACGAACCCAAACCGCTGGCCGAGCTCGCGCCAGGGGTTCCCGCGGAACTGGTGCTGATCGTCAACCGCGCGCTTCGCAAAGATCCGGGCGATCGCTGGCAGAAGATCGATTACATGCACGCCGCGTTGGCCGAATTGAAGCAGCGCTTCGACTCCGGCATCTCCATGGCCGCGGCTGTCCCCGCGCCTCCTCCACCTTTGCCCCCGCCGGCGGCCACCGGGAAAAAGCGCAGCCGTAAGTCCAAGGTGGCCATCGTAGTATTTGTGCTACTGGCCGGGAGGTGGGTGTACAACACTTTCAGCTCGCGGCCACGGGTTCCGGTTTCGATCACCATCCAATCTCCGGAATCCGGGGCTAAACCGGAGGATCCCGACCCCGATCCGGCCCGGCCGACCCGGCCTGCGTCGGCAAGCGCGCCCGCCACGGAGTTCCCGAAGCCGGCGGATGAGGTCCTCACCAACAAGGCTGTGTTGGACCTGGTGAAAGCCAAGGTGCCGGCTTCCCAGATCGTCAGCCACATCCATTCATCGAAAACCAACTTCAATCTCTCCACGTCGGAGCTCATCCGGCTGGGTAAGGCCGGAGTGCCGGAGCCGGTCCTGGAGGCCATGCGCAATCCAACCTCGGGCGGGGTTTCCGCACCTGCGCCCGCGCGCGCGGCCTCAGCCGTCACTCTTTACGGAGGTATACCTTTCGCCGTTACCCTGATGGAGGACGTGCCCCTCGATGCCAAACCCGGCCGCGTACTGCATTTCCAGGCCTCCAGGGACTTCACGGTGCAAGGTGCCCTGGTCATGGCCAAAGGTGCGGCCGTAACTGGCGAAGTGGTCGAAAGCGGCAAGAAGAAGCCGAGCTTCCTTCTGATCGAGGCCGACGCCGCCGACGGCAGCAAGCTCAAGGTGAGAGCCCGCCCCGGCCGCCATTCCGACGGCAAACGCGAGCACGCCCTCGAGCCCCCCGGCCTCCGCCGCAAGGATGTCCTCGCCCCCGCCGGCGCGGAATACCTTGCCTACATCGACGGAGACCAGTCCGTCCGCGTGAAAAAGTAACGGAGGCGGACTTATCCCCGGCCCCTGGCCCCCTTATCCTGCAACATGGGCGCTAACTAAAATAGGCCACCAGTCAGTCCAGTGATGCTTTTCGCAGGAGATGATCGCCTGCTCTTGTGCCCGCCGAGGGACTTCCTCCCGCCCAACACAGGCCAGGAGGCCTCTGCCAGGGGCGCGCTACATGAAGTAATCTTTGACCTTGTCGAAGAGGCCTTTTTCCGTGGGACGGTTGTCGACGGGAAGGGTCTCGCGCAACTGCTCGAGCAATTTGCGCTGATCGCGGGTGAGCCGAGCGGGCATCTTGACTTCGACGTGAACGTACAGATCGCCGCGGCCGCTGCCGTTGATCGCCGGAACCCCTTTGCCGCGGATGCGGAACTGAGCGCCGGACTGCGTACCCTCGGGGATCTTGAGTTTTTGCGGCTGCTCGAGCGTGGGTATTTCGATCTCGCAGCCGAGCGCGGCCTGCGCGATGTTGATGGGGATGCTGCAGTGGAGATCGTGCTCCTGACGGCTGAAGAAAGCGTGCGGCTTGACCTTCAGGAAGACGTAGAGATCGCCGGGCGGGCCGCCCTGCGCGCCGGGTTGGCCTTCGCCGGCGAGACGCAGGCGGTTGCCCTCGTCCACCCCGGCCGGGATCTTCACCGGCAGCTTACGCTGCACCTGGCGGTAACCCTGGCCGCGGCACTCACTGCACGGGTTGCGGACGATCTGCCCGGTGCCGTTGCAGGTGTTGCAGGTGCGCCGGATGGAAAGGAAACTCTGCTGATAGAGAACCTCGCCGCGTCCGTGGCAGGTGGGACAGGTGGTAGGCCCGCTGCCGGGTTCGGCGCCGGTGGCGCGGCAGCGTTCGCAGGCCTCCATGCGCGGCACCTGGATTTCGGCGGTCAAGCCGAACACGGCGTCTTCGAAGCCGATTTCGAGATCGTAGCGCACGTCTTCGCCGCGCTGGGCGCGGCTGCGCCGGCGCCCGCCGCCGCCGCCGAAGAGATCGCCGAAGCCGAAGAAATCGCCGAGGATGTCGCTGAAATCGGCGAACTGATCGGGATTGAACCCAGAGGCCCCTCCGGCAGCGGTTTGCAGACCGGCGTGGCCGAAGCGGTCGTAGGCGGCTCGCTTCTGCGCATCGCTCAATACGCTGTAGGCTTCGGAAGCTTCCTTGAACTTCTCCTCGGCGGCGGGCTCGGGATTGCGGTCGGGATGAAACTTCTTGGCCAACTCGCGGTAGGCACCTTTGATTTCTTGGTCACCGGCGTCCTTGCCGACACCGAGTACTTCGTAATAATCTCTTTTCGCCACGGGATTCACTGCGTTACGGCTTGACCGCTACTCTCACCATCGCCGGACGGAGGAGCCTTCCTTTGAAATTATAGCCTCTCTGATATTCACCCAGAATGGTCTGATCCTCGGCCTCGTCGGACGGCACGCGTTCCACCGCCTGGTGGAGATTCGGGTCGAATTGGCGTCCGGCGGTTTCGATGGGCTCCAGCCCCATCTTCTTCAACGTCTCGGCCATGCGCTGATAGATCAACTCGATGCCTTTGGCGTAATTGCGGTCGGCAGTCTCGACGTTCATGGCGCGCTCGAAATCGTCCTGGACCGGCAGTAACTCCTTGACCAAGTCCATGGCAGCGAACTGGAGATACTCCGACCTTTCGCGCTCGGCGCGGCGGCGGGCGTTGTCGAATTCGGCGCGGGCGCGGAGCAGGCGGTCCTGCAGGTCGGACTTCTCTGCCGCGAGCCGGTCGCGCTCGTCGGCGAGAAAGGCTAACTGTCTCTCGGTGTCGATGGCCGGCACGTTATCGGCGGACGGCGTGTTATGGTCGGACACCTCGGGAATGTTCTCTTCAGGCTTCTGAGTATCCACTCATACCAGCTTATCAGAGGTGTCAAAACTGCGAGTTTTCCAGGGCGCGCCCGGTCTGGAGGACGGCCGCCATGGCGCGGTCGTAGTGCATGCGCATGGGGCCCAGAACGGCCACCTTGCCGGGCAGGCCGCTAGCCAGCCGCACCGTCATTCCGATCAGGGCGAGGCCTTTCATGGCGGGATGCACCTGTTCCAATCCAACGTGCACTTCCAGTTCGCCCACGGGCTGCTCGAGGAAGCGGTCGAGCAGTTCGATCAGCCGCTTCTTTTCTTCGAGGGCGTGAAACAACTCGCGCAGTTTTTCGCGGGTCAGGTGCAGGTCGAGGCCCAGCAGGTTGGAAGCACCTTCCATATGCACTTCCGGAGAGGTGTCGGCGTTGAGCATACCCTTGGAATACAACAACTGGAGTTTGCGCAGCACGGCGTGATAAAGCTCACGCTCTTCGGCAATGCGGCGCATCAGTTCGCGCCGCGCGCGGCCGAGTTGCCAGCCGTGGAAGTTGCGGTTGACGTAGTTGCGGATGGAGGCCAACTCGTCGGGGGAAATGGGTTCTTCCAGAGTGACCACGCGGTTGCGGACCATGTGGTCGCGGGTAACCAGGATCATGAGCAAGCGGTTGGCAGCCAGCGGCACGAGTTCGATTTGATCGAGTTCCTGCGCCAAGGCGGGGATGGCGGCGGCGATGCCCACGTTCCGGGTGAGTTCCATCAGGATGTAACTGGAGCGTTCCACGCGCGCGACCACGGTGTCCAGGGCGCTGAATTCGCTGCTCAGGCGGTCGGACTCGGCGGAGGCGATCCGGTTGACTGTCAGCGTACTGACGTAGTAACGGAAGGCCTTCTCGGTAGGGACGCGGCCCGCGGAGGTGTGCGGCTGCGAGAGGTATCCTTCGTCGGTGAGATCGGCCATGACGTTGCGGATCGAAGCCGCACTGAGTTCCTCATTACGCTTCTTCGAAATGGTCCGGGAACCGACCGGCTCCCCGGTTTCGATGTACGCCCGGACGATCGAAGTAAGGATTTCCAGGTGTCTCGGTTTCAGCGGCGCGTCCGTTTTCATAAGCCCAAAAGTACACTTCTCCACCCATCATTCTAACGGATTGAAAGTAAAGGGTCAATCAGACGGGTTTGTTCACTTTGTCGGGATGGCGGGGTGGCCGGAAAGGGATCTCTCGACGACCGGATCGCCGGCGTTACAATCTGATAGCATCAGAAACCATGAAGCTCCCAGTCCTATTGCTCCTGGTCGGGGCGCCCGCCGGCGCGCAATATGCCGTTCACCGCGAGGGCGACGTGGTCCGCCTCGAAGACGCCAGGCGCGAGACCAGCGTCTCCATCCTTCCGTCGCGCGGCAACAGCGCCTTCGACATGCGCGTCAAGGGCAAAAAGGTGCTGCAATTCCCCTATGCCGGCGTGGAGGCCTACAAGGCTGGCCGCGGCCTGAGCGGCATCCCTTTCCTGGCGCCGTGGGCTAACCGCCTGGACGAGCCGGCCTTCTACGCCAACGGCAAGAAGTATCCGTTCAACCTGGAGTTGGGCAACGTGCGGCCAGGCGCTCAGAATCACCCGATCCACGGCTTTCTTACTGCGGCTTCGCAATGGGAAGTGGTGGAGGCCAAGGCCGACGCCAATTCGGCCTGGATTACCAGCCGCCTCGACTTTTACCGCCAGCCGCAATACATGGCTCAGTTCCCCTTCGCCCACACTATCGAAATGACCTACCGGCTGCAGGACGGGACGCTCGAAGTTCTGGTCCGCCTGAACAACCTGAGCATTGAGCCGATGCCGGTGGCCATCGGATTCCATCCCTACTTTCAGGTAAACGATGCGCCTCGCGACGAGTGGACATTCGGGATCGCCGCGCGCACCGAATGGCTGCTCAGCAAGGAACTCATCCCGACTGGCGAAACACGCCCCATTGAGCAGTTCCTGCCGAGGCCGCAAGGCGGAAGCCTGAAGGGGCTCGCGCTGGACCACGTTTTTGGCGACCTGATCCGCGACGCATATGGCAAGGCCACGATGTGGGTGCAGGGCAAAACCGAGAAGATCGAGGTCGTCTTCGGCCCCAATTACCGGTCCGTGGTGGTGTACTCCCCGGGCGGCCCCGGCCGCGACTTCATCTGCTTCGAGCCCATGACAGGTATTACCGACGCCCTGAACCTCACCCAGCGCGGATTGTACAAGGAGCTACAGAGCATTCCCCCCGGCCAGAGCTGGCAGGAGAGTTTTTGGGTGAAGCCCAGTGGCTTCTGAAGCGCCGCGGCACCCCACTCACTGCACCGAGTTCAGGTAGGCGATCAGGTCGGCCAGTTCCTGTGGCTTGGCGAAGCGAGGCCAGCCGATACCTGCCTGCTTCATGCGGTACAGCATCTGGGGGCCATGGCGCCACAGGGCAGCGATGATGGTGACCTCGGAATAACTGCGCGCCTGGCCGGGCAGTTGCGGGGCGCCGTGGGTGCCGCCGGCATGGCAACTGGCACAATGCCGCTGCATGAAGACCTGTTTGCCTTGTTCGATGCTGCCTCCGGGGTAGACAAACTGGCGCATCCAGAGATAGCTGAGCAGTTCGCGCATCTCCACGGGCGAGAGCGTGGGCGGTTGCGCCATCATGCGGGGCGCATGGTTCCACATGTCCACGGCAATATCGGTGAGCGTCATGTTCTTCAACCGGTTCTCCAAGGCCAG